>Ga0115006_10003293_pt1 | contig 10916 bp, 8 predicted proteins | sample ArcOceMetagenome_3_FD_88943 | JGI IMG/M metagenome (GOLD analysis project Ga0115006, IMG submission 88943) | Marine eukaryotic phytoplankton communities from Arctic Ocean - Arctic Ocean- Svalbard ARC20M Metagenome | ecosystem: Environmental > Aquatic > Marine > Oceanic | place: Arctic Ocean...
TGAATACGCCTGATGACGCGCTTGTGCTTGATGTGGTGGGAATGGGAGTGGTTGCGACAGGAGTGCTGGTGGAGCCGGCCATGGTCGTTGACGTGAATACGCCTGATGACGCGCTTGTGCTTGCTAGAGTGGTAGGTATCCATGACACGGCAATCAATATGACGGTGAGCTTCACTGCGTGGGATCGTCTTGGGCGCGCACACGGGTCGCCAGGTCGCACTGTCTGCCCCTGTCCACCTGTCCGCGAGCAGCTCGGAGCCCGCCTGTCGCGCGCGTCCAGCCACCGCCTTCCATGTCTTCTTCGCACGGCTGTCGAGACGCATGCTGCGGCTCCCGCGATCACCGCGTCGTGCGCCGCCCTAGGGTCATGACCTTCCGCAGAGCAGCGCCGGCAGCTTCCCTCGCCCGCTGGGTATCGCGGCGCTGCATGGCCTTCGCGCAGGCCACCTGCTGCCGTGCACTCTCCTGCACGCCGCATGGATCGCTCTGTGGCCTCCCCCCCCGCCGCGCCTCCGGCGCGCATGTTGCGCGCGAGCCCGCCCTCCTACACGAGGGCGTGTGTGCGCCCCGAAAGCGGTCCGCCGGCGCCGAATCCGGCCGCTCCGCGTCCCTCTTCACTGCATGACGCTTGGCTGGAGAGGCGTCCGCCGGACAGGAGCGAATTGTTGGCAGGGGCGTAGAGGGGAAGGCTGGCCGGGAGAAGTCAGCTGCGGCAGGCAGGGGTCGAACAGCAATGGCGGGTCGCGTTGGCACGCGAGGGGTTCAGAGGATGGCGCAGGCGGGACTGGCGGCGGGCGCGATCGCGCTCTACCTCGATGAGCGCGGCCTGGTCCGGCCGTGGCGCTGGGTGCGGCACGCTGTGCGCGTGCCCGCGCGCGACGGCGAGGCGGGCCAGCGGGCGATTGGGGACGTGGTGGACTTGCGGGCGCGAATCAAAGCGCGCCCGCCCCCCATCGGCTGCACCGAGTGGCCCGCGGGGCGCGTGCTGCTCGAGTGGGCCGTGGGCGAGGTCCCGCAGGATGGCGCTCGTGTCCTCGAGATCGGGGCTGGGGTCGGCGTGACGTCGCTCGGGCTGGCGCGCACGTTGGCGCACAGCGCCGGCGGGAGTGCCGGCCCAGCCACCGCAATCGTTGCCACCGACGTGTGCGAGGCGTCACTGGACAATTTGCGCGAGAACGCGCGGGCGAATGGCATCGAGGTTCTCTCGGCCACCGACTGGCAAGCGCCCGCCCACCCTGGCTGCATTCACATCGGGGCATGGGATGCCGCGGGCGGAGACGAGTCGGTGCGCAGCCTCCACGCGAACCTTGGCATTGACCCCCACACGCTTACCCACGTCATCGGCGGTGACGTCATTTACCACGGCTTTGGGGATGGCGGCGCAAACGGAGGCCTGGTGCGGACTATGGCCGCCCTGCTCAAGGCAAACCCAGACATCAAAGTCACGCTGCTGCTGGTGGACCGCTTCTCGGGTGGCACGGTCGCTGCTGTGTCGCAGGTTAGGTTTCACTCTCCGCGCGTTTTGACCATCCCGCTCTGCTTACGCGCGTGTGCCGGAGGTGCTGACACAAAGTTCGGCTGCCCCGCTCCGGCGCACGTCAGGTGGCTGGAGTCAACCAGACCTCCCACATGATGACCCCGCAGGTGCGTGTCGCTCCACAACATGTCGGTGCTGTGGAACAGAAATGGCGGATTTCCTGAAGAGGGGCGCGTGTATGAAACGAATGAAACACTGCAGATTGACCCGGCCATCACACGCTTCGAGGAGCAGTGTGAACGCGAAGGCCTTGTCTGCGACAGCTGTTGGGTGCCTGCTGCCCTCCGTGCACAGGTGTGGGCGACACAGACATGGCCGCAGCGGGCACGGTGGTTCTTTAGCGGCTATTGGTGTGTGTGTGTGTGTGTGTGTGTGTATGTGTGCCTGTCTGCCTGTCTGTCTGTCTGTCTGTCTGTCTTTCTGTCTGTCTGTCACTGTCTGCTGTCTCTCTCTGTGCATCTATCTCCTCCTGTGTGCACAGTAGGATGCCCATGCTGTACAGCAAACTTCTCAAGCATTCAAAAATATCTGCTTCTGGCTTTGGCAGGGATGGCCTGATCCTCTATCGCATTTCCTTGTCCACATCAAACCCCGCGCCCGGACGCGAGGGCAAAGGCACGGAGTACATTGCTCGATGACGTTATGGACATTAATACCCAATAAAGTCTCTCTCTCTCTCTCTCTTTCTCTATTCGTTATAGACGGTCAATAAACCCTCCTCTCTCTCTCCCCCCTCCATTGGCGATTAGTAATTGGCTTTACAATAGTATACAATCCCTGCACGGGAGTTGCCGGTTCATGGTTCCGTTCGCCCCCTCTCCCAGCCCGTTAGTTTACCCTCTTGCTCTCTGGCTTGCTAACTCTTCCTCTTACGACGCATCCATCCCTGCCCAGAGCCTGGTCCCACCCCATCTGGCTCTGTGAACACCGAGCGATACATTAGTCCTCTTCTTTCTCAGCCTTGGCCCTCTTGGCCTCTTCTTTCTCCAGCTCTGCCTCGAGGTGTTTAGCAGCTTTGTCTTCATTCCACTGCAAAGCGACCACGTGTCAGCAGCAAGTGTGGAAAGTGTGGGTGTAGTGTGACAAATGGGCGGTGAAGCAGAGACGCAGGGAGAAGCAGAAAAGGGGTCAGGAGGCAAACCTTATGTTTTTCGAGCACTTGTGTGATGTGTTGCACGTCCAGTCCGAACTGTGCGACAAAGGAGTCGACGATCCCTTGCTTCTTGTCGTCCAGCTCTTGCATAAGCTGCAGTAGCGATGGCACGGTGTCATTATAACGAAAACGCACGCCCCACAGGACGCTCTAGGAGGAAGGTGGTAGATGGAAAAGGGGAGGCAGAGGAACGGAGGATGAGGGAGGACGGACGAATGGTGGGGGGAGAAGGGAAGGAGGGGGCAGGGGGAGGTGCGACGGGAGAAGATTATGGTATTGACGGTTGGGATTGCGTTGGAATTGAGGTATGAAGAAGGCATCGGTTTCACCTCGGAGCCCCCGGCTGCTGGCAATTCCTCCTCTTGATCTTCATCATCCGATCTCGGCGTTTCCTCCTCGTCGATGGGGCCTCCGGGCATTTTGAGGCCCAGATTGTAGTACAGAAGGTGTTTGGGCGGCAGTTGTGTCAGTGGCTCTGCCTCGGGGTCGCTATAATTCTCGAACACGTCGCCCATTGTTCTTTCCTCTGTTCAGAGGAGCCCGGCAGACAGATTGATAGAGATGAATGGAGGGGTGAGCGAGGAAGTAGAGAAGGAGGGAATTGCACATGCGCGCAACGCACAAGCGTTCTCTCGTATGTGCGTGGGCCCTGCATTGCGTGGCAATCATTTGCATAGGCAGAGCTAACCGTCGCCAAAACGTGCAGCATGATCGTCGACCGCGCACCCGTCTTCTGTGAAGTCTTGAAACATTCTCGTGTCAGATGGCCCCATGATCTGAGGGAGATGCGGAGCTCTCACTTTGCGGTACATGAATCGCTGCCACTGTATACTACGGAGCCAATTGTGCTTTAGCACTTCCTCTGGGCCACTGTATCCTGTCAACACGTATGCATGTATGCACGCCGGCAGGTATTGAATGATGTAAGCCCAGAGTCAAGCACCTCTGCAGCGCTCTCTTGGCGAGCCTTGCAGTAATCACGGAATGCACCTCAACGCCATCAACAGCGCCCGTCCGCAGGAATTTTGGAAACAACAGGATAACGTAGAGGCATAATGAGAATCATAGCAAGGGGACTCGTGCAGCAAACATGTGACAGGCGAACGGACCAATTCGGTGCTTGCGGTCCTTGATCATTGTCTTCAGCACAAACTCTTTGGCCAGAGGCATTACATAAACAGGGAATTCGGGCGTTTGGCGCAAAATCTTGTCATAGAGACCGGGTGGATCTGCGTCGTAAAATGGCGGAAAGCCAGTGATCATTTCGTACACCAGTACTCCTAGTGACCACCAGTCAGTTTCCTTGCCGTGTCTCTTCAAGTTGATTACTTCAGGCGCGAAATAGTGCGGCACAAACCGCCGGCGCATGTGCTCAAATGCAACAGTGTTGAGCGGCTCTTTCCACGTCTTTTGTACCAGCTCCGGGCCCGGATGAAATGCTACGGTCCAGCTCTCGTCTCGTTTCAGGCGTCGCCTCGTGAATTCACTGCGGCCCTTGTTTGGCCTCCGTACCACGCCCGCAATCTGCTGGAAGTCTGTGATTTTGACATAGCCCTTCGCATCGATGAGGACGTTTTCTGAATTCAGAGTGCGGTAGATGAGGTCGCGGACGTGCAGGTAACAGAGGGCCATGGCAACACCAGCGGCATAGAACTTAGCCGCAGCGTCATCCAATCGACGGCTCGGCTGGCGCCCGATAAGGGTGAACAGATCGCCGCCAGGGCAGAACTCGGTCACGAGGTACAGCGAGTTGGCGTCTTGAAATGAGCCGCCGCATCGCACCACGCACGGATGGTCCATGAATGTGAGGACCTCCTTTTCCAGGTAAATGTTCTCCACCTGCTTGAGCCGCACGATCTCCTTCTTGTTGAGGCATTTGATCGCGACAAAGACGCCCGATATCTGCGAGAGCGCCGTGCCATGCCACGCGAGGATCAGCACACGGATCAGCGCTCTGGCGCCTGTGCGCGCTGGCAGGGCATTCCAAGCAGGCGCGCACAAGAACCCGCAAGCAGGTCAGCTTCGCCGGGCTCCGGAAGGCAGCTGCACAGCAGCAGCTGCGCCGGGCAGCACGTCGACGAGAGCGTCGTATTGCACGTCCCGCGTCGCCCTGATCGCCCGGAGCGCGCACAGAGACGTCTGGTGCGGCGGGCGCACACCTTGTGCTTTGCCATCACCACATGCCCAAACATGGACACGCCGATGACCCCCTTGAAGTCGAAGTCGCCTTTTTTAAGGCCGTTCTTCTTGATCTTGTCCTCGTTCTGGTATCCCAGCAGGAACGGCTGCCCCTCGTAGTCGTACAGATCGTGCACCTGCCGCACCGCACCGCCCGCCCGCCCGCCTTGCGCGTCAGAGCAGCCGGCGGCGTCTGGGGCGGGCGGCGGGCCTTAGACCTTAGACCGCGCGGCGTACCTGACCCTTGGCCTGCTCCTGCAGCTTGGTCATGGCAGCCCGGGCCGCCGAGCCGCCGGCGCCCATGCTCACGCGCCCTCAGTCAGTGCCGGCACCTCGCGGCGGCGCGCCCGGAGCGCTGCCCATTGCGCGAGGCCGCGGCCCTCCGCCACTCCTCTCTCGACGGTTGTGTGCTGGTGAGCCAGCTGTCGACTAGTTCGTGATGCCTGCAGCTTGGTCGAAGGGTCGGGTTGGGAGTGGAGCCAGGAACCGCAGAGGTCGATGGCGCCGCGCCGTTCGACGTCGAGACAGGTGGGGAACACCTCGGTGGTATGCGCGGTGCAAGGGCGCTGCCGGGCGCCTCGTGTGGGCCGCGGGCGGACGCCGGCGCCAGTCCCGCCGGCGCCAGTCCCGCCGCGCGGTCGCCGCGCCTGCGAGGCCCGCGGGCGCTGCGCGGCGCCCTGCGTGCGCTGCGGCAGCGCACGCCGGCTGGCGGCTGCGCGGGCACGCCGGGCAGGCGGGTGCCTCCGCCTTGCATGCGGAATGCTGACGTGGGCGCGTGCCCTGCGGGAGCGCGCAGGTCGCCGGGGTGCTCGCGGTGGTCGCGGTGGCGGTGGTGGTGTGCGTCTGCTTCATCTCGCAGGCTGAGCTCCGCGGCGCGCGGCGGGTTGCGCTGGAGGGGCGGAGTGCAGGCGGCGAGCTGGAGGATGAGCGCGCATTGTCCGCAGCCATCAACATAGCGGTTAAGACGAAGCAGACGGACCTGCTGACGTTCCCGGCCGAGTTCAACGCTACGCTCTCGGACCTGGGGCCCTACGTGGACGAAACAGACACCGCCTCGGAGGAGGGGGTGGCCGAGAAGGAGATCAACGCCCAGTATGCTTCCGGCACGGACCCATGGTAATCTGTGCGCAAGGCAGGGGAGGAGGGCCGCTGGCGGCTTCCAGTCCTCTGCCAAGCGCTCATCACTCGTTGCCCCGTCGGGCGCCGCAACCCTTTATTCAGCGCGTGTGTGAGAGAATACATCCATCCGGTGCATCATGATGCAGGCCACGTTCACAGGGGCGCAGCTTGGCCATGCCCGCTGCTCCTGTCGACCTAGATCCTTCCGTGTCGACCTAGATCCTTCCGTGAGCTGACACTCGCCGGTAAGCTGAGCGCACGAGCGGGCTCGCCCATGGCGAGCCCGTTCTTGCGCGCAGGGCTCCCGCGTAGGTACTGGTCAGGGCGACCAGCATATCCTACCCTCGTCCCAGGGCATGCAGCATGGTGCCTCTCGGTGGCGACTACGGGCAGGCATACCGCACCTCCGTACGGAGCGGTCATTGCCGTCCACCACCTCATGCAGCTCAAGGCGACTCGCTTGGGCACGCGGAGCAGTTAGCGGCCCATTTTGCGATTGTTTTGGGGTTGCGGCGAACCAACTTAATGAGCGAACGGCAGTGTACGCTCGTGTGTTTCGCAGGCTGCATTCGTGTGTCTTGCAAACAGGATGCATTTACACTCCCGCATCTCCTGCGATGCGATACCTCCAGCGCTCTAGCTGCGTTCCGCCAGACGGCGCATGAGGACTCGCACGCATACGTCGGGGGGGGGGGAGTATCTGAAAGCGCTTTGTCCTTGATGTACGCTCGTCTCCACTGTGGACCGGAAACGAGCGTGCATCCAGCCCGCACACGACCGCACATGTGTATTCCCGCACTACGACTGCGCGGAATAGCATTGCAGTAGCCCTTTTCAGATTCGTTCGAGTGTAGCCGGAAACGCGAGGATGTACTTCGCGGGCTGAAGATGCCGAGCGTTGCATCGGATGAGGCCTTGCCCCTTGCCCTCCGCGTGAGTTCTCTCTCCCCCGTCCTGGCGCCTGAACCTGCACGCAAAGTCGGCCAAGACGCCAGAGACAGAAGAACAGACGGACAGGGGCGCCGCACGGCTGCACTGCTTTCTCCCGGATACGAGCGCAAAGAAACCGACCGTTTGCCAGTCTCCGACGCCGTGCTTTTGAACCCCAGTGCGCGCAGGTAGTGGGAAATCGAATTTGGCGCCTCGCGGCGAGGGGCGCCAGCGCGACGGGTGCCAGCACGATAGCCGTCGACAGCCGTCCACGTGCGGGGCGGCACCGCGAGCTGCGCCGGGGCGGGATGGGCGCTTCCACAGCCCCCCCGGCTGCGGGGGGTGCAGCGGGTCATCAGGGTCACACCTCCACACGGCGCCCGCGCACAGCTGCGGCCTAGGACCGCCTGGCCCGTACGTGTAGTAGTCCAGCGCCCTACCAGCCTGCGCGCGGGGGGGGGAGGTGCTGCCGCACTGGAGGGGAGAGGAGTCCGCGCGAATTGAAGTTGTTGACTAAAAGCTCGAAAAAAACAAAAAACAAACGGAACTTTTTGAACGTACACGCCATTTTGCGGCGAACGGCGGAAGGGGGAGCGCGCAAGGAGGGTGCGCGACGGTCTGGTGCCCAGCGGGGAGCGGGGCGGCCTTCGTAGGAGGAGCGGGAACAGCAAATAGCAGGCATGGCCGGGCGCGCGGCGCCGCTCCGGGCTCTGGACCCCAATGTGAAGGCCGGCGCGAGCGGGCTCGCGGCGCCGCCCTCCAAGATTCCGCGCTCCACGACCGCCGGCAAGACTGGAGACGGCGCCAAGCAGGAGCTGGAAACGAAGCTGCACGAGGTCTTAGACGAGTACGATGAGCTGCGCAACCAGTACGGGGAGCTTGAGGAGCAGAACCGCAAGCTCCGCGTGGAGTGCATCAACATGGAGGAGGAGGCGACAGAGTGGAAGAAGTCCTACGAGTCGCTGCAGACAGAGGGCACCGAGCTGTTCCAGACGTACGAACGCAAGTGCGCCATGCTGAAGGAGGTCAGCAAGCAGCTCGACGAGCACAAGCACAAACTCGCCGAGCGCGACGGTCTGCTCAAGGAGGTCAGCAGCAGCAAGGAGGTCGCTGAGCAGGAGCGCGACGAACTTCGCGAGAAGGTCAAGCTGCACAGCGAGGCCATGGGCAAGCACGAGACGCGTTATCTCACCCTGAAAGATGAGCACAACCAGACCCTTGCGAAGCTCGATGACCTGCAGCAGCAGCTGCGCGATGCGATGCGCGGCGCGACGCGTGCCGACACTGCGCCTCAGCCGGTCACTGCACAGCAGAGTATGGAGCAGCTGGAGAGCACCCGCAAGCTGCTAAAAGAGGCGGAGGACCGTGAACAGAAAGCGATGGCAGAGCTCCACACTGCCAAGCAGCACGTGCAGCGCCTTATGGCACAGCAGTCTGCTGGCGCCACGTGCGCTTCGCCCCTGGCATCAGACGCCACTGTGGGCGCGCTGTCGGTGATCACTCCCTGCCGCGTCACGTCACAGACCCCTGGCAAAGGCGCGCCGCCCAAGACCCCGAGCGTCGCCATGATGGAGATGACTAACCTGTCGCCGGAATCACTGCGCGAGAGAGCGGAGAGCTTGCTGATCAGCAACGACCTGCTGCGGCAGGAGCTCAACGCTTCGAAGCGCGAGCGTGACGATCACGCGGAAAGCGTTGCCAGCCTAGAGGCTGCTGTGCGCGATCTCAAGTCGCAGGTCGACGAATGCAAGAAAAGCATGCGCCTTGCCACTGAGCAGCAGGTTGCAGCGGAGGAAGAGCGCGATGTGGCTCTTGCAGACGCGCGGGAGCTCACCTCCCGCGTCGCCGAACTGGAGGAGGCAGGCCATGCAGCAGGCCAGGAAGTAGTACAGGAGCTCGAATCCGTCAAAACGCAACTCGCAGCAGCTGAAACGCGGCAGAACAAGGCGGAGAAGGAGCTGGCGGCGGCCAGGAAGCAGGTGGAGACGAACACTGCCGCAGCCAAGAATGCCGAAAACGACATGCGCCTCATGTACAAGCGCCACAAAAAGGAGATGACTGAGCTGCAGGACAAGTTCAAGACAGGCGAACTTGAGGAGAGATACCGCGTCGCGACGCACAAAGCGATGCAGATGGAGGCGCTGGTCCACAAGTGGGTGGGCTACGCCCGCGAGATGACCGAGGTGCGCGCGCTGCAGGAGCGGCGCGCTGTTGCCATCGAGGACAACGCAGCTGCGGTAAGGGCGCTGATGCAGGATGCGGTCCAGATGAAGGAGGAGGCGGACAGCAAAGTGAGCAAGTGGAGGAGACAGTGCCGACGAATGGAAAAAGACATGACCAAGCTTGTGCACATCAAGACGCGCGCGCTCGAGGAGCGCAAGGAGCTGCACGAAAAGTATCTGGAACTCTACCAGGAGCTTCAGGCCCAGGATGAGTACGCACAGAAGCTGGAGGCCAGTGAGGAGGCGCTGCGCGCCAAGTTAGAGGCCCAGTCCGCTGAGGAGGTGAGCGCCGTTCGTCAAGAGACGGAGGAGCGGGTGCGCCTGGAAATGGAGGAGAAGCTCATCGCCGCACAGGCTCAATACGATGGCCTGCTTGAGGAAACAGAGGCGCTCCGCAGCAAGGTGTCAGAGCTGGAGGCACATGTGGCCCAGGCTGACGAGAGCGCGTCCAATTCAGCCGTTGTGGCCAAGGGGCAGCTCGAGGAGATGGAGGCGCGTGCTGCAAATCAGCAAAAGGAAATCCAGACGCTCACCGCCGAGGTGGCGGAGTTGCGCGCAGCCTCGGAGCAACACGACCAGATCTTTGAAGGGACGATGCTGGAGATGCAGGCCAAGGAGGAGAAGTGCGCTGAGCTGGAGGAGAAGCTGAGTGCGCTCAACGCCGAGCTGCAAACGGCCAACAAAAAGCTGCTCGCCACCGAGACTGCCGGCGAAAACGAGCGGGAAGCGACGCAGGATGCGCTGGATGAGCTTACAAAGGACCTCTCAACTGCGCACGAGCAGCTGGCAACGGCGGAGGCCCAGGCAGAGGAGGCAGAGCGCCGCGCGCATGCTTCGCAGCAGGCGGCGGCCTGCGGCGTTGCTCGGCTGACTCGCGTCACGGTGGGCATGGCAGCTGACGAGGACAACACGACAGACATGATCGACCCCGAGCTGCGCCTGCACTGGTGCGACGACGACTATGAACGCAAGCTGGCGGAGACAAAGACGCCGCACGAACTCCGGGCCTTGCTCGTTGGCATTGCGAGCACGGTTGAGCACCTTCTCAACAGCGGTGCTGCTCGCCGGGACCAAATGGGTGAGAAGATCACCGCACTCTCGGCGGATCTGGAGAAGGCTGAGAACCGCAGCGAGGCGGCTGCCATGAAGGTGGTCACAGCGCGCGCTGAGACGGCCCAGGTGCGCAAGGAGCTGGAGGAGGCGACCAAGAATTTGCTCGAGGCGGTTGAGAGCGGCGAAACGCTCAAGACCAAGTTGGCTGCAGTGGATGCCGCACGCCAGCGGTCAGAGGAGCTGGAGGAGGAGAGCGCGCGGCTAAACGCGCTGTTGGAGGACACCTCGCGTGCCAACGTCGAGCTCAGCAAGTGCAAAGAGGTGCGCGCTCGCCCGTCATCTCCACAAGGCTCGAGGCTGTTGATTGCCAGCTGCTGCTGTGCGCTGTGCTGCGCAGCCGCTCCGCGTATAGCTCTGCGTATACTGACGCATGTACTGCCTCACACGCCCAACAGGAATTGGCGCAGATGCGGCCGGAACGCGATGCGCTGCAGGCGAGCCTGGACGCGTGCATGAGCAAGCTGTCGCAGGCACGCATTCTCAACAGTACCCTGCATAGCGCCTTGACATAGTAACTGTACCAGGGCAATGAATATGATATGCGCATTTACATGGTAAGTGTACTAGGGCACTGACTTTTGAGAATATATATGATGAATATAATATGCGGCAGGCGACCATGGCGGAGGAGACAGTGCGGCGCAAGGCGGAAAAGAAGCTCGAA
>Ga0115006_10003294_pt1 | contig 10915 bp, 8 predicted proteins | sample ArcOceMetagenome_3_FD_88943 | JGI IMG/M metagenome (GOLD analysis project Ga0115006, IMG submission 88943) | Marine eukaryotic phytoplankton communities from Arctic Ocean - Arctic Ocean- Svalbard ARC20M Metagenome | ecosystem: Environmental > Aquatic > Marine > Oceanic | place: Arctic Ocean...
CATCATCACCTTCCTCACCCTCCAGCAGGTCGTCATCACTTCCACCAAAAAGAGAATCGTCCCCATAGCCACCGAAAAGCTGATCATCACTATCGTAACCATAAAGACGATCGTGTCCGGTAAGGCCCTCAAGGTAATCAGAACTGTAATCCCCGTAGACTTGCAAGTCTTGATCTCGAGGGACATTTTGAGTTACTGCTCCGAGTACTTCTCCAGTTTCTCCATACCCATCTGTGTAGGTAACCTTAACAGTTATGAGCATATCAAAATCTTCTTTTGTTAATACGTAACTGCTATCTGTGGCATTTGAAATGTCTTTGCCATTTCTCATCCACTGATAGTTGAAGAACTCCATTGTTATTGCGTCGCGAACATGTCCATCAGGGTCATTGCCATTTACAGATGCGCGCAAGCTCTCACCATGCATTAGAGTGCCGATGATTTCCACAAAACCATTAAAGGTATCATCTACATTGGCGACCTCCGCAGTCCAGAAGTCCTCTTGAAGGTAGGGGCTTATGAAATAATTATTTCCAAGGAGGTCATCGAATGAGACTTGAACATAAACCTGCCCTCCTACCTCCGCCTGATTCAGCACATACTCGGGTGTACTTGTTTCGCTTCGCGAAGATCCTCCAGTGGTCCAAAAATACTGGACACTCTCAAAGTCAATACCGTCGGGGTCATTCAACTCACTCCAGTCAGCAACTAAAGTTTCTCCCTGCTTTGCAACACCTAGAGGTTTAAGATAGCCAGTTGGTTTGTCGTCTGTATTTCTAATACGCGTTAAGGACGAGATTGTCTCATCATTTCCCCAGAGATCTTTATAGCTTATCACAACCTTTAAGTTGGCGTATTCAACCCCTACCGGGAAAAGGCCATTTGTAATTTTGATCGTTTGACTAGTTTCATTAGGGACGAGAGAGTAAATTTCTTGATCAGAATATGCCTCAGCTAAATACCATGCATATTTGAATGTACTGAAATCTATTCCATCTAAATCTTCTATAGTAGAACGAGAGTAGTGATGAGATAAATCAGCTTTAAGTTGTCCACCCTGCTCACTGCTCCCGACTAAATAGAAACGGCCTGTGGGCGCATCGTTGACATTTTGAACAAAGCCAGTTTGGGGACTATTTACTTTCTCACGGTTAAACTGACCATCATGATAATTAAAGCTACCCGTAATTGTTGAACCTACATCTTCTTGGGTCGTTACATATGTCTGCTGTGAAGCACCGCTAATCAGCACATCATTTCTGTGCCATGCGTAGTTATAAGAATTACTGATACCATCATTGTCCGTGATATTGTGGTGAGCCTTTAACGTCTGCCCTTGTTCAAGTTGGCTGTCACCTACCACAACATCATCAATAGTAATCCAAACGCCTCCCTCAGGGGCATCGTTTATATTTTCGACAATATTGTCGGGGGTAGTTATGTCGATCTCACTACTACCAGTTCCGCCAAATTCATCAACATAAGACACCCTAAGAGAAATTTGAGAAGCTACGTCTTCCTGAGTAAGTTGATAGGTACTTTCATGTGCCCCATCTATTCGAACTTCGTCTGTGAGCCAAAGCGTTGTCCATGGATCACCTTCCCAAGAGCCTGAAGTATGACGAAACCACTCGTACGTGAAGTTGGTGATATTAATGCCATCAAGATCACTAATACCTGAAATATCGGCGCTTAGGATTTCGTTTTCCAGATAAATACCCGTTATTACTGCTGAACCGTTTATGGGGTCATCAGTATTGATCACCGGCGCTATTGGAGAACTTGTAATAACATTTGTCCCTCCAAGAAGGTCTTGGTAAGTGACTTGAACACTAATTTTGGTGCCAACATCATCTTGCCGTAAATAGTATTTGGGTCCGGTGACATTTTCACGGATCACACCATCGCGATACCACTGGTAGGTATACGTGTCTCGATCTACGCCTGAGTCTATATCTTCAATACCGTCAACTATCGATAGCATTGATCCTTGAGAAAATAAACCGCTACTACTGTTAAGCCCAACATTCCCACTTGGGGAGTCATTTACATTAGCAATCGACCCACTTTCACTACTGTTTGCGATTTCTTGCCTATTAAATAGATCGATATAGGTGCCAGAAACTGTAATCTGTTTGCCGACATCATCTTGCGTGAGGGTGTAGGTTCCGTTTCTTTCTTCTTCTAAAACTACCCCGTCTCGCATCCATTGATAAGTCCAGCTAGAAGAGTCGATACCATCTTCATCGACAACACTGCTTACATCTGCAGTTAACGTTTCATACTGAACGCGAATTCCAGTTATAGTGATTTCACCTTTGGGCAGATCATTAAATTCGCCAATAATCCGCGTGGGAGTTATACTCTCGTTAGTGTTCCCATCGGTATCTGTCCAAGAAACTCTGGCGTAAATAGCTGAGCCTTGATGCTCAAGAAGGGGAGCAAAATCTTTTTCAGTTTCCGTTAATACACCGTCAATGAACCACTCATAGCTAAATTTGCCTAAGCCATCATAATCGCCAATCCACGAAACATCGGCGTTAAAAAACGGGTCTGTTACATCAAGATCTGATGCCAATCCTGCAGAGCCATAATATGGCGTGTCGTCATCAAGAGTATTTGTGCCGCCACTCAGGCTACCGTTTCCGTTGTACCTTATGACTGCCTCTTGATTGTAGCTCCCAGAGTCAAGCTCTTGGCTCTTGCCATTGACTTTAAGAGAGCTTAATTTGTACGAGCTAACGGCGTCTGTATAGTCCAACCCTGTAACTTGATATACGATAAGATCCTCATATCTATCAGGCCAAACATCCTGCCATGAACCATAACCACCTGATACTGAAAACTCGTCCCCTTCAGAATTTTCGAATGTAAAGACCATATTGATGTCTTGGCTTCTATTGGTGTAGACAAACCTTTGATCATAATTTTTCACACTTATGCTGAATGCGCTTAGGCCAGAGTGAGGTAGGCTAGAAATTGAGTCCTTTAGGTCAATATGATAATACATTTTATTGGGACTATAGGATGGAAAATACCCTGTAATTACTCCATACATTTCCGTACCTTTTATTTCTTCTTGAAGTATAGCTTATACAAGAGATTAGTATAATATTGAGGAATACATAAATCAAAGATTTTCACAAAAAATAATTTGGCGCTGACTAGTTGTTCAGTCCCGGCATGTGGTGGATCGGATTTAAGATGAATCGATCTGGCTCGGATGTCCAGATTTTGCAGATGTATTCGCAAGGCTGTCAATCGCAAAGTAAAAAGGGGAGCGTGTCGCGGCGTCCCACCCGTTTCCATCAACCAAATCCTAAAAAACTGGATCGAGCGTCGCCGATCGCGGCTCTGGGCCCCTGAGGTTTTTTCCAACGGATCGCGGTCAGCTATTAATTCTGTTCTGGCAGTACTATCAAAAACTGATCTGATAGGCGCTGCTTGGTGCGGGGGCTTGGTCATTGCTTCCTGTTTTGCGCACCGATCACATTTGATGCAAAAACCCTATTTTACCAATTTTGATGACGCTAACAGCCCTTTGCGGAAATTTGCGAAGACAGCGACAAACTATGGATTTGAGTCCATTGTTATCGCAGTAAAGGACAGCGCGAATGATAGCGAAGTGTAGAAGCACCATTCTGAGCTCCGTTGAGGCGGATAATCTGTTACGGCCGAGCGCGACATTAGCAGTCCTCGCGAGGTTTATAACGTGATTTGTATTTCGTTCCCAATCAGATGGGTCAACCCAACTGATCGCAACTTTATCCCTTGGCGTACCAGCCGTTGTCGACATAAGTCGCATTGCCGTTTACAAAGCTGGCCTCGTCAGACGCTAGGAAAACGACCGCCGCGGCAACTTCTTCTGGATAGCAAATGCGCCCCTGGGTGGCTGCCATTCCGGATTCTTCCCATTTCTGCCCAGCGGCATCCAGTTCGGCGATTTCCTTGAGGCCGTGGGCCGTTTCAACAAAGCCCGGACAGACCGCGTTGCAGCGGATGCCGGCATCACGGTACTCAGTCGAAATGGCGCGCGCCAACTGAAGCACTGCACCCTTGGACATGCAGTAGACCGATTCTAGTGCATAACCCAGCTCGGCCGCGATCGAAGAGGTGATGACGATAGAACCACCGCCATTTGCGCTCATGTCCTGGACCGCGCGGCGGCAGGTCAGAAAGGCAGATTTCACATTCACATCCATCAGCCAGTCATATTCTTCCTCGGTGGTTTCATGCATCGGCTTCACGATGATAGTGCCCGCATGGTTGAACAGGATATTGTAGGGGCCAAACGCCTCGAGCGCCGCGTCAAAGGCGGCGTTGATCTCCTCATCTTGGGTGACGTTGGCGAGAAAGAACGCCGCCTCGCCACCAGCATCTCGGATCATCTGAACAGTCTTGCGGCCCTCTTCATCCTGAATGTCAAAAATGCTAACCTTGGCACCTTCCTCGGCAAAGGCCAGCGCGGTGGCGCGGCCCATGCCGGTAGCGCCGCCAGTGATAACGGCCACCTTGCCGGCCAAGCGACCAGTCAGGGATTTGGAACTTGTGCTCATGATGTCTCTCCAGAATCAGGTTCAGATGCATTCGCCGCCGTCGATGACCAGCGCGTGCCCGGTCATGAAGGTGGACATGTCAGACGCCAGAAACAGGATCGAATTAGCGACTTCATCGGTGCTGCCCCAGCGCCCCATCGGGATAGTTTGCGAGACATAGCGTTCCAACTTGTCACGCCCACCCATCTGCTTTTCAAACCCGGCATTAAATGGCGTGTCGATGAAACCAGGGCATAGCGCGTTAAAGCGGATGTTGTCGCCGGCATAATCCGAGGCCATTTGCCGGGTCATTGCTACGACGGCATGTTTAGTTGTAGCATAGGCAATCATTTCGCGATCATATTGCACGCCAGAATTGGACGAGGTGATGATGATGCTGCCCCCACCCCGGGCCCGCATGTAGCCGACCGTGGCCCGCGCGGCTATGAAATGCGACCGCACGTTCAGACGCCAGGATAGGTCCATTCCCTCGACGGAAACCTGTTCTAGGTTACCTTCGATTTGATAGCCGGCATGCGAATGTAGCACATCAATTTGGCCATGGGTGGCGACCACCTGCGCAACCGCGGCCGCCACGGCCGCGTCATCGGTCACGTCCAGCCCAGCCGAGGTGGCTTGCACCCCTTCACTGCGCAAATCCTCGACAACTTCAGCCGCCCTGTCCACATCAAGATCGGTGACAACGACCTGCGCTCCGTGCCGCGCCATCGCCATCGCTCCAGCACGACCGATCCCCGAGCCGGCCCCGGTAACCAAGGCAACCTTGTCCTCCAGCATCGGGAATGTAGACTGGTGGGCGGATGTGGTTTGTTCAACAGTCATCTGGATTTGTGGCCTCCGCGTTGTAGCAGCAATTGGGCAGTAATCAGCAACAAGAGGGATACGCCCAGAACCATGGTGCCAATGACGTTTATTTCCGGGGTCACGCCGCGCCGGATCGACGAGAACACATAGATCGGCAGCGTGGTTTCGGACCCGGCAACAAAAAAGGCAATGATGAAATCATCAAAGCTGAAGGTAAAACTGAGCAGGAACCCGGCCAGGATCGCCGGGAAGATCATCGGCAGGGTGACTTGCCTAAACGTGCCCATCGGGGTGGCATAAAGATCAGACGAGGCCTCAGTCAGGGAGCGATCCATGCCGACTAGCCGAGCGCGCACGATGATCACAACCAGCGCCATCAGGAACATGGTGTGCGCGGCGATCAGCGACCCCATGCCCATGCGTAACTTGGGCGGGGTGAAGCCTTCGGGCCAGAGCACCGCGAGTAGCGGGTTAAGTTGGTCAAAAATAGTAACCAGCCCGATCAGCGTAGCGATACCGATCACGATGCCGGGGATCATTACAGCGATATAGATCAGCATGTCAAAGGCCGTGCGCACCGGTCCCTTGATGCCCTGCAATGCCACCGCCGCCATGGTGCCGAACACGCTGGCACAGAGGGCCGATGTAAAAGCGACGATTAGGCTGTTTTCCAGCGCATCCATGACAAACGGGTTGGACAAAGTCTTGCCATACCACTTGAGCGAAAACCCTTGCATTTGGCTGGCATGGCGGCCAGCATTGAAGCTGAACAGCGCGATTATTCCAATCGGGATATAAAGAAACAGGTAAACGCAAACGGCGTAGAGTTTCATGCATCACCTCACATGATCGACACGTCTTCGCGGCTGGCACCGAGACGAGAGATAAGCCGCATGTAGACTGTGACGGTGATCAGCATGACCACTACCAGTGTCACCGCCACCGCCGAGCCATAAGCCCAGTTGCGCGATTGCAGGAACAGATCAACCAGCGCGTTGCCGACGAAAAAGACCTTGCCCCCCCCCAGCATGGCAGGGATTAGATACTCGCCCATCAACAGAATGAACACCAGCATGCAACCGGTGGCGATCCCGGGAATAGACATTGGCAGGGTAATTTGCAGAAAGGTTTGCCAGGGCCTGGCGCCAAGATCAGACGAGGCCTCGAGCAGGCGTTTGTCAAGTTTATCGAGACTTACAAAGATCGGAAACACCATCAGCGGCAGATAACCGTAGATAATACCCACCAGTACCGCAAAGGGAGTGTTGATCAGGCGTACTCCCTCGATCCCAATCATATCCAGTAGCGCCGGGATCCCGCGCCCGCCCAGCAAGAAAATCCAGGCATAGCTGCGGATTAGGATCGAGGTCCAGAACGGAACTATCACCAGTACCAACAGGATGATCTTCCATTTTGGACTCACTTTAACGGCCAGGAAATAGGCCAGTGGATAGGCGATCAGCAAGGCCGACAGAGTGCCGATCGGGGCCAAGGTCATAGTGTTTTTGAACGCTGCCCAGCGGGCCGGAAGATTGCTGTATTGTTCAAATGTGAAAGCAAGCACGACGCCACCTGACGGTGCTCGCTCTCCAAAGCTGAAAATGAAAACAACAGTCAGTGGGATGATCAGCATTACCAGGAACCAGGCCCCGGCGGGTGCTAACAGTAGCCAATTGCGCGTGCGCTGCGTCATGTTGTTTTCACTCCGGTACAAATCAGGCCGACTTGAAACGCGCCATCAGCTCGGCACGGTTCGGATCGGTCAGGGTCACGGCAGCGCCAAACTCCAGCGGACTCAGCAGGTCCTGCGCCGGGAAAATGATCGGATCGTTTTTCAGATCATCTGGCAGCAAGTCATAAGTCCGTGAATCTGCAGTCGGGTAGCCGTGCTCTTGGACTTCCTTAGCGTTCACGTTCGGATCCAGCATAAAGTTGATCAGCGCATAGGCTGCGTCCTTGCGCTCGGAGCTCTTCGGAATCGCGTAGTAGTCACTCCAGATTTCGCCGCCATCGGAGCCAAGCGCATAGTGGATTTCGGGAATGTCCGAATTCAGCTGTTTGCCGTCACCGGACCAGCAGATCGTTAGCCATGCATCGCCATTGCGCATCGACGGTTGATAATCCGAGGTGATCGCAAACAGGTGCGGCTTGACCGCAATCAGCAGTTTCTCGGCATCAGCCAGTTCGCCCGGATCTACCGAGTTGAAAGAATAGCCATGATAGTTCAGCGCACTGCCGATCGTGGTCAGCTGATAATCGTGGACAACGGTGCGGCCCGAGAACTTGTCCATGGTAATGTCAAAGAATTCTTTCCATGACGAAATCGCCTTGCTGCCATTGTGTTTGGTGTTGATCGCCATTCCGGTCGATCCCCAGTTCTTTGGAACGCCGTAAAGCGTGTTATTGACTGAACCAGCCTCGGCGTAGCGCGAATCGAAGGCCGACGAATCATAGTTCGGCAGGCGCGAAACATCGAGCGGTTCGATCAGGTCCTCTTTCACGTAATCTTCGAAGGTATAGTTGGTCGGCACATAGACGTCCCAGCCGGTGGCGCCAGCCTGCAGCTTGGCCAGCATTTCCTCGTTCGAGCCGAATACGTTGACCTGTACATGCGCACCGGTGGCCTCGGTGAAGGCTTCAAAATTGGCAACATCGTGATAATTTGGCCAAGTCGCCAGAATGACGCGGTCCCCGATATCACCAGCGAAGGCAGGTGTTGGGCGCATCCCAGGCAGCGTCGCGCCCAGAACCGCCGTAGCGGCCCCCAGTCCTGTAACATTCAGGAAATGCCGACGCGTGATGGAACCCTTTCTATAACTTTCCAGTTTTGCGATGAACTCCTTTTTGGAGATATGATCGATATCCTTGGTCATTGCTTTTACTCCTTGTGGTTGCAGTTTTGATTACGTGTTGTCGAGAATGAGCGCGGCGCTGGGCTCCCAGGACACCAACGCACTGTCGCCAGCATTGAACGAGCCCTCGGCCTGCTCGTACTGTCTTGGCGAAAGCACGAGGAAATCACCCAGCGATTCGTGCTTCACCAAGTATTCTGTGTGTTCGCCCAGAAAGATACGGTTGTGCACTTCCACGCTCAGCCCGTCGCCCACGCGGTGCAGTTTCATCTGTTCAGGGCGGACGCTAATGCAAACATCCTGGCCTTTGGCCAGGTTGCCTCCGGGGCGACCCTGCATGGGCATTCCGTTGTCCAAGCGCACCGTGGCAAGCGCGTCCTTGTCATCGGTCAAAGTGCCATTGAAAAAATTTGAAGTGCCGACGAAATCGGCGACATAGCGGGAATTTGGCCGGTCATAGAGCTCTTGCGGGCTGCCGATCTGCACAATTCGACCCTCGCGCATAACGCAGATCCGGTCGCTCATCGACAGGGCCTCTTCTTGATCGTGGGTAACCAACACGAAGGTGATGCCCAGCTGACGCTGCAGGTCCTGCAATTCGATCTGCATTTCCTTGCGCAGCTTGCGGTCCAGTGCCGCCATGGGTTCATCCAGCAATAAGAGCTTTGGTTCGTTGATAATGGCGCGCGCCAGGGCAACACGTTGTTGCTGCCCACCGGACATCTCCCAGATTCTGCGATTCTCGAAACCACCCAGCTGCACGACGGCCAGTGTCTTGCGGACCTTGTCCGCAATCTCGGCCCGGGCCGGGCGCGGGCGCTGTTGGCGCAGGCCATAGCCAATGTTCTGCGCCACGTTCATGTGCGGAAACAGCGCATAATGCTGGAACACCATGTTCACTGGGCGATGATGGGGGTCCACGTTATTGACTACTTCGCCATCCAGCATAACGTCGCCCTCGGTTGGCTTCTCAAATCCGGCCAGCATGCGCAGAGCGGTGGTCTTACCACAGCCCGAAGGTCCGAGAAACGACAGAAATTCACCTTCGCCGATCGAAAGGTTCAAATCACTTACCGCGAGCACGTCGCCAAAACGTTTTGACACGCCATGCAACTCTGCGACTGCCTTCCGGCCCGTCGGGCTGTCATCCTGGGCGTATTCCCCATTTCCCATTTATTCCTATCTTTTTCCAATTTGTTGACTACTACTGGAATCATAAAAACTATAAGAAAAACAGCTTTGGCTGTATATACCACAATTTTGATATATCAATCAGGGTAGGGAGTAGGCGTGCAAAGACTAATTGAAGCGACCGGGGCGCTGGTTGATGCCATAGGAACAGAAGACTTTGCCAAGACCCTGTCAGATGCACTCCAAAGGTTAGCGCCTTTTGATTACACTGTGATCTTTGGCTATCTTGGGGCAGCAAGACCAATGGACCTTTTTGATGACTTTCCGAGGGGCAAGCGCAAGGTCTTTGTCGAGGACTACCAGGAAGGACCCTACCTACTCGATCCTTTTTACCTAGCCTGCGGTAACAAGGGCGCTTCCGGGCTGTACCGGATCAAGGATCTGGCGCCAGACCGGTTTTTCCAGGGTGAGTATTTCCGCAGTTATTATGCCCGCACCGGCTTAGCGGAGGAAATTGGGTATTTCATCGAGATGCCAGGCGATGCCACGGTCGTTGTCTCTCTGATGCGGGCTGAAAAGGCTTTTTCTGCTAAGGAGGTGAGGCAGCTGAGTGAATTCTGGCCATTAGTGCGCGCAATCTGCCAGCGCCATTGGGGCGACCTTGTGGTCAAATTTGGGACCGATGCGCAAGCCACGTCCGATGCCAGCATGCACAAGAGCATCGCGCGGGCCTTTACCAATTTTGGCGAAGGCGTTTTGACCCCGCGGGAACGCCAGGTAGTGGAATTCACGCTCAAAGGCCACTCAGCCGATGCCGTGGGCCGGATCCTGGAAATCTCGCCGGGTACCGTTCGAATCCACCGCCGCAACGTGTACTCCAAGCTTCAGATAAGGTCCCAAGGCGAGTTGTTCTCAAAATTCATCAACGCGTTAGGGTCAGCGAACGTCCGCTAGAGCCATCACTTGGAACGATCGGAGCCTTGCAATATCGCTATCTGAACTCAGTTAGCTGTAGGACTGCAAATTTCCTCGTAAGTACCGCGATCGCAGTTTGGTCAGTTTTAACACAGTCTGGATTTTGCAATAAACTGTCATTGGGGCATTCGCACTGAAGCTCCGTTTCGATCCACAGTGTAGCCATTAGTGCTTAGCGTATAAAATATCTACTTCCTCCCGACTCCCCCCAAAGCGAAACCACCCCCAAATGACTTTACGACACTAATTGCAAAGGGCAGTAGGCCGAGACGCGGGGGCTGAAAACGCGGGGTCACCTTGGCGTCCAGCGCCGCTGATCCGCAACCGCTGGCCGCAGTAACCCCTTAAATATGACGGCAGCAATTGATGACAGCGTGGAAACTGATGATGGCCCAAGGTGCTTTGATTTGAGGTAGTCTTCCACTTACGGTTTGTGGATCAGGAACCACGATCCGGGGGCCTTCAGGCATTGATTGCTGGGTCACGGTTCTTGGTGAAGTTAAGCCATATTTCTGGTAGCTCCCACAGTTAAGGCCTAGGATCAATGGAGGCCACACAAAGATCAAAAGCGGCAATGAACGCGACAATTATTTAAAG
>Ga0115006_10003295_pt1 | contig 10914 bp, 20 predicted proteins | sample ArcOceMetagenome_3_FD_88943 | JGI IMG/M metagenome (GOLD analysis project Ga0115006, IMG submission 88943) | Marine eukaryotic phytoplankton communities from Arctic Ocean - Arctic Ocean- Svalbard ARC20M Metagenome | ecosystem: Environmental > Aquatic > Marine > Oceanic | place: Arctic Ocean...
ATGGGCTTAGGTAGGAAAAGTTACAGCTCTCGCCAAGGCCCCAAAGTGGCCACTATTCCGCTACCTTGTCGATAAAGCCAGCTCCCGCCAGCCACCGACAGGCGGAGCAGGGTCCCCCAAAGGGCAACCCCACCCCACCGAGCACCCACCTTACACTTTCACCCGAGCAATCAAAAAGAGCACTTTGAAGAGACCGGGCAGACGGAATGGAGCCAGTAGCAGAGCGGGCAACAGTGGTAGAAACAGGCGTGCACTGACTCGTCGTTGGTGAGAGAGATGGGACGTTCAGGCACGGACATCGACGCACTGGCGGTGGAGAGCGCCACCAACAACATGCAGCTGAATCAGCTGAGCGACAAGTTCACATGCACCATCTGTGAAATGGACGGCACCATCCCGCACGCCGTCATCGACGCGCGCATGAGCCAGGTGAGAGCGAGTGTTGAATTTCGCCGCTTCTGCCTGCTTACTTCACTCAGGGCACTTGTGGGAGTGCTGTCTACATTTACAGCCTTACAGCCAGACTCGCTATGCTCATCCTCCCACCAGAGCGTGGTCGAAACTGGCTTGGGGTTAGGGCTAAGGCTAAGGTTAGGGCTAAGGTTAGGGCCTGGGTTAGGGTTAGGGTTAGGGCTAAGGTTAGGGAACGCGGGCTTGGGCAGCAGCTGTCCGCTAGCGGAACAGACCCAAGCCACGCAGTGCCTGCTGCACACGGCTCGCAGAGGAGGGCTCAGGCCTCTGTTCTCTGTTCCCTTGACAGAGCCCACTACAACGCACAATTGCTGCGTCGAATTTCGAACGCGAAAATCACAGTGACTCAATAAAGTAGGGAAACCTGGCACGAAAGTAGCTACTTTCTACACTTTGCTGAGGCATGTGGCACGCGTCGTGACGGTCGGAGGCTGCTTGCACGAGACCGTGGCTGCAGTCAGCTGCCTTGGTATCGTACGCCCATGGCGAGACGTACGGCTTTCAACCCGACACGCCGCTAGCTCGCTGCGCTTCCCTGAGAGCACAAAGTAGCTACTTTCGTGCCAAGGTCTCTCGACTCGAGTCAGTGGGAACTGATGGGGAGAGACTGACGAGGGCACGAAAAGCATGCGGCTGAGAAAGATGTGGTGGAAAATTGGGTGATGAATGAATTTTCCAGGGCCAGTACGACGTCATGATCGCCAACATCCTGCTACCGCCGCTGCTGGCGCTCGTGCACCGCCTGTCCGCCGCCGTGCGCCCTGGCGGCAAGCTGTGCCTCTCCGGTGCGACACTCGTCACCTGGTCGATCCAGGTCGGAGATAAGCGGTGAAAGGAGAGCCGTGAGCACGGGAGACGAGAAGGCTTCTGAAATTGACGTGATCATTCTCTGTGGGCCCCATGAACGCTTCTTCAGCTCCTTGGCCTTCGACGCCGTCGCTCACAACGCTCTCTATCAGCGTTGCTCATGCTCACCACCACCGGGGGCGGCGAGCCACGGCAGGCGTGCTAGTGGAGCAGTCGCCGCGTGTGATTGAAGCGTACAGTGAGTATTTCGACCAGTTGGAGGTGGACGCGGACGAGCAGGGCATGTGGGCGTGCGTGCATGGCGTGCGCAAGGGCTAAGCCTCACAAAAACAACAGCAGTAGTGAGTAAGTAAGTGGGGCTGCCGCGAGCGGCTGCCGGCGGAGCGCCATGCTGAGCCTGGCACTCCCAGCACAGGGCACTTGCGCGCCCGCTGACCCTAGCACTTCTAGAACGAAGCGCCGAGTATGGGTTAGTGCCGACAACTCCGCGATGCGTCTCCGTGCTGCAGCATGTTGTTGTCTGCGCCGTGCCCTTTAGGCCGGTCGTGGTGACCTGTCGACGGCAGCTTCCCAGTCGTACCTTGAGTGAGTCTGGACTATGAAAGCCATTCCTCGCCCACCAGATGATGGAGTCGTTCGGCCAATGCTGCGTTCGGGCGGTGTCCGGCCTCTGCTCCACTGCTACTCCTGGCCAGCTCTTCCTAAATCCCCAGCCCGCACCTGCTTGCACTGCAGGAGTCGCTTGAGCGCCGCACGTCCGTTTGTGGAGTTCCAGCGACAGTGAAGTGCTCCAGCTGCACTCACACCTCTCACCCGTCTGTCGCCCCACCTCCCCTATATGCACACAAGATCAGGAAGGGCGACTGGCAGCGGCTACGGACCCACAGACACACCTGCGGGCATCACCCCGGTGCACCAAGACTGCGTCTTCAGTCAGGCGGCGACCCACACCCAGTGGGGTGTAGCTTGCGGGAAGCGACCGCAACCGTGCCGACCAGTGCGTGCGCTGTCCGCCACTGGACGTGCCCGCGCTTGTGCCCGCGGTGTTCGCGAACCCCACGGCAACGGCGAGAGCTCCTCCGTGTTCGAGGGCGGGACGTCCTGAACCCCCTAGGACTACGAGCGTCGTGTAGGGCAGCACGTGGACGGGGATGTTGTTGCGTGGCGGCGCACAGTGCCACAGGGAGCCCAAAGTCGACACTGGCAACGGCGGAAGCACGCATCCCTTCCACCCCGACTGCTGGACTTCTGAGGCCGAGCGGCGAGCCTCCACACCTGTTTCGTTCTGCCCCCTCCGAGGCTGGTTTGTACGACATCTCGACTCTCGGTGCGACGGACCCTGCGTCAGCCAGGGTGGGCGTCGAACACATGTCATGTGGGCGCCCATTCTGCACGGGTGGGCGACGCAATGTCCAAGGTTGGTGTATGCAGTGCATTGCAAAGGTGTACGAGCCCCATATGAGATGCACAACCCTAAGCCACCCCGCTAGAACAGCGTGACGTCCACGTCCTGCACGCGGCCCCACGAGCCTGTGGCTAAGATGAGCGCCGCCGGGTTGAGTTCGTCCAGCCCCAGTGCCAGCGAGCCGCGCAGGTCCACTTCCTGCCCGCCGTTGCTACGCAGCACGGACTCCGCAAACGCCAGCCCCGCGCCCGCGCTGTACGACATGCTCAGGTCGCTACCTCCCTCTGCACCCGCAACAGCCTCTCACCCAACCTCAGCGTACGCCTGAAGGTACGGCCGTGCTGTAGGACCCATTCGACCTCTCACAACCGCAAGCCGCACGTACGACACACACTGGCAGGGTGCTGGGTGCTTCCCTCGCACGCACACGCACCTTGGTCGTAGTAGGCGTCATCGCCCGAGAGGTTGGAGGGGGTGACGAGGCTGCCGGACAGGTTGGAGGTGGTGGGGCTGCCCGCCGGGTACGCGGCTCGGCGCGCGGAAGAGGAGCAGGAGGAGGGCTGCGTGGCGCACAGCGGCAGCAGCGCCGGCAGCGTGCTGGAGTTGCGCGGCGACGCGGCCACGGGAAAGGCGTCGGGCGCGCTCGGCAGCAGTCCAGCGGGAGGTATTCTGAGCGGCGCCATGCCCGTGGGCATGTGTGACGTCGAGGCGGCGGAGGTGGAGCTGGGGGAGGTGCGGTCCGACGCGCCGAGCGCGTCTGGAGGCAGGTCGACGTACGACTTTCGCAGCATGTCCTCCTCGCCTTCCGACGAGCCCCTGCGGTCGCGCCCCAGAGGCCCACTGAGCCCTCGCGGTGCGTGCGCACTCCTCTCCGCTGACGACAGCAAAAACAACAAGAACGCGGTGTTGTTCTCCAGTGTGCACCGCCCGGAACAAATGCATCGTATGTCCCCGCAGCCAGCCCTACACTCTCCTGCGGCAGACGTGTGCTGGCGCCTCCGTGTCCGTGCACACGACCGACGGGGAGGACGCACCGCGCGACGAAGGGCACGCGCGGGCGCGGCTGAGAGTTGGAGCCCGTGCGGCTGAGGCTGGACGTGCTGAGGTTGAGGTTGGACGGCGGCCGCACGTCGCCGCGGGCCGCCAGAGACGGCAGCTCGCTGCGGGGGCTCTCCAGCTGCGAGGACGACAATGACGACGCCGATATCAGCCTGCGTCACACCCCCCCCCAAAAACACCCCAAACCGCCACTCTCGCGTCAGTGTGCACTACCGCCGCCGTCCCCAACGCCCACCTCTCGGTCTCCCAGACCCTCTGGGGGGGTGTCTCCAAAATCCGACTTCGCCGCCGCACCAGCAGCCACCGCATCGTCACCCGTTCGCACCGCCCCCGTAGACGGCATACGCGCGACGATGCCCACAACAAGTAGTAAGTGGGGCTGCCGCGAGCGCCAGAAAGTGAGCCCGGCACTCCCAGCAGGGCGCTTGCGCGCCCGCTGACTCTAGCACTTCCCGAAGGAAGGCAGGAAGCGCCGAGTATGTACACCACGCACCTGTCGAGGCCCAACGCATGCTCATCCCGCACCAGCGGCACGCGGTGCGGCGGGTTGGGCGCGCCCTGGTCGCCTCAATTGCCGTCGCCGCCCCCACTGCCCGCGGCGTGCGTCGCACTGGCGGGGAGGGAGGCGAACACCGCCGCCGTCGCGTCGACCGCACGCTCGCGCGGAAGGTGGCCATGACGATCCTGCGCCTGCAGCGCCTGCGGGCATGCAGCCACGAGCATGCGCACCGCCTCCGTGTGTCCCTGTCGCCCGCCGCCGCCGCCCGCGTCAGCCTCCCTGCACAACGTCAAGGCACGCGGGGAGGGTGGCGGGCAGCCTCACGCACCTGGCTCGCAGCCTTGTGCAGCGCCGTCTCCCCGTCCGCGTCCGCCAGGGAGGCGTCAGCCCCGCTGGCCAACCTGTGAGCACACGCCCCATCCTGTGGTGGTAAGTATAAGCGCCACTGCGCCGTTGCACTCACTGGGGCTGGCTGGGCGACCGGCCCAAGATATCGCCAGAAGCGCACCTCCGAGGAAAGCGCTGCCACCGCAGAAGAGGGGAAAGTGTGTGTGAGGTTTTCCGCGGCACCTCAGAGCAGCCTGTGGATCGGAATCGACGACGCGGCCGTTGTGTTCGATAGTGGATGGGGTGGGAGCACATGGGGTGGGACCACATGGGATGGGGACTGTGCAACGACGTACAGGAGCCGTAGGGTTTCCAGCTGGCCGGTATATGCCGCGCGGTGCAGTGACGTGGAGGCGCCAGCGCGAGTGCGGCTATCCACCAGTGCGCCTGCACAACGCAGTGCACGAGCGCTCAGCCACACCAAGCCCAGCCTGTGACAGCCAATCCCCAGCGAGCTTGGGGCGGCGGGAGGGAGCGCACCATGGCGCAGCAGCAGGCGCACGCACTCGGTGTGGCCCTCGCGCGAGGCGTAGTGCAGCGGCGTGTACCCGCTGCCCTGCTGCAGCGTGCATCCAGTGCCGTCCGTCCACACGGTGCCGGGCCTTCTCTCCAACAGCCGCTGCAGCTCGACTACCCGCCCTCGCTGCGCGTACGCACACGCGGATCGCATCCACTCCACCTCCTCCGGGCGTTGGTCGTACGAGGTGCCCTCGTGCTCGCAGTCGGCGCAGCTACCCTCGTGCGGGCAGCCCCCGCGCGCCCAGTCGGCCATAACCATCTGATTGGGAGGATGGCGAGCGAGCTTTGCTTCCAGTGGGGACTGGACGCGGCAACTGTTCAACTCCGAACTCCACCCCCGGGTCTAGCCCTCGCAGCGAATGAGCCTTGCAGTCCGACGCCTGGTGCGCGCGAACCCGGCCTACGCACCACCCTGCGATGTGCCGCAAACGCGCGAACGCTGAGGGGCGGAGAGGAGGTTGGATGGACACAGGTGTCACCCGTCTCTCGCTGGCGTCAGCCGCTGCGGCTACCCGCGACCCCCCTCGTCCCTTGTGACGTGCCGTGCCATCGCCACAGCCGCTTCAAGGCTGCTCTTGGCGGCTCAGCTCATCGCCGCTGCATCTCTCTGGCTGCGGCAGAGAGCAACCCCTCCTCTCACAGGACCGGCATGGAGCTGGAGCTGGACCCACGGTTGCCCAGCGAGGAGGCTGGGTATCTTGCCAAGCCCCTGTCCGACGGAACTGGGGGCTGGCTGGCGCACCGTTCCAATCGGGATGGTGTGCTCGGCGGGCCGGGCAGTGGACCCGGCAAGGACTGGGTAGGGAATCTGTTTGAAGCAGACCCTGTGCTACAGGTACGTAGAATGATGTCTCTCACGTATCTCTCGAGGGGAGCAACCTTGACCCCTGAGACGAGAAGGGCAAGGTCTCGACCCCCGTTCGCAGCAAGGGACGACGGATTTCACGCCCGTGGGGGCAAGCAAGACGCACAAGGCTCGCGTGCTGGTGCTCTTCGGCTCGCTGCGCGAGACAAGCTTCAGCCGGCAGCTAGCGTTTGAGTGCGCGCGCCTTCTGGAGCTGATGGGCGCTGACGTTCGCGTGTTCAACCCAAGCGGGCTTCCACTCAGGGACCCCACATTGGAGGACCACCCGAAGGTCGGTTGGCGCCTCACCCGTCGGTTGCGTTTTCGACTTGGCCCTTTTGCCGCTGCGGCCAGCTGCAGCAGACCCAGCATCAGGAATGCCGCAGTGTGAACAACAGCTCGGGTGTAAACCAACCTGGGAAGACCGCATCACCAACCCTTGAAACTGTGACTGACGGCAGGTGAGGGAACTCCGCGCGCTGACCGAGTGGTCCGAGGGCCACGTGTGGGCGTCGCCTGAGATGCACGGCACCATCACGGCCGTGTTCAAGAACCAAATCGACTGGATCCCTCTCAACACGGGTGGGTACTCCTCTTCACTCGCTCAAATACGGGTTCGCGCGTGCCGTCGCCAGAGTAGGGCTCAAGGCCTGCTCTTTCGCTACTTCTCTCACCGCCTTTTTCTATGGTGGATGCATGGCAGGCAGCGTGAGGCCGACGCAGGGCAGAACCGCGGTCGTGCTTCAAGTGAACGGAGGCAGCCAGTCGTTCAATGCAGTGAATGAGCTCAGAAAGCTGGCGCGCTGGATGCGAATGCCGTGCTCCACCAACCAGAGCTCTGTACCCAAAGCATGGCAGGAGTTCGACGACGACGGTCGCATGAAGGTAGGCCTCCCTCGCCTCGGTCCCTATAACCAACCTCATGGGTGTCGCGCTGTTAAGCAACATTTTTTAAGCAACTACGTCCGCCTTTGGCCCTCCCAGCCGCCACGGAAATTAAGCAATCGCCTGGGCGGGCCCTCCCAAATTGCTTACCGGGCCAGTGGAGGTCAGGAGAGTTGCGGGTGGGGTTTAAGCATTTCGGAGGGCGCCAAGACAGCGGGTTAGTGTGCGGAATTGCTTATTTGCCCAGGCGGACCGCCGACGGAGTGTTGCTTAACTGCGTGACACCCCTGTAGGGCGGCTGCAACAGACCTGCTCCTCCTCCTCGCGTGTTTTCTAAACCGAAAAGGAGTCTTTGATGATGTAATCCGCAGGACTCGGATTACCGCGCGCGGGTGGTGGATGTCATGGAGGAGTTTTACAAGTTCACGCTGCTCATGAGGGAGCAGTCAGACTTCCTCAACGACCGCTTCTCAGAGCGCAAGGAGAAGCAGGAGAAAGGCCGCCTGTTGTCACAGGCAGAGAAGGAGGCTGCCAAGGCCAACAACAACCGCACCTCGTCGTAGCCAGCTAGGCGATCGTGCTGGGCCGTGGCGTAATGATGCAATATATAATCCTCTTTGTGGGTGGCTCTAGATCTAGGGTGCGTGGATACAGGCACTACCTAGACCTGCTCGTCAATGCTCCCTAGCGCTGCTCTACACAAGGGCAGTGCAACGCAGCGGATAGCGAGGTAGCCCCTCCTCTGGCGGCACGGACAGACCCATCGCGCACGCCTCAGCTGGCGTGGCGCGCGCGGCGTGATGTAAGGAGGCCATCGCCTGCAGCGCCTCGATCGCTCTCGTCGCGTCCCCCGTGTGAAACGGGAGCACTGTCAGCTCTTCTCGTCCCGGTCCGCGCTGTGACTTCAGGTAGAGCTCCACCACTCGTCCGCCGCCGTCCTCAGGCTGTCGCCACCCTGCGATGTCAACCAGCACCTCCCACACGCCGCGTTGAGGTCACGCTGAAGACCGAGCACGTTGCGCTGCCGCTGGTTGGGCGTTTTCATGCCTCCGCTTCGAGCACCTCCTCGGGGGAGGCGGTGGGTGTCAAGTGACGAAAAAAGTAGAACCCACCTCCTCCTCCAGGTGGAGCGGCCTGCTGATGAGCGTTGTTGAGGGGGGTCATGGGGTTTTGTAGTGTTCGGCGTCGAGGGCCCTTCCAAACTGCCCAAGTGGGGAGTTGTAGTAGGGAGCGGACTCCTCTACCTTCTGGACGGGAGCGGACACCTCTACCTAAGCGCTGGATTCAGCAGTACGCCTGCACGGTGCCAGCTTACCTCCGACCCGGGAGCGTGCGCGGCTGACCAAGCCTTCCACTCCGACACGCGTGCTCGCCATGCTGCCAATGGCGTCGCACGTCTCATCGACGCCGCCGTGCCATCGGGTTCGGCGTCCATTTTATGGGAGTGCACGTGCGTGAAGACAGATGCCCTGTTCTGTTCGCATGTCGTCGATGTCGCTGGCCACGCAGGTTCATCAGGGCGTGCGACCCGGATGCGCGGTCATACGTCAGCCGCCTGCGCACGCAGCGCAGCGCAGCCAAGCGTTCAACTCGTGGCCTCGCGTGACCACCGCGGACAAACACCTGCTCCTCCGCTCAGGTACCTATAGCGTGGAGCCCAGCTGTCCAGTCTGTGCTTGCCGCAACACGTGATATCGATGATAGAGCGAACCTGCCATCCCCAACGCTGTTCGTTGCAGGAGTGGAAAGGGTGGGCTTTCTGAGGTCGAGGCGGTGCTGACTGGCAGGAGGACGTGCGGTTCGCGTCTACGCCAGTGGTGGCGAGAGTGGCGACGAGGTGCCTCAGCCTCAACCGTCCCGCCGCCGCGTGCTGGTGCGTTCTCGCCGATCCAAGTACTGGAACCTCTCGTCGTCGTCTCGACGTCCAGGAGGGGTTTCTCTACTCCCACCGTCTGTCCCAGCCCCGCGTGTGCTCCGGCCCTTCATGCGTGCGCTCGGCGGGTGGGCGGTGCAGGTGGGCGGCGCCGGCGGTATGTGTGGGTGTGCAGCTTGCGCAGTGACGTTGGGGACCACCGTCCCACCTCCGGTACGCTAGGCGTGCCCAGCTTCACGCTGCAACGGTCTCGGGAATATGGGTTTCTTCCTGCACTCAACTCCGCTGCACGCTTCCCACGCAAAGTTTGCCGCGTTTCAATAGCGTCCCTGTCGAGGGCACGTGCAGGCGCTGGCGGGAGGGCTCGATCACTTCGGATGGTATCGCAAGATGGGCGCGATGGCCATGGAAGTGAGCATGGCAGACTATGAGGCCGAAGTGGACGCACGCAAGAAGAGACTCTTCGCGGAGCTGCCGAGCAGCGTGAACGACGTGCTGGAGATTGGACTCGGGTAGGTGTGGCCAGTGTGAGTCACCCCGCCGTGGCTGCCCGATTCGCGTGGCCGAATACCATGCTGACTGCGCGGGGGTGGAGTCGACGTACGACGGCGCGCGCGTGTGGGCGTCGTGCAGGACCGGACCAAACCTCAAGTACTACCAGCGGGGTGCGCTTGTTGCGAGAGCGAACCGATGCAGCCCACGGCGTTCATGAAATCCACGCCACAACCACACATGCGCAAGAGAAGGTTCGGTTTCTCCAGTGGTCCGCACCAAACCCCTTACCAAGTCCTTGCGGGGCGTCCAAACCCCAGGCACCAAGGTGGTGGGCGTGGAGCCCAACGAGTACATGGACGCGTACGCCAAAGAGAAAGCGGCGGCGCTGGGACTGCAGCTGGAGGTGGTGCGTTGTGTGAAACGTACTACACACACTGCAACGTGCGAGATGTATCGCTACACCAGAGAGGCCGTTTGCTTTCTGGTTCAAATGGCTCAGTACTGAAGCGCGCGAAGGCCCAAATGAACCACACGCTCGCCCACCAGGTGGCTTTCCATCAGCATTCAATAGGGGCTCCCCTGTCGAACCCTGTATTGAACAATCGTTGCCCCGAAAACGCGAACGGGGCTGCAAAGGGCCACTCTGTTCTGCGCTGCACTCACGATACGCATGCTACCAACTTGACGACATCAACCAAGTCACCACCTTGCTAAGGGTGGACGTGGAGACGACAGGTGCGCGGCCGGGGTGAGGCGTTGCCGCTGGATGAAGCCAGCGTGGACGCGGTGGTGGCCACGCTGGTGCTGTGCACGGTGGAGAACCCCGCGGCGGTGCTCGCGGAGGTGGCGCGCGTGCTGCGGCCGGGCGGGCGCTTCGTTTTCGTGGAGCACGTCGCCGCGTCCAACAACGGCCTGCTGTTGGCGCAGCAGGTACAGTGTGTACTCCTGTGCGTGGTTCCTCATGCGTGGTGGTGCACGAGAGTTCAGGGAGCTGCTGTGAGTGTATGTGAGACGTCCAGAAAAGCACACCCGCGCGTACTCTCAATCGGCCTTCCCGCGTACGTGCAAAAGCCCCGGGGTTTGAGATACGGTAGCTGAAGTGAGTTTTCCGCGGTATCAGACGTATCAGTGCTTATGTGGTGCGGGTGGTGGTGCTGGGCGTCCCAAGGCGTACTGTCTTCTGGGCCTAAAAACACGGCTCGTTCGTAGGTGCCTTCGCCCACCAGGCCTGTGGCACCGTACGAGAGTTCGGGGAGCTGCTGTGAGTGTCCACTCACCACTCGTATCGTGGGTGTGTGTGTGTGGGCTGCGCTGCTCAAGTTGGTGTTCAACCCGCAGCAGCAGCTACTCGCTGGCGGGTGCCATCTGACGCGCCGTACGGGCGAGTTGATCGCCCTTGCCGGCGATGCGCAGGTGTGTATTGGCACACTCTCCCGCGACTCTTCCAACGGGCGAGGCCCATCTCAACCGTCCATGACGTGGGACCCTGTGGTTGGTGGCGCAGAAAGCATCATCCGTCTGGCCCGCTCCCTTGTTCGAAGAAGTGAAGATGGAAACCTTCACGGTGCCAAACGCCTACCTCATCGCGCCGCACGTCGCCGGCATGGCGAGGAAACACGCTTGAAGCATGGCTTGACGTTGGCCAAGGGCGTCAGCACTCGGTTAGGCCC
>Ga0115006_10003297_pt1 | contig 10912 bp, 8 predicted proteins | sample ArcOceMetagenome_3_FD_88943 | JGI IMG/M metagenome (GOLD analysis project Ga0115006, IMG submission 88943) | Marine eukaryotic phytoplankton communities from Arctic Ocean - Arctic Ocean- Svalbard ARC20M Metagenome | ecosystem: Environmental > Aquatic > Marine > Oceanic | place: Arctic Ocean...
CTTTAAATTGAACGGGCACCCACATTTTGGGGAGGTCTCCCGCGTGCTACCCCTGCCTTGCGCAGCGTCTCCGCTCTTTCAGTCGGTCAAGGGGCGGATGGTCGAGTTCATGGTCGACGGCGACGACCTGCCCGGCGAGGAGAAGAGGACAATCAGGAGATCAAGAGCGGGGTGCAGCGGGTCGAGGCCTCGACCAAGCTGGGAGGGTGTGCCGTCCTGGGCGCGATGAAGAGTTCGAAGCTCAGAAATGGCAGCAGAGCGTCATGGCGGCCAGGAAACGCCTTGTCAAGGGGAGCGGCCTCGGCCCGGGGAGCCGCCTCGAGAATTCCAGCGCAGCGGCCTCGGCGGGTCCAACAAGCGGCCTCGCGGTGCTCGTCCTCCCCGCGAGCCCTCAGACCTTGTTAGCGAGACGATGTTCCAGTCGCCACGCGCCTGCGTTCCATGCAAACACCGCACACAAGAAGACTTCGTGAGAGCGCGAAGCCGCGGTACGACTCGCTCGACCCTGGCTCGTCTGCCAGCCGTGTCCGCCACCACCTCGACCACCCACCCACCACCATGCCCAAGCCCAAGCCCAAGCCTCGGGCCTCGAGCGCTGCCAAGGGCTCGAGCCGCATCAGCAAAGCGAGGCACGCCGCCGCCGACGCCGCGCAGCCGCAGCAGCAGAGAACGCTGCCGCACTCGTGGCTGCAGCAGAAGCTCGAGCCTCCACCGCCAGCCGCCGCCGCCGCCACCGCCGCCGCCGAGCCAGCCGACGCGCCGCCCGACGCTCCGCTGCCACCGCTCAAGCCAGCAGCGACACCGGCTGCCGCCGCACCCGCCGACGCCGAAGACCCCGGCGAGGAGCTCAAGGCGGCGGCGGCAGCGCGCGGGCTCGTCAGCTTCCAGTACGCTGGGACGCGCAGGTGTGGCGAGGTGCGGCCGCTGCCGCCCGCCGTGGCCGAGGAGCTGCTGGCGCTCGCGGCGCTCAACATGAGCGGCTTCGACAAGGAGGGCAAGGAGGTCGGCGGCGACGCCACGCCGTCACACCTCGCGACGGCCGAGGCGAGGGCCTCGCTCGCGGCGCAGCGGCGCGAGGACATGCTCAACCCGCGCACGCGCGTGCTCGTGCTGCGCACGGCCTCCGCCGGCGCCACCGACGCCGCCACCGCCGCCTCCATCTCCTCCGACGGCGGGGGCGAGCTGGCCGGCTTCGCGTCGTACCGGTGCGTCTCGCAGGAGACGGTGCCGGTGGTCTACCTGCTCGAGCTGCACCTCGCGCCCGCGCACCGCCGGCGCGGCCTCGGCTCGCTGCTGCTCGGCGCCGTGCGCGCCTTCGGCGTCGCCGCCCGCCGGCACGGGCTGATGCTGACGGTGCACCTCGACAACGCCAGCGCGCGCGCCTTCTACGCCGCGGCCGGCCTCGAGGTCTCGCCCGTCTCGCCGGCGCGCTGCGCGCCGCCCGGCCTGCCGTACACGCACCACATCCTGCAGCAGCTGTGGGAGCCGGGCGCCGCCGCCGCGCTCGCGCGGCGCGGCGAGGCGACGCGCCACTTTCTGGCGCAGCAGGCGACCAAGCGCGCCGAGGCCGCCAAGAGGGCCAAGGCCAAGGCGGCGGCGAGGGCGGCGGTGGTACAGCCGCCGAAGCCGTCGCCGGGCGCCGGCGAGAAGCGTGAGCTCGAGCCGAGCACAGCAGTGCAGGTGTTGTAGGTATTCGGTTTGCCCTGTCACAGAGCTAAATATTGCCTATTGAGAGGCTATTGAGCTAGGCGCCGCTATATTGATAACGTGTTCGCCAGTTTGACTCTTTTAGGTGAGTCTGAGAAGCTCAACGGAGACTAGGCAGTTTCTACCCAGGACCCAGTTACTTTAGGGCGCCCGCTGGTCGGCGCCCGCTCCGTAGCGGTCGTGAGGTTGTGCTTGGGGAGCTCGGTGAAGCTGTAGAGGTGCAGCCCTCCGCCGTTCTATTTTTGATCCCGGTGTGAAGTGAGACCGCGGAACTGCGGGCCGAGATGCGACGCTGGATGGATCGACTTGGACGACACCACTCGCGTCCGACCCGTCCCTCGCCCAGCCCTCCTCCCCCTCTCCATCCACCTCCACCTCCGAGTGCTGCGCGTGCGTGCACGTCTCCGACGTGGACGCCGCCGGCCGCTGCATCGCTGGCTGCGGCTTCGCGTTCTGGCCGGACGCCTTCGCCGCTGCGGACGTCGACGCCCTCCACGAGCACTACGGCCGCTGGTTTGTCGAGAACAGGAGCGACGTGCGACACTACTTGAGCTACAACAGCTACCACGCGCGTGGCGGCCTGAGCGGGCGGAGAGAGCAGTCGGTCTTCCCGAGCGGCGTCTTCCCACCGGCGCTCGAGGACGCTGCGCTGCACAACAGGGCGGTCGTCGCCAGCTACCTCGCATCGCTCCGCGCGCTCGGCATCACGGGCCGACCGATGCTCAACTGGATCACGATCATCCAGTCCAGCTCGCTCACCGCCACGCAGGACTGGCACACCGACGCGCCGCTGGCCGACGGCCTGAAGGTGCAGGTGCCGCTCGTCGACGTCACGGCGGATCTCGGCCCGCTCGAGATCAAGGTCCGGCCGGCCAGCAAGGCCCAGGGCTGCCCGATCGTGCGCGGCACGGTGCGCCGGGGCACGGCGCTCATGTACCGTCACTCGCAGCCGCATCGCGGCACCGCCGCCGCCGCCGTCGCGGCAGCCTCGACCGGTGCTGCCGGCACGCCCGAGGCCGCCGACGGCGCGCCGTCGCACCGCGTGGTGCTCGACATCTCGTACATGCTGCCGAGCTCGGTCGCGCGCGACGACTACCTCGCGCGCCACCGCTACACGGCGCACGCCGCCGAGGCGACGCGCGCCCACCGCGTGCGCTCCGCCGCGCTGTGCGCCGCCGACCTCCTCGCGTGCGCCGCCGCGACCGACGCGGGCGGCGTGCGCGGCGGCGCGCCGTACGCCGGGCCGGTGCCCGCCGCCACCAACGACGGCGAGGCCGACGACGGGTGGGTGGGCGAGTACCGCGGCGTCGGCAACGGCAGCGGCACGTGGGTCGACGCCAACGGCTCCGTGTACACGGGCGCGTTTGTAGACGGCCTCTGCCACGGGCGCGGCCGCTACACCTTCGCCAACGGCGACGTGTACGAGGGCGACTTTGCCCACGACCTGCGCCACGGCCGGGGCCGCTTCGCGTTTGGCGACCGCGACGAGGTGTACGAGGGCGAGTTTGTGCGGCAGCAGCGCCACGGCCGCGCCACCGTCACGATGGCGGGCTTCACGTTCGAGGGCCTCTACCGCGACGGCCACCCGGCGGAGGGCAGGCGGGCGTTCGCCGACGGCCGCGTCCACGCGGGCACCTTCAGAAAGGGCGCGCTCGAGGGACCCTGTTCGCTCTCGTGGCCCGACGGCAGCTCGTACGAGGGCACGTGCGCGCGCGGCCTGCCGCACGGCCGCGGCAGGAGCGAGACGGCGGGCGGCGACGTCTACGACGGCGAGTGGGAGCGCGGCAAGCAGCTGCACGCGGCGGCGGCGGTGGCAGGACGCGCGGAGGCCAAGGCGGAGCTGTGAGGCATGGTAACTGGCGTAGCGTAGTTGTTTGGTGAATGATGTTGATGCGCTGTTTTTTTAGGCTATTGAGGCGACGCGTTTGCCAGCTAGAAACCCCAGGACCCAGTTACTTTGTGGCGCCCGCGAGTCGGCGCCCGCTCCATAGCGGTGGTGAGGTTGATTGACCTCGGAGAACTTGATCTGGGGTCGTTCTGATGTTTTTGAGGCATCTTTATTTGAAAAGATGGCGATCTACTGGGATCTACCTCTAGATACTTTAGATCATTGCTTTGCCTAAGCTGCCGGTCAGGAGAGCCCACGTGGGGAGACACTGATCCCGAGCCAGCCGGACTCGCGGAGCCTCGCGAGCGGTGCAAGGCAGCCCCGCGCCGGGAGGTCAGTTTCAGATTAGGGGCTGGGTCTAGGTTGGGGCTGGGTCTATCTAGGTTGGGGCTGGGTCTAGTTTTGGGTCTAGGTCGGTCGGGGCGGAGATCAGCTAGGCAGACTCATTGGCCAAGGGCAAGGCCGCCGTGTCCGTCTGACGTCCCTCGGGCGGGCAACGCGTGCCTAACGCGCGCAAGGGATGGGAAGGGGTTGCTTGGGCGCCTTGCCACGCCTCTTCAGTCGCTGCGGTTGCGCTGGTCGTGCACTAGCGCTGTTTAGGCTGTTTAGGCGGTTAGCTATCGGATCGCCTCCGGGGTCACAGGTCCGAACAGCCGGGGCTTACCAATGCCATGCCGACCGCGCGCTGCTCGCTAGGGAGGGCCGTGACATCGTGCAACCCAAACGACAAGTTAGGCAGTCCGTCTTATCTTCAAGATTTGAATTATTTTGTTGTTGGTGGGTTGCGTGGACGGCTAATGGTGCCCTCGCCCTCGCCCTCCGAGCCCGCGCCGCCGACGGTCAGGCCTATCATCGCGCGGCGCGACGCCAAGAGCGAGCCCATGTCGGACGACAAGTTCCTCCACTTCCCTGACGTGCCCATGACGCCAGCGATGGAGTACACGTGCCTCGGCGTGGCCTTCGCGCTGCGAGTGCTGCTGGAGCACTTCTCGAAGCCCGGCCACATACCCGAGGTCTTCGACGAGCGCCTCTACCCGCTGTGCGGCCCTAACGCGCCGCTTGGCATGATCTCGTTCGTCTGGTCGGAGCCGCACCCCTCGATCGGCATACCGCGCCGCTGCGCCGCCTTCGACTTTGTGCTGCTCGTCGTCTCGCGGCTCAAGATGACGCTCAAGGAGCTCGTGCTGGCGTACGCGATGGTCGAGCAGCTCGTCACCAACCAGCCGCCCGCCGTGCAGACGCACAGCCTGCGCCCCATCTTCCTGATCGCGTGCGTCATCGCGACCAAGGTCACCAGCGACGCGAGCCTCTCGCTCAGGAGCTGCTTCCGAAAGGTGCGCAACGTGTTCACGACGACGTCGGTGCCGCTGTTTGTCGTCATGGAGAGGCAGCTGCTCATCCTGCTCCACTGGCACGTCCCCACCGGCCCGATCCACCAGAAATGTGCCGTGCCCCGCCGCCCCTCGCAAGCTCGCCACACTCTAGCCACACTCCCTCTCGGCGCTCGCCTCCGCGCCACACTCCCTCTTGTTCTCTCGCACACGCACATGCGCACCCACGCCTCCGATCCCCACTCCCTCCTCCCACCCCGCACCTTCCCCTCTGCCGCACCCCCGCCCACCCCACCCTCCCTGAGCGACGCACGCACGCAGATGCCGAGGCCTTCTACCAAGCGGCGCACTACGCAGCGGGACACGCGGGCCTCGTGCCGCGGGCGCCCATAGTGCTCATGAGCATCGAGCACCCGCCGCTGCCGGAGCGCATCGTGACGCGCCTCCAGCGGCGCCACGACGCCGCCGCAAGGCTGCAGGCACACGCCCGCGCAAAGCAGGCCCGCCGCGCCGCCGACGCCGCCCGCGCCGCCCGCGCCGAGGAGGAGGAAGAGGAGGAGCTCCGCGCCGACGCCGCGCGCGCTGCTGCCGTCGCGCGTCCCGAGGCGTGGCTGGTGTCGACGTCGATCGGCGACGGCGACGGTCCGCCGATCCGCACGATAACGCGCGTCCCCATGGCCTCCGCCCCCTGCGACGTCTGCGACGGCGGCGGCGGCGGCTCCCACTCCTCCCAGCCCTCCCCGGCGGTGGCCCAGCCCTCCCCGGCAGCGGTGGCCTCCGCGTGCCCGACGTGCCTCGCCGGCACGGACAGCGCCTCCCGCCCCGCCGGCGGCGTGGTCTCGCCGGCGGCGCCGTGGGACCCAAACAACCGCCTCACCGCCGAGACGCCGTCCGACAGCGACAGCGAGGGCGACCACGGACAGCAGTGGGACCATACGCAAGCCCAGGAGCGCGGTCGGTGACGAGAGGCCGAGCATCCCTATCGCATCCCGTAGCACCGAAATTTTGCCACGCAGTACGTCTCCTGCAATATGTACATCCATGCCTCGAGTATATATCCCCTCAAATGAGTCAGGTGGTTGCTTATCAATCTGCAAACGTTTTTTGAACAGATTTCTTTTTCGAGGTCAAAACGTTTCTTTTCCAAACATTTTGCAGCTGATTGCGCACAGCATAAAGATATGAAGTCGCCTCCACCGAAGTCACCTCCGCCGCCGTGGCGCGCGCTGGTCGTACTCGCTGCGCTGGGCGACGACCGCCGCCGATGGCAGGTGGCGCGGCAGGCGATCGAGCGCCACTTTGACGACGCGCCGCGCTGGGGCTGCATGCTCCTTGCGTACTCGGCACGCGCCGTCGCCGCTAACGGCAGCCACGAGCGCTACCTGCGGCGGCGCTGCGTGGTGGCGGTGCGCGAGCGTGCCTTCTGGGGCTCGCTGCTCAACCTGACGACGCCTGCGGTGGTGGCGCCGTACGATCACGTGCTCGTGCTGCTCGACGACGTCGAGCTCTCTCCTTCCTTCGACGCGGCGGCCTTTGTGAACGAGGCGCGCCGCTACAAGCTTGCGCGCGCGTCGCCGTCGGTGGTGGGTGCGACGTGGGCGGGCGCCACCGGCGCCTTCCAAAGCTTCGGTGCCGACGCCTTCCGACGCACACAGCACGCGATCACAGCATGCGGGCGGGCGGGCGGCGGCGGCGGCGGCGGCGGCGCCGGTGGGCACTGCAGCGCGCGGCTTGTGCCTTGGGTCGAGTCTTTTGTCACTCTGTACACGCGCGCGGCGTGGGGCTGCTACCACAGCATGTTTGACGACGCCGTGCTGCGCAACGACACCGCCGCCATCGGCTACGGCTACGATAGATGCTTCGGGCTGCACTGCAGCAGCGAGGGCGACGGCGGCGGCCGTCGTGGCGACGGCGACGGCGATGGGGGCGGCCGGCGACGAGGGCGGCCGCCGCGGCAGGGCATTCTGCTTGGCTTTGTCGCGCTCCACCTGGGACGCAATCTGCCGAGGCTGGCGCGGGAGCCGAGGGGCGAACGAAGGCTGTCGTCGCTGTCAGATCACTCGGAGGCGGCGGCGGCGGCGCCGTGGGTGGCACGCGCAGCGGCAGCGCAGAGGGCAGCGGCGGCGGCGCGGCACCAGCGGGCGGCGCCGCACGGCCGTCGCCTCTCGCTCGTGCCCCTCGCCGCGCAGGCGGACGCGCAGGCGGCGGCGCTCGAGGCGTGGGTGGTCTCGCGCCTCCGAGGAGGAGGAGGAGGAGGAGGAGGAGGAGGAGGGCCGAGCGGCAGGCACTGCGCGTCGCGCGTCGCGGCGCCGAGTCGTCACGAGGACCTCTTCCCCGTCGAGCACGCCGACGGCACGCACGCGGCCACGACACGGATCGGCGGCGCCGCCCTCAAGTACTCGGTGAGCGGCGGTGCGTCGCGCTGCAACACGTGCGAGGCCTGCTGGTACTCGTGCTGCTGCTACAATGTGTCCGCCGCGGCGCGCATGGAGTGGTCCGCCTGGACCCCGAAGGGTGCCAAGCACCGGTGACGCGCTAGTGACGCGCTGTGTCGGTTTTGAAGTCTGACCATAGCCTAACATGATCTGAGCCAAACAAACAAACGATCACTTCACAACAAGACGGCAAGCGCGACTCGACCTCGCGGGTTACTGGGTGGAGGCGTGCGAGGCCAAATGCCGATGCGCCGTTGCGGGCGCGGTGGTTCCGTGATTTCTCCGAGGTTGCTCCGCCGCGCTGGCTCCCAGGCAGTGGGTTTGCCCGCGCGGTTTCATGAGTCGGACCGGAACCAGCCGCGCCCCGCATCGGCCGGCCGCTCGCCTCTCCCCCCTGTCGCCCGCGCGCGTGCGAGTGCGCGCGTGCCGCCGTCTCACCACACGTCACGCCCCGCCGCCCCTCTCCCCGCTCACCCTAACCCCCGCAAGGCCCCGGAAGCGGGGTCTACATCGGGGCGGTCTGGCCGCGCAGCCGGCGCCACGTCTTCTGGAGGTTCTTGAGCTTGTCGACGATGTTGGCGTTCCACGCGACGGCGCACGCGAGCAGCGCAAAGCCAACGTACGTGAAGACGATCGTGAAGACGACGCCGAGCGGCGCGAGGTGCGACATCGTCTCCTGCGGCGTGCACTGGTTGCAGTTGCACTCGTGCGGGTTGGTCACCGCGTCGAACGGCTTGCCGGCGTCGCGCAGCGGCAGCTGCTGCAGCTTCTCGGCGAGCGGCAGCGACTCGTTGACCAAGAAGCAGTACCCCGTCTCGTCGTTGGCGCCGTACTTGCAGTCGGCGTCGGTCATCGGGCCCTTGGTCGTGTGCGCGGCGCCCTCCTCGACGCCCGTCGCGGGCAGCTCCCACAGCACCGCCGGCGCCGTCCACACCACGTACGGGTCGGATGAGTAGTTGGTCGGCAGCCAGACGGTGCCGTCGGGCTTGAGGGTCGCGAGCGTCGGGTTCTGCGACTGCGGCGGGAACCACTCGTAGGCGTCGCCTGCGGGGACGCCGGGCGACGGCAGCCACATCGGCACGCAGCACGGCACCGTGCAGCGGTACTGGTACGACGAGTCGTAGCAGGAGTTGGGGAAGGCGTCGGTCGTGTTGATGCGCGTGTACGTCCGGTTGTTGGAGCAGCCCGCCCAGAGGCCGATGTCGAAGAGGACGTGGCGGAGCGGGTCGGCGACGATCAGGCACGCCGCCAGCTGCTGCAGCAGGAACGGGCCGTACTGCTTGCACCTGTTCGGCTTCTCCGACTCCGAGCCGTACATCCACGAGCGCTGGCCGAAGACGGCCGAGCGCCAAAGCATCACCCCGACGAGGAGCATAAGGAAGCTCGTCATGCCGAGGGCGATGTAGTGCCCAAGCGATCGCGCAGCAGCGGTAACCTGGCGGCACACGGGTGAAGAGCGTAGGGTCAGCCGCGCGCGCGCGTGGCCTCGGGGTCTCTTTGGGGAAAAGGGCGGGCGGGCCTCACGGTTCCGCTGATGAGCCCGATCACGAGGGCAGGCCAGCATCAGGCGCCAATGAGCGCCGGGATGCTGACCATCATGGTGATGACGGAGAGGATGAGCGACTTGCGGTCCTCGGCCTCATTCATGGCCGCCGCCTTGGCCTCAGGTTCTCCGAGCATCGCGACCGTCAGGTCGTTCGTCCCCGTCACCTCGTCCACCGGCGCAGGCGCCGGCTCACGACCGCGACGGGGAGGCCTGGCTCAGACACCGTCGGGGCAGTCCTCGACCACTGGAGGCTTGAGGGACATCGTTAGCTTGGCTCGGCTCGGCTGCGCGCGTGTGGCCGTGCACGGGCGCTCCGGCTGGCTTGGCTTCCAGTCGGTCGCACAGTGCGGTGGTTTGTCGTGGTCTCCGATGAGCGAAGAGAATTCGGCAACATCATGTAGTTAAAGACATGGCTGACTAAAGGCGCGGCTACGAGAGCGTCCCAAGTCCAACGGCTCGCCGGCCCACATACGATCGGTATGTCCCTCTCTCCCTCGTCGCTGCACGCTGCAGCTCCCTCTGAGACCTCTGAGTGGGGCCTCCCTGCCACCGCCGCCCCTCTACTCGGGCTTGGTGCCGAACATGCGGTTGAGCATCGCAATCTCGTCCTCCGACGCCGACGGCTTCACCTCGGCGTCGTCAAAGTCGACGAGCGGGAAGCCGACCGGGAAGTCGATCGAGCCCGCGGCGTCCGACGGGCGCCGCTCGTCGTCGTCCTTGCCCGGGCGCGGCGGCTCGAGCACCGCCGTGCTGCCCTCGCCCCACGAGTCCGACGAGTCGAACTGCGTCTCGTCCACTGGCGGCGCGGCGTCGGCCTCGTCCTTCTCCTTCGCCAGCTGCACCATGCGCGCGGTGAGCGCGTTGAACATCGAGTCGTCGCTCGTGTCGCCCGTCGGCGCGCCCATTGGCGCCGCCGCGTCGAGCTCCATGCCGGGCGCGGCCGGTGGCCGACGCTGCTGCTCGTCCTCGTCCTCGACGTACGAGACGATTGGATTCTCGTCGCGACGGAAGATGTACGCGGCACCAAACAGCAGGCCGACACCGCCCCACTTGACCATGTCGCCCGTCACCTCGAAGCCCGGGGCCGCCGTCGCGGCCGCCCGCTTGGCGGTGGCGACCGCGAGGGCGCGGCAGGCGGTCAGCAGCACGGTGGCGACCGTGCAGAGCAGCGTCGTGGCGATGCGCGTGGCGAGGCTGCGCGTCGCCTCGGTGGGCGCCGGCGCGGCGGCCGCGGCCGAGGCGACCACGGCGACCCGACGAGGGCGAGCCGGGGCGTGGGCGGCGCCGGGCCGCAGAGCGACGGCGCGGCGAGCGGCGCGCGAGTGGGATCGGGGCGCGAGCGGCGCCGGAGCGAATCCATAGGCCGTCTCGAGCGGCAGCGAGAGCGCGAGCAGGAGCATCAGACCACGCAGCATCGTAATTCGCCCACGTTGCCTTCGGAAGGCGCAGATGGATGGCCAGATGAGGCGAGGTCCAAGGGCTGCAGCGTGCGGTGGTTCCGCTTCTCCTCGAATCGCTCAAACGCGGTCGCGCAACGAGTCGCCGTCTGGTCGCACTAGCAAACCTAGTTAAACGGCTTTAGATGGACTGGTGAAAATGTTTTGCAGCTAATTCATGCATGCAAAGGGTTCTTTTTGCATGTTTTGTTTGTGATTCCGAACGCGTCAAGGAATACGTTCGCATCATCGAGTCTGCGTCCAAGGCTATACACATGGCGGCCTCCTCATCGACGGCACCGAAGCCGGTCGCGGCTGAAGTGTTTGCAGGCAGCGTGGCTGCCGAGCTGGCCAGCAAGGTGAGCATCCACCCGCTGGACACCTTGAAGACCCGCCTGCAGTACCTCGTGCTGCCGCGCAGCTCCAGCACCAACAAGAAGCTGCCTCTCGTCGGCGACGTCCGAGTAGGAATGCAGATCCTGGCGGCTGCGACCCGCAGCCCGCACCACTCGATGACCGAGCCCGCCAGCTACCACCCGCACGTGCCCACGCATCGGCTGGTGCAGAAC
>Ga0115006_10003298_pt1 | contig 10912 bp, 7 predicted proteins | sample ArcOceMetagenome_3_FD_88943 | JGI IMG/M metagenome (GOLD analysis project Ga0115006, IMG submission 88943) | Marine eukaryotic phytoplankton communities from Arctic Ocean - Arctic Ocean- Svalbard ARC20M Metagenome | ecosystem: Environmental > Aquatic > Marine > Oceanic | place: Arctic Ocean...
CGTCACCGAGCTCAGAGCAGCTCCTTGGGCTTGGTCTGGGCGACCTCCTTCTGCTGCTGCTCGGCGAGCTTGCCGAGCACGTACGAGTTGACGGCCCAGAGAATCGTGACGAAGAAGAGGAAGACGCGCCGCTGCACGGGCGTCACGCCGATGGCGAGGACGATGGTGAAGTAGCCGGCGCCGAGGAGCGAGCCGGTGCGGTAGACGAGCGTGTCGAGCACGGGCTTGGCGATGAAGGTCACCTCCTTGGAGACGGACGCGTAGAGGCCCTCCTTGGTCGGCTTGACGAAGGCGTAGTGCACGACCTTGCGGAAGCCGTCGAGGAAGGCGATCGAGAGCAAACCGGGCTGCACGATGGCGACGACGAGGCCGAGCATGATGGCGACGGGCTCGGCGAGCAGCGTACCGTGGAAGCCGAGCATCTTGAGCACGCGCGAAAACGCAAAGAGCTGCAGCGCGAGCGTCAGCACGCCGACGATCGTGTTGAGCCGCGCGAAGAAGGTGTACTCGCTCTCCTCCGGGTTGGCGTCGCTCGCGAACGCCGCCGCCACCGCGTCGGCGCGCTCGTACCACACGGCGCCGGTGATGAAGGTGATCAGCAGCGTGTGGCACGAGAGCGCACGCAGAAACGGGGTGCTCATCAGCATCGTGAGGCCCTTGAGCGCGCTCGAGTCGTTGCAGCAGCCCTTGGGGGCGTCGGCCTCGGTCTTGCCGGTCTCCTGGTTGCCCGCCGGCTTGGTCGGGCTGGTGACGACCTGCTCCTCGGCCGACAGGCCGACCTGGCCGCGCAGCTTGACGAGCTGCACCGTCCCCTCGAGCAGCACGACCGAGACGAGCACGATCGTGTTACCCATCAGGCCGTAGAGCGCGGGGGCGTAGATCGAGGCGATCAGCTGGCCCACCTGCGCGCCCGCCGAGATGACGCCGTAGATCCTCTTGACCTCGTGCTTGGAGTGCAGCGACGCCATGCGGCCCCAGAACGACGTCATGAGGAAGAGCGAGAAGGTGCCCACGTAGACGGAGAAGGAGAAGCTGAGCTGCTTGACCCCAGGGAAGAGGACGAACAGCAGGGCAAACCCGGCGAGGCACGCCATCAGCACGCGGTAGAGCGTGGGCAGCACCTCGGGGATGGGCCGCGTCTTGGCGACGTGGGCAAAGAGCGGGTTGACAAAGATGATCATGAACATGTTGCCGACCGTCACGAGAGGCGTGTACTCGACGCCCATCGAGAGCGCCAGAGTGTCGCTCAGCGGCTGGATGAAGTAGTACGCGCACAGGACTGTCGCGCCGGCAGGAGCCGAGAACTTCAGCCCGGGAAGGTCGCTCTCCTCGACGCCAAACGTGTTCACGAGGAACGACACGAAGCACGCTGGGACACCCATCGGTCGTTGGGAGCACGTGGGGAGGTCGACGCGGGCGGCTGGGAGCGCTTTCCTCGAACCTTGTCGACAGACTTCGGAAACTACGCACGAACTTTCTGAAGGAGTAAGACCACCTAAGAAAGAGAAAAGAAAAAAGAAGCCAGGCACTCACGGCGCCAGGGGCGAGCCCTGCTTGTGCTGCAGCGCCTGCTGCTGCGACTGCTGCGCCTGCTTGCGCCGCGCCGACGCCTTGAGCTGCGCCCAGCGCTGCTCGTACTTGCGCACCTGCTCGGCCTGCTGCCTGCGCACCGCGTGCGCCTGCTCGAGCTGCCCGCGCAGGTCGGCGATCTCCTTGGACTCGGCCTCGGGCAGCAGCTGCGGCCGCGGCGCCGCCTGCACCTCGCGCAGCGCCGCCAGCGCCTTCTTGGCGAGCCGCAGCTGCTCGGCCGCGCGCCGCTGCACCTTGCCCAGCGCCGCGTGCATCTCGGAGCCCTGCTGGCGGAGCGTCGCGTTCTCGCGCATCAGCCTTTGGTTCTCCGCCGCGAGCGCCGCCGTCCGCTGCTGGTGAGCGACGGGCCCGCACGCGCCGCCGCCGGCCTCCGGGCAGGCCTGCAGCCCGCCCACGCTCCCAACGAGGCCGCCTACGCCGCTGCTACCGGCGACACCGCCACCAGCGCAACTGCTGCCGCCGCCGCCGCCGCCGCCGCCGCCGCCGCTGCCGCCACGGCCCTGCGTCAGCATGGCGGCCTGAGAAGGGACGACGCAAAACGAGTCGAGGAGCCCACCGCCGCCGGCCGCCGAGCCGCCGCCGACCTGCGAGCCTCGGAGTGAGTTGGCGCTCACCTGCCACGTATTGCGAGCGACGGGCGTGAGACGGGCGAGCGCGAGGCAAGACGGGGAGGCCTGGGCGCACCGTCGGCATGAGCATCTCGATGCAGAGGAGCTCCTCGGCACCGAACTGCAGCGCCTCCAGGGTGGAGATGAGCTGCGAGCCGAGCCTCGGAAGCTGCGCTGCGCTCGCCGCCGAGCTCGCCTCGGCCGCGCCACTCGCGGAGCCGCCGGCGTCCGCCTTGGCCCAGGTGCGGCTGCCGGAGGGCGTGATGCGAGGGTCGTCGAGCTGCGCGTCGTGGAGCCGCATCCGGCAGACGATCTCGTGCGCGCGCTGGGAGTGGGAGAGCGCGAGCAGCCGCAGGTTCTGCAGCGACTCGGAGTCACCGGTCGAGAGCGTCGCGCGGACATAGTACTCGGCCGCGGACTCGAAGCGCTGGGCGGCGCTGCTGAGGCGGCCCTCCTCGTAGAGGTCCTCGCCCTCCTGCGCCAGGCGGTGCGCCTGCTCGAGCGGTGAGAGCGAGGACATCACGCTAAACCTTGCGGCCGGCCGGATGTAAGTGGGCGCAAAGCGCACAAGGTAACTTCGGGACGCGGGCGCCCGGGGCTGAACCACCCGAATTCGGGCTAACGTCTGGTCGCGTCGATCCTCGGCGCATCGGAGCGTCCCGTGATTGGCTTGGCTGATCGAGGGTTCGCTGTGCCGATGCTGCCTTGGCTTGGCTCAGCTTGGCCTGACGTGGCAACATGTTTGCGCTTGAAGTTATTTGTCAATAAGTGTGGTCAAACCACCCAACGCGACGAAGTGAGCGCAGCGTCGCGAGATTTACTCGTACTCGTAGACCGCATGCTGATAGCGGCCTTCGCCCTCGTGGCCGCCTCGGAGCTGCCGCACGGCAGGCCTGCGCTGGCGCGGCCTGCGACGCGGCCTGATCGCGAGCTGCGCGGCGGTGGCGCCAGCCCGGACCACGCTTCGCCGCAGCTGGTGGCCGTCGCCGGCGCGCAGCAGCTGGTGGTCGTCGAGGAGACGCCGGCGCTGCCGGCCAGGCGCAGGCTTCCCGAGCTGCCGAAGCTCACGCCGTTTGCACAGATCTGCGTCAACCTCATGATGTGGTGGGCGCTCAACGTCGTCTTCAACCTGGCTAACAAGCAGTGCCTCAATAGCTGGCCGCACCCGTGGGCGCTCGCGTGCATGCACCTCGCCGTCGGCAGCGCGTGCATGCTGCCGCTCTACGTGCCGCTGCCGCGCGGCCGGTCGCCGAGCGGCGAGCCGCGCCCGTGGGTGCCCACGCGCGAGCTGCCGCGCCTCGGCAGGGCGGAGTGGGCGACGCTGCTGCCGGTGATGGGCTTGCTGTCGGTCGGCCACGTGACGTCGACGCTGGCGCCTGCGTTCGGCACGGTGGCCTTCTCGAACATCGTCAAGACGGCCGAGCCGCTCTTCACGTGCGTCTGTTCGATGCTGCTCTTCCGGCGCACGTTCACGTGGCCGGTCTACGCGGCGCTGCTTATGGTGGTGGCCGGCGTCGCGCTGGTCTCGTGCCGCGACGTCAACTTCTCGTCCTTCTCGCTCGGCGCCGGGATGATCTCCAACGCCGCGTTCGCGCTCTACTCAATCCGCGCCAAGCAGGCGATGCAGGCGCACCCGGCGGTGCTCGGCCCGCGCACGGCGTACGCGCTGCTCACGATGGGATCGTGCGTGGCGCTCGCGCCGCTCGCGCTTGTCATGGAGGGCTGCGGCGTCGGCGCCTCGCGCCTCGCGTCGGCCTCGAGCACGGCCGCGCGGCTGGCGGGGTGGCGGCTCTGCGCGCTGCTCGTCTTCACGGGCGTCGTGCAGTACGTGTCGAACGAGATCGCCTTCTGCACGCTGTCGATGATACACCCCGTCACCTACGCCGTCGCCAACACGCTGAAGCGCTCGATCGTCGTGGCGTCCTCGCTCGTCTTCTTCAAGCAGCGCTTGCCCCTCTCGGGCTACGCCGGCGCCTGCATGGCAATCGTGGGCGCGTTCCTCTACTCGCTGCACGCGGTACGGTGACCCGAGAGTCTTATGTGAGCCCGGCCGCTGGCTGTTTAAGCTGTTGAGGCTATCCGGGCGACGCGTTTGCCAGTTCTTTTTTGAGGCTATTGAGGCGACGCGTTTGCCAGCTATTACCCCAGGACCCAGTTACTCTAGGGCGCCCGCGGTGCATAGCTTCTGCATACGCGCAAAACTTACGCGGAACTTACGCTAGCAATCTCGCAGCTCTGGAAGGCTGAGAATATGCACCGTTTAACGCAGCCCGACCCGTTTGACGGGCCGCCCAGACGCGGCGCCACCGCGCCGCGGCCACCTGCATGCGTCGGTGGAGCCGGGCCGCCGAGTCGGCAGCGGCGCGCCGCGCTCGACTTCTTGGCGCGCGAGTTCCAGTCCCTGGAGGTGGACGCACGGCTGAAGCAGGATCTAGAGGAGCAGGTGTCATCGCTGGAAGAGAGGCTCGATCGCAGCGAGCAGCTCAACGCCCAGTATCTACGTCGCATTGACATGCTCGAGGAGATGCTCAGGAAGGAGCGCGCAGGGGAGTCGGCTGCTGCACCAGCAGCTGGCGGGCTTCAGGCAGCCACGTCGCTGGCGGCTGCGGCCGCCAAGCTGCCCCTCCCGCCACCTCCGCTCGCTCCCAGCGATTTGCCTCTGGCCACCATGCTCACCTTGGGCGGACAGCAGCAACCTCGGCAGCAGCCGGTTGCTGGGTCGGTGCCGAAAGCCACGGCCATGGCGGTGCCGCCAGGCCTGTTCTCGTCCGCAGGAGCGGAGGAAGACGAGTTCGACATCGACCGGCTCATCCAGGAGCAGCGCGACCAGCCACTGCCACAACAGGTGCAGGAATCGGCGACGGGCAAGCGAGCGCCCATTGCTGTCCGAATGGGAGGGTCGTCACGGGGAGGGTCCACCGGCACTGGCGCTGCAGTATGAGAGAGTGTTCTGACTTCTGCCGGGTCTCCCTCTCTCCATGACAGAAGTCCCCACCAGAGGAGCGGTCGCAGGCGCATGTATGTGCTTTGAGAGCCTCTCACAATTATCAACGCTGGGTCGCACCACTCTCCGACTCCCCACGGTCTACTCCTCTCTCCCCATACGCGATGTGCTCCAGGAGCGCCGAGCACCCTCGGACGGCTGCGGTGGAAAGATACTGCGTAGACGCGCGCCCTCTCAAGCATCCTTGCCGCTGTTGAGCTCGACGTCGGTCTTCTTGGGCTTGGGCTTCTTGCCGTAGACGTAGTGCTGCAGGAAGAGCTGGAGGAAGAGCGCAAAGTAGCTGCTGTACATGAGCAGGCCGAGGAACGAGTTGGTGAGCGAGACGAAGCACGGCTCGCCCTGCGCGTGCTGGATCACCGAGCCGACGGTGACGACGATGCCGCCGACCATCTGCAGCAGCTGGATCGTCGTGATGAACATGGCGATGCGCTTGGCCATCTTCTTGGCGGTCGGGCCGCACTGCGTCAGCCCGTAGTAGAAGTACATGATCGAGTGCACCGAGTAGTTCAACGAGGCGAACCAGAGGCCGGTCGATATTCTGCACGAGTACGAGTGCCAGACGTAGAGCAGCACCGTCACGTGGTGGTACCAGTGGAGCAGGATGACGGGCGCCTTGCGCAGCACGAGCCACAGCGTGTCGATGAGCTCGAAGATCTTCGAGTAGACGAAGGCGGCGACGAAGAAGCCCGTCAGCCCGATGCCGTAGCTCGACGGGTGCGTGCAGATGGTGGCGCTGAAGCCGCCGGTGAACAGCCCGTGCTCGGGGTCGGCCAGCAGGTGCGGCACGCACGCGAGCACGCCGGCGAACGAGAAGGCGGAGAGCCCGAAGTTCCACGCGAGCACCACGGGCTGCAGCCTGATCGGCGCGCGATCGACGAGCGTGCCGTCCTCCTTCTCGACCTTCTGGCCCATGAAGCGCTGGAGCGTGTAGAGCATGGTCAGGTACACGATGCACGCGACGATCGGGTACTGCCAGTTGTGCGAGGTCCACTCGGCCCACCAGAACCCGTTGAACGTCTCGACCTCTTCCTTGGTGACGAGCTCCAGCGGCTCGCAGTCGGTCGGCTGCGTCGGGTGCAGCAGCTCGAAGAGCGGCACGCTGCGCGCCTGCTCGAAGGAGAGATAGTTGCAGCGCGGCGTCATGAGCGTCGGCAGGAAGCGCTCCACCACCTTGTCGAAGTTCGCATATGAGTCCAGGTACTTGGGCTGAGAGGAGCCGAACATGCTATTCATACGCAGCCCGCACCGATCGTGCCCGCCGACGCACCTTCACGGCGCACCTTCGCGGCGGACGCGTTCTCTTGGCAGGAGCGCTCACAACGGTGTGCGGCTCGCGCGGCGGAAGCGGCGGCGGGGCGGACGGTGGCCTCGCTAGCCACGTGATGGGAGCCGAGGCAGTAGCAGTGGGGCCGGCAGCCGAGGGCGAGCCTCGTGCATGGCCTCTTGATTTTGAGGAAGAACAAGCTGTCTGCTGCTCACAGCGGCGGCGGGTGAACGGCCGCAAGCAAATTCCTTTCGCTACATTAAGTTTTAAGTTGTAATGAGCTGGCTTTCACGGCAATCCGGCTCAAGTGCTTCATCCCCTCCGGGTGACAACCAGCGGAACGCCACAGTTACTCTTGCCAGCAGCACTGAGGCGGTGCCAAGCCCAAGCGGGCTACTGTTGAGCGCGGTCAGCTGGCAAGCATGGCCGACGACATGTCCAACCCGTTCCGGATGCCGACCGACGAGGAGGTCTTCGCGCTGCGCGACGAGGAGCAGCAGCGCAAAGCGGCGGAGCGCGAGCGCGTCAAGGGAATGCACGTGTGGGAAAAGGGCATCGTGCAGGGGCCGGCGGCCGTGCGCGACTACAAGGCGCAGCGGAGCGAGCAGGCGCAGGCGCAGGCCGCGCAGCAGTCGAAGGTCAACCTGGTGGCCGCCGCGACGCGCGATAGGAGGAAAGAGAAGGAGAACATGGCCGACTTTATCGCAAAGAAGCGCGAGATGTTCCTGGTGCAGATGTCGCTCGACACGAAGCGGGCCGAGATCCGCAAGCTGGAGGAGCGGGCGCAGCAGCGCGAGGAGGCGCTGCGGAAGAGCGAGCAGATGCTGCAGGAGGACGAGATGCGCTTCGAGGAGTTCCTCAAGGACAATGCGCAGAATGCGGAGGCGGCGATGAAGAAGGCGGAGGCGGAGACGAAGCTCAAGGCGGAGAAGGTGCAGGAGATCAAGAAGCTGAACGCACAGATCGCGCAGATCAAGGCGGAGATGTCCAAGTTCGAGGAGCAGCTCGAGGACTGCCGCAAGTACAAGGCCTTCCTCGACAAGCTGACGCCGCCCGAGTGGTTTGAGGAGCAGCTCATGCTGCGGCAGCAGCGCAAGGACGCGCGCAAGGCGGCCAAGGTGGCGGCGAAGCAGGCGGAGGCGGACGAGAAGGCGGCGGCGGAGGCGGAGGCGGCGGCGGCGCTTGCGGCCGAGGCCGAGTCGAAGAAGAAGGGGAGTCGGCGGCGCAGCCAGGCCGACAAGGAGGGGGAGGACGCCGCAGCGCCCGTCGCCGCCGTCGAGCGCGTCATCATCCGGCCAGAGGACGTGTCGGACGACGAGGAGACGGAGGAGGACCGCGAGTTCCCCGTCTACTTCCGCGACGCGCAGCAGCTGCTCGACATCTTCACGGCGCTCGAGGAGTCGAACCTCTTTTTGATCCAGAACAGCCAGGAGACGGAGGAGGCGCTCGAGGAGCTCAAGGCCAAGTTCTCCGAGACCAAGGCGCGGATGGAGGCGGAGACGGCGGGGCTCAAGGCGCAGATCGACGCGCTGCGCGGCTCGATCAAGCTCGAGGAGGACAAGAAGAGCGCGCTGCAGGAGCGCGCGGGCCACAGCGAGCGCGCGGGCGAGCAGGAGCTGACGCTCAACAAGCTCAACACGACCGTCATGGAGGTCTACCGCGCCATTTTCGCCGAGACGGACAACTCGCTCTCGACGCTGCAGATGCTGACGAACATCGAGGCGCGGCTCGAGGAGCTGCTCTCGATGATCGACTCGATGCCGCGCGACGAGGTCGAGGCGGCCGAGAAGCAAAAGGAGAAGGAGCGGCGGCAGCGCGCGCGCGAGCTGAAGCAGGCGCAGGCGGTCGCCGCTCAGGAGGAGCGTATCCAGCGCTCGATCCGCCGCTCGCAGGAGCCCGTCGTCAAGCGGACGGGCAAGCCGGTCATGTTCCGCTCGCAGCCGATCGTGCGCAAGAAGAAGACCAACGACGACGACGTCAAGAAGATCGACGAGGAGGACGACATCAACTTCTACCTCGGCATGCACTGATGATGGTCGTGCATGCTCGTGGGGTGGCAGGAGGTTTGCACGCGTGCACTGCGTGTGTGTCGTGTCGGGCGTCGTGTAATAGCGTCGTAAGATATCGATTTTCTCGTAAAACCCACGAGTACCGTAGAGCGGGCGTCACCGTCAGCCGCCGGCGAGGCTCTCCTCCAAGGTGAACCACTCGGGGCAAGACAGCGACACGGACGCGGCGCGGGATCGCTGCTGCGGCGTGGCCGGGCAGGCGGGTCGCACGGGCGGCGCGGCGGCGTCGCACGGCACGCACTCCACACGCAGCCGCTGCGTCGTGAGAAGCGAACCGGAAGGCCTCGGCGTTCTGGCCGATTCCTCGACCGCGGTGGCGGCGGTGGAGGAGGCGGTGGAGGAGGCGGTGGAGGCGGCGACGCTCGTCACGCCAAAGCAGAGGCTCGAGACCACGTCGACGCGCCTCACCTGCGGCGTGCGCAGCCTCGCGCGCAGCCGCCACCGCCGCTCGCCCAACAGACGCGCGAGGGGCACCGCCGCCCAGAAGGAGCCCGCGAGCGCGCCCGCCGTCAGCAGCCGCAGCCCCACCACCAGGTTGCCGCCGCCGCTGCCGCCGCTGCCATCGCTCCGCATCGGCATCAGCTGCAGAGTGAGCTCGTCGTCGTAGTCGGCGGCGGTGGTCACCGCAGCCTCGGCCGCCATCGCCGCCGCAGCCCCCGCGCCGCGCCGCAGCGCCCCCAGCGGCGCCGTCACAACGGAGAGCGTCGCCTCAATGGCGGCACCTCCCCCTCCACCGCCCCCTCGGCCGCCCTCGGAGACGCCGAGGCGCGCGCCATGGAGCAGCGAGATTCCGGCAGACGCCGCGGCGCGGGAGAGGAGCAGATTCTCCCATAGCGCCTCGCGGCAGATCGGGCAGAGCGAGCGCCGTCGCATGTCGCGCATCAGGCAGCCGTCCTGCGTCGGTCGATACCCCACGACGCCGTGCGGGCCGTGGACCGGGTAGGCGCCGACCGTCGCCGCCTCCGACGGCCCGGGCACGTCCGTACGCCAGAGCTCCTCCCCACCCCCCTCGCCTTCTCCCTGCTGCTGCTGCTGCTGCTGCTGCTGCTGCTGCTGCTGCGGCTGCTGCTGCTGCTGCGGCTGCTGTGGCGGTCGCGAGTCGAGCGCATGCACGAAGAGATGGCAAAGCGTCGGTTTATCGCCGTCGCCGTCGCCATCGCCGCGGCCTCCTCCGCCCAGGCTGCCCGGCGCGATCCGCAGCGTGTGCGTGCCCGCGGCGCCGCCGTCGATTGCGACCGAGTGGAACTGTCGGTCGACGTGCGGCAGCGCCGTCCATCGCAGCGGCACGCCGTCGATGGCGACGACGAGGGCGTCGGAGCGCGGCGCGCCCGACACGGAGAACTGCAGCCGCAGCTGCCGCCACTGGTGGCCACCGCCGCCCTCGCCGCCCTCGCCACCCCGCGGCACCTCGAAGCTGGCGCTGAACGCGTCGTCGGCGGTGGCGAGGCGCCGCCACGGGTACGAAGCGAGGAGGAGCGCCGAGCTGTTCGCGGTGCGCCGCACCCACGCATCGCCGCCGCCGCCGCCGCCGCCGCCGCCGCCGCCGCCGCCGCCGCCGCCGCCGCCGCCGCCGCCTCCCCCCACCATGTCGCCGCCTTCGTCGCTGGAAGGCGAGGGGAGCCACCGGCCCCAGCTGAGGCACTGCCAGACGAGCCGGCCGTTCTCGTGCTTGGGCCGCTCGCCCTCAGCGCAGCGGCGCGTGCTCCGCGCAAAGTTGGCGCCCGAGTAGTCCTCGCCGCCCAGCGCGCCGTCGTACTCCTCGCCAAAGTCGCCGAACGAGTGCGCCAGCTCGTGCCGCGCCGCGATCGCGCCGCTCGTGCGGCTGTTGGTGATGATCGTGACGGCGTCGCCGCTCAGCCCGCCGTACCACGGCTCGTTGACGAGCAGCACCGGGAAGTCGCAGCGCTGGCAGCCGAGCAGCCGCCCACACGCGTCGACCACCGCCGCCTCGGTGCCGTCCGACGGCACGATCGAGCGGAGCAGGCCGCCGTCCCTGTAGACGCCGAACGCCGTCTGCCGCCGCGGCGCCTCGCCGCCGAGCGTCGCGCTGCGTGGGATGTGGCCGACGGCGCTCGGCACGAAGACGGCGTGGAAGTTGAAGAGCGCTAGCAGCCCGTAGAAGGGCGCCTCCGGCTGCCCAAAGTGCTCGGCCACGATCCTCTCGGCGTCGGCAAAGAAGGCTTCCGCGTCCGCCGCTCCATAGGCCTCGGCGAAGAAGGCGATGTCGATGGCGGACGCGGCGTGGCCGTGCGTGAGCAGCGTGCGCACCTCGGTCGTGCCGTTGTTGCGCTGCCGTCGCTGCTGCGGCCGCTGTCGATGCTGCGGCTGCTGCTGCTGCTGCTGCTGCTGCTGCTGCTGCTGCTGCTGCTGCTGCTGC
>Ga0115006_10003299_pt1 | contig 10912 bp, 10 predicted proteins | sample ArcOceMetagenome_3_FD_88943 | JGI IMG/M metagenome (GOLD analysis project Ga0115006, IMG submission 88943) | Marine eukaryotic phytoplankton communities from Arctic Ocean - Arctic Ocean- Svalbard ARC20M Metagenome | ecosystem: Environmental > Aquatic > Marine > Oceanic | place: Arctic Ocean...
AAATTGAATACAGCTATTGCTTTCTACACTCTTCTGTATGTCCATAGCAACTGATCTTGTAAACATAGCACATACTCTGCCCCTATTCCGTCCGTTATTCCACATCTACTATGCTTTTGAACCCAAATTTCCCACCAGAATGTCACTTTTTCAAGCACAACAACGCATGTGTACACCCCTCCTCGACCAATTCAATATAGCTATTTGATCCTGCACCGTTCGGTATGTCCATAGCAACTTATATTGTGAATACAGTGTGTACTCTGCCCCTTTTCCGTCCGTTATTCCACATCTATTATACTTTTGAACATCATTTTCCCATCAGAACATCACTTTTTCAAGTGTAATAGTGCATGTCTACACCCCTCCTTGATCATTTCAATACAGCTATTGTACCTTACTCCCTTTATTATGTCCAAAACAATTTATCTCGTAAATATAGCATGCATTGTGCTTATTGTTTGCCTGTAATTATGTTCATGCCTCAGTTTTGATCTGCTACAAATACATCGGTCATCTTCTGTTGGAATGAATTTATCAATACATGCACATACAACATGCACATCTTTACCTCTACATTTATCCATTCCCTTCCTTTCAAATACACTCAAGTATGTTATTGGTAGCATAAAATACATGCCTCAATGCTCCTTTCCTCGGCGAATCTGACATGTCCAGCTTTCATTCCAATTGCCCAGCATGAAAGATGTGAAATAATGGTCCGGATGCTACATGTACCGCACCAATAGTGGGAAATCCATGCGCCACACCCATGCCAAAAGTACCAACTCATGTCCCCTGGCAGTGAACATATTGAGCATGGCCGCTTCCCATACCTTACATGTATTGTTGGTACTATTCGGCCCTTGGGTCCTGTCGTACATGTGCCAGCAGCAAGAGCGGCGTCATTAAGTAGCTGAGTTGGACCGGCCGACGACATGCAGTGACCACACACACGGAAACTGCCCTTCCCAATGTACTGGTCTGGTGTATGAGAATGATCGTGGGCCGGTACCGTCAGTGGTTGGGTTTGGTCGAGATGGTATCGGCCCGAAGCATTCATCCCCGGTGCCGTTGGACGACGATCGAGAGAACATGACCGAAATAGCACAAGATGTGATGTGCTGCCGATCGCGATATTGGACTGAATCAGGCGAAACAAAGATATGCATGGTTCTCCTCGACCATATTATTGCGGGGATGTGTCGCTAGTCGCCAGGATATCGATATATTGTACTCGGTAGTTGGTTGAGGTCGGGGCGGCGAATGTTGGACGTGGCGAAGGTCAATTATTGGAGAGATGATACGATCGCGTTTCTACAACGAGCGAACGTTCGCAACAAAAATTGGATGGGAGCAGCAGTCTAATACGATAACCGCAGATATTTATTGGTCGCTATGGCGGGGTGACCAGCCGACGAGCGGCGCTCGGCGAAGCTGCCGACGGACGACCATGGTTGTTCTTGTGGCGAAATAAATGTGAAATAATGAGCTTTGCTGCCGTCCAGCCGTCGTCCGTCTCATCTTTCTCATGTTCCAGCTCAGCTCAACCATGACAAAACGGCACAACGGTGGCAATAGCGTATCGCTACGGGGGCGGTTCGCAGAAGGAGCCAACGGCGGCCAACATATATTGATTCAAGCCGCATACGTGCATAGCGTTGCAAAGATGCCATTTTATGTTTCCGGTTCGTCAAAGAGCAGCAACACTCGTATCTCCATGATCGGCACGACATGTGCTGCAATGATGCTGTTGAGCATGATGAGCGGCGTCGGCGCCTTCCAGCCTTCTTCTCTTCTGTCCTCGCGGTCGGCACATGTATCCGCATCCTCTTCGTCTCACCAATCTCCATCGGCCTCGACATCGGCCCTGAACATGTTCACGGGCATAATCGAAGAGATGGGAACTGTCGTCAGCTTGGAGCAGCGCGACGACATGACGCTGTGGGACGGAACCACCGGCAGCGGCACCGAGCTCGTCGTCAAGGGAGACGTCGCCATGGACGGGGCATATCTCGGGTAAGTTATACTCATAGAGTATGTGCTATGCGAGCTGCTGCAATATTCCTAGTGCATATTTGCTCTCTGGAATCTCCAGTACTTCTCGTCCGACACATACGTTTTATATCTAACATTCAACCTCCCGCTCTTGCCTTCCTCCTACATGTACAGCTGCTCCATCGCGGTCAATGGCGTATGTCTCACGGCAACGGCCTTGGACGCCGATGCATCCACATTTACGGTCGGGCTCGCGCCGGAAACGCTCCGTAGAACATACTTTGCTGACGGACCGGATACGTTCGGACCCGGCGCGGCGGTCAATCTTGAACGAGCGTCAGAAATCGGAGGTCGGAATAGCGGCCATTTCGTCCAGGGACATGTTGATGGCGTTGGCACCGTCATTGATCGGTGGATCGACGAGGACAGTCTTTGGTACAAGGTCCAGGTGTCGCCGGATGTTCTGCGTTACATCGTTCCCAAGGGATTCATTGCCATCGATGGGACCAGTCTCACCGTATGCGAGGTGGATACCAAGGACAGCTGGTTTACGTTTATGCTCATCGATTACACCCAGAAGCACATTGTCGTCCCCAATAAGCTGGTCGGCGATAAGCTCAACATTGAGACGGATTGTTTGGGCAAGTATAGCGAGTCGGCTATGGCGACGCTGGTACCTCGCATCGAATCGCTCGAGGGGACGGTGGAAACGTTGCAGAGGGAAATTGTCGACATGAAGAAGGCAGGAGCAGAGGTGATGGCCAAACTTGACGGCGTTAGTGGAGGCAACACTCCCCGTGCGCCGGTCCGTGGATCGACGCAATCTCTCGGTGCTGCCAAGCCAACGTACGGTGGTTCCATCACCAATTGGAAGCTGCTGCCCAACAACAGCATTACCGGCTCGGCGCTCGAGAATCCCGAAATTGAAGATGGATCCGATATTACGACCTCAGGCATCGTCAATCCCGAAGTTGCGCAGGAGGGGGGCACCGTCCAAACTCGGAGCGGTATTCTCTACAAGCTTGGGCAGCCGAGGGAGGCAGTGTCGGTGGAAGCTGTCGTCAGTAGCGCTGCCGCTGTCTCTGGAGGAATTGACTGGAAGCCCAGATCTGAAGGTGGTACAACCATCGACATTTACAAGCGGGAGCACGATGGTCAGGATGATATTTATGGCCGAAATAGTAGCGAGAAGGAGGAAAAGGGCGGCGAAAGTGATGGCGACGGTGATGCGAACAAGCCGAAATTGAAAGTTGTCGGCGTCGATTGGTAAGAAATTTATATTTATTTATGAGAGGGGATACCCAGCTGCTCAACGACGAGGACGAAGTAGAACGAGAATGCTTACTATTACATATAATTTCGTAGCAAAACACATTATTTAGCACAATAGCATATCTCAATGCTAAGCTGTATCAATTGTATCGAATATGTTGCAAATCAGTAAATAATAATCGGTGCTCTTGTTCATAGATTGACCGGAGATATGATACGAGCCGGGGCCTTGCAACCCGTTTGCAATGGTTTTGGAGAATGGCGAGGAGTCTACTCCTGATTGGTTATCAGGGCACTGAATCGTACATTCAAGAATATTATCGTGGTGATGACGGCGATGCGGCAAATGCGGCATTATAATATGCGGGTGAGGAACATGAGGGTGCGGTAGCGAATCCAGACAAGCCCGGTGGGGCTCAGCAAAGGCTGCGTCGTCATTCTCGGTGTGTACTTTCGAACTCGGAAGAGATTCTAACTCGACATCAAACTTTGCACCGCCGACCGATCTCGTGAACACCACCACCTCCATCTCCTCGCCGGCCGCAAGATCGACCGAAAAGTTGGCATGGCCTCTAATGTGCAAAAGCTTGGTCACGCGCCTCTTCACTGATCTTGTATCGTTACTACCAGCATCTCCACTACCTTGCTGTACAATCATCTCCTCAACAGTCGGTGCCACCCCGCCGTATTCCTTGGGCAAATTCTCTTGCGCCACCAGTTCTGACAATCTTTTTTCCGCCTTGGATTTGGACGAATATATTTCGATCTTTGAGGCAGTCCTTGGATCCAGCCATCGCCGAATAATCGACCAAATGAGGGAGAAGAAGGATGGCGCGTTGATAATCAGGCACTTGCCCAGGATCTCCGGAAAACAAAGAGCATCCACGCGAGATTGGTGTTGAACGATTGCTAATACACGACTGTTGCAGGTGGCCCGTGACAGTCCTGTTAGGTCCATGATAACACAACTTTGATATCGAACGAAAGATGGATCCCTGGCCGCGGTATCTCGTAACACCGACGCGAACGTGTGAGCCATCACGTTCCATTGGTAGCGATTCACGCCATCAGGTGTACTGACAACCTCTAAACCATGGATGTTCACTCGTCCCGGTTTGCTAAAGAAGAGGACCTTGCCGTCCTTGGTCGTCGCGCCCGAAAAAACTTGTGGATATTGCGTCTTGTAGATGGATTCCTCCACACCGAGTGCCTCCTTTGCCGATGGATAGAAATTGAGGTTAGCCGGCGCCTCCTCACCCTCGGTACGTTCTGCAACGGCCTCCTTCACCATGTCAATGGTATCGGCGAGGTTGTACTTGCGCGCCCGAAGCCATCGGCAGAGGGCATGGAAGTAGTCCTCCTGAGGGCCGAAACTAAATATGGCATCGACAATGGCGCCGGCCGAGGCATGTCTCCCAGTGGACGTTTCGCCTTCTCTTTCGATCCAGGATTGGAATTTTATCAGCGTGTCGTACTCTTTTTCAGTTAGAAAGCCTGGAAAACCCCAATCGGTCGGTGCGATTGTTGCGTTGGGCGGGGCCATAAGAGCATTCTTTGCTTTGTTGGCATCGGAAGACAGTGCCGACGACGACGATAAGTCGAGACCGAGAGTAACCAATGATGAGGACGATTCCGGAGCAGTGCAAGTTGTCGAGGCCGCGGTAGCAGCCGTCCGCTCGGTAAGGACAGGCTGGAATTGTGCATTTGTGACATGCTTTGATGTGCCATCATCTGTGTCCGCAGGAGAATCCAACCTGCCCCTGCCCCTGCTTCCGCTTTCGCTGGTGCCAACTCGAATATGAATGGAGGAGCTGCTCTCCAACGATAAACCAGGCAGACGCGTGACGATGCCGGTCCATTTCTCGGCACTGTCCGTGCTGATATCGTCGCTGGTCCTTGCTGGCGCCGCTTGTTTGGAATTAGAATCGCTCGCAGGACATGATGCAGCATTCGTATTTGCCGAAGTAGCGAGCGTCGGTTTGCGATGGACCTTGTCTTTGTGTCGACCGCCACGGCGGAATAATATCCGCTGGGGACTGCGTATGTTGAGCTTCACCTTCATGACGACATGAGATATGTATTTTACCATTCGAGCAGAGGTCAATGAGTGGCAATCGCACGAACAGTCAGTGGGAGGACTGATGGCGGACCGGCAGGCGGCGGCCGGCGGCGGCGCACCGTCATTTTGGCGCCACTTTTCCAGTCGATCGGCGCCGGGACCAAAACAGTCGGTGGGACCACTGTGACATCTCCAACGACAGTCATCACACGCCATCTTTCTCAGCAAGTCACACGCATCTTCACTTTCGTATCTTTCTCAACTGGCAGAAGCGGGCCCCATTACATATAATTATATAATTACAAACATGCGCATCGCGGGAGTATGGGAGGCGGCCAATTATTGGGAATCTGTTCCTCTACAGATCGATACCAATCAAGCCTTCGCCGTCATCAATTGCACCAACACCACAAACTTTGCTGATGAGTACTGCGAGGTCAGCATCAAGCTCAATTCACTTTGGAACTGTGCCCCTGTTTCAGGACCGTTTGTACCCGATGCCTCGTCTCCGTGCACTACCGAGAACCCATTTTTCTACGAGCTTTATGGTTGGTTCAACCGAGACCAGCTTGATCCGGAGACCAATGTCGTGGTAACCGACCTTTCTGAGACAACAGGTTTTATTGGAGAGGGGTGCGACGACACCGTAAGCATAGGCTCAGGCAGTCTCTTCCAGCTTAGGTTTGCCCCTAACCCTGATGGGCCCGACCCCAAGTCCTTTGACATCGAGGTTGTAAATGGCAACACAGGAGAGGTGTTCCCTCCCAGCAGCAATTGCGCATCGCAGACGTTTTACTCCCAGGAGCAATTGCGCCTCACAGGCGTTATTGTCGATGCCATCGACCTTAACGCTTTATTTTTTTTCGATGGTCCTGAGCCTCCTTCGCCGTCCCCCAGTACTTCCAGCGCCAATGCAAAGGGCGAAGGAGGCCTGGGCGGGCACTTTTCTTCGATCTTTGCTGTCCCTGTAGTGGTCGCTCTGCTGGCCGCTCTCGTTCCTATTTGAACACATAATAATAATATGTAAAGTTGTTCGATTCGTCATTAAAAATATGCCTTCATCCTTGAGAATTAATTACAAAGTTGTTATCCTACAAAATATCTTGTTTCCCGGTGCCGCCGCTCCTTCTGCGAGCAGCGCTCCTTCCCCCGACACCACAAAGTCTTTGATCCCCTACCGCCTTCACGCATGTAAAACCCTTGACATGACCCACCCAAATTCCAAATATGTATCACGCTCCGCGACCGATTCTTTCGTCGCTGAATCCACCGTCCGAGGCTTCTTTTTCCACATCCTTCATGCTACCGCACCCCGAACGCACTCGAATCACACTCGTCATATCCCCTCCTTCACACTTGACGCGAAAAGGGATTAGTCGCCCCCCCTCTGATCGTTCGATTCCTTACAACGACATCCCATCACGCCCCCCTCCCCCAACTGCACACCCCCTGATAGCCGCAATGATGTATCGAAAACACATCCCCACTTCGTGGGCGGGATGTGATGGGCGTGCCGCGGAACGGAGCGGGCATCGAAGTTCTTCTCTCCATCGAAATGTTTTTTCGGCGTAGAGAGAAGGCAATATTTTTGGTGGCGCCAAATCAGATCTGCTTCCCGGAATCCATCGTCCGGGACCAACATTTTCTAATTTATCAAAATCTCGAAATCGGGACCAACATATTTGCCACGTCACGAGACACGGAAAAGAAAGCGCGTCACATCGGCCGTTTATTTTTGGCGGACGGTGCGATGTCGATCGATTGTCGGCGGGAAGATCTAAATCTGTGCCGCCGACAGAGAATCTGCAGATCTGCTTGAAGTAAGTGAGCTTTCAGTTCATATTATCCAAGAACGATGATCGTCGACTTCCCCCCACGTCCAAGGACGGCGATGGTGGTGGTCGACGAGACAGAGGAGGTCGATAAGGCTACTAGTAACGGTAGCGAGCCCAGCATCCCCGGTGGAGAGTCGTCGAGCCTCGGCGGCCTTTCGGCTCGGATGCGACTGAGCGCTCTGATCTCCGACACCCGAGATCTGATGTCGGGCATGAGCGTCATGAGTAACGACAACCAGAACGTTGCGAAGGAAGAAGAGCTGCTTGTCTCTTCTTCGTCTTCTTCGTTGACGTCCGTGACTGGATCTGAATCCAGCGACGACAAGAACAACAACGGCGACCAGACGAGGGTGATGATGAAACAAGTACAGGCCAAGTCCGACGAGATTCAGCGCTGCCTCGCTGGTTCTGACTCCACAGAACCAGACGTTGTTGATCTGTGGCATCTCCGCACATTGTCGCTGAGTCCCGGTGGTCTGCTCAACGCGACGTTGCGCAAACGATGCTGGCCCAAGCTGCTCGGGCTCGACGAGGCCATCCTTCTCAACAATAATACCAGCAATACGATAATGAGCGACGGCTTTTCAGGCAGCATCCGAAGCCTCGCCGTTAAAACGTTGGCGATCCAGTCGGCGCTGACCCAATACGAAATGCCCTGGGATGTCGAAAGCATGATCAAATCGCAGCGAAGGGCCCGGGAGGCCGAGCGGATGCAGAGTCTGCTGCTGCGCTGTGCTGGTAACGTCAATTCTTCTGATGCCGCCTCGGTGGCATCCTCCTCCGTCTCTTCGATCGCCGCTCCTGGCACATTCCACAAGCAGGGAAAGAAGGAGATGACCAAGCAGGAACTGTCGATCATGACCAATATCCTGACGGCCGTATTTCGCCAAACTACTTCTGGTCTGGACGCCAAAAATATCGATCCGGCGATCATCCGGCAGCTTGCCGACCTGGCGGCCCTCCTCCTCATCAACCTCGAGAGTCCGAGCCTGACCAGCCTCATGATGCAGTCGTTGGCCAAGGAGCATCATCTCCATCTCAATCGCACCGATGATGAAATCGAGAAGAATAGATCTACTCATACCATCGACAGTGTGTTCTGGACGCTGGTGGATTGCCGAGACGACAAGTTGGGCAGCATGCTGCGCGGCAACATGCTCGCTGCCGACACCAACGACGATGATGAATCTTCCTTCGTTGCCGGCTGGATCACGTCGTGGTTCGCTTCAGCCCTCCCCACTGGCCTCGATAGCAGAGTCAGCATCGATACTGCTGGCACTGATAGCATTGCCTCCATCGAGCTGGAGGTGGCGTCGCGATTCATCGACGTCTTCCTGTGCAGCCACCCGTACATGCCCATCTACGTGGCGGTTGCGCTGGTGATGCATCCCGTCAATCGTTGTCAGATTGAAGCCGATAACACTCCGTCGTCGTCGTCGTCGTTGGCCAATCTGCCCAGCGTGATGATGGCGTCTGTTCTTGGTATTGCCGATGAGATCTTCTTTGATGGTAATCGTAATGACGGCGTGGGAAATACCGACAATATTGCCGAGGACCGCAGGGCCGAGCTCATATCGGTGGTGGAGGAGATTATTGCCGGTGGCATCGACTTGATGTGAGAATGTTTATATTTATTCTGCCCATCGTTTCTTGATTTGTTTGTTATTTGATGATTATATTTATTTGATACGTGTATCTCACTTATTCCGTTGTACTGTACGATGCATATTCTTATATATATCTCCAGGCGCACCGTCCCCCCCTCCAAGGTCATGGAGACGCCCACTGCCCTCCCGAAGTATCTTCTCAAGGATGTGGCTCCCACCGACTTTGCCCTTATCCAGCAAGCCAAGGAGGCCCGCGACGGGAAGATAACTGACGATCTGTCCCCAATATCCGAGGCATCTACGCCGATGGCATCTCCCAACTCCATCGATGGGGCCGTCGCCAAGTGTACCAGTAGCAAGTTTAACTTCTCAGATGAAGTGGAAAAGAAGACTTCTAGCATGGTCATTCCTGAGAAATATTCGCTAGCCATAATCGCCGCTGGCATGGGCCAGTCGGTCCCCAACGTCCAATCGGTCCAATCATTGAGGACTTGGTCGGCATGCATGGCGGTCTATGTTCTTGGTGTACTCGTTGCCATCTCGTTCGATAGATTCATCGTCGACGTGATGAGCGAAGTACGTGTAAGCCAGTCGGATACAGTAGCATCGTCGCCTGTCCCTGCCCAGACACTCATCACTTCTAATGCTCTCGTTTCCACCTCTCAGGTCTATGATGGCATTCCGACACCACTTTCGTCAGTTGTCATATCTCCCCTCAAGCTCCGGACCGACGTTCAGGCATTCGTCAGCGGGGCCTCGTTCATCGGCAGCACGATCGGCCCTGTATTCGGCTCGGTGTCTACTCATGTGACTGATATCGATCTGGATGACATCATCGGTGGTGCCAGCAATACGACGCATAATACTCGGATGTGTGCACTGGAGGACCTCATTGCCGGTGCTCTCCCGACCACATACTACTACTATTGAGGACTGGGTAATAACAATTCATAATATATGCTTGTTTATTAGGAATATGTTAAAGTAAACGGATGTAAAATGAAATGAAGTATCAGGTAGTCAATTTATCATCATCACTGGTTGTACTTTCTTCATCGTCTTCGCCATTAGCTTCTTTGTACGCCTTCTCTATTTCAATAAACTCGTCAACGCTAAGCCGTTCGCGCCTTGCATGACCACGCAGCACTTGCAGTGAATTTTCGAAGCCGCAACGTGCTGCGTACGAAAAATGTTTCACTGATAGATCATGATCCTGGTGTTTCGTATGTTCGCCATTTTTGTAGAGAAGCCCGAGTTCGTGGTGAGCAAAAAAATTGCCCATCCTGGCAGCACATTCGATAAGGCGTATGCCGAGCCGCATATCCCTTTTTAGTCCGTCCAGGTCGTCTTCATCTGAATAATGAGGCCTGCGTAGATTAAAATGTCCAAGAAAATAGACTGATTGGGGGTATCGCAACTCCGCGGCACGGAGCTTTAGCTCAAAAGACTTGATAGAATCTGGCTTGAGGTAGGACCCATCGCAATAGGAAAGATAGTGTTTCGATAGTTCATACATTACCATTGCGTCACTAGATTCAGCACGCTTTTGCAAGAATTTGATTTCGTCCAGAGGGTCTGCGGGCGGATCAGAACGACACAAAGGGCAGGGCGCGAATTTCGTGTTTGCAGTTTCGTCCCAAATATTTCTACAAGCCATGCATATCAATTGGCCACAGCAAGGAAACATAACGGTGGCAGGACTAGAAATACGAGTAAGTGGTAAGTTCTTGAGACATAACGGACATTCCTTCCGCTTCTGCTCGTCCAGAGGTGGGAACATGTCCTTCCCTTGGAGATCCGCCTCGAGTGTTTCGGTAAGTGCGTCAAGTCTTAACTCAAAATCCTTGAATGCCACAGCCCGCTCTCTCCGCGCTTTTCCGGGGCCCTGTTTGGCTACTGCGGTGCCCGCCTTGCCGGCCCGCTTGCCCTTCTTTCCCATGGCCAAAGGGGGGATCATGCAAATATGCTGCAGTCAATCTTCTTCCATTTTGCTCCGGGTTACCCGTATCTTTGACATCGACATCCCACGTCATTCCACCAGCGCATGTTTCCATGCCCATGCATGGTGCATGGTGCGCGTCATGCGCTGTTCTCCGGCATGCATAAACAATACGTCCACTGTTCCTATTCGCATAGTTGCA
>Ga0115006_10003300_pt1 | contig 10909 bp, 12 predicted proteins | sample ArcOceMetagenome_3_FD_88943 | JGI IMG/M metagenome (GOLD analysis project Ga0115006, IMG submission 88943) | Marine eukaryotic phytoplankton communities from Arctic Ocean - Arctic Ocean- Svalbard ARC20M Metagenome | ecosystem: Environmental > Aquatic > Marine > Oceanic | place: Arctic Ocean...
GGTGTCGCGGTGGGGGGGGGGCTGGCTTTGGTCGGGTGGGGCGCACGGGTGGAAGGGGGGGGGGGAAAGAAAAAAGGGTTGATGGTGGGGGGGGGGGGGGGGGGGGGGGGCAATGGGAACAAGTCATCAGAGTTAGTCCAAGTCATCAGAGTTAGTCACAGTTCCAGGGGAGAGAGGGGAGAAGGGAGAATGTGGGAGAACCGACGAATCCCAAACGTCACGCTCATACTCACCCGTGTCTGTTAACATAGTGGTCATTGCTATTTCACCCTCCGCAACGATATACATTGCCCCAGTCTGGTTAATTGCATGACCCTTTGTGATCCTCTTGGCCGTGAAGCATTTTGCAAAGTCCCTTAACTCAATCGGGTTAAAGTAGACGAAGAAGGGAGTCTTATTAAGATAACTCGTCATCTCGTCAATCTTATGGGCGGAAGAAGTGTTCCCCATGGTTAGAAGAAGGGGAGGGGGAGGAGCTGAGGCTGGGCCGGTGAGGGAAGGGGAAAGGAAGAAAGGGGAAGGTAGGTGTACTAAAACAAAGAGGAGATGTAGCTGGAGGTAGGTAGGAAACGGATTGAGCTACGAGAAGGGAAAGGGACTAAAGGGAGGGGAAGACAGAGGAGATGGATATTATGGTGAACTGGAAAGGATGAAGGTTGGGGGGTTCATATCCCTCAGATGAAACAGTCCTCCCTGTTGGGGTCTCCAGGTAGTCTTTTGTTCTTCCAATTTGTGTGTTCTCGTGTGTTCTTGTGTCAAATCACACGTCTTCTAGGTACTAATGTCCGCAATATGTGGGTGTTTCAAAAGGAATAATGTGGTAGACACTGAGATAGCTGGTAAAGTTGGTCTGGGGGAAGAGTTATCGAAGGAAGATGTTAAGGCCTTGGAGTCTGAAGGGCGTATTGAGTCTCAAGTTTCGAAGGAGAACGATATAGATCGTATGAAGTCCTTTCAAAAGAACCTGAAGCTCTTTGACGGTAGTCACACCAAGGAGGAGGTTAAGATAAAGTAAGTTGGGAGCTCTCGTTGTGTGGTTTAGTTATGGAGCAGGGGTGCTGTTTTTGTCTATTTGAAAGAGGTATCGGGGCGTATTTATCAACGAATCGGGTCGATTGTGGTCCAATGCGATTTTCATTGCTCCTCGACTCCTGACTCCCTTCCTTTTTGTTGGTATCGCCCATCAACCCATCTCATCCCCCCCTCTTCCCCAGGTTCGAGCACACCCTCGACGTCGGAGTGGAGGCATCAAACGCGCGCGAATTTGCGGAGCGTGCCGGGTTGCACAGGGGATCCATAACATTCGATGTGACCCCACAGTACAGAGAATTGAAGTCATACCTGGATGATCCCTCCTGCCAGCCTCACCTTGGGAAGTTCATGAACCGCTCCTTCATGCAGGAGTCCCTGTTCTGCTGGATTGACATCAACGACTACTCTCTTATTCCTACCTCCGATTACAGGCGCCACATGGCCTTGCAGCTCATACACAAGTACATAAGACCAGGCGCGCCCATGGAGGTGGGCTTTTTGGAAGGGGAGACCATCGAGAAGTACCTCAAGATTGAGGAGAAGCTGAAGCTCGGCGGCGAGCCGGACACCTCCCTCTTTGACAAAGGTGAGATGGAGCCGCGAGCAATACGTAACCTCCCCTCTAACGTATCACAACAGACCTCTACTAACCCTATCAACACCCTGCCCTCCGTCGCTGTGCAGTTTCCAACGCGTGCTTTAGGGAGATGGTAGTCAATACCCTCGAACCCTTCAAGAAGTCACCGGAGTTCGAAGAGTGGAAGAAAACCCATGAAAATAGCAACTTGGCAGTCCTTATTAACGACTTTGATTATATGGCCATCCTGGGACAGGGAGGGTTTGGAAGAGTCGTGCACGTTCGCAAGAAGACGACGGGGAGGCATTTCGCAATGAAGATTCAGCCGAAGACCGCTCTTTACGACGAGCACGGGGGGAACCTTGGCGATTTGCACACTGAAAAGACTGTGTTTGCCAATTGCCAGCACCCTTTCATCGTCGACATGTGCTATGCCCTCCAGACAAAGAACCACGCCATCCTCGTTTTAGGACTGGTCGACGGCGGGGACTTGAATGACTTGCTTTGGAGGGCGGAGGGAGGAAGGGTGAGATTGGACGAGGAGCGAAGCGACGAGTTATGAATGGCAGTATTGGCTCTGAAAACCTTACGCGCTCGTACTTCCCTAATTATTGTCCGTCATTCTAACCCTTTTCGCGATTCTCTTCGCTCATCGAAGCTCGAGGAATCTCTTGCAAGGCTATACGCAGCTCAGATTGCTTCGGCGTTGTCTCACCTCCACGAGATCGGAATTATATTCCGCGACCTCAAACCCGAGAACGTCCTGATTTGCGGACAAGCGGGAAACTCGAAGCTCACAGATATGGGACTTGCAGCACCTATCGTTGTCGTGGAACAGAGGGAAGATTTTATAGAATCAAACCCCGATAATAGTGTAAAGAACATAGAAGATATAGATGGTCCCAATATCACACCAGGCAATGGCGAAGACGAAGACAAGTTCGGCGAAGATGCCGCTGCTGCGAACTTCGACCCAGAGACGACAACCCTGTCCCCAAGAGAAATAGACGACCTCGTCGATACCCTCACTAACGAAGGAGGAGGCGACAAGGATACTGTTGCATCGATGGAGGCGGCGTCGGCCGTTGTTAGAAGGGCAAGCATAGGTGGAATGGTTCAAGTAGGAAAGGTCGACGTGGAAACAACCAATCAGCTCCTCGAAAAACTGGAAAAGAAGCAAAGGGATGCCGAGAAGATTAAGGCACAAGAGGAAGGCAAGAAAACACTCGCCGACATCGACAATGCCAAGAAGAAAATAAAGAGAATGAGCGTGGTCGGAACGAGGGGGTTCATGGCACCCGAAATTGTCGAGGGGAAGGTGCTCAAGCGGCCGAACAGGAGGGGTTACAACGAGAGCGTGGACTGGTTTGCCCTAGGCGTCACAACCTACGTCATGCTGACCGGTGGACAACCCTTTTCTTACGAAGACCCAACAACCCTTGATCCTGACGTGGTCAAGAATGAGTTCCCGAGGGATAAGGATGGAAGGATAAGGCGCCCTAGCGGTTTTGCGTCTCTCATGCAGGTCGTCAGGTTTCCCAAGCACATGAGCCACGCTTGTTGCCATTTTTGCAAGGATCTTCTACATATCCATGCTGGCGAGAGGCTCGGATCTGAAAACGGGGTCAAGGATATACAACAACACGACTGGATGTTGAGGAAATCTCCAAAACCAGCGTATGAGGACCTCTTTCTGAATGGGAGGCAGTACCCTGCATGCGAGCTCGAAAATTTGTCGTTTGAAAAGCTAATGAATAACGAGTACAAGGTTGCAAAATGGGTTTACAACACTGACAGGAGCAAACAGTTGGCAAAAATGTACACCAAGACGTCACCTCCAAAGTATAAACACTATGAACACATGATGGCAACCTTTGACGCAAGAAATCAGCACAGCGGCGTGAACTGGTACGCCAACCCGAAGAAGAAGGAACAGGAAGTCTTTGAGAGCTGGGACTTCATGTCGTACAAGGCACTGAAAGACGAAATGAGCGTCATAGACGACGACTTGTAAATTTGAGAATTCCAATGGGCACGCATAGAAAATAATAGCGCTCTTAATCAACGAACTCGACCGCCTTTTTCGCTTCCTAAGACTGCCACAATTTTCAACCTCCCCTCTTCTGAACATCCAATTTTGTCTGATGCCCAATCCAACGCCGACGTTCGGAATCCAGCTAACGGGCTACCTGCACAAGTAAGTCAACCAGGTCCCAGGAGAGCCCAAATGTCTCAAACTACTCTTTGGACAAAAAATAACATGACCACATTGCCGAGGGTAGATCTTGAAAGGCACTCTGGCCCAATAAGCACTAACACCTTGCATGCTATTGCCCTCACATCAGGCAGACGGCCCGGAAGATGACCCGATCATGGGAAAGGAGATTCACCGTGTTGACAAAAGTTGGTGAGAGGGGGGATTCTGGCCTCACAAGCAGGGAACTGCCCGAAGGAGATGTCAGCTTGTTTGTTTCTAACACTTGATCCATTGCCTTTCGATCTCATTTCCTATTCAAGGCATGCACTGGTTTAGACGTTCCGACGGTTACGACATGTTCGGCGAAGAAACGGGTCATGTCATGCTGACAGATATCACCTCGGTGGGGCCTCATGAGGAGGTGAGCTGGACCAAGCGCCGTGCTCTAGAAGCGTTGGGAAGCATGCGCAGAAGACGTAAACGGTCCTTCTCTCAGGTCCCCCCCCCCCCCCCCCCCCCTCCAAGGTTATGGCGGCAGGGATGGCCTTGAAGCTGTTTGACTCCTCCTCGAATGACCTGATTGATGAAGAGAGCGCAGGAAAGTATTCGCCCACGACGGACTCGAATGAGAAGATTAAGGTTTTCTCCTTCCGCGTCAAAACTAAGGACGGATACACAAGAACGTTCAGGTGCTCCAAGGAGGAGGAGCGTGAGAGGTGGATAGAGGCCATCACCATGACAATAGCGCAAATTAATTACGAGGCAGAGCAGCGCGCCAGCACGCCCCTGGAAATGTCCAAGCTCGAGCTCGAGAGGAAAGAATCCATCAACGGGGTCGACTTTGCTCCCGTTGGCAGCCCCTTCAAGAAACCAAAGTATTTATTTCATTCCCAGATGGGAGGCACCTGTTGGGGAGGAGCCGCACCCCCCGAGCCGACGCTGATCACCTGCAGCGGCAGACTTGCTAAATCCCTGGGTGAGACTGGGGACGCTTCTTGGGGAGAGGCAGGTTCCATTGAGGTACAGGTTGCAGAGAAGGGAACAGTCGAAATCCACCTTACCAACGGTGGGAGGTGCAGCATCCACTACGAAAAGCTCGTCGAAATGGCAAAGCTTAACGCCACGTCGGAAGAAAAGGAACTCAAGGCTTCCGATCTCGAGGGAGAGAAGGTGAGGCTGAGCGAGGGCTGGAGCGAAGCAAAGCGACAGCAAAGCCGCAGCAAAGCGACAGCAAAGCGTTGTACCTCCGACCTGCAAAACTAACAACCTCTCATTTGTCGCTTCGCTCCTCGTCTCATCCCAGCTCGATGTGACTGGATACAGATATCCAGGGGACCCCCTGCTCGTTTGCAGGATCTCCGTCGCCGCCGTTAACAAACCTGACGCGAAGAGCACCTCGCAAAAGTGGTTCAGTGTGCCAATAATGGCAGCAGCCCTGGTCTTTCAGCCCTTGGCACTCATGGCAGCTAGCGCCCTAGCGTCAAACTCCTCTAGCTCCCCTTTAATTGCGTCCATCTCTCCCTTCCTTCCACCGGCGCTTTCCATAGAGCAGGGGTTCTCGACCTGTCTTCTCCTCAACGCCGTCCCTTTCATTCTCCACACTCTCACCTCCATCCTGGCGAAGAAGTCTATTTCCAAGACTTTTGACCTTATACTCCAGACCTACGAGGAAAGCGAGGCATCTATTCACTCAGATGATTTAGAGAAACCTGTTCCCTCCCGATTCGTCGCAGGTTGCAAGAACGATCCTCCAGGCACAGCAGAGAAGCGCTGGGCCACGACGGTTGCTTGGAGGAAAAGGGAAAAGGTTGACACAGTAATCCTCGAAGCCCACCCTCTATACAACGAGATCAAGGTGTGTTACCCTCATTTCTACTGTCGTTCTGATTTGTCGGGGAAGCAGGTTTGTTACTTCGAGAGGCCCGGCTTCCTTGCACTGAAGAGGCTCGAGGAGATTGGGGTTCAGAAAATGGTCAGACACTACATCTGGCAGGTTGAGTTCTGCTGGACGTACATGAGCACATCTGCCGAGGATACAAGAACGCTCAGTGGTGTTGATGTTCAGAATGTCGGCCTTTACGACTTGAAGGGCGTCGTGAAGGAGTTCCTTGGTGCAATCAGCAAGGTCAGCCAGGAGCACTACCCCGAGAGGGCGGGAAAAATTTGCATTCTCAACGCTCCGGGCTGGTTCTCCATGCTCTGGAATGTTATCAAGCTTACGCTCCACCCAAATACCCAGAAAAAGGTGTTTATTCTGAGCGAAAGTGCAGCAAAGAAGACAATGAAGACCTTAATCGACCATGAGTCCGTGCCAATCGAGTACGGGGGGGGTCTCAAATTCCCCAGCAACGCGCCGGCCGTCGAGAAGGACTTCCCTGGTCCACTGGGTAAGGAAAAGGAGAAGGCAAGATTCTGCAGCGAGTACGAGGTCGCAATTAACGACTACGTCAAGAGGCTCAACTCGAAACAAAAGCTTCCCCGCCCTCCGGCGTACGCATGGGAGAGAGAAGACGTCTTGATAGAAAAGGAAGATTTTCTCAAGGCTTACGAGCATGGCTGGGAGGACTTTGAGTCCCAGTTGCACCTTCCGAAAGAGAAGTGGGACCCAAATGGCTGGCCTGGAATACTGTTCAAGGACTAAAAGGGGTGGGCTCGGCTGGGTGGGGGTAGGAGCGAAAGTTACGGAAAAGTGACTAGTGGAGTGAAAAGAGGAAGGAATTTCTTCATGAGCTTCATCTTCTTTTACGAAAGTGTCGCAATCAGATCCTGGAAAACCTTCAATTCCCCGCTGTATTCCTTCTTCTTGCGCTTGTACGCTCCTATCAACCTCTTCGCCAATGTCACTGTCTTGGCTCTTGTCCCTGCTGTAACCTCTGGACCTTCCGCATGGCACTTCTTGGCAAGCGCCGCAGCTAGGTTTTGCATGGAAACAACAAGCTCGGGGTGCGTCGGATATTTTTTTGCATCAATTTTCCTCTCCGTCGAATCCAAGACTGTCGTAAATAGGGCAACCTTCTCGTCAAGGGATATAACTATAATGCCGAGGTTGGACCTAAGAGTGTTGGCGGCCTCTTCAAGCTCTGCAATTTCCTCTGGAGTTTTCAAACTAATTCCCTTGCTACTTCCCCTTGCGCCGCCCAATGTGGACGTGCGCCTGGAGGCCTCAATGAGAAATTTCCTGTGGTCCCTCTCTTGCTTTGATTGGCTGAAGAATGGCTCGATGCCCCTGAGCGCCCGCCGGTAGCACCCTTCGGCCTCTTGGGTTCGACTCTGCGCAGCGAAAAGCATCCCGAGGTTGTTCATCACCATGACCGTTGAGACATGCTGAGGGCCGTACTCGGGACTGGACGCGTATCCTGTGGCACACTGTTGGAATGCATTGATTGCCCCCGTCAGGTCGTCTTCCATCATCAAGGCGACTCCAACATTATTGAGACAGACCAGCACTGCATTCATTGCATCGGTAGCCTCGCTTTTTCCCTTGGTCCTACCCTGAAAGGACTTAATCGCATCTTGGAGGGCAAGGGCGGCCTCGGCACTGTGTCCGCTATCGATTTGGTTCTCCGCAGCCTGATTGACAGCCTCGAGATATTCCAAAGATCCCTCCCCGTGAGCTTTCATCTCCCCTCGAGTTGCCAGCTGCTGGTATTTGGCAATCTTCGCCTTAAAAATGGGCTTGTGCTCGAGGATCCTGACGAGGTGCTTTACAGAGGAGAGGGTGTCCGGGTGAGAGGCACCAAGGATAGTGGTCATGATATTGACATCCTTCTCAAAGTACGCGACAGCCCCTTGGATGTCCCCCTTGAGCTGGAGGACCATCCCAAGGTTATGGTACGTGTTTGCAGTCTTTGGGTCATTCGTGCCGACATTCTTCTCGAGGGCTTTGAGAGCGCGGTGGTAAGCCGCCTCTGCCTCATCGTACTGCGAGTAGCGGGGCGAGTAGCGAAGCGACAAGTTGAAGGTTGTTAGTTATGTAGGAAGGCGCTATATGCGAGGAGCGAAGCGAGCGCAAGGTAGAAGAGCTCTCCTTGAATAGCCTAATCGCTATGTTGTTATCGTTCCGCTCCTAGATGCCGTTGTTACGTAGGAAGGCGGTATAATGCTTTTGCTGTCGCTTCGCTCCAGCCAGCCGTCACTTGTCGCTTTGCTCCTCCTCTAATCTCACCTTCTTCATTTTTCGATAGATCAAAGCCATGGCATTGACCGACTGCAGCGTGAGAGGGTGGGAACGTCCTAGGTTCGCCGCCCTCGCCTTCTCGACTTTATCGAGGAGGGGGAGCACCTTCGCTTCCATCATGAGAAGGTTGGCGGTGGAGGAGTAGTGCCGCCTGAATATTGTGGCCATAGAGAGGTTTAGAGAGGCTTCAATAAGGACCTGGTCGATTTCTTTTGTGTAGCACAGCTTTTGTAAGGACACCTCCTTTGAGTGAATGTATTCAAGCTCTCTCACGTAAAGGGGTCGAATCTCGAGCTTTTCCAGTCTTCTGGTGGAGGCGCAGTTCATGTAGCAATGGAACCGGAAGATGAGTTCCCTGTACATCTTGTGTTCTCCCACGAAGTTGTGGTTCGCGTAGAGGGAAAGAGGAGACTTTACTTCGGTCGTAGACGGCCTGATGCACTCAAGCAATGACTGCAGGTGGATGGAGGCTCTGACGACTAAACGAGGGACACCGGAAGGGAGGGTGACTTCTATGAGGAGCTCGATAAACTTGTAGAAAACCCCCTCGACCTCCTTCTGAGACTTGGTCATTTGGGGAGCGAATTGATTCTTGACCTGAAGGATTCTCCACAACACGGTAGAGGAGTCGGGGGTGCAATTCGTGTTGCCGGAAACGAGCCTTTCGTACACCTTCGACATTGCCGAGGAGTTTGGACACACAAAGGACACGTTGAAAAGATCGGTGGCCCTGAGGAAATTGCCCTCGTAATGATTGTCCACAACTGTGATGAGCGAAGCGAATCGCGAAAAGGGTTGGGATGAGGGACGAGAATTATTTCGGTGGTTATGGAGGAGGCGCATCTTGTACGAACGTACGAGCCTGCCCGGCTTTCGTCCGCAGCTCTAACGTTTCCAGCTCGTCGCTTCACTCCTTGTCCGATCTCACCTTCCCTAACTTCGTTATCAGGCAGTCTAAAGTTGAGGAAACCTCCCGTGCTCTTGATTGAACCGCTAACGTGCTCCACTATGGAGCGTATGTGCCGGTGGTGCTGCGGGTGAGAAGCGACGAGCATGAGGTTGTTAGTTGTGATGGATGTGCAGTATTATACATTTGCTGTCGCTTCGCCCTGCCTTACCTTGTCGAACCTCTCAACCAGCTCCTTCAGCCCGCCGTTGCTGCTACCAGAGTGGGAGGGCACATGGCTCGGCGTGGGTTGGTTCGCTCCAATCACCCCGACCTTGGATACGTTCGCCTTGACCAAGTTGCTGAGGTTACCATTTATCCACGAGAAGGAGGGCTCCATTATGGCGGCGTTGTAGATCGTGCAGCAGTCACGACAGGCGCGGATGGTCTGCTTTATAGCGGAGTACCACTTGGCCTTGCACCCTGGGGAGTTGAAGGCAACGTAAAGGGTTTTGGTCTTGATCTCAGCACCTGAGCCGAGGAGCGATCGTACGAGCGCAAGTGAAGGTTGTTAGTAATAACTTTACGGGTTATGTCGCGGTCACTTTGTACATCCCTCCTTCCTCCTTCCTCCTCCCTTGTCCAACCTCACCTCTCTTTGCCTTAGCCCACAACAATTTCGCCCCTCTCTTAGCCGCGAGCCCCCCCTTCCCCCCCCCCTCCCCTTCCCCCCCCTTCATCGCCCTCAGCGCCACGCTCCCGACGGCGTTCTCTGGTACGTAGACAATGAGCTCTAGGGTGTGGGTTCCGGAGCTAGCGGGGGACCCTGAGGAACCTGATGTGGCAACTGGGGCGGCTAACATGGGATTGGAGGTAAGGGAAGAGGGGGAAGACAAAGACGAAGAGGCGTTCCCACGGTCGATAACGTTCGTTACGACCTGAGGACGACCGGAGGGCTTGAGAACACTGCAATGGGAAGAGGGGGGTGAGATTAAAATACACACAATGGACTTGATAGGGGACATTTTGGACCGTCTTACCCTTCCTGTTGTCTAAAAAAGTACACGGCGCAGGTTGAAGGCTCGAATTTAGCTGAGCCACGCTTGAAAACATTCCTGGACTCCTGATAAACCGATACTTGACCGGAGATTTGATTGCTGTCCTCATCGTGGTTTGTTCTGATGGGCTGAGAGGCGACTGACCAGACTGACATGGTGCGGGAGAATTTTTAGATCGTCAAGGGTTTTGGGGGGGATGAATGAAGGGTTAGATCTTGTGCCAAGGGCGGAAGTAACTTTTCGCAAATCACCATGGCCAAGGAGAAGAAAATCAAGATGTGTATACTCCACGCAAACGGTCTTACGCACGTTGCCTTGGAAGCACACAGCAGGTTAGGGACTATAAAATTGGTGAATTCAGACGACAAGGCTGATTTACTTATCCATTCCTTGTCAACATCAAACGCAGTAAGTCTTGAGGGTTTTTGGGGATGTTTATAAATCATCATGGGTCGTGGGTACTTTGTTTTACCGGTTATCGTTCGCGTTATCAACCGCTTACACACCAATTATCGCTTTTCGTATCTAGCTCCAGGCAGACATTCGTTCAATGAAGAGTACCTCCAAAGTTTCCAAGATCCCAGGTTCAAGGAAGGGCAGCAAGAAGCACGTGGTGAGTCGTGTGTCGTGTGTTTGGTGTTCAACAAGCCCACCTTCAACTTACCCGTTTCCCTCCCTCTCAACTCTCCCTAATAAAGTTGGCAGAGGGTTTCTCACGAGTTTCCTCCCTAACCGGTCGTATATTTTCCTTCTGGCCCGAAACGTGGGTTCTCCCCGATTCTCTATCCTCCGTTGAGTCCGTGCTGTCGAAGAACAAGAGGAGGAAGAAGAAGAGGACGTTGATACTGAAACCTACCAGCGGAAGTCAGGGGGAGGGGATTAGCTTACTACAGAGGGTGGAGGATTTAAAGTCTGCCACAACAGTTGGGGGGGGGAGCAAGGGGAAGAGGTGAGCGTCGCTGGAGAACAACGCCTTCCTATA
>Ga0115006_10003301_pt1 | contig 10908 bp, 15 predicted proteins | sample ArcOceMetagenome_3_FD_88943 | JGI IMG/M metagenome (GOLD analysis project Ga0115006, IMG submission 88943) | Marine eukaryotic phytoplankton communities from Arctic Ocean - Arctic Ocean- Svalbard ARC20M Metagenome | ecosystem: Environmental > Aquatic > Marine > Oceanic | place: Arctic Ocean...
CGCCCACCCACACACCCACACACCCACACACCCACACACCCACGCACATGCACACACCACACACACATGCTATACACATCAGACGCATGCGCTCGTATGCGCCATAATGCGCACACACACTATGCATGCGAGCACATGCGTAAGGCAGTGCATATGTAGGTGCAATGATACGCACACACACACACACACACACACACACACGCTATACACACCAGACGCGCGCGCTCGCATGCAGGTTTTACACCATATATGCGCACACACGCACGCATACACACACTCACGCAGTGCACACGCGCACATGAACACACTCATGCGGTGCTGCACGGGCGGGAAGCACGTGCGTAAGAATGCCAGTCTCAGAGGCAGAGGGTGAGCGATACGCACACATAAGCCGGAAAAGACTATGGATTGTGTGACGCGCCATCGATATCTTTTTCACACACACAAAGCACACACACTCACTCTCTCTCACACAGGCTTGATCCAGACAGACACAAGCAGACATAGACGTTGTGATTGTAGTACTGTACGTTAAAAGCTGTCTGTTTTTTGGGCTCGTGCAACATGAAGCAGAGGAGGAAGAGGAGGTTTTATTGACTGCCTATAACAAGTGACAGGAGGTAGGTAAGCACAACACCCTGTCGGGTAACACCACCCTGGGCGCCCGTGGCCCAGTATGCGGTAGCGAGCACTATACCTCCACTCTCCGCTCGGCCTTACGCCTGTTGACACAAGGGGGCTCAGACACCGGAAGAGAGAGAGCAACACAACGTGAGCGGTCTGCTGGTGGTCAGCTTTTAATACTTTTGATACACGCATCGTACAAGGTGCGACTAAAGGGCTCATTATTGATCCCAGTTGCGAGCTCGGGCCACAACCAAACCAACAGGCAGCTTCGCGGCCAGGAGCTCGTACGCCCCTCGAAAAGCACGTGAGTTTGCTTGCGACCTGCGGCGACCATTAGCACCAATTCACCCGTCCGAGCTGCGTTTTGTTGAACTTAAGCATTCCCCATCTGGCACGGTGAAAGCATCAAGCCTTCTATTGGCTGTGTGGGGTGCTGAACGCGAGTCAGCGTGACGGGTCCCATCCCTACTGTGTCCAAGGTTCCCATCTGCACCGTCTGGTTCTCAAACCAGATGATTGGGTGACTCTCAGGCATGGTGACACCAGCGTAAGCGGCAGACATGCTTGTAAGTTGGCGCGATAACTCCTCTTGGGTTTTGGCAGGAGAAGTTTCAGTCATGCCACCGCAGGACCAAATCTTCATGACGTCGCGGAGCACGACAACGAGAACAACGATGACGGCCACGACGATGGTGATGATGGAACCCACGGCAGATACCTTGTCATACTGTTTGTTGTCTACGAAGTTGCAATAGTGATCTGTTGAAAGGGGCGGAAAGCACAGTTATCATCACGGAAAGGGTGTGCGTCAATAGATAAAACTCTTGCTGCATGGGCCGCAGCATGGCATGGAGATTGTGTACAAGCGAATCTCCTTGCGTAGCGCAGACTGCAGGGATGCGTTCGCATGCTCGCACTTTCACTCGCGCTCTCACTCTCGCTCTTTCGCTCGCTTGCCGCATTTTGCACCATCAAATCCTTAGGCCATAGAGCACCCACCCGGGTCACAGGCCTCGTTCGCGAGGCCCTCGTAGTTTCGTGAGCAGCACTCGCCGTCATCTGATGCCCCGGACGTGGCTGAGTCTGCCGCTGCCGCATTGCCAGTCAGCACGGCGAGGCAGACCGCGGCGATGAGGCGGCGCATGGTACCCCCCTGATGAGCCCCTCAAGGCCAAACGCTGGGTTGACTTCACCCCGGAAGGTGCGTTTTCCTAACGTTCCTTGAACGTACCGTTCGGAAAATTTCGGAACGGTACCAGGAGGAGCACTCGGAAAAATTCCGAAGGAACACCGCGGGTCCACAAAGATACGAAAAAGACCCCCTTTGGACAGTAGCCTTGGTCTCTTGCTCATCATTTCAGCATTTTGCTCCACGTAAGTCTGGCGAAGAGACCATGTTTGGCGAGAGGTGATTCCACTCAACAATATCCAAACACAACGCGGCCCCCCGCGCAAAAGCACGATGCCGTCGCTGGCGACCATCGGACTCAGCTCGTCGAGATGGGCCCCCGAAGACTGGTGAGCTGGTCGTGCTTGCGCGACAAGCAGGCGTGATAGTGGTGTCTTGCTAGTCCTGAGATGGTCGGCGCCGGGGGATTGCAGGCAAAGGGAAGGCTACAACCAACAGAACTTTAAGAAGCAGTCGATCGCTCTCTTCAGCGTCGAGCGCCCGCACATGCGCGCGTTCCATTTCGCGTGGTTCGCCTTCTTCAGCTGCTTCATCATGTGGTGGGCGATCCCGCCCTTAATGAGCACTATCAAGAAGCCGAGGTGCCTCCCTGCGGACGACACGAAGGTGCTGACATTCATTGTTCCGATAACCGTGCGCTTAACTCTTGTCGACTGACTCCCTGGCAGCATCCACCGCATAGCAGTCCGCGCTGTGCAAGTCTTGCAACTCCATGTTCTGGCCATTGCGAGTGGGCAGAGCGCAACTGACAGATGAGATCCGATCCGCCAGTGCATCGAATGCCTCGATAAGGCGGCCGCCGGGGGCTACGGGCCGGACCAGCGACGCGCAGGCGGCTTTGAGGTCAAGAATCCGTTTGCAAAGGACCCGGTGTGCAAGCGGTGCTTTCCCCGAGACCTCGGGGCAGGCTGTGGGGGTCTCGAGTTAAACAAGTCGCAAATCCTCATTTCGAACATCCTTTCAGTGTCCGGCACGATTATCATGCGTCTCATGATCGGACCCTTTGCGGATCTGTACGGATGCCGTCGCACTTACGCTTTCCTCCTTGTCGTTCTTTCCATCCCCGGATTCCTTGCTGCGACGATGAACAGCTTCGCAGCCTTGATCATCATCCGTGCTCTTATCTCTCTCGCTGGCGGGTCTTTCGTCATCACCTCGCTTTGGACGTCCAACAGTGAGTGATACATACATACATACTTACAGTAATGCATGCATACATGCATACATACATGCATGCATGCATGCATGCATACATACATACATACATACATACATAAATACATACATAAACATGTCGCTGCCTGCGACGGCGTATGCCGCCGGGCTTTGCGCTAGCACCGTTGCCACGTAACCAGTGTAATGGCACTGTTCTTGCTGACGCTCGTAAAATGTCCACAGTGTTCGATGCAAACTGCGTGGGGCTGGCCAACGCAACGTCGGCTGGGTGGGGCAACTTGGGAGGAGGCGTGGCGCATGTGGTCGTTGTACCCTTCTTCCTGGCTATTTACAACAGCAGTAAGACCAACGAGGAGGCGTGGAGGGTGACGCTTGCCCTTCCGCCCGTCCTGCTCTTCGTGACAGGAGTTCTCCTCTTCTTCTTGACTGACGACTGCCCCCTCGGAGATATCAAGCACCTCCAAGACTACAACAACGAGGTCAAGAGGAAGGAGAACGAGCGCCTCGGCAAGGAACCCTCAAAGCCCCTGAACATGGGCCAGACGTGGATGATAGCGGCGCGGAACTGGAAGACCTGGGTGGCCGCCCTTTGCTATGCCATGTCCTTCGGAGCCGAGCTCACAGTCAACGGCAACATGGCTTCATACTTCAAAATGGCGTTTGCACTCAACCCAAGCCAGGCGGCAAACTACGCAGGTGTGTGTGTATGTACATACTCAGCTCCAGTATAGGTGTGTACATATAGATGCATCATGATATGAGCCAATAGTTCCGTCTTCTCATAGACGCATATACTCCATAACCGCGAGCACACGCTTCTTGCATACAGGCATGCCCACATACGCACGACACGCCGTTTGAGTTCCTTCTTCTGACACACACTAACACACGCAGACTCTACATATGCCTGTGATACCGAACCCCTCCCCTGTCCTCCTGAACCCGGAACGTACACACCCTACACAGGGACCTTCGGTCTAGTCAACATCTGCGCGCTAAACCCTATACCCTGAACCCTGAACCCTGCGCAGGAACCTTCGGCCTAGTGAACATCTGCGCGCGCTCTATTGGTGGCTACATGTCTGACGTCTTCTACCGCAAATGGGGAATCCGTGGGCGTCTTTGGGCGCTGTTTATGCAGACCTTAGCTATGGGCCTCTTACTGATCGGCTTTAGCACCGCCACCAAGGACCAAGGAGGCATTGCAATGGCGATGGTTTGGCTGTTCCTGTGGGCCTTCTTAACCTCAATGACCTGCGGCGGGCTCTACTCTATTGTGCCCTTCATCGAGCCCTCCGCCGTGGGCGGCGTGTCTGGTATTGTTGGTGCTGGAGGGAATGCGGGAGCGCTTTTCGGCATGGCTATCATGGGCATCGGTTACCGCCCTGGCTTTCTTTGCATTGGTTTCATGTCCATCATGTCTGCAATGCTCGTACCCCTCCTGTGGATGCCCGGGCAGGGCTCCATGCTCGCTGCCTCCAAGAAAGCAGACGTGGAGCTGAAGTTCAGAGATGACGTGGAGGCGAACAAGATGGACGCCCCCAACCAGATGATTCACCCTCAACAAACGCCAAGGCAAACTCAGGATGTGATGATGCTTCAATCTCTTTCTGACCCGACCGCGCCTGCGGCCCATCTGTTGACATCCTCGTTCATCCCCGCGGACCCTAACGCAAACTTGGTGGGCGAGCTGACGGCCATGGGCGCCATGCAGCAGAAGCAAGCGCGCATCATGCAAGAGCAGATCCATCAGCAGAACGCCGCCATCCGTCAGCAGAACGCTGTGCTCTTGCAGCAGTCGGCTCGTCTGGCCAGCATTGAGTCCGAGCTTTCTCCTCGCAAGCAGGGAGCTACAATGTAGGGGTGCTAGAGTACTGGACCACAGATTCAAAAGTTGATTTCAGATTGATCAGCCGGGACTTGGCTGTCCCAGTGGGCCCCAGGCAGGGCTCTTGTCTTCGCCCAAATCGTCAGTCCGGACTACTGTAGACGATTTCTAACCCGGACTGATCCGATCTTGCCAGGGACTGATGAAAGGCCGACAGCTAACGCACGTCGTGTTTACTGCATAAAGGACCACGTTATCCCCAGAACCCGATCCCAGACACAAGCTCTGACTGCATCCAAGCCTAAGATGTATCATCCTCGTGCCCGAACCCCACTGCCTAAGCCGTAATGCCTAAACCAGAATGGGGCTAGATGGCTCTGCCATTGAGGAGCAAAAACGCATTGTAATCGATGCCCCCAATCATGGACGCTCTATGCGGATATGCCTCTAAGAGCTATGATAATGGTCGCGTGCAACCAGGTGACGAGATTCAACCCTCTTTGAAAAATGTGAGTTCGCTCTTGCAGATCTGTTTGTAATAAAGGGTAGCACTCATCCCCGCACCTTGCTTGCTCACACACCCACACGATCTTCGCTGCACAGCTGCACGTTGCTGCGCGGACAAGAAACAACAACTATCCCGCGCAATATGCTAATAATCAGAACATATCGTTCGAGTCTTGCGCGGTGTCAAACCCCCGGGGGTAAAGGTTGTTTATTGATATGACAATCAAGGGAACAGGCTTGGTGTGTCCCGCGCCTATGTCAGCCAAGCATCATAACGTGCAGGAGGCGCTACACTAGGGTGTGTAAGGTGAGAGTCGCGCAGTGTGTGTACATAGCGCTGTCTGGCTCCAGGAGCCAGACATCAATAGACCAGGCCCCGTTTTTTGTTTTAGGGTGTGAGGCACCTTCGGTGCCTGGTGCGTTTGGTGTATACAGTACGACTCCGCGGAATGGGAACCGGCATTTCTGAGGCAAGCAAGAGAGTTCCTATTTTTTCCTTTGCTACCCAGGGTGGCAAGCAAGTGAGTTCCTATTTTCGACAGAGGAACTGGGTCCAAGCCCGAGAGGCTCAGATCCGGTTTCCTACAGGCTGGCTTGTGTTTGATAGTATAGAGGGATCCTCCTGCGCGCGTCAGCGCGCAAGCTCCACGATTTTTCGTTATCTATGAATCACAATTCCCACTCGCCAGCTCGAGATTCGGCCGAGACTCTATACAGTACAGGGTAGGTAAAATACACTGTCAAGGCCACTAGGACACAATATACGAGGAATATCGGCAGTCACGGTTAAAGGGGATATGTAAGCGGCAAAAAGTGTACGGAGTGTAGGTGCTACGCAATGAAAACACGCCGTGACATGGCGAATGTACTGTGCCGTGAATGTGCGGCGTATAGTTGATACGCAATAGAAACACGCCGTGATGTGTGCCCCAAGTAAGAGAGTTCCTATGTTTCTGGGAACTCAGGAGGCAAATTACAAGATGGTTCCCATTGGCGGGATTCCGCGGAGTCGTACTGTACATGTACGTGTCGAAGCTGTATGTGCGAGGGGATCTCTTTAGCCACATCAGGGCTGACAATCAGTGTCTTGTATCTCGGAGCGAACCAGGAGGTGTCGTCTGCGGCGGCGACCTATGAGTTTTTGTCAATCATGTCTGTCACTTGTAGGGTTTGCCATGCATCTTTGGTAGGGACCTGGTGCAAGCCAAAGTGGTCCTGAGCCCCTCGTGTTTGACCTCGTGCTTCACATCGTGACGTGTTCCGTGGCGTTTGCGCCAGCGTAGGCAGAGAGAGAGTGCCAATTCCTGTTCCAACGAGGGGTTGTGCAATCGCATCGATGGAGGAGGGGCGTCAAACCCCCGAGTCTTTGAGCACGAGGGGCCCGCGGGGCCAAACCCCCACAATCTCGAGTCTTTTGAGAGAGTCGAGTGTACAACAGTTCCTTTGACGGTCACGCGTGAGCACTGCGCGTAACACTCACGCAGCTCCGTTTGCTGATGAAAAAGAACAATACACAGCGCGATCATCATCGCGAGCATTAAATGCTCAGTTTGACGCACATGTCACATGCGTGAGCGTGAATTGGGGCGATCCCATGGCGCTACGGGCAATCCCAGGGCGGAGCGATTCAAGATACAATTTCATTAAAAGCTGTGTTTCGGCCGGGCTTTGTCAGTTATTACAAGCTTTACACCGGCGCACCGGCGTGCGATGCGCCTCGAAGGGCTTAGGACTTAAGATTAAATAGGAAAGGTCTAGTGGGCCCACAGGCTAAACAGCGATGTCACGACACCAGTGCCCGATGCAGACTGGCAGCGGTGATTGAAGTTGCTGACTCCTTGGAGTGCATTGTACTCGTCGGTGTCGGAAGGGGACCGCAGTTCGCTCAGAAGCTCCGCGCTGGCATCAACTTCCGACGTTTCCTCCGAGGCCTGCGCCTTTTGTTGTTCGAGCGACGTGCGTTGATTCAAGAGCTCTTCTTCCAGCTGCTTGATGCGCTCGAGACGGGCAGTGACCTCGTCGTTCACGCCACGACGGCCAACGGGCGCCGTCGGGCCAGGATACTTGCCCGACTGGCCGTTGTACTGGCTGCCTGAAGTAGGAGTCGCGGGAGCCGTGGAGCGTGCCGTCGAGGCCCGCGAGGCAGTGGTCGACACGGCCGGTGACACGGCCTCGAGCCCTGAAAAGTACCTGCCACGCGCCACGGGCGTCAGCGTGCGCCGTTCACCGACGCCAGGGCGCGGCAGGGCCGTGGCGTGTGCCTGAACGCCGCACGTGCTGGCAACCAGACAGACACTGCGCGAGAGCCGGCCTTCAACGGCAGGCTACTCAATATTGGGAGGCCGCGGGGGCTTTTCAACGGCAGGCTCTGCGGGGGAAGCACGCGACCTGTTGAGCTCCTGGCGTTGCTCCTTGTACTTGCCGTCCCCAGGGAGGCGTTTGCCGTGGGTGAAGACGCTCGGCTGGCTCCAAACAGCGCTCGACTGCGGGTTGACAACGGAGTTGGTGATATCCACCGCGGCAGTGCCGAATGGCCGATACGCCCATTTCTTCTCTTGGCCGTACGCCGCCTTGTGGTGTAGTGGCGGGAGCTGGGACAGCGGCTCCTTGCGCGTGCTGCAGCAGTCGAGCGAGAGCGACATCGTGCGTGCGGGTCCCTTGCGCCTTGCGTATTTACGGCAAAACAAGTGGACCGGGCAGGGCCCCCGGCTTTACCAATATTTTCGGGCGCAGGGTTTTTGTGTACGGGCTGAGTTTCCCCAAAAAATGTCCCAGAGTACCATGGTAGGACCCCCCAAGATTCAACAATACCAGGGCCAACGGGGTACAAATTGAAACGGGTGACAACCGCCGCCAACTGGGCATGGTGTTCCTAGGTCCCAAAATTGTACTCGAGCATGTTGCCAAGGGAGTACTTGAGTACCAAGATTTTGTCCAAAAGGGTACCCATCGGGGAGATACCGAGATACCACCAAACACGAAAGGTACCCGGGGTACCTGACTCTTTGCACACCCCTTCGCAAGCCTGCCCGCCGCCGCAACGCGAGCGCGGCGCCCCGCACACGCGCGCACGCGCACACGCGCGGGATGGACGTCGCGGGCCGCGCGCCAGGCTCGCCGCTGCTCGGGAGCGCTGCAGCTCGGAAGCGCGCTGCGCTGATGCGTGGGCTCGGCGCCGGCGTGGTCGCGCTCCTCGCGGTGGCGGCTGCCGCGGCGCTGGTGGGGAGGCACAGCGGACCGCAGCGGGCGGCGCTGCTGCGGGCGCCGGCATACGTCTCAGCGCAACAGGCGCGCGCCGACCTCGGGTCCTTTTTCGACACCCTGCACGACAGGTCGACGGAGTGGCGCAAGGATGAGCGCACCCTGACCGCGTTGGCCGCCCCCAGAACCAGGCCGCGGGCAGACCTCGGGATGACGCACAGGTTCCACGAGGTGGACCGGCAGCTCAAGGAGGCGAAAGTCAAAGCTGACGGCCAGGCCGGCAGTCTCGCCCAGGCCCTCGCCGCGCTCGTCGCGACCGTGCTGGCGCGGAAGAGCACGGGGCCTGAGCTCAAGATTGCGGTGCGCGGACACGCCCTCTCACTCACAGCGGAGCTGGGGCGCGGGGGCAAGGACGGACCGCACATGCCGCACGCACTCAAGGGACGTCGCTTAAGGAACGTCCGCTCAAAGTTGCGCATGGTCGGCGCTGGGAGTCCCCATACTCTCCCCGGTGCGGGAGATGCACCTGAACCTGCTACAAACCCTGCCAAGACCGATGCCTCAAAGGCTCTCACGGGCAATCCTGCGAAGGATGCGGAGATTGTGAAAAAGTCAGACAGTGGCGAGAAACCCTCGGACGAGTGCATTCCGCCCAAGGCCATGGTTGATGACCGCTGTGTGAATGACCCGTCGACTGACGCGATGCCCCCCGCCGTCGCATTCGCGTGCCAAAAGGACCGTGCGGGCTTTGCGTGCGCTGGGTGGCACGCGCATCAAAAGCGGCGCCATGAAGCGTATGTGAGGGCCATATCAAAATCAGGCTATAATCCGTATGGTGCTGCTGGTCATAAAGGTGGTGCGCATGGCGCAGGTCACGCGCGCGGGAAGGGTGGCAAGGCAGGGCGAGAGTTTGGGACTAATGGACCCGCAGGGGCGCTGGGCGGCCACGGGCCGCATGAGAAGGGCGGGAAAAAGTTCGACCATCCTGCCTCTGGCAAAAGCTTTGGCGACGGCATACCCGGCGGCCTCAGTCACGGCAGTAAACAGCATGATCATCACCATGGCGCACTGGGAGCACTCGGGGTTGGCAGCGGAGGCCACAGGGGCCCGGGAGGAGGCAGCAATCCCAACATGATCATTCCGCAGCGCTTTCCCCACCCTGACGGCGCAGATCTCGGTGATAACTATGTGTCGGGCATCAGCGACCACTCCAATGAGGAGAGGTCTTTTGAGGACAAGTTCGTCAAGAACGACCCCTTGGCAAACAAGAATCACGGTCCATCGGTCTCTCCCAGTGGCTCCTCTCCCAGCTGTGCGCATAGGGTTTCGGGTTTAAAATTTAGGGTTCAGGCTTTAGGGTGTAGGATTCCACCTCGTTAACTTGTCGGGCGCTACACAGATTTTGAAGCCGTTCATGGGGTTCTATGACCAAAACCTGAAGGGCGTAGATTGGACCCCATTGGAGCAAGAGCAGCATCGAAACTCGCTAATCCATGCACTAGACAACGGCCGCCTGGATCTGGGTCGTGCCGCGACCGACTATTTCAGGCCCACCCGCGCGTACCTGAAACAGGTGTGTCGCTTGACTTTTTTGTCGCCTCGTGCATCCATCCTCGCCCCGTGCCCAGCTTGCAACCACCCTTAGGCATCCTCTCACAAGCGGTCACTCGCGGTTCACAGTGGCACCCTCGGGCTCATAATCGGCACATGGCACGTCAAGATCGGTTCAAGCCGCTCTCCAATTATCCGAAGCACGAGGCAACGAAAGACCGCCCAGCTGTCATGGGGCTGCCCACTAAAGCAGAAAACACATTGCTCTTTGGCTCTTGTGACACGAACAAGAACCCGTGTGACATGCAAGCGTTGCTGGGCGACACGGAGAAACCTGCTGAGGACGTACTCTTAGATGCTAAGGTCAGTCTCCAGACAGCCGATGGGGTTAGATTAGATTTATGCTCTGAACTTTCGCGCGCAGCAGCACTAGCTCAACTGCCTGCAAGTTTGAAAACAAGGGAGGAGACTGACCACACTGCAACCGTCTGTGAATTGTCGGCAGGGCAACAACTTTATCCACAAGCCTCAAGGGGAGCCCATATCTGACTCCGTGCTGGCCAACTGGGATTTGTGGAACGGCGTGGCAGACCCATGAAGAATGTGACGTCCTCATCTGAAGTATGAGAACCCCATCGTCATCTTGGAGCCAGATGCTAAGCATCACGCGGCCGGGCTCCAGGCCCCTGGAGCTTGTTGTAGAACAAACATCAAGCTGCTGAGCGTATGACGTTCCGACGGGCTTCCCGTGTTTGAGCGCCTTCGTCAAGCAACGCCCATACCATCGGGTGTTTCCGCTTATTCATTTACAATTTATTGATCGATAAAA
>Ga0115006_10003302_pt1 | contig 10907 bp, 7 predicted proteins | sample ArcOceMetagenome_3_FD_88943 | JGI IMG/M metagenome (GOLD analysis project Ga0115006, IMG submission 88943) | Marine eukaryotic phytoplankton communities from Arctic Ocean - Arctic Ocean- Svalbard ARC20M Metagenome | ecosystem: Environmental > Aquatic > Marine > Oceanic | place: Arctic Ocean...
CATTCAGTCGCGATTCTACCGCAGCCCTGAGGTGCTTGTTGGATTGCCCTATGATTCAGCGATAGATATATGGTCTTTGGGGTGTGTCGCAGCGGAATTGTTCCTTGGCCTGCCTATATTGCCCGGCGTTCACGAACACGACCAGCTGGGTCGGATATTAGAGATGATCGGGGACGTGCCCGATTGGATGTTAGAGCAGGGTAGTAAAACGGCAAAGTTCTTCAAGACTGCGAGTGGTCGCAGCAGTGGCCGATCTGACGTTGTTTCGTCGCAGTTTGGAGACTCAATCGAGGACGCTTCGGTGAAGAAGCACTCCGGCTTCGAATTCAAGACACGGAAAGAGTACATCAATGCTCTGACCGAGGAAGAATGCAGGAACAAAGGAGGCCTTGCCAAGTTAGAACAGCAACAGACAAATAGATATTTCAAAAAGATCAAACTCGAGGATATTGTGATGCACCACGGGGTCTGCAATACCAAGAACGAACGGGAACAGCTTGGCTTATTCGTTCATTTTCTCAAGGGGGTGCTGGATCCCGATCCTTGGAAGAGATGGACCGCCCATCAGGCATCTATGCACCCCTTCTTAACAGGGAGCTCAGCCTATAGGGTCAAGACGGCATCAGGCGAGGTTGGCGCTGACGGCACTAGGGCGGGGGCCAAACCGTACGAGATTTACTGGAAACCTCCATGGGATGCGTCAATTCCCCGCAGGAAAATGCTGGCGGTGCAAAAGAGCAAGGAGAAGCAGGCGAAGATACTTCGAAGGAATTCGAATTCGCTGGCAGAATCATTGAAGACACCTTATCGAGGTACGATATCTCAATCTGTGCCAGAAATGGGCGCCATCCCTGCCATGGCTCCCTTGTCCCAGGGATACGATATTTATGGCTCGCCGCTGAGAACAAGCAGGAAGATCCTGGATCCGCATTCCCCCGCGATGTCTGTGCAATCCGCCGTTTCAGTCACAGCACAACTGGGCGCGATGGCCGATGCCATGTCGTTAGGGATGCAACAGCAACAGCAACAGCAACAGGCCACGATGGGGGGGCAGGCCTCATCGCCCCCTCAGTCATTGTTCAACAACCACGGACAATTGTATGCCAATCCAGCCTTGCTTTCGGCTAGCCTCGGAGGTGCTGTGGCAGGAGGAATGCCGATGTCGTATCAGCAATATGCAGGCCTCCCTCCGGCCGCCCAACATTATCATGTCTCCGCGGCCCCACAGCAGCTTCAGCACATGGCGGTCATACCACAAGCACCTCCGCCGTCAACATATGTGGGCGCGCAAAGTTTCTCCGGCGCGTACTACGACGGTGTTCCAGGCGGATATATGCATCCTCACATAGAGAGCGATTTGGGATACGCCCTGCAACGACCAGGTGTCGTCCCTGGAGGGTTGGGAGGAAATGGCAGCTTACGCCGCAACTCGTCAAAGCTCTCGCTATCGCAGCAAGCCCAACTGCTGAGTGGGAGTCTCGGCAATTTGGCCTCGACCCCACGTGGCTATGGAATCCAGTATCAAACCACAGTCCCGATGTCTCCGGGAGGGGCATTGTTGCAGCAACTTGGTTTGCATGAACAAATACTGCTCAGCCACTCTCATCACAGTAATTTGGGAACAAGTGTTGAAAGTAGCAGCAGTGGTGGCAGTGGCGGTGGAACGAGTTTGCTGACACAGCAATTGCAAATGGCAGAAGCGGACGGTCAGCGCGAGAGATCCCAGACACAATTGAATGTCTACCAGCCGCAACACTATCAAGGTCAATTACAGCCAGGATCGTATTCTTCTTCCGCGTCCTTAGAGCAACACCACTTCAGCAGTACAAGTCGTAGTAAAAAGAAACACTGATGAAGTCGGACAAAATGCAGGCTCTCCGTTAGCACAGAATAAGAGGAGAGGCAATGGCAGCTCGGATAATAAATAAGAAACGTTTTGAGGGAGTATCGTAGAATAGGTGCTACTCAACTCCAAGAGCTCAGTTTAGCCGTGACTTCTTCCTCTTCTTGTGAGCATCAGAAAATCTTCCCATCAATAGTTGAACTTGACTTTCTTCAAATCTCGCATACTCAATCGCGGACATTTTTTCCATATCAACTTCGGTAATGCGCGAGAAGGGTAGCTGATTCCCGTCCACCATGACTTGTCGAGCGTGGAAGTACTCGTTGGATGCTTCACACTGTGGATTGCCGTACTCTTCCCACGACAACTTACAGGGACAGCGGTTTGAGAACTCGCTGTTCACAAAACTGGGCCACAGTTCAAAGACCAAACCTTTCTCTTCTGCTTCTGCAAAGAAGCATCTCTCCAGGTCTGGTTTGCGCCACCTGACCGCCAGCAAAACCACCCCGCTGTCACGATCAAGCTGGTGGTAGATTGTACTGAGAAGAGGACCATAGGGTTTCTTTGAATCGTATAATAAATCAGCCCCAATGATCAGTTGGAATTCGTCGGTTTTGAACTGAAGCGCGTTCCCCCAGGTGTGTGTCCCGGCAGAAACCTGAATATTTTGTGACGGAGGTGGATTGCGCCGTATGTTCTCATTGAGTGCATCGACCCCCTGATCCGTTAGTAACACTTCACATTTTGGCTTGGCACCATCGACGGAACTCAAAGCATGAGCCAGGGCCAGTCCGCACACCCCAAGGCCGGAGCCCAACTCGAGACATCGGATAGGGTCGCCATCGGACTTGATGATCATGTCATGCACGAACTCGATTCCCATCTTCGAGGTCAGAGCCTCGGCAAGAATCCTTCCCGCGGGCCACACCATGACGCTCGTGCCGTCCCCATCGCCGTGTCCTTGTGTCTTTTGTGAAGATCTCAGCGTCAGCTCTGCCGGGTCTGCTTTCGTCTTCCTGCCTCCGTCGCCGAGCCGAACAATTTCGATGTCATCGCCATCAGTGTTGTCAATGGGGGAGGACTCTTCTGCCTCTCCAGTCTCCCCTCCTCCTAACTCTTCCAGCAGCGATGACTTTTGGCTCTTCGCGCCCTCCTCATTGGATCTGCCGCCATCATCGGTCGGGCCGCGCTCTCCAACTTGGATGCGTAGTACGTCGCCAGCCACCGAACCATCAGGGACGAGTACTTCGAACTCCTGGTCGCCGTATTGAAATGCCAACGAATCGACTCCAGCAACAGTACCCTCTGGGACGACTAGGCTCACGAACAGCCCATCCTCCACGTCCTCCTCGTCCTCGCCGAGCATAGTTTCTGTAGCCAGTCGTCTGAATGAAGCTTCTATGTCATTATGTCAAGTAGCAAGTAGCAAGTCAGTGGCCGCAAGGTGTTTTGGTTTACGTACGTCTAGTATCGTACCTACTCAACGTTGGTTGGGTCGCGCGCGATCACAATAAACAGCTGCGGCTGCATGACGATGACAGCGCTACAGACTTTGATGATGTTGACCTTATGACTTCGCTTCGCTTCGCGTTGATCGATGATCGTCACATCGATGATGGCGATGGTGTTTGTCGTTGCTCCTGTTGACATTTTCTGTTCGGAAGGAGGAGAGGGTCGGTGTTGTCAAGGACATCAGTGTTGTTGCGTTTCCAAGACTGGCGCCGCTTTTCGTTAGTGGCCAGTTGTCGTCGAACGAACTTCACAAGACAAGAACTGGAGGGTCGGTTGCGGGCAAAAAATTCTCGAAGCGACGAATCCAAATCTCGTTGAGAACACTCCGTTTTGCTGGTCATCTTGCTCTCTTCAGATCCTGTGGCGCTTCTCCCGATATCAATCAGAGTCAGACCTCCTCAAGATCAAGATGAACTTGCACTTCGACAGAACTGAAAAACTTGATACTCGAGACACGGACGCAACGACAACGGTGATCGGCCAGGACAAGACAGCGCAGTACACAACTCTAAGTGCCTTGTACTCGACGCCCGCACAAACCTCGGTTACGAGAGAATAACCAGTCGGTCGACCCATGACAATGGCGGGGCTGGTTCCGGCGGCGGCGAGAGCGGGCAATCATCTGCGATGTTGGCATTCCTTCGTATCCAGGTTTTCTTCGTCCTCCCAAGATCCGGTGTTTGAGATGGCGAGTTCTACCCTGCGGTTTGGTCCGGGCGCGACCAGCGAAGTCGGGCAGGACATCGCGCACCTTCAGGCCGGGCGCGTTCTGCTCTTCGTCGACCCCAACGTAAAAAGGCTTCAGGCGTATCAGACTCTCATGGAGTCGATCGATCGTCACTGCCCGAACGCCGAGGTCGACGTGTACTCGCGGATAAGGGTAGAACCAAGCGATACCTCGTTTCAGGATGCGATCGGGTTCGCACAGAAATCATCGTATGACGTTGTGGTGGCTCTTGGCGGGGGCTCGACCATCGACACGGCTAAGGCCGCCAATCTATACGCCACCTATCCGACTGGCGACTTTTATGCTTACGTTAACTCGCCGGTGGGGAAGGGCGATCCTGTCCCGGGACCATTGAAACCGCTCATTGCCATACCAACTACGGCCGGGACAGGGAGCGAGTGCACTGGGGTATGTATATTCGACGATACTCCGACGAGGAGCAAGACAGGGATCGCATCGAGAGCACTCAAGCCAACATTGGGTGTCGTAGATCCAGAGAACATGAAGACGATGGGTTCCAGTGTAGCCAAGTATGCAGGTTTGGACGTGCTGTGCCATGCTTTAGAGAGGTGAGTTATTGACCGACACTAGCAGCTACATATGATGGAACAATTCTAGCGAGACAGAGACAGAGACATCTCTCACTCCTTTCTGTTCCAGCTACACTGCGATACCTCATCAGCTTCGGCCAGGGGGGCGTCCGTCCAGTTCGATACTTCGACCGGCCTACCAAGGCTCCAACCCAGTCTCGGACATTTGGTCGATGCACGCTCTACGGGAGTGCGTTCAGTATCTGCCGCGAATGGTAGCTGATCCAGAGGGTGACTATGAGGCGCGATCGAAGATGTGCTTGGCTTCGTCGAGCGCAGGCACGGGCTTTGGCAATGCTGGCGTGCATCTATGCCATGGGATGTCGTATTCTGTCGCTAGTCAGGTGAAGGAGAGCTACTGGACAGACGGTTACTCACAACAGCGAGATGGTGACGATGTCCATGGGCTTGTAGCTCACGGGCTCTCTGTGTCGATAACTGCGCCCGCTGTTTTTCGGTTTACCGGAAAGCCACAGGAGTCAGATGATGACCTTCTGAGGCAACACGTCATAGATCGACATTCGTCATGCGCGAAAATATTGGCTAAAGCGAGGGTGGAGCGGAAAGGGGGGACCGTTCCGTCTGATTCTTCCATGAAATCTGAACCGGGTGAGGCGTTGGCGACCGAATTGCTTTTGCTAATGATCGAATTAGACGTGCCCCTAGGAATTCGAAGGTTGGGATATTGCGAGGATGATGTCGACTCGTTAGCAAGAGGCACGCTGCCGCAGGAGCGAGTAACATTGCTATCCCCACGTCAGCCTGTTGAGTTGGATGATCTGAAAGATCTGTTCTCCAATGCATTAGACTACTAGACTACTGAGCCAGAGGTCTTAAATGTACCTCTAACCGAGCTCATTGTTGTGCAACAGATCTGCGCGCTAGCTACATATACATCATAAGGGCACATAGGGAAAACAAAACATGCTTACTCAGTAGATTTTTGATTTTCTGACTGTGAATGCCCCATGCACTATTGAAGCCTCCTCCATTTCATCTCCCCGCTATGACTTGCGACCCCAAAGTGCCCATTGGCGGAGTCTGTCAAACCCGTCATGCTGAAGCTGGAGCTTGCTTTCTTATTGAGCATTTCGATTGCCCACTGCGTGTACGTCACATCTTCTTCGTCGCCGACGCATGCGTCTTGAAGTATCAGCGACTTGATCCCAAGGCCCGCCAGGTGTTTCCCGTACTGTATCTCGGCATTCTCTGATTGCATCACCGGCAGAGACGCGATTGTGACAGCGTTCGGCAGGTCGCCCAATACCTCCCTCAGAGCGTCGCTGGCCTCGCTGGATTCGTCGCCGCATTCTGGGAGACAAGCTTGTGACAACAAGTAAACACCCTCACCGCTCTCATCTGCAATCTCTCTCAGCTGGCCCAGAGTGTTAACCCTCCAAATGATCGGCATATTTAAATGGTCGGTCTTCTCTGCGCCGTAGTCCAAGACAACTGCCGATGCGTCGCAAACCGAATCGATGCCAGTATCCTCAAGTTCCAACGAGCCATTGTATATTACGACCAGTGGTCCAGGGAAATCTCCGCGAGCGGACTCTTGCTCCTTCACCAGTTTGGCAACAGAACTAGCGTCGCTGGTCCAGACGGCGGGAGATGGAAGAGATAGATGGAGTCTTCAGCTCTTTGCCAAACCTTACTTCCAAGCGTAAAAACTTGCACATACCAGCGCCTTCGAAGGAGTGAATTCGGCACCAATTGACGCACCACGCGGACGCTTGAGCGCCGCTTTGACATTCTCCGTTTCTGTTGACGGGAGAAGTGTTGATGAGAGTGCGCATGCTGTTCCTCGTACGCACGAACTGTAGTGGCATGGTTCTCTGACGAAAGCATTGGACGTGAAGGGAACCAGCAGCAGCAACAGCGCGCCGGCGAGCCCCCGGGGGGCCGAACGCCTCAGGCCATGGTGAAGTCGAAGTGAAGGGCTCGAAAAAAGTGACACGGACCGCACGACGACGGACGCGGCAGACCGAAAGGGGATAAATTTATATATCGAAGTCAAATAAAAATCGTGATAATTAAATACTCTTGGTTTGTCTTCTTATGACTTATCTAGTGAATAGTACCTTCATCTCCCAGGAATACTTTTAGCGCGACCGAAGTTTGAGCCCCCGCCCGGCCCGAAGTCAAGCGGAACTCGAACTGATGAAGCACTTTGTGTTCCCACGGCGAGGCCGAAGGACGAAGGAAGGAACTGCGAGACTTGGAACAAACGGATGCGACCGGTGCAGACCACGACGACAATCCAAGTGGGAGAGGGCTAGGGACCGAAAGCCGGAATATCCGCAAGCCGAAGCCATCGCAAGCGGAAGAACTTGAATGAGCGCCATCGCCCGTCACCCTTCCACTGTAGCCTTGGGCCTTGGATAGAATCGCCTGCCAATTCGCTGCGCATTCCGTCGGCCAGGATGGATCATCCTTTCGCCCAACACGAGAACGACTGGAGCGACGTTGCGTCAGCGCATTCCGGCGGTGTCTCCTCTCACCAACAATATCAACACCATCGTTCAAGTGGTCTTGGACCCCAGCATGCTGCCCGAGACAGCTTCTACGGGCGTGGTGGACCGCAGCAGATACAGCACTCGAATTCGATGCCATACCGTTCTGCGTACTCCACCTCGGTTGTCAATGGACCCAAGAAGAACTGCGAGAGGGTGGTGTACGAGGCAGTAGCTAAGGCATGCGAAATTGCTGTCCAATCGCGATGCACGCACCTGCAAAGGAGTAACTCAAACCCAGAGGGATCGGGAAGCCATAGAGGGATGAGTGATGGCCATGTAGGCCACGTACCAGTGACAAATAGAGGTCGGGCCGCGGCTGCATACGGGACGCCAGCGCAAACTGGAACTGCCACTAGTGGAAGGTTTCAGATAGAGGTTGATGAATTGCCCGAAATTCGAAGCATAACCGACAGCTGGAACGCCGAGAGTCATGCGTACAACTCAGTCCACGTGCCGCTGAGGCTGGACATTTACTACGAGGAACCAGCTCGTGGAGATGCGCCTGGGAATGCGCAGCAACAGACGCAGCCCCAGAGGGAACTTCTGGAGAAATGGTGCATCGACTACATCCCGTCAAATCATTCCGTTGCGGGGTCGCCGTTTTCGTCGCCCTCGAGCTCTCGCGTCATGACCGGCGCTGTCGTGGGAAGTGCCAGCGAGGTCAACAGCAATCAGGTCATATCGCCGCTGCGTCAAGTTTGCAAGCGGATCGTCGTTCTGCTCCGTTCGCTGCACTGTTTAACTAGAATTCTTCCGGCATACCGACTGAAGTGTTTGCTGCAATCGAACATCGAGCGCGAAGCCGCCGCTTTGAATGTCGGGATGAGGCACAACCGACAACTTTCACAGATCGCTGATAGTTGGGGTCGCATAGGCTACCATGTTTGTACGGATACAACCTACGAACAGGCACTTCCAAGCCCATCATTTTGTCGTCAACAATTTCCTTCCGTCTCGACTCCGTACGGGCAGCTCTGTTTGAGCGTGATGTATGACGCGACACTTAACCCGAATTATATGATGGAGGACTTACTGAACCGACGGACTAGATGGATGGACAGTGAACTGAGGCAGGCGGCGTCCCCGCTACAACATGAACCGCACCACGGCCCTATAGAGTCTCGGCCGATACCGATTGATCAGCGGAACGCGTCTGAATTCCATGCAACAATGCAGGAAATGAAACGTCCGACGGAAGCTCGTCAATTTTCTTCTCTGCCCAGTATGGCGCTGCGGGGTCCTGCGTCCCTTGGAGGGGCGACAGGACGTTCTCGCGCCGTGTCGGACTTCATCATAGCTGACTACCATTCTCCCAGAATCAAGCCTAAATCTCCTTTGTTCACGCCGCAAGCAACAAGTCCAGCGACAAAGTTGAACGAGAACAAGCGCGTAATGTCCGGCCTCTCGCTTGCCATGATGAACGAGGAAACAAATGTTACTTCCCAGGAGCATAGTTCGAGAAATCCGACTCCTACTCACGATGTTGGGATGGTACCATTTGGCTCGCCAGTGACACGGGCTGCGTTTCACAGTCCGCCACCCCTTCAGTACTCAGATGAGCAAAAGGTGCAGCAGCAGGCACGGTCAACCGGCGCGAGCTATGGGCTCTTCCAAGCCGGGGGTTATGGCTACGGCTACAATGGTTCTCACTTGACTTTCAACGGTCCGTCGCCCATGCAGCAGGAAATCGCTGGCATAACTACACCTCCGCCTCCACTTGGTAGCCGGACTCTCTTGAGGGGCAACTCGCTAACTGCCAATATGGGCATGCTATCATTGCAGCCTACCATGTCTTCGGGAGCAAAAACGCCTCCGCCAACGTTGCATGCAACAATGAATAAGCCTGGAAATAGCCCCTTACAACATCGAGCTTCAAGTGAAGGTGGGAGAGCAAGTCGAAGTTCGCAACCTGAACGTCAGTCGTCGTCGTCTGCGCTGCTCCCACCTTTCACGAGTCTCGACATACTTCGCCAGAGTCCTTTCTCGACTGTACGAAAAAAGCAGACTGTATTGATCGAAGACGGACAGGATGGCGGCGTTCCTCTCCTGGACTCATCGTCAATCCCGAAAAGTGTACGCGGTTCGTCGACAACGAACGAGTTGGTGATATCCAGTCTCGAGACTAGCGGAAGTGCTGAGAAGAACTCGGCGGCGAGCACCGTACCGGAGGGTGTGCCGGCCGCAACTCCTCAGGCTAGCCCCTCCATTCCCCTGAATGCATCGCAGGCCCCGCCCAGCCCGTCGAGGATAGGCAATCATTCGCCTTGGGGTAATAGCACAGTCAAAACTGAAACGATGACCGGCATCACTTCAACTCTTGCCGTGTCGTCTTTGCATCAGCGGTGTGAGGAAGGGCCAAGATTGAAGATGTTTAGCAGTAAGACGAATGACGGGGGGGAATCACGCACTCCCGATGATATCCAGAGTCAACTGTCGCAGTTTCGTGACTTCGGGGCGTCGCTCATGGGGGACAATTCAAATGACTCGGAATGATAAACTTCTTAACTTTCATATTTACCTATTTATGTCTGAATGCTCGTTGACATCATCCGCGGTGTCTGCACTTTTTTCCTGCAGTCTTGGGGCGAGACTCCGCCAGATGACAGTAAACAAAATGGACTGTAGTCCATTCGCAAGTATTCTTGTCTTCAAACCCCGCCCAAAAAGGCCTCTCACCCCACCGCTGGCCAGTATCAAACTGACGGTCTCGGAGTATGTGGCGTCCGATCTGCTGGCACCCAGCGCCTGCTTGGTTGTCTTTATTACCCTTGTGAAGTTAGAAACGGTGTCGCTAACGATGCTGCTCATGAATCCAATAAAGGCGTTCCTCGCTGTGTTCCAGGGAATGGCCTTGAGCAGCGCCTCGTTGCCCGAGAGCATGTTGTAAGTGTAGAACCACGGGTAATGTCCGATAAAGCTGCTGATTGCGTTAGCGACAGCCCCCGAATAAAGAAGATGAAACTCTCCCATCCGAACCCGTTCCATCAACTGAGCCAACCCTTTGCTACTCTCGATCTGCAGTACACTAGATGTGCTTAGCATGATCGATCGTTTGAAGAAATCATACATATGTTCTGTACATACGTTTTGCATGTGTCAATCGGCATGAGAAGGATTCTGAATAGCCCCACGACAATCGCTGCAATTAGGACTTTCCGCCCTGCACCCCAGGTTTGAGTCCAGACCGTGTTGTTGATCAATAAGTTCACTCCGTCGTTGGCCGCTGTGCTCACGAAACGGGCCAGCGGGGCTTGAATCAGTGCAAAACCAAGCCCGGAGTACAACCTTCGAATTCCTCCTTGCCCGTAGAGTGTTGACAAGGACTGTATGAAATTGCCGCCGTAACGATACTGGTAGTTGATCACGGTTCTCAACCACATGAGGGATAAGACCTGGACTGCGCCCGCAACTGCTCCAGATAGACCGCCCCCAACGGCGCGTTTGGCTGCTTTGTGGAAACTCGACCTTGCAGTTGCCGAGTTGCCGGCAGCTTGTTCGATGTCGCCATCTCTGTCTGTGCCGTGAGGTCTTCGCAGGAATGCGGTCGTCGGAAGTTGCTCGGATGTGTTCACTGTTGTAACGTTTTGCCCCGATGACGACGAGCGCACGAGCAACGCGGAGGCGAAGAGCACCAGCAGGGGGATCCTCATCTTTTCGCACTTTGAGTCTCCAAATCAACTTCTGACGCTTCGACAGCTCTCTCGCCTCCATAAGAAGAG
>Ga0115006_10003304_pt1 | contig 10904 bp, 4 predicted proteins | sample ArcOceMetagenome_3_FD_88943 | JGI IMG/M metagenome (GOLD analysis project Ga0115006, IMG submission 88943) | Marine eukaryotic phytoplankton communities from Arctic Ocean - Arctic Ocean- Svalbard ARC20M Metagenome | ecosystem: Environmental > Aquatic > Marine > Oceanic | place: Arctic Ocean...
GGAATCATTGAGTACGTCAAACGCTTTTTGTTTATTGGTGCGCTTGAGGGCCCAGCCATAATTATAAATTAGGTTTGCAATATCAATACTATCGGGATCGAACAGGTGGCGTCCCGCATCCAAAGCCTTTTTTGCACAATTGACGCTTCTTTTTGAGCGTTCTTTACGCGTGGAAATAAAACATTTCTGTGCCATATTAAAAGCTTGGACGTGCTCACTTCGTGGGACCGAACTTTCGCCGGAGCCAAAGCAAAATGATCCGGTTAATAGACAGCATGTTATGGTCAATACTTGCGTAAACCGTTTCATTCGAATCTCAAGAATCAATGTCTTACTCATAAAAACATAGGTTAGTAAAGAAGTCAAAAGAGCGGCTGAAAACAGTAAAAGCCAAGGGTTCAATGCTATATCCACCTAACAAGTCAAACCACTCGGAAGACAAAACCAATCGGACTGCACGTTCGAGTACTTCTTTTGACTATCTGGGTCGGTGGTTCAAGTCCACCCATAGCTACCATTTAAATCAATGATCTAGTATTAATGTAGACCCTTCCTAAAAGTTCTGCACTGCATATGCACTGCAAATTATTCGGTTTTATTCGGATTTCTTACCAAACTCTACGTTACAAATTGTTACCCCAGCACACCCAAAATGAACCCGGGGAGGGGGTGGAACAGAGCATCTTATTATTATTACTGTATCCACCTAGGTACATGAGAAGGCTAATTTGTATTCTCATTTCAGCTTCAATGACTTATATGTACTTCAGCGACTGAAGATCCCGAATGCAGGCTTTTATTCATATATGTGTATATTTAGGTGTCTTTCGAGTAAAGTACAACTTCAAATAATTATAGTGGCTTGCCAATTACAACTATTTGAATATTACCTATGGACTACTAGAGACAGGATAAAACATAAGTTTGGCGGAAGAGGTAGGAGTCGAACCCACCAGGCACCAAAATGGCACCTCACTGGTTTTGAAGACCAGGCACCCCACCGGGGGCGTCGCTCTTCCAAATGCTATGACACGCTAAACACCCTGTCTGGCAGCCCCTTATCAATCACCATTCGTCGTTCACCGTCTCTTCGTGTCAAGCCGATATGGTCAAAGTACTCCAATAATTGAATGCATGAATTACGTCCCAAACCGAGGTGATTTTTGGTCTCTACCACAGAGAACCGAGGGGTCGCTTCAGCCAACTCACAGACTGCATAAGCAAATAGACTTAGTTGTGTGCAAAGAATAAAGCGTTTTGTGCCCACCTTACAGACACGCCCGTCGTTGACGGCACGCTGTAATTGCGCATGCAGTGACACCCGGTCTAGTTGCAGGTCGTCTTGTAAATTTGCCAGCGTCGGTATTTGGTTGGTGTATGTGCTCAATGTTCGTTCAATCAGTTGCCATTGTTGCTGCTCGATAGGAGGCGACTGCGCGGTAAACTCCTGCAATTTAAGGCAGCCGTTGGCGCGGCGCATAACCGCCTGTTCGAGCAAATGATCGAGCACCGAATCATATAAATTCTGATCTATCTCAGGGCCTAAACAAACCCACAAATAACCTGCCTGTATACCCTCCGCAGTGGGATTATCCGCATGCCAGCCGCGTAAATAGGTAACCATAGATTGTTCGGCATGAGTCCAAGTCTGGCTTGCTACAAGATAGTCATGCCCTTGCCGGGAAAAGACTTTCGTTTCATCAAAAAAATCTGCTTGCGCAAGAACAGCATCTAAATCGGCGTCCCGCAAATTGCACATCTGCTTGAACAACCGAAGATTTACAACCCGCTGCTGTTCAATAAGTAATCCTCTTAAAACGCCTTCTAAGGTTGCGGCTTCCATTGCCAATAAGTAGTTCTTGGCTGATTGACTTAATTTAGGGCTATAAACTGCATGTGGGTCTAGTACTATCGCGCCACCCAAGGTAATCGATTCACTACTATCACGCAGGATCAATCTATCCCCTCGACAGCAAGTCACCGAGCCGTCAATAATAAGCTGAGCGAACACGCTGTTGCCGGCTTGCAATTCACCGCCCCTTACACGTCGGTCCAATAGATACAATCTAGCACTCGTCAACTTGGCGCCGATATAGACCTTGACGGGGCACAGGTGCTTGACTTTAAAAGTAAGACTGGCAGACATTTCTAAGCGCACATTGAGTCGATTAGATATCTGAGTGTCCGCCCCAGCGTGCAGCCAGTCGCCCCGTTTGATCTGTCTTTTGTCGATACCTGCCAGTTGCAACGCGCAGCGCTGACCCACCCGACCGGTTGCCGACTTTTCATTTTGAGCGTGTATCGCCCGCACCCTGACTTCCTTATTGCCGGGCAGTAAATATAATTTATCGCCCTCTGTAATCCTGCCCGACATCGCCGTGCCAGTTACCACAAGTCCGATGCCAGTCAGTATGAAGCGACGGTCAATGGATAAACGGAAATAGCCCCTTTCCCTTCTGGGCTCTCGGCGTCTGGCTGTCTGGAGTAGATAATTTTTTAAGTTGGCTATGCCTGCGCCATCGATATTATTGATCTCAAAAACCGGGCATTTTAGCCCTAGTGCAGCTTGCACTTTTTCGCTCACCGGCTTTATTCGGGCAGTTTCAACCCTGTCTATATGACTGATCACCAGCACGTATTGGCGGATACCCAACAGGCGCAGAACTTCCAAGTGTTCGAGGGTCTGGGGCATGGGCCCCTCATCGGCAGCCACTACTACTAATGCCATATCGATGCCACCCACGCCGGCAATCATGGTGTTAATAAAGCGGCTATGGCCAGGCACATCAATAAAGCCAATCGTTGTATCTGCGTCGGCTGGCAGAAATGCATAACCGAGGTTTATCGACAATCCTCTTAGCTTCTCTTGCTCGAGAGTATCGGTGTCTATCCCGGTAAGACGTTTTACCAAAGAGGTCTTGCCGTGATCGACATGTCCGGCCGTGGCGACGATCACGCGAGGAGTTCTTTAAGTTTGCCGATCTGCGCCAAAAACCGTGTTTCGCAGTCCAGACAACGTAAATCGAGAAATAGTTTCTTATCGCTGATACGACCCACCACTGGCTGAGGTAGTAATCTAAACGCCGCCGACAGCGCGCGTAACTTAGCGTCACTGGTTGCGGTGATGGCGAGACCAAAGCTAGGAATATTTTGGATAGGTAGCGCACCGCTGCCTATCTGACTCAGGCAGGCCTCGGGGACAACGTGATAATCTGTTGGCAGATTTCCCTCCAGCGCAGGGGCTAACATGCATGCCTGTTGTTCAATAGCGGCGACATCTCTGGTCAAAAAGCCCAGCGTCGGTAACTCCTGCGCTAGCTTTTCTGGATGACGGTAAAGCTTGAGCACCTCAGACAGAGCGGCGAGTGTGATTTTGTCCAGCCGCAGCGCTCGCTTCAGTGGATTACTGCGAATTTTATCGATCAGATCTTTACGTCCAGCGATAATACCACTTTGCGGGCCGCCCAATAATTTGTCGCCGCTAAAGGTAACGACGTCTGCGCCATTCTCAATGGCTGTGCCCGTGACAGGTTCATGGGGAAGCCCATAGGCGGTAAAATCAACTAAATTCCCGCTACCCAGATCGACCACAAAGGGCAATCCTCGCTCCTCGGCTAGGGCCGCCAGTTCAGGCTCACCGACCGCGGCGGTAAAGCCCTGTATGGCATAATTACTGGTATGCACCTTCATCAACAGAGCAGTCCGAGGATTGATAGCCTGCGCGTAGTCTTTAAGATGAGTTCGGTTGGTGGTGCCCACCTCGACTAAGGTACACCCTGATCTTTGCATAATATCGGGAACGCGAAAAGAACCCCCTATCTCAACTAACTCTCCTCGGGAGACCGGTATTTCGCCATTCTCGGCTAAGGTATTTAATACCAGTAACAGCGCGGCAGCATTGTTATTGACGACAGTAGCAGCCTCGGTACCAACCAGTTCACAGATCAACGATTCAACATGCTCGTCACGCTCACCACGACCGCCACTGACTAGGTCATACTCTAAGTTGGTTGGCATGGAAGCGACCTTGGTCATCGCATCGATTGCCCGTTGCGGAAGAACCGCACGACCAAGGTTGGTATGCAACACCGTGCCGGTAAGATTTATCACTTGTTTTAAGGTCGATTGATCTGCTGCCCGCAACTTGATTTCAATCCGCTGAATAATAGCTTGAGGGCGAATATCGACATCATTATTTTGCGCAAGATCGTTTCGCAGGCACGCGAGTTCTGCGCGAACGGCGCCACTGACTCTGCTGCTGCCCCACTGCTCAACGAGGCTGGCGGATTGCTGTAAAACAGTACCCACCGAGGGTAACCGCCGTCGAACATCAGTTCCGTCGATGGCATGCAGTGTATGTTTATCCATGTCGCCGTCTTTTCAAATTGATGCGTTTTCGAATCGCTAAGCTTAACCTAAAGTGGAGTTCAGGTAACCTATGAGCATTGCTACCAAGTATCTATATAAGCATGCTTCTTTGTCGCTCGAGGTGGGGTCGGGGGTAGCCGCTTAAGGCCATGCGCAATCCACGACCTTGTTTCTGCCGGATCAATCACATCATCAAGCCCACCACCCGCCGCAGCGTTAACCGCCTTGGCACGCTCATACTGTTCCTCCACCTTTTCGTTGAAGACTCGATTTCTCTCTTCCGGATCGTCAATCGCCAGCAATTCATTGCGGTAACCTAATTTAACGCTGCCCTCAATATTCATGGCGGCAAACTCGGCCGTCGGCCATGCAACTGACATCAAACTCAGCAACGAACTACCCCCACACATAGCCTGTATACCGAGACCATAGGCTTTGCGGACAACCACGCCCAATAATGGCGTAGTTATATTTGCGCCGGTATTGAACATTCTGGCTGAGTGCCGAACGAGTGCGGTCCTTTCAACGTCGGGCCCGACCATTAATCCGGGGCAATCCATCAGGCTTAGAATTGGAATGTCAAAGGCATCACATAATTGCATAAATCTTGCGCCTTTATCCGCGCCATCCGAATCGATGGCACCGGCTAGGTGGTGGGGATTATTCGCCATCACCCCCATGGGTTTACCTTCGACGCGAATAAAAGCAGTGATAATACCGAGAGCAAATTGTTCACGAATTTCCAGTACCGAATCAACATCGGCAATCGTCGCTATTATGTCGCGCATGTCGTACAGTCGGAGTCGATTTTCAGGAATCATGTGGCGCAAACTAAGCTGATCCGGTGATTCCCAGCTATCAACAGTACCTTGAAAATAGGACAGATATTTTTTCGCTACGGCTACGGCTTCCGCCTCGTCCTCAACCAAAATATCCACCACCCCATTGGCAACCTGAAATGACATAGGGCCTACTTCTTCTGGTGTGTAAACGCCCAGTCCACCCCCTTCGATCATCGCCGGACCACCCATTCCAATGGTTGAATCCACAGTCGCGATGATCACATCGCAACAGGCCAGCAAAACGGTATTGCCTGCAAAGCATCGACCGTGATTAACGCCGATCATAGGGACAGAGCCCGACAGTTTTGAGAACTGGGTAAAGGTGTGGGTATCAAAAGAGACGCCAGGCCCAAGGTCATCATCTCCAGGGCGCCCGCCGCCGCCCTCACTAAACAGCACCAGAGGCATGCGAAATCTCAGAGCAAGCTCAAATAAGCGGTCCTGTTTGTAATGGTTTCTGCCGCCCTGGGTTCCTGCCAGCACCGTGTAGTCATAATGAACCACCATCGCCGAGGAAGCTTCATCGCCGAAGAGATCTGCATTGATAGTGCCGGTTCCGCCGATTAGGCCATCCGCCGGTGTGCGCTTGCGCAAAGTCTCCATATCATGGCGCTGATGCTGGCGAGCAACCACCAGCGGCCAGTACTCTTTAAATGAACCCTCATCGAGCAATTCGGCAATATTCTCTCGGGCCATACGACCACCGCGGGCTCTTCTTTTTGCCACTGCTTCGGGTCGCTGCTCGTCGAGCGTGTAGGCATGGCGATCAATGTTTGTCTGCAAGTCCGGACGAATATGATTGGCATCCAGTTGCGCTTTAAATACCTCTTCTCGCTCTGCGACTTCTGCTTCTTCAAGGAATAAAATCGGATGTCCTTCCCGAACCACATGCCCTACTTCCATGGTCACTTGGCGAACAACCGCATCGCACCCCGCGACAATGACATGCTCCATTTTCATGGCTTCGACTATAACCACGGTGTCGCCAGATCTAACCTGCTCACCGACCTCAGCTTCGATGGCAACGATAGTCCCCTGAATGGGCGAACAAACCGACCTCAGACCCTCTGGCGTAGCCATACTCTGAGACGCATTTGCTGGTGCTCGCGGTGTCGCAGTTTGATGGGCAAACAGGGCCAGAGGATCATTGGTATCGACCCGCGCACCGGCAAAACCGTCGCTGGCTTTGTCAGTCGGCGCCGACGCCACAAAAAGATCTGGCCCCTGCCACTCGGCGGTTAAATGATCGATCTGCTCTTCAACCCAACGAGTGTGAACGGTTCCGTCGATGAAGTCAGGGTGGGAGATAATGTTTTTAACAAAGGAAAGATTATTTCTCACCCCCTCGAGACGAAATTCAGAAAGCGCTCTGATTGTTTTTCTGGCGGCATCTTTAAACAGCGGTGATTTTTCGTGGACAATAACTTTGGCGAGCAGCGAATCAAACGCAGTGCTCGTGTTGTAACCCACGTAGCCAAAACCATCGGTTCGCACGCCAGGACCATTGGGCGGTTCATATCGGGCTAAGGTGCCAGAGCCTGGCATAACAGTGCCGTCGTTATTAATGCTCTCTAAGTTAACCCTTGCCTGAATCGCAAATCCAGATATGCGCAGTGGCGCCGTGGCATCCAAGCCTAATTCAGACAGCGAAGATCCTAGGGCAACCTGAATCTGACCGCGCACCAAGTCAAAACCAGTGACCTCCTCGGTCACTGTGTGTTCCACCTGCAAACGGGCATTCGCCTCAATGAAGACAAAGCCACTCTCGCCAACGCTGTCACCGACCAAAAACTCAAAGGTGCCGAGACTCAGGTAGTCTTGCTGTTTAGCAAAACTCACCGCAGCATCGATTATCCTGTCCCTCAGAACAGCAGATAAATTAGGCGCTGGGGCAATTTCGACGACTTTTTGATTGCGCCGCTGCACAGAACATTCCCGCTCTCCCAGATGCACAATATTGCCCATCGAATCACCCAGTATCTGTACTTCAATATGTCTGGCGCGGGCCAAAAATTCTTCGACATAGACATCGCCGACCCCGAAGGCGGCCTTGGCTTCAGATTGGCATCGCGTAAAGGCCTCTATAAGGTCGTCTCTACTGTGCACTATGCGGGTGCCTCGGCCACCACCACCGGCAACCGCTTTGATAATGATAGGCCCCTTGACCCTATCAAAAAATTCAGTCAACTGCTCGAGGTTGACGGCATAATCGGTGCCTTTTAGCACCGGCACACCGGCTTCAATCGCTGCTCGCCGTGCCGCACCTTTGTCACCGAAGAGTTTTAGCTGGGCCTCACTGGGTCCTATAAAGTTAATCCCTGCCGCCCTGCAGCTTGCGGCAAAGTCTGCGCGTTCAGACAAAAACCCATATCCGGGGTGGATAGCATCGCAATTAGCTTTTTGGGCTGCCAGTATCATCTGGTCAATATCAAGGTAGGCCCGAGCACCCAGTCCGGGAATTAATACTGCTTGGTTGGCGATCTTGGTATGCAGGCTGGCTTGGTCGTCGCTCGAATAAACGGCTACAGACCTAATATCCATAGCCGCTGCGGCGCGCGCAATTCGGACGGATATTTCGCCTCGGTTGGCGATCAGTATTCCTTGAGATGGCATAATATTTATCCTTAGTAATGACCGCTAAAACTAGGCAAGACGTGGCTTACTACCAATGACACCCTGGCGATCTAACGCCTCTAATTGAGCGTTACAAAGTCCCAGCATACCCCCGAGCACACGCCGGTTATGTTGCCCCAATGTCGGTGCTGATGTCTTGATTGTAATTGGATCCTGACCCACTCGCCAAGGTGAAATGGGATGCGGCTGCTGGCCCATAAAATCTCGCTCAATGAATTGCATGTAGCCGCGAGCGAGTAGATGTGGATCGTCCATTAAATCTGCCACGCGGTTGAGCGCAACCGCCGTGATGCCAGCTGATTGGAACTGATGCATTAACACCGTGACCTGCTGTGTTGCCATCCAATCGACCAAAGACGCCTGAATGTTTAGGAACTGAGCCCGCCTTTCGTCTGCAGTTAAATTATCAAACGCCTTGAGCAGCGGAATTAAGCCGCTGGTTAAGACCCACTGTTCTTGGGTTTCGACCTGAAGGAGAAGCCATTGCTCTTCGCCTGCACAGGCAAAAACAGCATGGATAAAATAGTCTGGATGATAATTCCCCTGACGCTTGGGTGGCTGATGGTATACCGACTGGTGCACAATCCCGTGCACTGCATGGGGCAACAAACACTCAACCTGGCTCAGGTCTACAAATTGACCCCGACCGGTGTTCTTCTTGTGAAAAAGCGCGGTAAGAAGCGCAGCACTGCCATACAGACCTGCGATCGCATCACCAAAGGCAACATGGAGCATGGTTGGCGGTTGGTGCTCGCTTCCCTGCAAATGGGGTAATCCCGCTGACTGCTCTACGGTAGAGCCATAGGCTCTGAATTTAGCCCAGGGGCCGGTAGCGCCGAATGCAGGCATAGAGACCATCACCAACTGAGGATTCACCTCTTTGAGAACGGGATAATCTAACTTCAGTTTAGGCAGCACACCGCCAGAGTAGTTTTCAATCACTGCGTCAGCATTTTCTATTAACCGGAGCAGTAAATCCCTGCCAGCCTTGGATTCAAAGTCCAAGGTGACATCGAGTTTGTTGCGATTAAGTCCAATAAAGCGCACTTCCTTCTCAGCGCCATCATTGTCTATCCACTCTTGGCTGGCCTCCCAACTGCGAAACCAATCAAACCGCGTACAGCTTTCGACTTTAATCACCGTGGCACCCAAATCCGCCAAATTACGCGTCGCTAATGGCCCGGCCCACCCCATTGAGAGATCAATAATGGTAAGGCCCTCAAGGGGCGCTTGCGGGATGTTAGGGCTCTCCTCCTCCTTGGCGTCGCTTGGAGTCGCACCGGACAAACCTTTGGCCGGCAGATTCACTCCATTCCAATGCGAGTTATCGGCGCCTAGTTTGGCCGCATCTCCACCAAAGCGTGGCGGCGTCTCTAAGAGTCTAAACGGGCAGGACGGCGCTTGAAAGGTTTCACCATCATAGCTGTATTCGCTAAAAGCCTGACGCTGAACGTATTGATCGACTGTCAGCAACTCTTCCATGGTTGGCACCCGCGCAAGGGGGATGCGCATACCCTGCCCGCGGTAGAACAGATCTTCGGCACTATACTTGGACAGGGCCTGAAGAAATCGCGGCTCCAATATATCCACATCGTCTAACCTGGCCATGCTGTTCTGATACTTGGGTTCGGCGGCTAAATCATCCAGACCTAATAATTCACAAAAGGCGAACCACTGCGCAGGATTGAGCACAGTCACGCCCAGCCAGCCGTCCTTGCATGGCCATATGCCCAGTGGATATGTCGGCGCAAATCGGTTGATACCCATTCTCTGCGGCAGGGGTTCCTGATTAAAACTCATGGCCACACCAATCTCGGTAAGGCACATATTGGCCTCCAAGATTGAGGCATCAAGACAAAAGGCGGTGAACTTATTATCATCCTTAAAGCGCTGCCCCAACAAATAGCCTACCGCGCCATTAAAAGCACTTAAGCCACCGACAATTTGCGGCTGATAGCCGGTGGGAATAATCGGTGGGCTCTGAGGTTCGCCTACACCCTGCATCAATCCAATGAGCGCATAAATTGACGCATCAGAACCTTGAAAGTCAGCATAGGGTCCATTCAACCCATACCAGCTAAGGGCGCAGACATTAGTATCAAAATCATCGACTGATACCGACGAGGGCAACGTAGTCAGGTCGAGCAACACCAAATCCGCAGCGACAATGGCCGGATGGCTCGTCAGCAGATCATCGCAGCATACACTTTCTTTATTGGCATGCAGATAAGCGTGAATAGCGCTGTTGCCATTGTTCAATAAGGGCTTAACTCGGCGGGTAGAAAAACCCTGCTGTGGCTCAACATTGACCACTCTGGCACCATAATCAGCAAATAGCTTGGCCGCATAACCCGTGGCAACCGTGCCTCCGATATCGACGATAAGCAGGCCCTGAAAGGGCGAATTTTCAATAGTATTCTGTGCAGTCACTTAGTACTCACTGTGCTCTGTGATCGATTGGGTTGCAGCTAGATAGTGATGGTCTCACCACTCATTCCATCGGCTTCACTACTGGCGAGAAACAGCGCAATATTGGCTATTTCCTCGGGCTGTAACAGCCTGCCGATGGGTATTTGCGAGATAATTCTCTGACGAAACTCCTCTGGCGGCATGCCTGCCACCTCCATACGCTGCTCTACCCCTTTAATCAGATCGGTCTCAACAACGCCCGGGCAAATCGCATTAACGTTGATACCATTTTTTGCGTTCTCAAGCGCCACGCAGCGAGTCAGTCCTACCACTGCATGCTTTGACATATTGTAGGCCGTCGAATTCATGCTCCCCCGCAGACCGGCCACAGAGGCGACATTAACTACTTTGCCTCGGCCTAGGGTTTGCATATGTCGAATAGCGTGCTGAGTAAGTTGAAAAACCGAGTAGACATTAGTCCTCATTAGGTAATCAAACTCGTCCATGCCGTGATCTGTAAAAGGTTTTGCAATATGCATACCTGCATTGTTGACCACCACATCCAGTTGTGGATGACGCGCCACGGCAAAGGCAAACAACTCGTCTATTGAATCTGGCGAGCTAATATCAGTCGCCAGATAGGAAATATCC
>Ga0115006_10003306_pt1 | contig 10900 bp, 3 predicted proteins | sample ArcOceMetagenome_3_FD_88943 | JGI IMG/M metagenome (GOLD analysis project Ga0115006, IMG submission 88943) | Marine eukaryotic phytoplankton communities from Arctic Ocean - Arctic Ocean- Svalbard ARC20M Metagenome | ecosystem: Environmental > Aquatic > Marine > Oceanic | place: Arctic Ocean...
ACGGAAAACATTCATTTTGGCCTTTGTACCACGTCGCCTGACCACGTCTCTCCTAGGAGACCTAGGTTCCAGGGGTTGCAGGGACCCGCAACAGCTGTCACAAAGTGACCTCACTTTGTCAACTTTGGTGGACCGCCCAAAGTGAACCGCCCGAACGACCCATGCGAGACGCGCGGAGAGCAACAGCGGCTCGAGCGCGGTGCTAGGAAACCACGGGGTAGGATGGTGGCAGGCGTGCAATGGTGACTTCTGGTCGTGCTGGGGTGGACCCGCGGCGGGGGGCTGGTTGACAGGGCAGCTGCAGGGCGCGTCTCGTCTCCATGATGGCGTCGATGCGCAGGGCAGGGCTTCTCCTGCTGTGCGTCTCCGGGCTAGGCGCACAGGCCGATAAACTCAGGCCCTGGTATACGTACCCACGAATCAACCCGTGGGACATGGACGCGCCGGCACCGGGACGGCACATGCACACGATGCTGGCGGTGAGTGAGACCGAGACCAGACCGTCTGTTGCGCCCAGGCTTCGAATCGTCTTCTTTCGCCTTCAAACCCTCGGCTGGCGTGCAGCGGGGCATGCGCGCGCGTCTGCTCGCCTGAAATGCGGGCTGATCTGCTGATTCGTGAGAACTGCTGCAGGGCGGGGATGGGGCGCTGTGGATGTTCGGCGGCACTGGGGCGGGGCCGCCCGATGCCACCACGTACAAGCTAGACGTAGAGGCAAAGAAATGGACGGCCATGTCGCACTCTTTCCCTGCCCCCAGTGGCCGATATGCCCACGCGATGGTGCCCGTGCACGGCGAATTCTACCTGTACGGAGGACGGACGCAGCTGGGTTCTGCATCCAAGGAGTTTTGGCGTTTCTCCACCTGGACCCTCGCGTGGTCGTCCGTGCCCACCGCCGCGGGCAAGGAGCAGCCGGGCGGGCTGTACGGGCATGGTATGGCGGCTGTACCGGGTTCTGGGGAGGTGTACATGTTTGGGGGGCAAAGCGGCCCCCATGCTCGTTCCAACGAACTCTGGTGCTTTTTGGTTGAGAAAGCGCCCCAGGAGTGGGTGCGTCTGAGCTCAAACCGGCAAGGGCAGGCGTGGGGGACGCGACCGGGCGCCATGAGCTATCACTCCATGTCTGCAGTCGGCGCTGACAGCATCTGGATTTTCGGAGGGGAATCAGATTCCCCTCCTCCCGCTGCCCCCAGCGCGTCAGCGTACTCGAATGAGCTGTGGAAATTCGCAACGGAGCAGCGCGAATGGGAGCAGGTGCAAGGGGTGGAGTCTTCATGGCCCACCAAGAGGAAAGGGGCCGCTGTGGCTGCAATCGGGCAGTTCCTCTTCCTCCACGGTGGGAGTGATGAGAGCGGGGCGGCACTTGGAGATCTGTGGCGTTTCGCCACCTTGACGCGCCAGTGGACCCTCCTCGACAGTTATCTGGGAGGCACACGCCCAAGTGACAGAAGTTTCCACGGCATTGCAGGTGTGGGTTCCAGTTTCTACATCCTCGGCGGATCCTACTTGGCGGCTACTCCCTCTGGCATGCCCAAAGAGTCGTATGACCAACAGCTCTGGCGGTTGATTCTTCCGTGTACCTCTGGCGGCAGGGCAGTGACCAGCGCCGACTCTCACAGCGACGTCACTATCTCGTGCCACGCCACGTCTGGGTATTCGTGGGGTCAGTTGGACAGCTCCGGATCCGGTGCCATGGTGCAAAAGCCCAGCGCTAGGAACGGGCATGTGCTGGCCTCTGTGGGCTCTGATGTCTACCTACATGGTGGGAACATAACCTCGACCGAGACAAGCCCGGCGCAGCCTCTAGGACTGGTTGGATACTCGAGTGAGCTCTGGCGATTGTCAGGTGAAACCTACTCCTGGACCCTTCTTGCCTTCGCAGGATCGCAACCCAGCGGAAGAGAGGGCCACTCGCTGGCGGTCGTGGGAAGTGATTTGTTCCTCTTTGGCGGACAGACGGATGCTGGCCTATCTGCCGAGCTCTGGCGTCTGACGACGTCGAGTCTCACATGGACACTGCTTTCTGTCGGAACCACCCCCAGCGCACGATACCAGCACACATCGGCGGCGGTTGGATCTCATGTCTACGTGCATGGTGGTTACACAGGCTCAGGTAGCAGCGACGAGCTGTGGCAGTTTTCGGTCAGCGGTCTCGCGTGGACATTGCTTCAGGTTTCGGGCACGAAGCCGAGCGCAAGGTACAGCCACACTATGTCGGCTGTGGGTGCTTTTTTGTTCGTCTTTGGAGGAGACAATGGATTCTCTGCGAAATCCTACGAGTACTCGGATGAGGGCTACTACTTGGTGCCGTGGCAGTTTTCGACGGAGAATGGCACCTGGGCCCAGCTCGACAACTCCGCAGTGGACGGCTTGTTTCCCGAACACACACGGCCCTTTTCTAGGTCTAAACACGCGACGGCGACGAGTGGTACGGACATTTACATACACGGAGGATGCGCCGCGGGCGACGACAAAAAACCTTGCAACATTCACAATTCTTACCAAGAGTGCTGGATCTTTTCTACTGTGACGCGGGATTGGTCGCTGATGGACCCGAAATCTGTGGGCACTCCAGGCACACGTTTTTTGCACGCTATGGTCGCTGACTCCCAAGGAAACCTTTACCTGCACGGAGGAGTGTACCAAATGAACCCCATGAAGTCAGGAAATTCCGATGAGCTGGTGGTACGGCAAGGCACGCGGCGTTCCTTCCCCTGGCCCACTCATGGCCTCTCGTCATTTACTCAAATTTTCGACGAAGACACTGTCCATCCGGACCAACACGGAGCGTCCGACTGGCCGTGCACACCAACCGGCAGCACCAACACAGGCGGTTGCCCCTGGGAGGGAGCGCCCTTTGAAAGCCGGCTCAAGCCAGACTGGGCCCTGAGTTTGTGCTCCGAGGCATATTTGCCCTGCTCATTGCAGATTGTGGGCCCCGGAACAATCCGGCGCCACGCGGAGGGCAAGATTGAGTGTCTCGCTGGGAAGGGGTGCAAGGGCGTGACAATGAGTGGGGTGACGCTGACATGTTAGAGGCCCTATGCTCCTTGCCTCTTGCCCTTTCTCTCCTCTATCGCCCTGCGTAGCCGCCCTTGCCCCCGTGCCCTCTTACACCACGACCGCTAGCTCGCCCTTCTGTCTTGCGCTGTCCCTGGCAACACACCCTTGGTTGAGAATGCCGAGAAATGTACTGTTTTGGGCGCCTTGGTTTCGCGTGTGCAAATGCGTCAACACTCAACTCACAGATAGACTACACGCAGGCACTCCGTATTGGGCGATGTCAGGGCCCTTGATGTTCGTCGGAAGAAATGCTGTGCTTCGCATCGTGGATTCAGTCCTTACAGACTGCAGCTCGATAGAGGACGGCGCAGGTAAACGCACGCATAGGCTTGGTGCACACACACACACGTACACACGTGAATGCTCGTATTCACGCAGGCCTGCACGCATTGGCACGCTCGTGCACGCATGAAACCTGAAGCACATGTGACTGTTTCCAGTCCTCAAGCTTGTCAATGATGCGTCATTGGTCATGTCCCAGACCGCAGTCCGAGGCTCAGCGACGAAGAGAAATGCTGGCGTCTTGGTCATCAAAGGCGCAAACGCACAAATCTCGAAGTCTACGTTCGTGTCCTGCTCCGCCGCTGTCTATGGGGGCGTGATTTGGGTGTCTCAATTTGTTCGCTATCCGTCAGTACCCCTGAATTCCTCGATCCAGATTGAGGATTGCTCGTTTGTCAATAACACCGCCGGGGAGGGCGGCGCTGTTGCAATGACCCTTTCCACCTCAGCCAAGATCTCCAGGTGCAACTTCACAGGAAACGCAGGCATTAATACGGGCGGCGCCGTTGCAGTTCATGACGAGACAAATCTCACTATTATAGCCTCTCGCTTCGAGGGGAACGAAGCATTTGGCATCGGGGGGGGGGCAATGCACGTCAGCGAATCTCGGGTGGACCTTTTTGCCAATACCTTCATAGGCAATACAGCATCGCTGGGAGGAGGGGGTGCCGTGCTGTGGGATGGAGAACACCCCCCTTCCGTGCGCATGGCGTGTGATTCCGGCTTTTGGGCGGGTCTTGTCGTCGCTGATCGTACGAATTGTGTGGCGTGTCCAATGGGAACATTCAAAGACACGGTTGAAGCAGCAGAGTGCACTGCATGCGGCCTCGGCAAGTTCAACAACGCAACGGGGGCATCAAGCGAGAGCGCCTGTATCGTGTGTCCGGCCGGAACATTCCAGAGCACGACAGGAGCCACTGTTTGCGAAGCCTGCCCACAGCACTCAAAGTCCGGCCCGGGCAGCGGATCCTGTCTTTGCGACGCGGGCTTCTACAGGGAAAACAAGGGACCAAGGGCTTCAGACCAGCTATGCCATGCTTGTACGCCGGGCAAGTATAACGGATTAGCGTCTGTCGTCTGTTCTGGACCTTGCTTGTGCGGAAGCCCAGGACGACCGCCCACCTCCGGCACCTTTTCTAGCAATCGTACCGCAAATGAAACCTGTTCGTGGCTCATCGCAGCTGCCGCTGCGCAGGAGATCTCCTTACGTTTGACAGTGCTGGATACGGATGCGGCTAATCAAGAAATGGTACAAGTCTCTCAGTGCGACACAGCTGCCTGCGGGGTGAGACGGCCCCTGGCAATGCTATCAGGGTGGCAATCCGCACGGCAGTTGGAAAACAGGATCTTTCGATCGTCGACTGGATTTCTCCAGGTGTCGTATTTCACGTTGCCTAAAGAGGAGATTTCGCACAGTGGCTTCGCAGCAACATGGAGTGTGTCTGGAATACAAGGGTGTGCTGCATGCGCCGCCGGAACTTACTCCCAGTCTCAAGGCGCTACTGCCTGCATGTCTTGTCCGGCAGGCAAGACCACGTCGCAGAACAGCAGCGCTTCTCCATCTTTGTGCGTTCCCCATGTCCGAGCTCTGCCTGTGACTGTCTCTGCTGAAGTTCGTATGACGACAATCGTGAGTCCGGCATTGGATGCCTCAAACCACGACAGAGCTGGTGCAGCACGTCACTTGCTGAGTACAGAATCGAGCTCGAATGGGCAAGCCAGAGTGAGCGTTGAATCACTAGAGGAGTATAGTCATTGGCTGTGCGGCCGCGGTCTGGAAATCACTGTGAAGCCCGCGGTGCGTGAAGATGTTGTAGTGGGGCAGTATGGCAATGCTGCAGCATATGGACAATGCGTTGCCACGCAGTACCATCGACTTGATCTGACAGGATTACCCTCCAAAACCGGTTCGCTGGCATTTGTGGGCATGCCCATAGATCTGAGTGTGTACAAGCAGGACAAGTACAATCAGACGATAGCTTCCGACAGTACGTCATCGCTGCAGCTGTACTCGGCGTTGTGCAAAACTGCAACGGTAAACGCGACAGAGGAGAGTGATTCGCAAACTACTGATGATAGCGTGTCTTTCGTCGGGTCGGCCTTCACTCGTTTCACACGAGGCGTGGCGAATCTGTCGATTGGAGTAAAGCCAACCTTTTTCAAGGTGGACGTGGATAACGGCATCACCAAACTGAGTCTCAACCCTTGTGTGTACATCAAGGGCGCTGAAAATGTTGAATCTGGAGGCCATCGTCTCTTATACCTTCAGGAAGAACGAGAAGAATCTCAGGAAAAGCTCGACGAGCTGACTGCAACGTTTGCAGAGTTGGGGGGAAATGTAGAAGATCACGAAGCTGATGCAGGAGACACAACGGAAGAAACAGGACAAAGAAGGGCCAGTGATGAATTGTTTGCCATTCACATGCAGATTGAAAATAACAAGGCAAAAATCGCCGAACAAGACCGTGTGTTACAACTGGCAGGGGGGCCTACGAGGGCTGCGGCCTGGAAGGTCTTACATCCCGACGGAATCACTGAAGGAAAAATCGCTGTCAAGCTGCAATCAGATTCTGCTGAGGTGTTCCTGAACGACGGTCTCTCTGTCTGTCCCCTGGGGTACGTGCTTACCCGAGACTCTGTCGCTGTCAAGGTCACAAAGTCTGGCACTCGCCAGATTCCGAGCCCTGGCGCATGCACTTTTTGCAAAAACGGCAAATATGCTGTCAGCCCGCTCCATGGCCCTTGTCAAAAATGTCCCGCCGGCGCAGACTGCATTCATCATGGGGAAGATGGCGAACCAGTGCAGTATTACAAGACCGTCCATGCGAATGTTTCATATCTCGTCAAGAACTTCATGCCCAAGGTTGAGGGTTCGCAGTGGCACATGCAGAAGAATGCCGAGGGCGAGTACCCGATGCGCATCACCGAATGCCCAGTCGGCTATGCTCTGGTTCGAAAGGAAAACAGTCCGTCGGCCGACGAGTGCCAAAAATGCGACCCAGCAAGCGGCTATTCTCTTCAGCCGGCAAGATGGGATGGAGACGAGAGTCACACTGGGCAGGACTATTTTTGCAATTCGTGTCCAAGGCCGGCAACGAGTGCATCTTGCTCTGGAGGTTCGAATGTATCTGCGTTAGAGGGATTTTGGCTTGTGAGGGAGGTGTTGAATATCACAACAGACTTCGCTCGCAGAGCGAACGTTTCAACACGGCAGGAGATTGTTTACAGGACGTACCCATGTGACCCCGGGATGTGCCTTGGGGGCTCAATCGAGGCTCAGTCTTGTGCTAATGGACGGGTTGGTGTTGCATGTGGGTCATGTCCCGAGAATCACATCTGGGACTCAGGAGTCTGCACCGATTGTCCTCACGTGTCAGCCGACGTCTTGTTGATGGAGCAAGTGCTCCTTGGTGTTTGTGGTGGTGCGTTTTTGGTCATCACGTGGATTCTTCTGGCTTATGCGCCAGTGCTCGGCAAGACCACCGAGGAGTTGATCATGCTATGGTTTGCCAAACCCATCCGCATATTTAAAGCACTGCAAAAAAAGTTCCTAAAGGCAAAGAAGCAAGGAGCAGCGATCGCAGCAGATCCCAAGAAAATGAAGCTCATTCAGCAATATGCGAAAGTACTTATTGGATACCTTCAGGTTATCGGTAGCTTTGTGGGCTTCAAGGTGGAATTTCCTGATTCAATCAGTTCCATCCTCACAGGGACCAACACCGTCAGCCAAAAAGCTTTCAACTTGAGCGTGATGCAATTGCTTGGTTGTATGTTTGTCAATGCCACGTACCATGACAAGTTTTATGTCACAATTACCGTACCAATCCTTGTTTGTGTTGCTTTAGTCATACCGTGCGGAATCTCGTGGTGGTGCCTGCAGAAAAGCGATGAGAAGAAACAGCGGGACGCACTGCTCGCACGCGGTGTCGCCGTTGTAGGGCAAGCAGACGTTGAACATGGGAAATGCAGTTCGGGCTGCTACCCAGGCGGAAAATCACGATACGTTGAAACTCAGATCGATGGTCTGGTCCGATTCTATGCCTGCGACGAGGGAGAAGGCAGCGTAGTGAAGGATCTTTGCGGCTCTGGCCGCGATGCGACGTTTGCCCAAGTTGAAACATCTGCGAGCAGTCCAACGTGGGCTGCCGATAAGCTGTGTGGCAGGGATCGAATTGTCCTCGTCTTCTCAGCAGAAAGCCACGCTACTGCATCTGCACTTGGTCTACCTGCTGGAAAGGATTCGCGCTCAATGACAGGCTGGTTCAAGGCCAAAGATGATGAGGATGGCATTGAAGGTGTCAATGACAAGCTTGTGACCCATCGTGTGTCTGGCATCTCTCAGCATAACAGCTTGCAGGCTGGTCCAGTTGGCCCCTTTGGGTGGGGTCTGAGCAGCACGGCAGAAAGGTCGGCATTGGCGAGTCTCTTTGATGCGATTGACACGAACAAATCCGGAGTAGTGGAAAGGGACGAGCTTTTAGGAGCGTTGCTCAAGAGCAACTACACAAGCCAAACTGTATCTGACATCTTTGATGATATAGATGGTCACGTGCGCGGTCAAAGCCAGAAGGATGGGCAAATTTCCCGCGAGGAATTCTTGGATTATTTTGCAGGCTCTTCAAGCTGGAATTGGCTGAAAGAGAATTGTCACGAGCGCGAGTTCCAGGATAAGTGGCTTCACGTAGCGATTACATGGGACGGCGAGCATACTGTGGTGTATAAAAACGGTATACCCAGCATTGATGAGCCGGTGCCCTGGCCAGAAACACCAGCCGCCTCCAAAGACGACGATTATGCTCAGTTTGTGTTAGGTGGACTCGCAAGAGTCCACGGAGAAGGAAAAAGTATCGCTGTCGCCAACGTGGGTGTCTACGACCGTGCGCTCAGTCAAGAGGAGATCAACCTGGTCGCCCGAGGAATCAACTGGAAGGATCGACTTGAAAAAACGCTGGACGTCATGTGGAACAACTTTCTCTTCTGGCTGTTTATCATCTACCCAGCGACGTCACTGGCCGTGCTCGAGGTCTTCTGCTGCGCGCAGATTTATGACAAGACCTATCTCATTTCTTCGATGTTCAAAGAGGAATGCCCATGGCAGGTTTTGCGCTATGATGAATCGGAAGGCCTCTTTGTCCCGCAGGTCGAGATTAAACCGATCGCCGGCGTAGCTATGCTCTTCACTTTTGTTTATCCCCTGGGTGTGCCGTTTTTGATGTATTGGCTCATGACTTATAATGGCGTGCCGGAGCTTGCGAAAAAGAAAATCGGCACGAGCCTGGTCAATTCACTCATCATGGACTATATGAAGGCGACTACCACCTCGTCAGCGCGCCAAATGGCGTCATATATCGGCCTCCCTCCGGGTCTGGCATACAGGGGGAAAGATGTTCAAGACGACGTTCATTTACGTGAAGAGTTCGATCGTCGTATCGAGATTTTGTATCTGCAGATCTTTCCGGCTCATACACAGTGCGAGAAGGCTGACATGAATTGCGATGGTCACGTCCTTCCTGAGTTGCCTCTCAAGCTACTGAAGGCTCTCGCTCAAGTGCCGGAGCCAGGATACCCAACTGATCTCACCACGCTGGTACTCAAAGCTCAAATGTGGTTCGAACGTATCGATGAAGCTGGACGAGGAGTCGTGGCCTTGCAAGAACTCGAAGCGGAATTCTTTCGCATTGGTCTTGCTGGAGAGCAGGGGAGGGAGATAATGGCCGCGCGCCAGACGGAGGATAGAAGTGGACATCCACGTTCTGCAACCGAAGAAACGCCGAACGCAGGGGTAATTCGGTCGATCTTATCGACAGTGCAACAACACCTCCCCTTCCGTGGTCTGCAAAGCGACAACCGTGTGTATGATAGTGAGGGCGTTCAAGCGGATGAGTTCGACGTTTACGAATTCATTGAGCTGATCCTTCACGTCTTTGATAATGCGATTCCCAACATCACAGCCTCGGACTTCGTAGCTCTCGGTGGCCTGTTTCATGAATACGATCAGAATGGGGACGGAAAGATGGACGATGAAGAGTTCAAGGCCCTCGTCACAGATTTAGCAAAGAAAGCCTTCATTTTCAGTGGCCCGAGCTCTCTTGATGCTCTCAGTCTCATACAAGTTGACGTCCTTGTGCAGCACAAGTGGAAGAGACGAGCTATCAAGGAGATTAAAGAAGGCGAAGCTCCACCGGACAATGCGCAAGCTGCACGGGAGGAGAAGCAAAGACGGATGGAGGAGTTGATGGCCAAAGCGTCTGGAGAACCGCCCCCTCCACCGCCTCCACCCAAACCAGAAGATCCACCCTTGTTTGTGGTAACTGCAGAACAGACGGAGGTGCTCAGAAACGTTTGCGACATGATGCAGGAAGCGTGTGAAGATCTGTACGAGGATGATGAATTGTTGTGTCAACGCGCTAGGAATTTGATGGATAAATCGGGCAAGGTATCAGAAAGCCTTGCTTCATTCGTGCTTGATTTAAAGTCGAGAATTCAGGCAGATCTGGCCGAGCAAAAATTGCGCCAATCTGCAAACAAGATAGACGCCAGCACCGCACAAAATATTTATTTATCACTCATCAAGGTGGAACGTTGTGAATCTCAGTTACGCGGCGTACTGATGGTCCACCTACTTTCTGTTGCTTTCATGTTGCAAAAGGAGGGGGTCATTTCCTGTCCTTCTCTTGAATGGGATGGGGACCTGGGGCCCGAGGAGCAAAAAGTGATAGGGCGACTTGGCTTCCTCTTGAATGCCTACTCTGTTCAGACATGGTGGTGGGAGCTGTTGGAGATGGCAAGAAAATTCGTGTTGACCGCTGGGCTTCCAGTATTCTTCCGTGGTTCACCAGTGCAGATGGGCCTGTCACTGGTCCTCATCTTTCTGTACTTGATGGCACACATTTTGATGAAACCGATGCTGAACCAAGGTCTGAATATCTTTCAGCAACTCTCATTCATTTCTCAATTCTTCACCGTTTACGGGGCGTTGATGCTTATCGTAAAGGAATACATGGATATGACGACTCCGCCTCATCAGGATGGGACTGCTAAAATGATGATCCCTGGAATTGTCTATTTCTTCAACTTGGCAGCGCTTGCTGTATTTCCTGTCTACCGCGCCTACAACGCATGGTGTGAAAAGGGTAAAATTGACCAAAAAATGCTTTTGGAGATGTATGAAAAGTACCTGAAAAAGTATATTCCAAAATGGTTGCAAGCATACATGCTGAAAGCATACGTCTTGTACAAGCATGGAAAGACGGCAGCAGAATTCCAGAACTTTGTTCCTGTAATTGAGAAGCTCAACGAAAATGATGTCAAAGGCGCGCTCGCGCTGGTGATGAGCGTTCCGGTGCTGAAGCTTTTGGTGAAGATCAAACCGGAGATGGCGCGCACGGTGCTCGAAAAGGTGCTGCTGAACCCAGCTGTAAAGACAGGAATCGATCGCGCGACGGCGGCAGCGCCGAAAGAGCATCGCGGACCGTTTGAGGAGATGCAGGCATTCCTCGGCTCACTTCCGTCGTTGGACAGCGATGAGCTCATCGATGGTGTGGGCCGCGTGAGC
>Ga0115006_10003308_pt1 | contig 10899 bp, 14 predicted proteins | sample ArcOceMetagenome_3_FD_88943 | JGI IMG/M metagenome (GOLD analysis project Ga0115006, IMG submission 88943) | Marine eukaryotic phytoplankton communities from Arctic Ocean - Arctic Ocean- Svalbard ARC20M Metagenome | ecosystem: Environmental > Aquatic > Marine > Oceanic | place: Arctic Ocean...
CGTGTGTGTGTGTGTGTGTGTGTGTGTGTGTGTGTGTGTGTGTGTGTGTGTGTGTGATTCTTCCTGTCTCGCATCGGTCGTTGGCTGCTGGAGCGTGACTGGACCATGGCTGGTGGTGTTACGCAGGCCTACAGGCAACCTAAGGCCCGCGGCATGCTTACGGGCGCTGGCGGGCAGGGGAAAGGATGCGCGGTGCGTGCGGTGCCGCACCAGTGTGCGTCGCTCGGCTGTGAGAAGACGTAGGATCTGCAACATATCGTGTATATGTGTATGTGCGTATATGCGACTGGAGACCTGGATTACCAGACCGGCGGCGCCGCAGCCGTCTTGCTCCTTCTCCATGGCCTCGGCACACACACATCCCCCATTTTCATCCTCTGCGTTGCTGTCGGGCGTTGCCTCCCCATGCGGTTCCTGGACGGCCACGTTTGCGGCGTTCGCTTCGTGTACGCATGGCGCACCCGCGTGCTCCTGTTCCGCCGCCTGCGCCTTGACCAGGACGCGGGCACTGTGCGGAGCAGGTTCTTCTGGCGCATAATGTGCACCCGCCTGCCCCTGTCCGTACTTCGCGCGCCAGGCCACGTCGTCGAGCAAGACCGCGTCGCACTGCCGATCGGTGAAGCCGAGCTCGTCCGCCAGGTCCTGCGCCTCGGCCTCGCCGAGCACGCCGACGGTGATGCACTGCTCCACCAGCTGGCACAGGCACTCCTCGGCCTCTTCGATGGCAAGGCGTTCCGTGAGGCGCGCCGCGAGGTCCTCCTCCGACTTCATCGCCTTGCGCCTTGCCGCATGCAGGAGATGAGCAGGGCGGACAGTGCTCAGGAGCGCCGCGGCTGCGAGCTGCCTGCCGCCGCTTGCCCTGCGCCGCGGCCCAGGGCTGCACTTCCTTGCTGCTTGCGCAGCATGCCAACCACCCGGCCGCAGGGTAGTGCGCACTTTTCCCTCCGTTTTCAGAATCTTTGTCCTTGCGCCACGAACCTAATTCAAGGCCGCTCGGGGCCTGGCACCAGGTCCATGGCAGACGTGCCCGGGCCTGCCGCCGCGGCGGGCGGGGTCAACGCCGCAGAGCGCGATGGTCTGCCGGCGGGCTGGGCTAGCGCGCTCGACGCGAACACGGGTGCGGCGGCGTGTGCCCGCGAGACGGCAGACAGCCCGCCGTGTGTGTGTGTGTGTGTGTGTGTGTGTGTGTGTGTGTGCGTGTGCAAACTGACGCTCGCCCGCCTGGTGCAGGTTTGACGTACTACTTCCACGTTGCGACGGTAGGGTGACGCAAGGGATATGCCAGAGCCAGCGATGCGTCCTCCTCTGCAGGCCCGCCTGCGAGGCGCGCGGTGCCTTGGCCGGAGAGCCAGGCTCGCAGCGCACTGCCTCCGCGCGCAGGCCCCGCGACAAGCACGCAAGCGCACTCCCTTTTGCCCATCGCTGATTCTGCCTCCCTGTTGCCAGCGGCAAAGCCAATGGGATCGCCCCTCAGGACCAGGGTCGCCGGCGCTTGGAACCGCGTGGCTTCTCGATGCGCTGGGTCTCGCTCTGAGCACCCCTGATCCCATTCCGTCCCCGCGTCTGCCGGGCTCGAGCCGTCTCATGCCGTGCTGCTGCGTAAATGTCCATGGCTGCATATCTGCTGGCCACGCACTCACTTCTGCGCGGTTGTGCAGCAGGACACAGCAACGTCGAAGGAGGTTCAGATTCAAACACCAAGGGAGCTGAGCGGCTCCCTCGGGCGTCAAGTTCATCCTCGACCAAAGCTGTAACGTGGGTGGACCGAGAAGCACACGATGCCAATGTTGGTGGCGACAGGGCCCACGAAAGAGAAACAAGCACAGCGAGGGGAGTGGAGCGAGCTTCGCGCCAGACCTTGTCGCCAGCAGGTCGACACGACGCTGCATTGTGCAGGCAGCACGCCCGGGCCCTGCACACACGCAGCCTTGGTCGCGTGCCCATTCGCTTGCTGTGAAAGAGATATGTTAGCTTCCCGTCTCCCTGCACACTGATCCCCGAAGCGTGCATTCGCGGCAGGCCAAATTACGCAGTCTAGGATCCCACTGCCCTGCCAGAATTCCACTAGAGTGTCTTCAGCGTCGCCGGATGGCCGCTGCGTGAATTTTACGGCAACGCCACCCGCAAATCTGCCGACGAGCGACACGGCAAAGAAGCCAACATCGAAGCCCATATTGCGATGGCAGCCAAGGAGCGACGACTGGCAAGAGAGGCGCGTGGCAGAAAACGGGAAAGAAGCGGAGGAAGGAGGGGGCAGAGGGCAGGAAGCGGGGCGTGAATGCAAAAATGCTCACGGCACACAGGGTGTAAATATCAAGTCCCCGGTCAGAGCACCTCAGATTGCAGAGGATGCGCGAGGACCGTCGGCCGCTAACAGCGTCAGGAGGAGAAAAGGGGGCGCGAATGAGAAAGCGCCTCCAGTTCAACAAGCAGGGAGGGATGAAGCAGACTCTGGCCGGGGCCACGGCCGCGCTGCAGAAAGAAGACCAAAAGTAGGAACTGATTCGAAAGCGGGCCAGGCCAAGGCAAAGAAACTTGACGGAGAAGTAGAGATGCGCAGCTTTGAACAAGAACCACGGAGGAACAGGGAATTGGAGGTACGACATGAGCTCGCGGTGCCCTTCGCAGTGCTCCCTGTTGTGCAGCCAGTGTCATCACCGAATCCTCCAAAACACGCCGCGTGAGTGTAGTTGTTCGTGTAGTTGTTCGAACAACCGCGTGAGCGTAGTTGTTCGTGTAGTTGTTCGAACAACAGGCCGCCGCGAATCCTCCAAAACACGCCGCGTGAGTGTAGTTGTTCTACGAACAACTACACTTCCAAAACACCACATCATGCGGATTGTCAGTGCTGTGATCGCTCACTTCATCGTTCATGTGTGTGTCTCCTTGTACGTGCACACGTGCGTTCATCGCATGTGCGTGTGCTTTCACTTGCCAGATGTGGATTGGTACGTCGCTTGTCTTTGTGTTCCTGGTGCTTCTCTTCCATTATCATGGTCAGCTGCACCCCAGCCAAGTAAGAGGAGTATCAAAGGCAACCCGGGATTCCCTGCAGGGAGTGCAAGGCGAAAATGCAGGAGATCATGGGGGAAATCATGGTGTCATGGGTAGTAGATTTGCTGACCATCACGCTGTCCAGTCGCAGAAAGAAAGGGATGTTGAGGATATGGCGTTGCGGAACGGCGAGAGTGGCGTGGGGATCGTCGAGCATAAGCACGATCGGAGGAGCGACAATGAATGGGGAAGCGGGGATACGGATCATGAAGACGAGGATGACTTTTATTTTGGTGCGTTTTTCTACAAGGTGAGCGCATTTCAGGCCCATCATGTCCATTGATGATATTATGTATTACTCTTGTCAGCTTCAAATGTGTTTGACACCGATCTGACATTTCCCGCCGTTTTGTATCTTTTCCTTCCTCTGCCTGCCTGTTCTCGAGGGGAAAAAGTATGTGGGCAGCATATTCGTGACTACAATCGTCACTGTCGTACTTCTCGCCATCTTCAATGACGACCAGAACGATGAGGTTTGCCAAAAAATGCAAAGGTATCATGTCAAAACTGAGACCGATGTCCCGACGGGTTTAGCGGCAGGGCAGCAGGAGGACGGCGAGGAAGACGCGTCAGTCGGACTCGAAACTGTATTGCTCGATGGAGCCCCACGTTTGATCTCGACTGGGGAAATCGAGGAAGAGATTTTGCAAGAGAGCGGAGGCAGAAGCCGACGGGAAAACGATAGAAATTCGCGAGGATCTATGCGACCAGAGAGCCTGCAATCAGGTGCGACCGTTCGTCGAGACAGAGATACGTAGTTCGACCTTCACACCTGGCTGAGGATGACATAGCGCTTCCAACGATTAGCTGCGTGCGAGATATTGTTGCTGCGCGCACCCACCCTGCGGATAGTATCATAGCTTCGAAACGCCAGTTTTGTGCATTTTACTGAATGCACAACAAACTCGGTGAGGATGTATAAAGGAAAAGGATGTCGCAAGCGTGCCTGTTTTTTCAAGCGAAGAATCATTCCGAGTTCACATCCTGCTTCTGGCTGTGGTTGGTGTGCAGATGATCTCTCCGTGTTGGGATGGACGGGTAACGTTGCTCGTGATCAATCAGTCCTCTGCGAGGACCAATCTGGCCTTCCCACAGATCAGTCTAACATGGCTGCTGATGATGCTGCGGCTGCTGCCGCCGGTGAAGATCCTGGCGCAGGCCCACGCTCTGAACGTTGCTTACCTGTCGCCTTGAGCCCCCCTCCAGCCCCTTCCGTCAGACCTTTCACAAGAGTGAAACGGGAAACAGAGGGTGAGAGAGCTGCAGAGCAGATGACGAATGCACAAATGCACGTGAATGTACTGGACACTATCGGGGTGGGTTCAGAGATCGGCTCGGATCCCAGCAGAAATCTGGTCGTTCCAGTTCGAGATGAGTGTGTGACGGAGCTAGTCGCTGTCGCCGCTGCCTCAGCTCCACAGGACACTCCGCAAGTTAATGCAGTGCGGACAGTTGTGTCTGAGGATTCTGAGCTCTTATCTTCGCTGAAGACAGAGACGAAGATACAGACGCCTTTGACACAACCGCTGTCGCGTACAGACATCACAAAATCAAGAGTTTCCCACAAGAGCCCGTCGTATGGGACTGACGTTCCTCTCATACATCGCCATGCTGCACAATGGGAGAGAGAAACCAGAGATGAGCAGGGGAGCGGGGTATCAACATCCGCAGGCCCGAAGCAGGGAGAGAGACAAGTACACACAGGGCGCAAACAAAGACTTGAGCAGCTTGCTACACCAGGTCAGCCCAGCAGCAGCCAGCATCATTCTCATTATTTGATGCACCAAACATCATTCTCACTATTTGATTATTTGAGAATGATGTTTAGTGCATTGCTCCTGCGATGTGATTATTCCATGCTGTGTATGCTGTCGCGCTCTGCCATGTGTTTGGGCAGTATCAGAAAAACGAAACGCACTAGCCAAAGAAGAGCGTCGCAAAAGGGAGGAGCAGGTAAATATTTCAACGTGTTCAAGTGTGTGCTATGCTTCCAGTGCATCTTTATGTCTGTGTCTGTGTCTGTGTCTGTGTCTGTGTCTGTGTGTATGTCTGTGGCTGTCTGTCTCTCATGCTCGTTTTCTCTCTGCTGCACTTGACATTAGATTAAGCCGATCCTCACGTCAACGTCAAACAGGAGCTGGCTAAGTGCACATTTCGCCCCACGCTCATTGCAAAGTACAAAGGGGACGGGGAAAGGGTCAGCTCGCTGCCTGATGGCATTTCTCGTCGTAAGATCTGGCTGGAGGAGCAACTCACTAAGGTGCACTCCGCTGCCACGTTTGATCAATCGTTTGTTGTCACCTTGCATGAGGATGCAAGCACATCTGGCCCTCAAGTGGGCACTTGAGGCCACTGTGCGATTTTCACGCGCCATGTTTTGCCGGATGTACCTTTTCTTCTCTCACCTCATCACTGCATGCATGGCCCTATTCGCAGGAAAAAGCTGAATGTAGGTTTTCTCCAAAGCTGATCGCAAAATTTCCACCTCCGACTGCGAAGCAGCCCCTGCCCACCTCCACGCCGCCTCCCGAGCCACTAACAGCCCAATCTTCCGCGCTCACGCCACCTCTCCCCGTATCTCTTCCGCCTGTGGGGGTTGGAATGGTCGTTCGAGCCGAAAAGGGAAGGACATACCCTGTCATCCGAAAAATCGTTCGGGAAGGTGCTGCTTCAGAACATCCGACAATACAGGTTGGGGATGAGCTGCTCGAGGTGGATGGCGTTTCGTGTGCGGATAAAAGTGCTGAGGTACTGCTTTGCCTTGTTTTGCTAGCTCTCTCGGCCGTTTCTTCGTTCCTGAGTACGCACGAATGACACAACAATTTCGACCACAGGACTTGACGCCGTTGTTTCTCGGACCCGTTGGCTCCCCTGTGGTTCTTGTGGGCCGCGGTACCAATTTCATTCTGTCATGAGCTGTGCAGCGTTGTGCGATGTAACATGTCACATTCACGATCTCCCTAGCCCCATTGATGCCACTACGACAATTCAATAATGCTCCTCATTACGAATCAAAGAGAGGAATTGAACTCAACGTTGTAAATATTCTTATTCGCAGAAGCTAGAGATCATTCGCATGCAGCAGTGTTTCTCATCTACTAGTAGGAAAATATGCGCACACTGATTTACCAGTCTTGTTCAGGGCTAAACAAACACAGACAACCCCCGTACACGATCACAATCTTCCGTGGTAGTAGGGCTGAAAAAGCGAAATATCAAGACGACGTGTCAGGTGGAGGAGCTGCAGAGAGAGCAGTTGACTTTGAATCTTCTGAGGGAATCGAATTTTTGACACCGCCATCTACCCCTCCAGTACTATCTTCCCCCATGTTCAAGCCAGCTGCAACGGCTCGTCACGACGTCAGTACTGGAACGAACAAGTCTCCGGGCACAGAAAGTGGATGTGGAGGAGTTAGAGGCGGGGAGAGTGGCAAAAGAAACGGCAGAATCGCACAGACAGGTATTTCGAGTCGCTCAGCAACGGCCTTGACGACCGCGACGAGCGTGATGATGCAAGCGCAACGCAGACGCATGAGGTCTGCCTCTCCTTTCCAAGGCACGGGAGAAGGAGCTCATTCATCCGCTGGCATCACTTCTGCTACTCGCAGGAGGGTAGCATCCATGTCACCAACGAAATCTGCTGCTAGGCTGAAAGCGCGCACGAATGCGGCGCGAGCAGATGAACAGGCTGACAGACTCCCGCGATGGTGGAGTAAAAGTGTTCCCCTCACCGCTAGCCTGTTGGGTTCCGGACACACCAGTGGTGGCAGCCAGGTCACACGCACCAAAACAAGATCTACGACCAACATTGTTGTGGCCCAGGGAGGAAAAGAAGACGACAAAATGGAGGGAGGCAAGGTGGGCGAGGAGGACGAAAGCAAGCAGACTTCGACTCCAGCGGATGCCAAGAGCATGAAACCCGATCAGGTCTGCGCAAAATCCAGATTTGAATCTATGTCGGAGCACGAAATCATTACGATGGCACTCAAGGACTTACGACTGATCCGGGAGGTGGGCTTGCAGGCTGCTGCTGAGGTGAGGATGGCATGATGTGAATTTCGGTGCCTGTTTATGCGTTCGCGTTTGCATGCGCACCAACATGCGCAGGCAGGCAGGCAGGGTGGCAGGCAGGCAGGCAGGCGCGCGCACACGCACAACGCGCGCACGACTCACCGTTGCTTTGTTCTCTGTCTGCTGTCATGTGTCCCTACGTGAGCAAGGTGAGGATGAAGGAGGAGAACGAGATGTCAGCGACAAAAATGCTGAGTGAAGCCCGAAAGGGAGGGCAAGATGAGGATGACGGGGTGGAGGTAGAGGCGATGATGAAAGCGGCGGAGATGTCAGCGTCGTTGTCGTCACCAGCCCTTGAGGGAGTCGAGAGAAGGCTCGAGGAAGAGGTTGCAAGATTGATTTCTTGTTTTCAATTTGTGTGTCGCTGTTCCCATCTTGCTCCCTCCTCTTCTGTTGTTCTGCCCATCTCTTGTTCTGTCCCTCTGCTTGACAGACCACTCTGTCTCTCGACAGAAGAAGTTCGCATTAATAGAGAAAATGAAGACCGGTGAATGGATGAAGGAGCGTACAGAAGCCGCGACCAAGTTGACGAAGGGAGAGTTTGGAAAGGCGGCCTTGCTAGAGGAACGTCTCAGGAGTCACCAAGAAGCGCGAAAGAGGCAGGAAGAGGAGGAGGAGCGAAGGAAAAAGGCTGCCGAGGAGCAGAGGAAAAAAGAGGAAGAGGAGGCAGCAACGAGAGCGGCAGCAGAGCGAGAAAGGATCGAAGCCGAGGCGCGTAGGATCGCGCGTGAAGAGGAGGAGCGCCAGAGAAGAGAAGAGGAAGCGCGTCTGAAGAAATCAGAGGACGAAAGGAGAAGGCGAGAGGAAGCGGAGAGGCTGAGAAGGGAAGAGGAGGCAGCGGCCAAGCGTAAGCGGGAGGAGGAGGAGGCAGCAGCCAAGCGTAAGCGGGAGGAAGAGGAGGCAGCAGCCAGGCGGAAGCGGGAAGAGGAGGAGCGAGAAAGGATCGAAGCCGAGGCGCGTAGGATCGCGCGCGAAGAGGAGGAGCGCCAGAGAAGAGAAGAGGAAGCGCGTCTGAAGAAATCAGAGGACGAAAGGAGAAGACGGGAGGAAGCGGAGAGGCTGAAAAGGGAAGAGGAGGCAGCGGCCAAGCGTAAGCGGGAGGAGGAGGAGGCAGCAGCCAAACGTAAGCGGGAGGAGGAGGAGGCAGCAGCCAGGCGGAAGCGGGAAGAGGAAGAGCGCCTGCGGCGGGAGGAAGAGGAGAAGAAACGATGGGTTGGTGTCGGTATGGTGGTACGATCATTGGAGGGACGGCGATTTCCAGTTGTCAAGAGCATAGATGCATACGGTGACACAAAAAACGCACGGCAGAAACACACCAGTCTGAAATTTGCGTTTTTCAAATTTGCGAGTCGCCAAACGCACGCATGCGCGCGCGCACACGCACACGCACACACACACGAACGCGAGCAAAAACACACGCACACACGATGACAAACTCACACGCATACACGCGCACATACACACGAACATGTGCACAGGTGCGGTGGCACATAGCGGATGCGTAGCAGTTGGCGATGAACTGCTGGCAGTTGAAAACACCTGTTGCGCTCAAATGAGCGCGAAAGAGTGCGCCCCTCTGTTTTTGGGTCCTGCGGGCTCAGCTGTTAAAATTCGCTTGGCGCGCAAGAGGACATCAAGGGACAATGTTTCTTCGGCGAATGCCACACGGGAGGTATACCAAGATGCATGTCATGCGTGATATATACGCACGTTCCCTCAAGATTGTGCGAATGTCCATGCTCACGTATCAGTCATGTGAATGTACGTTGATTTAAAATCCCGTTCATCCATACGGAGCAGGATTCTTCGTACACTGTCACACTTATCCGGGGGGACCCACGAAGAGAGGAAGAGGAGGAGGAGGCGCGAACGTGGCTGCGGAACTCGCAGAAGACACTACAGGTGCCGTGCAATGACGTCTTTTGGCGAAATGTACAACACTGATATATGTACTGAGTTGAGAGCCCACTCAACTAGATATGTGGCCTGCCAACATGTCTACGTTTCCTGTGTATGCGCGCACATAATGTGCCTGCGTGCCGATGATTTGTGTCTGCCCGATGTTTACGTTGCCCTGTGCATCACAATTGCTTGCCGTTAGGCGCTAAACCAAGAGCTTGACACCATGCGCGAAGCCATTTTAGTCAAAGCCCACGACGTCGACAATGTTATGTCTGCTGGAACAGCAGAGCAAGAAAGTCTTCTGAAAGCGGAAGAGAAGGATGGAGGTGCTGAGGGAGACAATGGTATGCAAGACACACTGGAAGAGAATGATTTACACGGCATCAACTTGCAAGACGACCCTGTCATGCAGGAGCTCCTTGCCGGGCAAGGTGGGGCCATGCTGCAAAGCGGCTGGGGTGGCTGGGGGACATGGGGTACAGAAGATGCGAACAGTTGCTATGAAGGTGGGAAGGATGGCGGCGACGACGTGGAACGATGATTTGATGTTCGCATGGTATCGCTGCGACACGGATTAAAACGCGGATTTCGGCGTGGGGTGCCGGGACATGTAATACTATAATCAAAATCAATTTTGCTGTCAGTAATAAAGAATCAACAAATGAAGCGGACCTTCCATACAAACAAACACACACCCTCCCTCTCAGCTTGACTTGTGATTATGCTGTGGCGTGAAGGGGGGGACGCAATGAACGAGGAAGGAGGAGGAGGAGGAGGAGGAGGAGGAAAGTCGGAGGTAATGGAGAGAAATTTTAAACACTGAAATTTGATTAGATGCGCGGTCATGCTTCTGTTTCTAGGGGCTGGAGGCGTGTGCTCATCGGGGAGGCGCCAGGAATTCCTCGCAAGAGACTGAGCTCCTGTATCCGTATGCCTCTCGTCATGTCTGAATGCGAGGTGTGACTGGCACTTGGAAAAGGGGCAAGATGAAATGCAATGATCCAAGTCTCTCCCCTCCCCGATAAGGCCGCCCGTGGTGGAACAATCCAACAGTCCTGAGACAAATCCGACCTTCATGTCCTTCCTTACGGCTGTCGCTGTCTTCAGCGTTTTGCTCTCTTCCAACATTCTTGAATATTTTGTTCTCTTACAACTTTCTTGAAACTTTTTCTTCTTCCTCCTCCTCTGGCCATCGCTTCACTTTTTCTTCTTGCCCTTCTTGCCCTTCTTGCCCTTTTTCCCATCGTCAGCAGGAGGAGGCGGCTCATCGCTGTAGAGCTGCAAGAGCTTGACCACCTGTTCGGGTGTAGGTTTCGTGTTTCGGATGTGAGATGTACGGGTCGGGGCGCATACACACCAAAGCGTGTCATCACGCCCGTTGTCAAATGCCAGTTCCTGCACTCACATCATACTGCCAGGCCTGTCCGAATTTCTTTCCGAATGACCTCTCTCTCTCTCGCGCAACACACACACTCTCTTTCATACACACATACACTCCCGCTCTCTCCCGCTCTCTGACTGACTTTAGAACACACACGGTCAACAAACCTTTTCCCACTCATTCTTCTTCCATAACGCTGCGTGAAATGCGGCGGTTGCGCCGACAATCAGCCCTCCACCCATCGGGTCCTGATCATGACGAAAAAGAAAAAATAAAAAAATAAAAAGAAAGATGAAAGAAAGAAACAATCAGCCCTCCACCAATCGGATCCTGTTCATTTTTGTTTTTACTTTTTACTTTTTTCTTGATCTTTATTTTTTTGCGCTCATCGGGTCAAGTTCATCGTCATCACCAGCAATATGATATATATATATATATATATATATATATGTATGTATATATATATATATATATATGTATATATATATATA
>Ga0115006_10003309_pt1 | contig 10898 bp, 5 predicted proteins | sample ArcOceMetagenome_3_FD_88943 | JGI IMG/M metagenome (GOLD analysis project Ga0115006, IMG submission 88943) | Marine eukaryotic phytoplankton communities from Arctic Ocean - Arctic Ocean- Svalbard ARC20M Metagenome | ecosystem: Environmental > Aquatic > Marine > Oceanic | place: Arctic Ocean...
CGGGGGCCAAGCCGGCCGAAACCTGATGATCTCGGGCGCCGCGTCGCAGGTTCTGTGCCCGTCGCCGTCGCCGCCGCCGCCGGTGTACGTGAAGCTTGACACCGACGGCGAGTGCCAGGGCTGGAGCACACCCGCATCCGGCTCCTCCACGGAGGAGTGCTGGGCTCTGTGCAGTCAGAGTGACAAATGCGGCGCGACGACGTTCTTCCACTCGTCGGGCAACTTATGTGCGCGCCCCCGCCTCGCTGCCCAATCCCTCACCCCAGCGCTCAGACCAGTCCGCATTTGTTCATCCGGCCCGCCGGCACCCTTTGGCAGGCTGGCTGCACTTTCAGTACTCGACGGACTGCTATGCTGCCAACCCCACCTACGGAAACTCATACAACTACGCCTGCAACAACAACTGGGGGAACATCGGCTGCAACTCGTGCGTGGGCGATTTCTCGCAGATCGGATACGCACGATGGGACGCCCACTGCTACATGCGCGTCTTCCTGCCGTCGCCGCCGCCGCAGCTCATACCGTCGCCGCCGCCGTCGCTACCGTCGCAGTGTCTCAATACCTGCGTCGGCACGCCCTCGTATGCCTCAGACGGCTACTGCGATGACGGCGGTCCCGGTTCGGAGTACGCGGATTGCGCCTGGGGCACCGACTGCGTCGACTGCGGCACACGGGTTATTATTTCGCAGCCAGCTTCCCCGCCGATACCAGCTTCCCCGCCGATACCGCCGCCGCCGTCGCGGCCGCCGCCGCCGACGCCGCCACCCTCGCCGACGACGCCGACGTCACCGAGCTACCCTCCCGCCGTCCCCGGCGATGCACCGCAGCTGCCGCCGCCGCCGCCGCTGCTGCCGCCGCCATCGTCACCGCCGCCGCCGCCGCCACCTCGTGTCCCGCCCTGCTTCGCGGCGGCCGCCGCTGACGAAGTCCTGCTCGACTTCACCGGGGTGGACATGACAGCGGGCGGTTGGAGCAACCTCGGCGGGCTTGGCCCCGACATTGGCTCGCCACCATCAATTCTGATGCCGGCCGTGGGCACGGCCAACGGCCAGCTCGTTGACCTCAAGATCGAAAACCGTACTCAGTACGTGCCCAACTACCCAGGAGGCAACGGGCCGTCCGTCGAAGGCTTTGGTTACATCAGCCTCGCTAGCGGCGACCCCGACAACGCGGTCCAGCTCAAGTTCAGCTTCCTCACCCGCAACACCACGGACGCCGTTTCGCTGAGCAAGTTTCGGTTCTCGTTCTTCGACTTCGACCAGCAGACGGACGGACGGCAAAAAGAGTGCATGCGCATCTCGACGGCAATCGTGGAGTCGTACATCGTTTCTGACCAAACAGAGCTGGCCATCGAGACCGACGACGAACAGGAAAGCATGAAGTTATGCTCGAGTGAGTTCGGCGTTGGTGCAGACAACCCGACCGACCCCAGTGCACTGGCGGCGGTCCACCAGAATCGCGCCATTGAATTCACTTTCACGGACACAGACTCCTTCGTCGTCGAGTATTCCATCGAGAACAGCATACCGGGAAACGGACGATTTTTGGTCTTCGCAGGCCGCTCGCCTGTGCTCGATAACCCGTGCCCGCCTTCGCCGCCGTCGCCGCTTCCCGAGCCGCCGCCCCCCGCGCCGCCGTCTCCGCCGCCCACGCCTCCCCCACCTCCGACAGTCCCTTTGCCCCCGTCACTACCGCCATATCCCCCGGAGCAAGCACCTCTGCCACCACCACCCTCGCCGCCGCCGCCCTCGCCGCCGCCGCCCTCGCCACCGCCCTCGCCGCCGCCGCCCTCGCCGCCCCCTCCATCGCCACCGCCGCCGTCGCCGCCGCCGCCTTCGCCGCCGCCCTCGCCGCCGCCGCCATCACCGCCACCGCCGGCCGAGGTGGTTCAGCTACGCGCCAACGAGTCACTCATCGACACCATTGCCAATGCAGCGGTCGGGGTACCGCTGGACGTCCGCCTCTCTGCTGGCACACACACACTACCCGCCGAAATCGACGGCACAGCGGGCCCGAGCGAGATCTGGATCACGGCGGCCGAGCCGGGCGCGGTGCTCTCCTCGGACCTCACCCTGCAGGATGGCGCACCAACGACGCATATCCGTGGCTTCACGATCACCGGCGCCATTGAGATCGTCGCGTCGCAGAGGCCGGTCGAGATTGCCGAATGCGACTTCGTCGGTGGCGTTGAGTATGGCGGCTTCGACCCGCGCGCCGACGGGCTTCTACGCGCCGCATGCCTTGCCAGCGACAGCAACCGACCACCGGTAGGCCGCCGCCTCGGCGACGTCGATGCCGAACGGCCTGCCCTGCTGCTCTCCGCGAGCACTGCAAGGGTGAACGTGCGCAACAGCACCTTTACCCGCCTGGCAGTGGGTATCGAAGTGCTCGGCGGCCAGCTAAACCTGAGCAACAGCGAGCTGTCGAGGAGCACGCTCGGCCTCAAGGTGAGTGGCGGCCAAGTGTTCATAACTGGCACGACCGTCCATCACTGCAGTGGGGCGGCGCTAGACGTGAAAGGCACGGCGGACGTGACACTGTCCGGCGAGACCGTGCTGCTCCCCCCCACAGACGCGTACGCGATCATCCTGGATTCCACGGAAGGTGCCGAGGTGCGCTATCAGCTGCCCGCGCCGCTCGGCTACTACGTCCTTGCCGACGGCGAAGGCGTCGCTCAGATAACAGAATGCATCGAGGGCGAATACCCGTACCCGTGTTCTGCGGGCCTCGTCGGCGACAGTTTCGACAAGCAGTCCACCCCGCGCTGCAATGGCTTTTGCCCGGCCGGCCACTACTGCGAGTCCGCGACGACGGAACCGAAGCCGTGCAGCGCGGGCACTTACTGCCCGCCCGGCAGCCCTGCGGAGGTTGATTGCCCTGCAGGAACATCCGGTGACAGGACGGAGCTGACACGCCTCGCCTCGTGCATTGCTTGTCCCGCGGGGACCGAGTGTCCCAAACGCAGCTTGGCTCCGGAGCCGTGCGCGCTCGGCACGCACGCGCCCTCGCCACAGAGCGCCAAATGCGATCCGTGTCCAGCGGGTTCCTACCAAAGCAACCTCAGTTCTGTGCAGTGCGTGACTTGCATCCCGGGCCACGTCTGCCCCGAAGGCTCAGCCGAGCCACAGCCGTGCCTCGCCGGCACGTACAACGGCATAGAGGGGCTCGAGGAGCGCAGCCAGTGCCTTGACTGCCCGCTGGGCTTCTACTGTTCCGAGGGTGCGAGCAGTCCGCTGCCATGCGAGGCTGGCCGCCGCGGCGCGAGCAGCCGGCTCGGTGACCGACTCGCGTGCATCCCTTGCCCTGAGGGCACGACGAGCATCACTGGCTCCTCGACATGCGACATGTGCACGAGAGGCAACTATGAGCTGCCGCGGCAGGCGGGGAACGCGGCCCTTGTCTGCGAGCCGTGCGTCGAGCACGCATCGTGCGCCACCGACGACCTGACGGTTCGCACGCTCGTGGTTGACGCGGCCCACTGGCGGCTCGGCCCGCTCTCGCAGGACATCTACGCGTGCGCCACCGGCGAGGATGGGTGGTCACCGTGCCGCGGTGGCGTTGACGCGAGCGACGTGCTGCAAGGCGTTGACGACGGCCCGGTGCAGCGGTTGTATTGTGAGGAGGGCTATGAGGGGCCACTGTGCGAGCTTTGCTCCAACTCGTCCACCTACTTCGATGAATCCGAGAAGCGCTGTTTGGTCTGCCCAGACGCGAGCAAGCGCGTCTTCGCCATCATCGGCATTGGCATTCTTGTCTTCGTCGGGCTCATCGCCACCCTCGGCTTCCTCCTCCGCCCCGCGCGAGGCGCGCATTTGCACGTGCAGCGCACCGTCGGATTGCTGCTGCGGCAACTGTATTCCAGGTCGCAAGCCCTTGCCCTCATTCCCAAGTTGAAGCTCTTCATCAGCTTCTTCCAGTGCGCGATGGCTCTGCCTACCGTGTACAACGTTTCCCTTCCCGACTCGTACTTCGAGTGGACCGCCTTCATGGACTGGCTCTCCATCGACTGGTCCGGTTTCGCCATCCCGGGCTCGTGCCTGCCCGGCGGCTATTATTCACGTCTGTTGCTAGGTGGCGTTGGCCCGCTGGTGCTGCTCGCATTGGTCTTCCTTGTCTCCTTCCCGATCATCATCGTCATCCAGCTCCGCGACGCGCGCAAGAATAAGAGTCGAATCCGCAGCGTAGCTGCAACCGTGGGCAACGCCATCGTGCAGGCGACGATTCAGACGCTGCCGATCGTCCTATTCGTCAGCTTCTGCCTTTGCGCGCCCACCTCATCGTCCATCTTCGCCACGTGGAGCTGCGCCGAGTACACCGAGGACTCGCTCGCCAGCACCGGGCGCTCGTACCTTCGGGCGGACAAACGCATGCAGTGCACCACCTACACGGAGTCAGGGACGGAGCTGACCGCGGAGTACGAGCGCGTCATCGCCGCGGCCATTCCGCTGGTTGTTGTCTGGGCCGTGCTGATGCCGCTCCTCTTCTTTGCTGCGGTGCAACCAAGCCGCACCGCAATCCGGCGGTCACGCTCGACGCCGCTGGTGCGCGCCACTGCGTTCCTGCACCGTGAGTACGAACCGCAGTACTACTTCTGGGAGGCAGTCTATCTCGCGCAGCGCCTCATACTCGTCGGCTTTGTGCAGTTCATCCCCCGAGAGCAGGAGCACTTGCGGCTGCTCGTCGGCATGCTCGTGGCGCTGTCCTACCTGATCCTCTTGCTCACGACCAAGCCCTACAGGCGCAATGACCTCGACTCTCTGGCCGTCATGCTACAGATCTCGCTCGCGCTGCTGCTGCTCTTCGCGATGAACGTGCAGATCTTCAACTCGCTCGAGCAGTGGTACGGCGCTATCGCGACGCAACGTGTGCTCGGATTTGATTCGCTCAACGGCCTTGTGTCCGTTATGGTCGTGCTCAATCTACTCGTGCTTGCTACTTTTCTCTTCATGATGCTCTACCAGATGTTCTCTCAGCAGTCGGTCGGTATCTTCCGCCTCGTCCACAGCAACCAGCCGCCCGACCTCGTGCTCGGCGGGGATATGCGGTACCACCTCTTCCTCTCGCACATCTGGAGCACCGGTCAGGACCAGTGTGCCGTGATCAAGCGGCAGCTCAACCTGCTGCTCCCCGGCATCTCAGTCTTCCTTGACGTCGACGATCTCGAGGACATTGGCGCGCTCGAGACTTACATCGAGCAGACGCAGTGCATGCTCCTCTTCCAATCGCGCGGCTATTACCTCTCCCGGAACTGCCTGCGTGAGGTTGACGCCACCTTCGAGCAGCAGAAGGCGCACTTCCTCGTGCACGAAGCGGACAAGGGCAAGGGTGGCGGGCCGCTCTCGATGATGAAGCAGGAGTGCGCGAGCAAGCGGTTTGAGTTGGCCGAGGTGCTCTTCAACGAGGAGCAGCTGGTCGTGCCATGGCACCGCGTGGCGGATTTCCAGCTGCTCTCGTTGCGCCTCATTGCCGAGCGCACCTGTGCGACCACCCTCGGTGCCAGCCCGCGGGACTCAGAGCTGGACCAGGGCAGCAGGCTCTACGCGCGCGGCGAGATCCAGCGCATGACTTTCGTCTTCCGCGACAAGGTCTCGCTGTACACGAGCGCGGCCAACCCCGGCGCCGCTGCGGCGGCGCTCGAGCTTGCAGACAAGTTTGGGGGTGCGGCGGGCGGCGGAGGCTTCACCACGACACAGCGTCGGCCCGCCGCCTTCACCGACTACGTGGCCAGCGAGGAGGAGAAGCTGATCGACCAAAACATGACCGAGCCGGCCATCACGCACGCGCTCAAGCGCTCTGGCTCCTCGAAGTTCTTCAGCACCCGCCGGCCAGCGCCCGCTGCCGACGTGGAGGCCACGCACATGGTCCTCTACCTGAACGAGCAGACCTTTGTGTCTGAGGCGGGTGAAATCCTCGCACACGAGCTGCGCGAGGCGCGCGCCGCGGGTCTGCCCATCGAGATGCTGCACGAGTGCGACCCCGCGCGTGGAGGCTGCGAATTTGCCACGTTCTTCAACACCACGCCGGAGGATCTGCTGGTGGACGGGCTGTTCACGAAGCTTGCGACGGCATTGCACCCCGGCCCACACCGCGAGGTGAGCTTCGCACAGCTCGCCAAGTCGCTCGGCGCCGTCGGCAAGGGTGGCAGCGTTGCAGACGCCAGGAAGCACTTTGCTGTCGCCGACAGGCAAAGCAGGCTGTCCTCAAGGCTGTCCTCGAATGAGGGAAGCGCCGTGCCTGAGGGAAGCAAGAGGAAGTCTTTATCTTTCCTCAGCAAGAAGAAGTCTGTGCCCACGGCAGCTGTCGACGTCAAGCAGGACGTGACCTCCTCGACGGTGGTGTGACGCTCGGGGGGAAGCTTGTATGCGACGGCAGGATCGTCGCCTGAGCGCGCGGGCAGACGGCGAGAGAGAGCGCGCGAGCGCGAGCGAGAGTGACATAGGGAGAGCCAACGCGCAAGTGAGCGAGAGAGACATAGGGAGAGCCAACGCGCACGTGAGCGAGACATGGCGATCGAGTCAGAGAGCGGGGCGAGGACAGGCGCGTGACGCCGTGAGGGATCGGGACCGTACTTCTCTTCCTTTTGGGTCGGGGCGGGCTGAGCGTTAAAGTGTCAGAAAGAGTCGACGGTCAGAAAGAAGAAGACATAGAAAGCATGCAGGTCTTCTGCTCTCGACCCGAGCGACGGCGCGGAGCCGAAGCCCCGGAGGCGGCCCCCGGAGGAGGACGTGGTCGTGGACGATGCGATGCACTCGCGACCAGGCTGCGAGAGCGAGAGGGTCGGCGAGCCTCTGCGCGGTCGCCTTCGAACGCTCCGAGGGGTGTCACATGAGTCGTACGTTCTACGCGTTCTACGCACTACACACGTTAGAATGGGATTGCTACGGCACGCTCACACGGACCGGCGTGTCCCATCTGCTCCGAGAAGGGACGCGGCCACGCGCAAGTTCTTCTTGACGCTCGACATATACGGGTGGACGGCGAGCGCCTCGCTGAACGCGTCGTGCGCGAGCCTCAAGTGTCGCTGGGCGCTCTCCTGCTCCGTGCCACGACGCAGGTGGCCAGCGACGATCGACTCGCCCTGCTGCTCGCCGGGCTGCGGCTGCGCCCTCTTCCAGAGCTCCATGTGCACGAGGCCGGAGCCGCTCAGCGCGCCAAAGTGCTTGGGCTGCGTTGAAAGGACGACCGCGCAGTCCTTGAGGCTCTCCTCGTACCGACCGAGTAGGAAGTTGGCGGTCGCCCGCTTGTTCCAGGCCTCCACGAAGTCAGGGTGCGACCTGGTCAGCGCTTTGAACGTCTCCAGGGCGTCCTCCATGAGGTCGGGCGAGCTCAGCTGCCGAATACCCCGCTGCAACGCCGCGTCTGCGCCCGCGTGGCCCGACCGGCACCAAAACTCCCAGATGAGCTCCTCCGCGAGCGGAGAGATGCTCTTCTCCTTGAGTGCCTGCAGCAGCATCTCCTCGGCTTCCTTCGAGCCAGCCAGCACTGCAGCGGTCCTGAGCGTCGTTCGTCTGAGCGCGGCCAGCAGGCCGGCGCTGCTGCCAGAATGCTCGACCAGCGCGTCATTCAGGAGCGACAGCCGATCGTGTGCCGACGACGTCAGGGCTGTGTCAGGGCTGATTCTGAGCGCGTCGCGCCACGCTGCATAGGCACGGTCCCAGGCGCTCTCGGCCAGCGCCTCGTCGAGCGTCGTGAGCGCCTGGTCGAATCTGGCTGCAAGCTGCTGGTCTCGTAGCCAGGGCGCTCGGCGGGCGACCCACTGTACCGTCAGAGCGGCGAGCAGGCACGCCAAGCAGCTGGCGACAGAGAGCCGCACCATCGAATTCGGTAGAAAAAAAGAATGCGAAACATCGACAAAAACAAAACGGCATCATGCGCCCTCCGCCCAGCACCTCGCGTCGCGAGAATCTAGGCCTGGCAGCGCTGGCCGCGGCGGGCCTCGCGTTCGCACCGTCCGAGCCGGTGCTGGCTGGCAGTCGGCTGCCACAGAACGTGCAGCCGCCGGCGGTCGTGCTCAAGCTCACGCGCTGCGGAGCCGCGCTGTGTACCGAGTATGCCGTGGAGGGCCAGCGCTTCCGAGCGGTGGTCGACACGGGCAGCCCGTTTCTCCTCGTTGCCAGCGGCCCGTTCTGCAACAAGCGAGACGCCGCGCGCTGGGGCTGCTTCTCGCAGGCGGGCGCGGGCGACAGCATCGACATGCAGGACTCGTCGCGGGAGGGCTTCGGCGGCCAGATATTCGGCGTGCAGTGGAGGCGTGGCGAGGTGGCCCTGGGCGGGCTGTCGGCGCCCGCGTCGCGCACCCGCCCCAACCCGTCGGCGCTCACCTACTCGCCCGTCAACTTTGGCGTGGTGCTCGACTCGGTCGGGCTCGCGGGGACGCAGGCCATCTACCTCGGCCTCGTCAAGGAGCGGCAGGCGCGGATCCGGCCGACGTTCCTCGAGCAGACCGACATCAAGGCGATGCGCTTCGACTTTGTCGACAACGAGCTCACGCTCGCGCGTCGGCCGCTGATCGGCAGCGACGCGGTGCCGCTGGTCGACCTGCGCGAGCTCGGCGCGCCCGTCGCGCAGTACGGCTGCCGCGTCGAGCGGCTCGTGGTCAACGGCAAAACCGTCGAGCTGCAGCGGCCGTGCATCGCGATCCTCGACACCGGCACGACCGGCCTCGTCATCTCCGACTCGCTGTACGACTCGGACGAGCTGCCGCTGCCGGGGGCGGCGATCCGCGAGGTGGAGGTGGAGACGCGCACCGAGCGCGGCCGCGCCGTCTCGTTCTTCGCGTCGCGCCGCAGGCAGCGCGACAAGGGCGACGACGAGTACCCGCTGATCTGCACCTCCGAGCACCTCGAGTGGTTTGAGAGCGACGCCGCCGCGATGGAGCGCAGCGCGCAGGCCAAGGCGAGGCGGCAGAGCGAGGCCAGGCTGGAGCAGAGCGAGGCGGCGGGCGGCGGCGGCGGCGGCGGCGGCGGCGGCGCAGCGGGCGGCGGCGGCGGCGGCAGGAGGAGGGCGCTGCTGAGCTCGTCGGTCTCGGAGGAGGAGCGCAAGCCGCACGTGCTCTTCCTCGGCCTCGCCTTCCTCGACGGGATGCAGCTCACCATCGACCTCGACGAGCGGCGGATGCTCGCGGCGACCCGGCGCGCCTGACAACGGCCCCCGTCCGCACCTCCAACCATTGATCTGCAGCTGTAAAATTCACAAATGAGGCATTTTTAGTTACACGAACACGTCCGTCTGTCAAACCTCGACGGGCGTCTCAGGCACGGGACCGGGCTGCTTCTCGAGGGTGAGCACGACGTGGCACTCGATCGCACGCGCCTCGCCGACCGAGTCGACCTTCTCGTGCGTCCGCGCCTTCACGTTGACGCGCGACGCGTCGGTGCGCAGCAGCCGCGCCAGATTCTCGTGCATGACCGACTTGACCGCCCGGCCCGCGTGCTCGACGTTGATGCGAGGCTTCTGCGCGATCAGCGTCACGTCGACGTTTCCGATGGCGTATCCTCGGTCGACCATGCGCGAGTAGGCCTCCTCCATGAATATCTCCGAGTTCGAGCCCTTCAGACGCGGGTCGTTGTCCGGGAAGAGCTGCCCGATGTCCGGCATCGTGAGCGCCCCGAGGATGGCGTCGACCACCGAGTGGTAGATGACATCGCCGTCGGAGTGCGCGACGCAGCCGAGCTCAAAGTCGGGCGCGGTGCTGCCGTCGAAGGTGGCGCCACCGACGACCAGCGGCTGGCCGGCCTCCTCGCGCGGAGCCATCCGGTGGATGTCGTAGCCGTGGCCGATGCGCATGAGCGGCTCCGTAGGGATGGCGATGCTGGTTGGAGCGCCGTGCCTCCTGTGCACGTCGGCCGCGCGCGGCTGCTGCGCGCCGTGCGACGCCGACTGCACGACGAGGCTCGGCGTGAGCAGCAGCGTGAGGCCCAGGCCGGCCGCTAATATCGACATGGAGCGGAGATTGTGATCGGGCCAAGTTCGCCGGCGAGGGGACGAACCACCCCAACCCCCACCCCTATGCTTGCAGCATCACCGCAAGCACTTCGGCCGGCGCGAAGCCGTTAGGGAGTTTGTCATGGCATGTGGGTATGTGAAGGAGAACGTATCAACTCCCTTTTTAGGAAGTCTGCACCACAGTCCACCTTCTACGTGCTGCCGATGTCGCGTTACCTCCTCGTCGCGCTGCTGCTCGATGGCGCCGCGGCGCACACCAACATGGTGGGTATCATGCCGGTCGTGGACACGGCGAACAACGAGTTTACGCTCTCCATCGTCTTTGGCACCTACCACGCTAACGCCGCTCCCGAGGGCGCGCTGGCGCTCTACTCGTGCCCCTCCACATCCACTGCTGCTGCCTCTTCATGCACCACGCTCGCCTACGGCGAGGGCGGGTCCGTTGGCAGCTCGACGAACGCCCTCGGCGCTATAGCCGACGTGGGCAACGTCGTCTGGCCCGCCAACACCACCGCCTCCGACCTCCTCTCTGTCGGCTTCGCGGCGCCAGGCGAGGTGGCATTTGCGCAAGGCGGGACCGTTATGTCGTTCCAACAGGTCACCATCGGAAGCAGCATCCCATGCGCCGCCGCTCGATTCAGGGTGGACTACGATCCCGCGCCCGCCTCGCCTTCCGTGCCCAAGTCTGCGCTCGGCGATGAATACAATCCCTGCACGGGGAACGTGTATACCGGGTCCTCTAGCTGCTCAACCTACGACATGACCAACACCTTCGTCGATGTCGACTCGTCCTGCAACGTGGTCCTCTCTGGCATTGCGGGCGTGACCTTCCCTCCGGTCCCACCGCCGTCGTCGCCGTCGCCTCCTCTGCCCTCACCGCCGCCTCCGTTGCCCTCGCCGCCGCCGCCGTCGCCCTCACCTCCGCCGCCGTTCGTGGCCTCACCGCCGCCCTC
>Ga0115006_10003310_pt1 | contig 10898 bp, 7 predicted proteins | sample ArcOceMetagenome_3_FD_88943 | JGI IMG/M metagenome (GOLD analysis project Ga0115006, IMG submission 88943) | Marine eukaryotic phytoplankton communities from Arctic Ocean - Arctic Ocean- Svalbard ARC20M Metagenome | ecosystem: Environmental > Aquatic > Marine > Oceanic | place: Arctic Ocean...
ACAGTCTTCAGGTTGATCAACCGCACCACACCGCCTTGTTTAACCTTGACGCTATCAACAGCCGACGCTCGCGACGCGGCTCCACCAATGTGGAAGGTACGCATGGTTAACTGGGTACCGGGTTCGCCAATCGATTGTGCGGCGATAACGCCAACCGACTCACCCTGATTGACGCGGTGACCGCGAGCCAGATCGCGACCATAGCAGCTCGAACAAATACCATAGCGAACTTCGCAGGTAATCGGCGAGCGCACCGTGACTTCGTCAACGCCAAGCACTTCAATCCGCTTGACCCACTGCTCATCGATCATTGTGCCCGCCGGAACGGCAATCTCTTCACTGCCGGGCTTGTTCACATCCAGCGCCACAACCCGACCGAGAATACGATCGCCAAGCGATTCGATGATGTCGCCACCCTCGATCACCGGCGTCATCAACAACCCCTCGGTGGTACCGCAATCAACCTCGGTCACCACCACGTCCTGAGCAACGTCCACCAAACGGCGCGTTAGGTAGCCTGAATTGGCGGTTTTAAGCGCGGTATCAGCCAAGCCTTTGCGCGCGCCGTGGGTAGAGATAAAGTACTGCAGTACGTTCAGACCCTCGCGGAAGTTTGCGGTAATCGGCGTCTCGATAATCGATCCGTCCGGCCGCGCCATCAGTCCACGCATTCCGGCCAACTGCCGAATTTGAGCGGGTGAACCTCGGGCCCCAGAGTCGGCCATGATAAACACCGAATTGAACGAATCTTGCTGTTCCTCTTCGCCGTCGCGATTAATCACCATCTCGGTACTGATGCCTTTCATCATCGATTTGGCAACGCGATCGTTGGCCTGCGACCAAATATCGATAACCTTGTTGTACTTCTCACCTTGGGTGACCAAACCGGACGCAAATTGCGTTTCAATTTCGCGCACCTGATCGTCAGCAGCACCGATAATTTCATGCTTGTCGTCGGGAATAACAAAGTCGTTGACGCCAATAGAGGCACCCGAGCGGGTCGAGAAATCAAACCCGGTATACATCAATTGGTCGGCAAAAATAACCGTTTCCTTGAGGCCCACGCGTCGATAGCACTCGTTAATCACCGACGAAATCGCCTTTTTCACCATCGGCTTATTGACCAGACTAAAAGGCACGCCCTGCGGCGTGATATCCCAAAGCAGGGCACGCCCCACCGTGGTGTCGGCAATCCGGCGATCTTCAGACCGCTCACCGGTCTCTTCGTCATACAGCACTTCGGTAATACGCAGCTTGACGCGCGCCTGCAAATCGACAAGATCGGTGTAGTAGGCTCGCGAGACTTCACGGACATCGGAAAAAACCATGCCTTCGCCGCGCGCATTGACGCGGTCCCGGGTCATGTAATAGAGCCCCAACACCACGTCCTGCGAAGGAACAATAATCGGCTCCCCCGAGGCAGGAGAGAGAATGTTGTTGGTCGACATCATCAGCGCTCGCGCTTCCATTTGCGCTTCGATGGTCAATGGCACGTGCACCGCCATCTGGTCACCGTCGAAGTCGGCGTTGTATGCGGCGCACACCAAGGGGTGAAGGTTGATCGCCTTGCCCTCAATTAAAACCGGTTCAAACGCTTGGATACCCAGACGGTGAAGCGTCGGCGCCCGATTCAGCAGCACCGGGTGTTCGCGAATCACCTCGTCGAGGATATCCCAGACGACCGACTCTTCGCGCTCGACCATCTTTTTCGCAGCCTTGATGGTGGTTGCCAAACCGCGCAACTCCAGCTTGCTGAAGATAAACGGCTTGAATAATTCCAACGCCATACGCTTTGGCAAGCCGCACTGGTGTAGACGCAAGGTTGGGCCCACAACGATCACCGAGCGACCCGAATAGTCGACCCGCTTGCCCAGTAAATTTTGACGGAAACGACCCTGCTTGCCCTTGATCATGTCGGCCAGCGATTTTAGCGGCCGCTTGTTGGAGCCGGTGATGGCACGTCCGCGCCGACCGTTATCGAGAAGGGCGTCGACCGATTCTTGAAGCATGCGCTTTTCATTGCGCACAATGATGTCCGGCGCGCTGAGTTCGAGTAAGCGCTTTAACCGGTTGTTACGGTTGATCACCCGACGGTACAGATCGTTGAGATCCGAGGTCGCAAAGCGGCCCCCATCCAACGGCACCAGCGGCCGCAAATCTGGCGGTAAAACCGGCAGTGACTTCAAAATCATCCACTCGGGCTTATTGCCAGATCCATGAAACGCCTCGAGTAGCTTGAGACGCTTAGAAAATTTCTTAATCTTGGTTTCTGAACGCGTGTTAGGTATCTCTTCACGGATACTGGCAATCTCTTCATCCAGATTGATCTCGCGAAGCAGCGACTGAATCGCCTCGGCACCCATGGTGGCGACAAACTCATCACCGAACTCCTCGAGCGCTTCGAAATATTCATCATCGGTCAGTAATTGACCCTTCTCAAGCGTCGTTAGCCCCGGTTCGGTCACCACAAAGGACTCAAAATACAGCACCCTCTCGATCTCGCGAAGGGTCATATCGAGCATTAAACCAATCCGCGACGGCAGCGATTTCAAAAACCAAATGTGCGCCACCGGACAGGCCAGTTCAATGTGCCCCATACGTTCGCGGCGTACCTTGGTAAGGGTGACCTCTACGCCACACTTCTCGCAGACGATGCCGCGGTGCTTCATGCGCTTGTACTTGCCACACAGGCACTCATAATCTTTCACAGGGCCAAAAATTTTTGCGCAAAACAATCCTTCACGCTCGGGCTTGAAAGTACGGTAATTAATGGTCTCGGGTTTTTTGACCTCGCCAAAAGACCACGAACGGATCATTTCTGGCGATGCGAGACTGATGCGAAGATTATCAAATTCGCTGTTTTGATCCTGTTGCTTGAGTAGATTGACTAAGTCTTTCAAGACTCTTCCTCCAGTTGCTTAATGGGCATGGGCGGCATCGCCGCCCCTACTGTCAGTGTGCTCGCTATTCGTGTTCCAACTCGATGTTGATACCCAGGGAGCGGATTTCCTTGACCAAAACGTTAAACGACTCTGGCATACCGGGCTCCATGCGATGATCGCCATCGACAATGTTTTTGTACATCTTGGTTCGGCCTGCGACATCGTCCGACTTCACCGTCAACATTTCCTGCAAAGTGTAAGCCGCGCCATAAGCCTCAAGCGCCCAGACTTCCATCTCTCCAAAGCGCTGACCACCAAACTGCGCCTTGCCACCTAACGGCTGCTGAGTGACTAGACTGTATGAGCCCGTTGAGCGCGCATGCATTTTGTCATCCACCAAGTGATTTAGCTTGAGTACATACATGTACCCCACGGTCACAGGGCGGTCGAACTTGTCGCCGGACCGACCGTCGTAGAGCGTGCATTGCCCGCTTTCCGACAGATCTGCCAATTTCAGCAATTTTTTCAATTCGACTTCACTGGCACCGTCAAACACCGGCGTTGCAATCGGCACACCGCGACGTAGATTAGAAGCCAGTTCCAGCACTTCTGCATCAGTTAGCTCAGCCAGATCGACCCCGTAGACAGTATCACCGACATCGTATATCTCCTGAAGGAAACTACGCAACTCGGCGACCTTGGCCTGCGCGCGCAACATGTCATTGATCTTAACACCCAGCCCTTTGGCAGCCATGCCCATGTGCGTTTCGAGTATCTGACCGACGTTCATCCGCGACGGCACACCGAGCGGGTTAAGCACGATATCCACCGGCACGCCGTTCTCGTCATAGGGCATGTCCTCGACCGGTTTAATCACCGAGATGACCCCTTTGTTACCGTGGCGACCGGCCATTTTATCGCCGGGTTGAATGCGTCGGCGCACCGCTAAATACACCTTGACGGTTTTCAGTACGCCCGGCGCAAGATCGTCGCCACTTTGTAACTTGCGCTTCTTTTCGTCAAAGCGTTCATCGAGAACTTCGCGACGCTCATCGAGTTGCGCCTGCGCGGATGCCACTTGCTCATTTAATGCGGCATCCTGCATACGCAATTCAAACCAATCCGAGGTCGCATAATCTGCCACCGCGGCGGCCGTTAGGGCGTCGCCCCTAGCCAGACCGAGCGCCTTGACCACCGATGCACCATCGATCGCTGAAAACAACCGCCCGAGGGTGGCGTTCTCGACGATTCGATACTCGTCGTTAAGATCCTTGCGGAACTGTTTTAACTCGGCGTTCTCAATGTCCAGCGAGCGCTGATCTTTGTCCAACCCATCGCGGGTAAAGACCTGCACATCGATGACTGTACCTTTGGTGCTAGTGGGCACGCGCAGAGAGGTATCTTTTACGTCTGAGGCTTTTTCGCCAAAGATCGCACGTAGCAGCTTTTCTTCCGGCGTCAACTGGGTCTCGCCCTTGGGCGTGACCTTACCGACCAGAATATCGCCGGCGGCGACTTCGGCACCAATGTGCACGATACCCGACTCGTCGAGACGCGCTAGAGCAACCTCACCGACGTTTGGAATGTCTGCGGTAATGTCTTCAGAGCCCAGCTTGGTATCGCGTGCCACGCAGGTCAGTTCCTGAATGTGGATGGTGGTAAAACGATCCTCCTGCACCACCCGCTCGGAGATAAGGATCGAATCTTCAAAGTTGTAACCATTCCAGGGCATAAATGCAATACGCATATTTTGCCCAAGCGCCAACTCCCCAAGATCCACTGAGGGGCCATCGGCGAGTACGTCGCCTCGGGCAATGAGATCACCCTGAACCACAATAGGCCGCTGATTAATGCAGGTATTTTGGTTTGATCGGGTGTACTTGGTGAGGTTGTAAATATCTACACCCGCCTCGCCAGTAGCAGTTTCATCATCACTGACTCTGACTACGATGCGGCCAGCATCCACGCTTTCAATCACACCACCGCGCAATGCCACCTTGCAGACCCCGGAATCGCTGGCTACGGTACGTTCAATACCGGTGCCAACCAACGGCGCTTCAGCTTTCAGCGTAGGTACCGCCTGACGTTGCATGTTCGATCCCATCAAGGCACGGTTGGCATCATCGTGTTCCAAAAACGGAATCAGCGACGCCGCTACCGACACCACCTGATGCGGCGAGACATCCATATAATCGATTCCACCCGGCGCTTTAACGGTAAATTCATTCTGATGGCGCACGGTAACCAGATCTTCGACAAACTTATTGTCACCATCCAGTACCGACGACGCCTGGGCAATAACATACTGGGCTTCATTGATCGCGGAGAGGTATTCGATCTGGTCGGTGACCTTGTCGTCCACCACCTTGCGATAGGGCGTCTCGATAAAGCCGTAGTTGTTGGTCCGAGCATAAGTCGCAAGAGAGTTAATCAGGCCGATATTCGGCCCTTCCGGCGTCTCGATCGGACACACGCGTCCGTAGTGGGTCGGATGCACGTCGCGGACTTCAAAACCTGCGCGCTCGCGAGTCAAACCCCCTGGGCCAAGCGCAGAGACACGGCGTTTGTGGGTAATTTCAGACAGCGGATTGTTTTGATCCATAAACTGCGACAACTGGCTGGAACCAAAGAACTCTTTCATGGCCGCCGCTACCGGTTTAGCGTTCACCAGATCCTGCGGCATCAAGCCTTCCGACTCGGCCACGCCGAGACGCTCCTTGACAGCGCGCTCAACGCGCACCAAACCGACCCGAAACTGGTTTTCAGCCATTTCACCGACCGAACGGATACGCCGATTTCCAAGGTGATCGATATCGTCGACGGTACCCTTACCGTTGCGGATGTTGATCAACATTTTCATCACATCGGCAATGTCAGTGCTGTCGCTGTACTCCTCCAGCAACTCTTTCGCTTCGTCGGTCTTTTGCATCGAGAAATAGCGTTTATCAAACAGCACGCCTGCACCCTGCTCGGCATCGCGACCCAACCGACGGTTGAATTTCATCCGTCCTACTGCAGACAAATCATAGCGCTCGATGTTAAAGAACAAGTTATAAAATAAGTTTTCCGCAGACTCTTTGGTCGGCGGTTCGCCCGGACGCATCATGCGATAGATTTCTACCAACGCCTCGAGTTGGGTACGCGACGGATCGGTACGCAGGGTGTCCGAGATAAACGGCCCGCAGTCGAGGTCGTTAGTATAGAGCGTTTCAATCTTGTCGATTCCCGCTTCCATCAGCGTCTGCAGCGACTCGGCAGTAATCTCGCTGTTACATTCGAACAACAGTTCACCGCTTTTGGGATCGGCAATGTCGCGCGCCAGCGCACGACCCAGAAGGTACTCTTCAGGCACTTCCAAGGTCGATACCTTGTCCTTTTCCAACTGACGAATGTGCCGTGCAGTGATGCGGCGACCTTTTTGCACCACCACATCGCCACTGTTGTCTTTGATTTCAAAGACCGCGATCTCACCACGCAAGCGCTCGGGGTCGAGATCTAAAGAAAAGACGTTATTTTTGTAGTTAAACACGCTCGAATCAAAAAACGTATCGAGGATTTCTTCGCTTGAGTAACCCAGTGCGCGCAATAAAATCGTCGCCGGCAGCTTGCGTCGTCGATCGATACGGACGTACAGCAAGTCTTTTGGATCAAATTCAAAATCCAACCAAGAGCCGCGATAGGGAATCACTCGCGCGGTGTACAACAGCTTGCCGGAGGAGTGGGTCTTGCCCTTATCGTGGTCAAAAATCACGCCGGGAGAACGATGCAACTGAGAGACAATAACACGCTCGGTGCCATTGATGATAAATGTGCCATTATCGGTCATCAGCGGAATTTCACCGAGATAGACCTCCTGCTCTTTAATGTCTTTGATCGCTTTGTTGGTCGATTCCTTGTCGTAAATCACCAACCGGACTCGGACCCGCAAAGGCACCGAATAGGTCACACCGCGGAGTTTGCACTCCTCGACATCGAAGGCAGGCTTACCCAACACATAGTCGACATACTCGAGCGCCGCATAGCCGGCATAGCCAACAATCGGAAAAATCGAGTTTAGAGCCGCGTGCAAGCCGGTATTCTGTCGATCGCCGACAGCCACACCCACCTGCGTAAAGTTCTTATAAGAATCGAGCTGAATTGCCAACAAATAGGGTAAATCCATCACATTTGGCAACTTGCCAAAACTTTTGCGGATTCTTTTCTTCTCAGTGAAGGAGTATGCCATCTGTGTTCCTCGAGATTATCTTATTGGGAAACTATCAATCTGAAAACCGTTCTCAGGTTATCTCTGCCGCCGGATGCAGCAGCGGGTTGAAGGGCACAGCCCTTCAACCCAACTAGGCGAAACGCGTCGAACGGCCTACTTGAGTTCGACGCTGGCGCCAGCTTCTTCCAACTGCTTTTTAGCGTCTTCGGCATCATCTTTCGACACGCCTTCTTTGACGCTCGATGGAGCACCGTCGACAATACCTTTGGCCTCTTTCAGACCGAGACCTGTGATCGCGCGGACAGCCTTGATCACGTTGACCTTCTTGTCGCCGACAGCGGTCAACACGACGTCGAACTCGGTCTGCTCAACAGCGGCAGCTTCGCCACCGGCTGCTGGTGCTGCAGCAACCGCTACAGCTGCCTGCGCCGAAACGCCAAACTTTTCTTCCATAGCACTGACCAGCGCGACAACATCCATTACGCTCATCTCGGCAATTGCATTCAAAATATCTTCTTGTGATAGGGCCATTATGGGCCTCCTTAATTGTCTAATTTAACCGCAGTCAGCTAAGCCGCCTGCTCTTTTTGGTCGCGAATTGCTGCCACTACACGGGTCGCCTTGGTCGGCACTTCATTGAACGTGCGAACCAATTTGGTGATAGGGGCTAATGTCACCGATGCCAACATACCCAGCGCCTGATCCAGCGTAGGCAAGGTGGCGAGCACATCGATTTGTGCGCTTTCGAGAAGCTGTCCACTTACAGACAACGCTTTGACTTCAAAGTTTTCATTATCTTTTGAAAAATCTTTAAAAAGTCGAGCGGCTGCTCCAGGATCCTCCATCGAAAAACCGAACAGCGAGGGACCGACAAGAATATCGTCGACACAGGCATATTCGGTCTGTGCAAAAGCGCGCTTGGCCAGCGTGTTGCGGATAACGCGTATTTGCACGTTCTCCTCTCTCGCCTTGGCGCGCAATGCCGTCATGTCGGTGACATCGACACCACGGGCGTCGGCGATAACCAGCGACAACGATTGTTCTGCGGTCGCCTGCACCTCAGCCACTATGGCTTTTTTATCATCGAGATTTAATGGCATAACATTTATCCATATTTGACCTCTGTTTAAATTGCGATCAAGCGATCACAATCCCCAAAGTGAAATGCAACAAGGCCATTCAGCCGAGTTCCGGGTTCACTATCTGCGCAGGCGCTGGACACCATCCCAACATTCATTAAACCCTTGCGGGCACCTGCGGTCTTTGACAGTCAACGCGCACCGAAAGCGCGCGCGACCCCAAAGTTGTTGCCTCGGCTTACACCGAGAATTCTGTTAAATCTCCAGCGACGCCTTATCGATAACCAGACCGGGGCCCATGGTCGACGACAGGGTAATTTTTTGCAGGTAGATGCCCTTGGCCGAGGCCGGCTTGGACTTAGCCAAGTCGACCATCAACGCCTCAAGATTGCCCTTCAGCGCGGCAACGTCGAATGACAAGATCCCGATACCGCCGTGGACGATGCCATTTTTGTCAGCGCGAAAGCGAACCTGCCCGGACTTGGCGTTCTTCACTGCGGTGGCTACATCTGGCGTAACGGTGCCTGACTTAGGATTCGGCATCAGTCCTCTAGGACCGAGCACCTTGCCCAGCATACCGACAACACGCATCGCGTCTGGCGCAGCAATAACCACGTCAAAATTGAGATTTCCGGCCTTGATATCAGCCGCAAGCTCGTCCATTCCGACCAGCTCGGCGCCCGCAGCAGTTGCCGCGTCGGCCGCATCTCCCTGAGCAAAGACGCAGACCCGAACGTGCTTGCCAGTACCATTGGGCAGAGTGGTCGCACCGCGCACTACCTGATCGGATTTACGTGGGTCGATGCCCAAATTGATAGCCACGTCGACGGTTTCGGTAAACTTGACCGTCGAGAGTTCCTTCAACAGTCCAACTGCCTCATCGACCGCGTAGAGTTTTCCAGCGTCTATTTTTTCATTAATCGCGCGGCGGCGTTTGGTTAACTTGGCCATTTACACACCCTCCGTATCGAGTCCCATGGAGCGCGCAGATCCTGCAATCGTGCGCACTGCCGCATCCATATCCGCCGCGGTTAGATCCGGCGTTTTAATATTGACAATCTCCTCGAGCTGCGCTCGAGTCACAGTGCCAACCTTCTTGCTGTTTGGTTCACCGCTGCCGCTCTTGATACCAGCCGCTTTCTTAAGCAAAAAAGATGCCGGCGGGGTTTTCATCTCGAACGTAAAGCTGCGGTCAGAGTACACAGTGATCACCACCGGCACCGGCGCGCCGGCGTCGACATTTTGCGTCTGGGCGTTGAAGCCCTTGCAAAATTCCATGATATTGACACCGTGCTGACCCAGAGCGGGTCCAACCGGCGGGCTTGGATTAGCCTGTCCGGCGGGCACCTGTAACTTGATGTAGGCCTGTACTTTTTTAGCCATTTTTTCTCTCCACTAGTGGGTATTAGCGCCTCCCGAGACACCCATGGTGCGCTCGATCTTCAGCTCCCCGGCGTATCGGCCCTATTGCCAATGCACCATTATATTGTGCCGCTTGAAACCTCTGCTAGGCTTTCTCTACCTGCACGAACTCTAACTCGACCGGCGTTGATCGACCAAAGATCGAGACCGCCACGCGCAGCTTACTCTTGGCATAATTGACCTCTTCGACCACGCCGTTAAAGTCGTTAAATGGCCCATCGCAAACGCGCACCGTCTCGCCCGGCTCAAACATCGTCTTCGGCCTAGGCGCTTCCTCGGAGTCATGCATGCGCCGAAGAATCAAATCTGCTTCTTTATCGCTTATTGGCGCGGGTTTGTCGGCCTTACCACCGATAAAACCCATCACCCGAGGCGTTTCTTTAACCAGGTGCCAGGTATCGTCATCGAGGTCCATTTGGACTAGCACGTAACCGGGAAAGAACATCCGCTCGCTGGTGCGCTTCTGTCCATCGCGCATCTCTACGACTTCTTCGGTCGGCACCAAGATTTCGCCAAAGCGATCTTCCAAACCGTGCATTTGCAAACGGTCTTGGAGCGCTAAAGCGACCTTTTTTTCATAACCCGAATAGGCATGTACCACATACCAACGCATCGACATGCAGTTCCCCTAACCCATTATCAGTGAAGCAATCCAACTCAAAAGGGAATCTATACCCCACAGAATTAATGCCATCAAAAGTATTACCGCAACCACAATCAAGGTGGTTTGATTGCGCTCCTCGGCCGTCGGCCAAACAACTTTGCGCCACTCTGTCCGCGCACCGATCGCAAGTTCCAGCGTAGCTGCGCCCTTGGCCGTTTGTGCCGCGATCAAACCACAGACTACCAACGCCAGCAACAGACCTACGACGCGATAGAAGACCGACTCGGCGGTAAAGTACCAGTTGCCATAAATAGCGCCTGCAGCCAAGGCAAAAACCAATGACCACTTTAACCAATCAAAACGAAACTGTTTTTCTTCAACTACTGCGTTCATGTGCTTAGAACTCTCCGTAATTTTGAGTGGCAGGCCAGGAGGGACTCGAACCCCCAACAGTCGGTTTTGGAGACCGATGCTCTACCAATTGAACTACTGGCCTAACGTTTCGCTGCTTTATTTTAGCTTGCCGACACAAAATCCGAGACCCCTAACGAGATCTCGGATCGTGGTGCTTAGGCGGCCTATTACTCGACGATTTTAGCGACGACGCCGGCACCCACGGTGCGGCCGCCTTCACGGATCGCAAAACGCAGGCCATCCTCCATCGCAATCGGCGCAATCAACGTCACAACCATTTGGATGTTATC
>Ga0115006_10003311_pt1 | contig 10897 bp, 14 predicted proteins | sample ArcOceMetagenome_3_FD_88943 | JGI IMG/M metagenome (GOLD analysis project Ga0115006, IMG submission 88943) | Marine eukaryotic phytoplankton communities from Arctic Ocean - Arctic Ocean- Svalbard ARC20M Metagenome | ecosystem: Environmental > Aquatic > Marine > Oceanic | place: Arctic Ocean...
CCCCCCCCCCCACCCCCAGCCCCGGGTGGGCCGGGGCCCCTGGTCCCCCCCCCCCCGCACACACACAACACACAATAGACGTATGTCAGTACACGCATGGAGTCTGTATGTGTCTGTATGTGTAAGGGGTGTGGGGGGGCATATACGGCGGAGGAGCACGGTATGCGCACGCACGTGGCAAGCGTGTCAACACGTGCATGCGCATGTGTGCAGGCACATGCGCGTGCGTATGCGTAACGAGTAACGAGCATGCGTTTGTCCGCGTGTGTAGTGTGTATGCATCAGTGCGTATGTGTGATGTGAGTAGTACAGTGCGTCTGTAAGTGTGTGCAATGTAAATGGTACAGTGCGCGCCCTGGCCTACGACATGGCCTATTGACCCTGTACGGGCTTTGTGTGAAAGCCCGTACAGGGTGAGTAGCAAGCCCGTACAGGGTGAGTAGACCATGTCGCAGGCCAGGGCCCGTACAGGGTCCGTGGGCGATGTCGTAGGCGAGTGCGTGTGCGTACTCTACACACTCTGGATACACAAGCACAGACAGGGAGGAGGAACCTGACAGCACAAAGCGGCCTCCGAGAGGGCGCAGCGGCTTGAGCGTTGTGTACACTTCCCCTGACCTGCAAGCGCGCACACGAGGGCATCAGTAAGTACGTATGCGCCTTGGCCGCCATGCCCCGCTCGCAAAACTCGACGTCGAGCGCATTGGCACGCGTCGTGGCAGAAGGGAGGGAATGCCCGTGGGGCGCGCAGCGAGGAGCACTGCCCCCCCTGCGGGCGTAGATGTGAGGAGGGCGGCCACAACCTTGTGGTGTAAGTCACTTCAACCTTCTCTTCGTCAGGCAGCTTGAGGTTGGCCAGCATTGCGTTCATCGCGTCGTCCGCCGCCGCCTGTCACCGCAGCACCACACACCACGGACGAGCGCCCAGCTCAGAGCCGCGACGCACACAAACTTGCCAAGCAGCTTCGGCCGCACGTGCCTCGGTATGCCTGGGCACGCTTGCGCATCCTGCTCCCGCCACACACGCACACAACGCGAAACGGGGACTGCACACACAAGTCACCGAGATTGTGCTTGGCGACGTGAGCTCATTGCTGGAGGATTTCTTGCGCTCAAAATCTTGCTCCGCTTCCGCTGGTGCAGCCATCTGTGGAGCACAGCGACGCATGATTACAAACCCCATTCCTCGCCCCCTTTGCCAGCGCGTGCGAGTTATCGCGCAGGCCCCGCAACCGCGCGCAAACTCCAGAGCACACCCTGCCGGGTGCTCCTCGCGCTGACACGCTAGTGCAAGGATGGCCCCTGTATACTGGCCTCTGTGTGTTCTCTCAATACGGGCGCGCCTGCCTGCACAGCATCCGGCACGCGCACCCGGAGAGAACTTCGCTACGCACTCCGCGAAAGCGACGCACGCCGCCGCGCAGCATACCGGCGGCACGAGTTCGCTTTGGAAGCACTGCCGGCACACGCCAAAGTCCTCTCTTCTAGTCGGGGCCGCTTGGTACGTTCTGACTACGTTCTACAAAAAAATTCTCAAAAAGGAAGTGCGATAGGGACTCCAGTCACGGATTGAAAAAAAACATTTTCCTCTGCATGGCAGAAGCCACACCAGCCGCCAGCCCGGGGGGCAGGGAGGGTGCGGTATGACACACTACCCCCGCTCTGTCCCTCGCGATCGACCCCCCTCTTCCCTAACAGAGCGAGAAAGACACACACGCACAGGGACACACACAAACACACAGAGACACCACGCACGCACCAGCACGCACGCACTCGCACGCGGGCCGTCCTTGTGTGCGACTAAACGCCACGGGGTGCGCAGTGGGGATGGACGCCAGTGCCGACTGGCGCGGAGGGCTGGGGCTCGAGCGTGCTGGGAGGAGTGTCAAATGCGCTCGATGCGGCTCGAAACTCGGTACTGCCGTGCGAGAGAGGGCGGGGAGAGAGGGCGGTGCTTGTCTATCCCCGTCCCGTGGCTGAGACCCGCGCCTTTGCCGGCAGGTGCCACTGCCGTCGCCGGCCGCGCTCAAGATGCCTTCGTTAGACATGCCCTCGATGCAGTCACCGCTGCAGCTGTTTTCGGCGCGCCGGGACGAGACAAAGCCTGATGACACCGGGGCGGGGGAAATCAGAGCGGCCGAGGTGCGGCTCGCCTCTCGGCACGCGCCTGATCGACCCGTCGTCGCCCTGATGAAATCTGCTCGCCCTGCACGCCCTGCATCCCGCGCTGGCCTGTTATGCACGCGCTGCAGGTGTTTGACGAAGCCGTGAGGGCGGCCAAGTGTGGGGAGGCAGCGGCGAGGATCAATGCTATTGAGGCGCAGCGCCAGGAGGCCGAGCTCGCGCTGTCTGAGATGAAAGCGCACAGGGATCTGCTGGAGAAACTCCGCGCAGACGCAGTGCGGGTTTCAGAAGGTGTTTCCCTCTCTTGGTCCTTGATCGCCGATCACCCCCCCTCCTTGATCGCCGATCACCCCCCTGGGCCTGCTTGCGTGACACCCGCGGTGGCCGCAAGCGCCTGAACTCCCGTGGCTGCAGGAATTTCCATGCTCGAGGCAAGATTGCCCGAGGTGCTGCCATTCTACCAGTCGCACAAGAACAAAAGCGACGCAGAGGGCGCCGTCAAATCCACTTCTGGCGCATCTACAAGTCTCTTGGTGCTTTTGTGTGTGCTCAGCGGTGTGTGGTTAAGATGCTGTGTAGCAGGAGTGACGCCACCATTCTCCTTCGACAAAATCGCGAGGTTGCGCGCTGCTTCAGCTAATGCTCAACTGCCTGGCCTTGATCACGCAGGCGCTCTTGCAAACCTGCGAAAGCAGTGTCCAGGGAAGGATGGATCACATTGCAGGACAGGTATCGGGCTTCCAGGGCCGGCTCGCGGAGCTACAAGCGCAGCACCAAGCGCTGCAGCAACAGTCGGGCGATGGCAAAGAACTCCTGGACAAACTGCGAGTCTCTACCTTTGCAATCTCACCCGTATTTTTCTCACGTGCCCCTTGATGCGCAAAATGATTGCGTTGTTGCTGCCCCTGTTTGCCTGTGCCGACCGAATCACTTTGCTTGCCGGCGCTAGTAACAACGAGGATGTGCCTGGCAGGATGCGCACGAGCAGCGACGGCAGGCGCTGGCACGCGTAAAGATCCTGGAGGCAGCGCGCGAAGAGGACAGGGCAAACGCATTGCAACTGGAGCAAAAGCTGAATCTGCAAGTGTGCCCCCACTGCAAAGGCCATTTGGTGTCTTGTTTTTTCTTGTCTTATTTTCTATTATGTGGCTACATGTCCATTTGCCCAAGTGGAGGCGCAATTGGCCACATCTGCGTGAACTGTGTGTGGACTATGGAGTGAGGTGATTCATGCTTCAGGAGCAGATGATAAGCTAGATGTCTGTGCAGAGTCTCTGACTATCGTGGCTGTGCGTGGGCATGCCCTTGGATTGCGCCGCCGTCTCAGTATGGAGATCCAGGAGCCATGTCAGAAAATGATTTGTTGCGCCTGCTGGAACCCCGCGCGGCGCTTAGCACGCCTGCACCCCGCCCCGACACGACAACCACAGACTTGCAAGATGGGATAGCGGGTGAGTCGCGGCGAGCGATAATCTGATCGCAGGAACGGAGAAAGGTGGTGATTTCCCCAACCCAGGAGTGGCACTAGCCTCACACTTTTGATTGCCCTTAGAGGCCCCGCACGGGCAAGTACAAGTGTGAGGTTAGCGCTACAGTACTTCTGGGTTTCGGGGATCACCCTCAACCCTCCGTTCCTGCCATCAACTTCCAACCTTTTACAATAATGCCCTTCGCTCTGTAGGAAGGTATTTAAAACGTCAAATTTGACAGGATTTGGAAACTACCCTTTCAGTTTCCTGCGATTAACTCGGAGAGCGAATCGTGCTCGGTCCATGCTGACATGTCTAGAGACAGGACTCGATACGAGCACCAAATCTTCGCACAGTGACATCCGATTCAGGCAGGGGAACTGACACTCTAGCAATCACGCAGAGGTGAGCGAAAAGGCCAAGTTACAGGCGCGCATCGAAGAGCTCGAGAACCTCGCCAAGAAAGAAAAGTATGACCGAGCTAGCGCCGAGGCAAATCTGAACGCACTCAAGAATCAGGTTCAGACGATTCGATCGAGCATTTCGGTGTTCTTTAACAAAGTCTCCTTTTGCCCTGATACCTCACCGCTGTAGTTTATCCGTGGATGCGTGCTTGTGACCTGCCCTCTGCAAGGCTGATGCGCTGCTTCACGTGCGCGCACAAGCAGTCAGCCGGCGTGACGCTGCCAGAGGGTGTGGAGGAGAGTATAGACACTGTCGAACAGCACAGCGAGGCGCTGGGGCAGATAGGATCAGCGGCAGCAAAGCTCGACATTACCGGAATCATAGCTGTTATGAACGCATATCCCGATGTTTCGCGCATCCAGGTATTGCCTGCTCGCCGCTTACATTGATGATGACCCCGGCATGTCTTTAACAATTTGGTTTTGAACAATTGGGTGCATGGCCTGCAGAGTGGTGGAAGCCAAGCGCTTGCGGAGCTAGCCTACGACCTGGAGGCAAAGGACAAGATCGTTGCTGCAGGTGGCCTGGAGGCAGTCTTTAGAGCCCTGAATCGGCATCGCAGTGTCACTGAAACTCAGGTCCCTTCGACACCCCCCGTTCGTACTATGCATCACGACTCAACTGTTTTGCGATGAAGCTTTGCAATCGCACCATGTTTGTGCGGGCGCACACCGTTCCTAAAGGACCCAAAAGTACAGTGAGAACTGCCCGTCGCACAACACTTGTAGAAACTTGAAACATAGGGTTTGACTTATGATGCAAGAAATGACAGCCTTCTTTTTTTTAAAGATATAGTATGCTTCGTGATGTCCAAGCCGTGCCTGCGTGGAATCCTGTAGAAAACAGTCCCTCATGCTCTCAAGACGGTGAGTATCTCGAAGATGATGATGTCCTAATTACTGGTGGTTCGGCAGGAGTATGGTTGTACAGCTTTGTGGAATTTGATGAGTAGTCACGGGCGCATCCGAGATCGCGTCATGCAGATGGGCGGCGTGGTGCGCGCTTTTTCCCACCCCCGTAGTCCGACAGTGATAGCTGCTAGTGAAAATTCGAGAGGCAGACACTGAGAGGGGAAATGGTGAGTGCTTTGACAAAGCAGCATGCCCAGGCAACAACTCTGGCAGCAATGCGCGCGCATCCAGACAGCGCTGAAGTGCAAGAGGAGGCGTGTCTCGTCCTCTATAACTTGGCATATGACCGGGAAAACTACCGCCAGGTGAATCATTCACTTTCAATTGCCAATGCGTTCCCTCGGGCATGGTTGGGTGGGTGGGTGGGAGGGTGGGTGTGCGAAGGTGTGTTGGACACACAGCATTCATGTTCACGGAAGATGCGCATGATCAGGTTATGGTGGCTGCTGGTGGTCCGGAGGCAGTGCGTGCAGCGCTTGAGCGGCATCCTGTCCAAAACCACGCTGCCCTCCATAAATATGCGCGATGGTGCCTCGAGCGACTTCAAGGCATAACCCCAGGCACCCGTGCAGCACTGGCCGGAGGTTGATCTGTTTGTAGCCATTCGCCGTGCCCTTCCTTGCCTGGCGCCTTGCGGCGTCTGCTGCTGTGCACCACAGCATGCACGGAGAATGGGCAGGCACTAGCATGACGGTATTCTTGTGTCGATGCAGGTACTATCGGCCCGACCCCGCGCTCGAGCAACCCCAGAATCGATCACTTGGGCGTGGTGCTCAGCCTGTCCGAGTCTGCTTTGTCACCACTCAAGTAGGGGAAAGGTCTCGGCGAGATGGCCAGGACAACTCCCGCGGAATCGGGCAACAATGCGTCCGAACTTCTCTGGCATCTCTGACAGTCAAGGCGTTGGGACGGAACTCGCCCGCCCAGGAAAACACCGGGCTGCGCCCTGGACGCCCCCGTCATGGACATGGTTTCCTAATGAAGCTCTCTCTCGGGGTGATGGGCCAGGGTCCGGGCACGCTCGCGCGCTCGCCGGACGAGGATCCTTGGTAAACACCAAACTATATTGTAAAAATAGGGCCTAGGAATGCACTATTGCTCCCAAACGGGCGCAACTCTGCGCCCACACGCGCACGTCCGAACTGTTTACTCCATGGAGTAGGAATAGAAGTCGCCGGCGGCCTTGACGACGGCATCGCCAGAGCACCTGCGCAAAGGGGCAAGCATGTCAGACGCTGTGAGACTCGCACGTCTAGGTCCGGTAACAATGCGTCATGCGGGGCGCAGCCCCGCAGGCAGGCGCGTTGCCACTCACATGTAGGAGATGTCAGCGCAGTTGGAGTTCTCGAGGGAGGTGTCGTAGGTGGCCATGTTGTCCGCGGGGGGGGCAACGGAGGCGGCGTCAGAGACGGAGAGGGAGACGAGGTTGCGGATGTCCTGAATCAACGCAAGCTCTGGTCAGCACACCGTCGCCTCCCCGCCAGTCCGCTTGCTGTCCACCGCGGACGCATTGCGCCAGCCCGTTCACAGCGCCTGTGCTCGACGCAGGCGCGGCGCGCACGCGGCCGGGCGATCCCGTGCTACCCGCGGAGCCCGGGGGCGCGCAAAGCAAGGCCCCGCCGCGGCGCGCACGGCGGCCCGGGGCCCTGCGTTGCGCATCCCCCGGCTGCCCGCTGCCCGATGCCCCGGCAACGCCCGAGGCTGCCGCAGCTGCAACTGCCGCTGGCCGCGCCACCACGTGCGTACTCTTCGGCCGCCGCCTCTTTGTCGTGTATGCACATGCTGCCGCCTGCGCCACCGCCCTGCCCGCCCTGCTGCCCTGCCCCCTGGCCGCCATACCTGGAACATGGTTTACTGGTGTGGAGCAAGTTGGAAGCTGGACTGGCTTTATCTGTGGCAATGGGTGTGATAGGTTGAACACTTTGTGAAAATAAATCAGAATACAAAATCGCAAACATTGTATGTGGAAACCAAAATAAAAAAGTTGATACCGCCAAGTTGCCCATATTTTGTATCATTTTTTTTGCTGCCTGTGTACATGTGTGCAAAGTCCCCGAAGCGATGAGATTTATACTCCACTTTGCTCTCCGCGCAGACGGGAGGGAAGCGCGGCTGCCTGAAATAGCATTACGAAGCCGGCTGTAATCGTCGACTGCACACCGCAAATCCCGGATTTCAGTTCACAGCGGAAATTTGGCACGGGTCAAAAAATTTGGTCAACTGACCAGCAGTCACAAATGGCACACACACACGCACACGCACACACGTGCGCCCTGCTACTCAAACGCATTCAAGCGTGTGGAGCGTGTGTGGTCCAAAGACGCCTCGCGAGCTTGCAGTCGCTCTTGCAGATCTGTTTGGAATCAACCACCCGTCCTCCGTCTCTCTCTAGTTTCTTTAGGGCCTGGGTCGAGACTTCACACGGGTAGCGCGCGCACGCGCTGCCGAAGCGCCCCGCCCGCGACCGATGGGGCCTCTCTGCTGAACCTGCAGCAGCGTCTGCCGCCCGGTGGTGCGCACTGCAGCCGCGGACCCGCTCACGCCTATGCCGCGGCGGCCGGGATGTGAGCATACAAGCGTTTGGACGGTCGGGGAGTGAGGTCGGCCTCTCGCTGGACATGGCCCACCGGGAGAAGCTGGCCGACGACGAGCGGTCCTTGATCAAGCACGTCCTCGCATTCTCTGCCGCGTCCCACGGCATCGTCAACGAGACCTGGCAACTCTTCGAAGAGTTGCCAGGTCCAGATTCCCGAGGTCCAGATTCCCCGAGGCCCGCTGCTTCTCTGGACCGAGGTCCAGATTCCCCGAGGCCCGCTGCTTCTACGGCGTCCTAGCTCGCGATGCAGAGCGTCCCCTCCGAGATGTGAACGCTGCTCATCGACACCAACGGCAAGGAACCGGTGGAGAAGGATCAAGCTCTTCCACGTCTCCATGGAGATGTCTCCCGCCGATCTTAGACCTTAGAAGGGTTTACGTAACTCCGTTTCTCGAGTGGGCCGGCCGGCTGCCGCTCGGGCAAGCTTCAAAGCGAGAGGAGGCTGCGATGTTCTACAGTTCCTTCCCTTAGGGGGCGGTGTGTTGCATGGAGCCACACCGGGGTTGCTGCGCGGAGATACAGCAACTGCCCGATTTTTTGCCGGTTGGAGGTGCGCAGCATTAATACAGACATTGTCGTTGGCGGCCCAGCCCTGCCGGCATCCCTGCCGCCCAGACCACACGGCCGCGCGCGCGAAAGGCCCTCTCTTGTCGCGGGATCACGGAATGTGCGTAGTTCTTTGGCGCCCGTCCTACCACCGAGACAGGGCAGCAGCCCACATTTGTCTCGCCCCACCCCCCAACGCATTCAAAATTAGCACTGTACTGTAAAAAAATATGCACCACTGGTTGGTGCCCGCCACCCTCTTCGTGGGGGACAGAGGCTCGAGTTCATTTGTGTGTGTGTGTGTGTGTGTGTGTGTGCGCGCGCGCGCGCTGCGACACTCCTGCCCGCACGCCCCCTTTAGTCGCGCTGGAAGAAATGGTCCCACGAGCGCCACCCGCTGGCGCGATACACCTTGTGCGGATGGACCGGAACCCGGAGGCGATGCCCGTGTTGTCTGCTCCAGTACCAGAAGCCGTGGTAGTCGGAGACGCCCGCGGCCCGCACGGCAGCGCGGGCCTCGTCGTAGGAGATGTGCCGGGCGGGCAGCTGGACCTGCTCGCCCGCGGGCGAGACGTAAAAGGCAGGCGTCTGGTCGCCCAGGACCTGCACGATGGCGGGCAGATGCGCGCGGTCCAGCGAGGATGCAGTGCAGAAGCTGAAACTGGCCAGGACCCGCTCGAACTCGGCGTTTGCAAAGGGCTCGGTGCGGTGCATGAGCTTGCCATCGAAAAGCACGGCCTCGCCACGGCGGTAGCGGTGCAGCACCTCGCGCGTGTCGCGCGTCCATGTGCCGCGCCCCGCGTCGCCGTCTGTGTTCTTGGGCATCGAGTCGACGTCGAAAAAGAGGCCACCGACGTCGTCAGGGAAGTCGGTGAGCGGCGTTAGTGCCGTGTAGACGTCGCGGCGCGGAATTTCCTCCATTGCCCAGTCCGCGTGCAGCTTCGCGTCGCCCACCCGGACGCCGCCCTTGACGACGACGAAGCAGGCCTGGCAGAGGACGATGGGCTCGCCCAGCGCTTGCTCCAGCTGCCCCTGGATTGCCCTGCCCAGGGCGCTGTCCCAGATGTCCAGCGTCGCCCGGTCCCCGACAGCGACCCACCGCATGGTGGGCGCAAACCCAGTCGTGTACACGTCGTACACCTCCCCCGCGCCGTCCGCCAGGCGAAAATTCGAGGCCTCGACGTTGCACGGGATCTCCTCGGTCCACATGATATTGTCGCGCGCGCCCGCGCGCGATACGGGCCCCCGCACGGGCGCGCACCGCCGGAACTGGTTGCCCGTCGTCTGCCGCAGGCGGTCGAGCACGGCCTGCATCTCGTCGACCGCCGCGGTGCACACGGGCACGCTCACGATGCCGTCCTCGGCGAGCGCGCCCGGCGCGCTGATGCCGCGCAGGATGCCGCGGTGCACACGCCCCGCGGCGGCGGGCACGGCCGCTGCGCACCGGGGTACGCGCGTGGGCGCGCGAGCCGGCGGCCGGCAGCACGGCACGGCGGGGAGGCGCCCAGCGCACCCCGGCGCGCCGACAAAGCCCGGCGCATCTGGCCCCGCCCGCAGCCCACCCGCGCCCGCGCCCCAGGTTGCGAGCAGGAGCAGCGCGAGCCGCAGCATGAACATTGGCAGAGTTATAAGGTGAGTGACCGGCCACGAACAAAACCAGGTTGATGTGACTTCGTGGCTGCTGCCAAAACGGGCATCAGTCTTCGTCAGGGAGGGCGAAGGCGCTGGAGGGCGCTGACGGGAGCCGGTGCGGGGGAGGGGATGCGCGCGCGCACGCGCGTGCGCACGCGCAAATATGTAGCTTGCGCCGTGCCCGTCGGGCAGCGGACGTGCAGCACGTGCCGCGCCGCGTGCGACCTACGCAGGGGCACGCGCATGCGCCGGCCGGCGGGAGGCAGCGCCGCCGCCCCCACTTGCCGGCTGATGCGCGTCCTGGCCGGCCTGTGCGCGTTGTGCAGGAAGCCGCCGGCGCCATGGTCTTTGCGCTGCTGCGGGCGGCGGAGCAGGCTGAAGATTCGGGCAAGGCCCGGTACCAAAGCCTCGCGCGCCTGTACTCGAGGTGAGGTCGCCGCGTGGCGCGGGCGCGGGCACATCGAACCGCGGCCGGGGGGGGGGGGACGAAGCCGCCGTGACTGCAGCCCGCCAACTGACTGCCGCCGTGTGTGACGTGCAGGGAGGAGGTTCAGTACTGCGACAACAACTGCCAAAAGTATGTCTCGCTGTGGGAGGCCAACAACCACAGTGAGTTTCAGCGCGCACTTGCCTGCGGCTACACCTACGGGCGGACACGCCGGCGCTTGGCGGGCACGCCGCTCGCACGCCGCCCGCACGCTCCTCGCACGCTCCTCGCACGCTTGCACGCCCGGTGAACGCGCAGCGCGTGCACGAGGCCAGGGAGACGGCTTTTCCACCGGGCATGACACAGGTGTGTGCGTGTTGCAGTCTACGAGCAGGCATCTATTTATGAGAACTTGAACCCAGCACCCACGTCTGGGTTTCGCCAGCCGCAGGCTTAGCCTGGTGGCGGAGATGCAGGAGCCGCTGGGCTCCTGCGCCCTGCGGCAGGTCCCGCAGCGCGGGGTCCGGCTGGCCACTGCGGGCAAGGCTCGCTCTTTGGTCCAGTTGCTAGAGCGTGTGCTGCTGCGTGAGCATCGCGCGCTGCAAGAGCCGTTCTGTGGCGCGGGGGTGGGAGGCGCGGGAGCGTCGGGCTGAGGGGGGGGGGTGGTGGGGTGTGGGAGCGGGGGGCGGCGAATGCCCGCGCCCCGCCGGCTCCGGATCCTTCCTCC
>Ga0115006_10003313_pt1 | contig 10896 bp, 12 predicted proteins | sample ArcOceMetagenome_3_FD_88943 | JGI IMG/M metagenome (GOLD analysis project Ga0115006, IMG submission 88943) | Marine eukaryotic phytoplankton communities from Arctic Ocean - Arctic Ocean- Svalbard ARC20M Metagenome | ecosystem: Environmental > Aquatic > Marine > Oceanic | place: Arctic Ocean...
GCGGCGCCTTCAACGCGTCGGTGGGCGACGACGTGTACCTCGACTCGCCGCAGTGTGCGCTGAGCGTGCCAAGCCCGATCGCCGCCGATTATAAGGGGTACCGTTGGGAGTGAGTCGTTCTCGTTTTGTTGTATGGCACGCTATCTATCTATATTTTTTGCCACATTTCCCCACAACACACAACACATTACATGTAATACTATCTATCTATCTATATTTATTTATGTAACACCCTTATGGGCTCAAGGTGATGAATAATTGCCCCCACCCAGATTCGAAGAGGACCCTGCAACGCAACATCTCGACATGCGCTCAACGCCGCGAGGCCCATCGGCCGACGCGGCAGAAGGCCATGCTGCAGCTCCTCATCGCCAGCTCGCCGGCGCTCCAGGCGCCCGCGCGCCCGGCTCTGGTCCGGCGCGCCGCTAATGGCGCTGCCGCGTCGGTCAGCATGGTCGCCAGCGTCGAGGCTCCGCCAGTGATCACGAAGCCCTTGGGCGTCCCCATGACGGGCGACACGCTCCAGGCCGCGCTCAAGATGCGCTGCGACAACAGCGGCGCGTCGTACGCCATCTACTGGGCCAACCAGCGCGGCAGCATCAAGGCGGCCGCCGCGTACGAGACGGCGCAGCTCAAGTCGGAGCTCAAGTCGAGAGGGATGACCGAGTCCTTCGACGAGGCCTCGATGGCCTACGTGCTCAGCGCGACCGGCACGGGGCCGGTCGGCACCGTCATCGCCACGGGCGAGCCGGTGATGATCGAGGAGGTCAGCTCGAGCAATCTGCAGCGCCGGTGCGTGCCCGCCCTCCTCGCACACACGCACACACGCACACACAGACGCACACAGACACACACACACACACACACACACATTCAGAAGGCACCCCGGAGCGCGAGCCCGCTGCGCCCCTGCGTGGGGAGAGCCGCGCGCGCCCCGCCGCCCCGCCGCACCCACGAACGGACACCTGGCCTCCTGTGGCCAGGGCGTGGGGTTTAGTCGCCCCCGTCCTTTGCACGGCTGCCAGACGCACGCGGGGGTCCAGCACAGGCCCTGCATCATGCGGTGTGCCTGTCTAGAGCCGTCGCGACACTCCTCCCAGCTCCCCCCCCCGCCCTTCCATCATCAGTGGCCCACGCCGACCCGCGCCCATGCACACACACACACGCAACCAGCGCTCCAATGCCGCGCGTGGCAAGCCCATCCTCGCGTGGTCAAAAGCGACTTGTACTCTCTGGAAGACGAATTCTGCGCGGGCAGCTGGAGATGGCCCCGGCTCCTCCATGGGTCTCATTTCCTTACCAGCCCGTGCTCATCGCACGCCTCTCGCTCCCTGCCAATGTGGGCCACGGGAAACTCACGTCCCTCCGCGAGTGGGAGTCCTGCGAATGGGAGTCGCGGTCGAACCAGTTGTTGGCCAGATTGCGCAGTGAGCAGGGAAGCTGACGCGTGCGCCCGCGTCGCCTCGCCATCGCAGGGAGCTCGCCGGCAAGTACGGCATCGGCCAGATCGTCTTCGCGCCGTTCGAGGACGGCGTCGTCGAGTTCGGCACGACGAAGCAGTCGGGGACCGTGTGGGACGCCATCCCCAAGGTGCCGGTGCTGCCGAAGGCCGTGATGCGCCGCGCCTTCGAGGAGCTCGGCGCGCCGGCACGGTCAAAGTGGCCGTCTTGAGGGCGCTGTATCTGGCCACCATCATACCACCATCATGACCACCATCAGCTCATGAGGGTGCATCTGAAGGCCCCACCAAACCCACCGATTTCTCGCTGCGTGTGACCATCCAGGCGCACTCTACGTGCTGCACTGGGCCGAGGAGACGCCGGGCGAGTTCTCGGTCTCGGCCGACTACGAGGTGCAGGCGAGCGTCAACTCGCGCCTCCGCCGCCGCGGCGACGCCGTCTCGTTCGTCTCGCAGTCGCGCGCGCTCGCGCTCAGCACCACCGGCGCGGGGCCGATCGCCGTCGCCCGGAGCTCCAACGCCGAGCAGGTGGGTCCATCCCTCCCGCCCTTTGCGACGCACCCAACAGCACCACCACTCAGCTGCTGATGCATCAGGAGCGCCGACGCCGAGCAGGTGGTGGTGCCCCACCCCGCCCCTCTCACCTCTCTCTTCTCCCCTCTCCCCTCACCTCTCCCCTCAGGTGGTGGGCTTCGGCTACGACTGCGGCACGATCGCCGCCGAGAAGATGAAGCGCGCCGACGCCGCGCGCGAGTTTGGCATCAAGACGATCCACTTTGCCCCCTTCGACGGTGCGCCGCTGCGCCGCTCGTGGCCATGCACCGCGGTGGAGGGAGCTTCCAGACCCGGCCCGCGAGCCCTGCCACAGACAGCGCGTCGCATGCGCACACCCCTTGCCCCTATGTGCCAGCGAGGAAGAAAAGAAAGCTCCCTCTTCCAACAGCACATGCTGGAACAAGCTCGAACCGGAATCTCACGAATTATGAGCTGGCCTGGCCGCACACACGCGACCGCTCCGCCCAGCCGAACCCACGCGACTCACGCCACGCTCGCCTGCCCCCCCCCTCCCACACCCCTCCCCCACATGCGACACGCAGGCGGCGTCCTCGAGTACGGCGTCGGCGAGGAGTCGGCGCTCGCCGACACGACGCTCAACGCGGCGCTCAAGATGCAGTGCGAGGGCGCCAACGCCGCCTACTCGATCTGTAATACTGAGCCATGCACTGCGCCCTGCCTCGGCTCCCCTCGGCTCTCCAGCGCCCAGCTCACCCACCCCTCCCTGCCTCGGCTCCCCTGCTGCGCACCGCAGACTGGAAGGAGAGCGGCGGCAGCGCGACGGTCGCCGGCTCGTACGTGACGGCGGGCCACGCCGCCGAGCTCAAGGCAAAGGGCAAGCGCCTCTCGTTTGCCGACACGTCGCAGGCGACCGTCTTCGACGTCCTGGGAGAGTCGCCCGTCGCGCAGGTCTGTTGTCGTGCCGAGCTTGCCCTGCCGCCTCGCGGGCGCACCGTCCCTGCACCCCAGCCCTCTCCTTCGGTACCCGCCTTTGCGACGCACACGCGACCCCTTCCACCGCGGTGAGGATGACGAACCATTCAGGCTGCACAACCGATCCTCCGGGAGCTGCGGATTTCCTCATCCCAGTATTTAGCAAACCCGACTCACCGGCCCGCCCCTCCCTCTCTCCCTGCCCCAGCTGCGTCCTCTGCCTCCGTCCCTTGCCGCCGCTGCGTCCAACGCGCACCCACCACTGACCTGGCGGCACGTGCCTCCCTCCCGTCGCGCATCGCAGGTGCTGCGCAGCCGCGCGCCGATCTTCATCGAGGACGCGCAGTCGTGCGAGCGCGACGTGCGCAAGTTCGCCGCGCAGGAGTACGGCGTGCAGTCCATCTGCTACATCCCGGTCCTCGGCGGCGTCCTCGAGTACGGCACCTCCGAAGGCGACCGCGCCATGCCGAGAAGCACGCACAGCCCATTTGGCCGGGCCAGCCAGCCAGCGCTCCAAGCGGCCGATTGGCCGAGGATTGGCCGAGGATGGCCGAGGCCCGGGGCTGCCCTGATGGGCCCGAGCCTGCCACCGAGAGGGCCTGTGTCGATCTGGCCGACATGTTGAGCGCCGCCTCGTTGTACCCAGCCCATGTTGTACCCTCGTTCTACCCTCCCGCACCGCAGGCGAGTGCAGTGCGACGTGGGCGTCGCTGGAGGACGCCAACGCCGACGGCCTGCCCAAGTCGGAGCTGGCCAACGCCTTCGCCTCGGGCGCGACCTACGCCATCTACTGGAAGCGCTGCCCGTCGGAGGGCGTCTACAAGTTCAGCGGCTCGTACGAGAGCGCCGACCAGTTGGACCAGGCCCCCTCGGGCGCGGCCAAGAAGGACAAGGAGAACGGCTACGTGGCGTCGTCGCGCGCCATCAAGCCGGCGCTCGACGGCAAGGACCCGATCGGCCTCGCCGGCTCGTCGGCGTCGACGGTGGCGCGGCACGGCTCCAAAGTGGCCGTCTTGTTGGCGGGGCCCCGCAGGCGCCTCAGATCATCCCACCGACGGGCCGGGGTCTTGGAGCCAGCCAGCCAGCCCGCCCATGCAAGGCGCCACGTCCTCGCCGCGTCTGACCATGCATGATCATGTCCATGCATGCAGGTGGTGGTGGCCGACACGGCCACGTGCTCCGACTTCAAGCGGAGCGGCGTCGCGCAGCGGTGGGGCATCGGCTCGATCACGTGCGTGCCCTCGCACGTCACGTCAATCCCGCCTGACCCCGCCCCAACTCGACCCTGACCCTGACCCTGACCCCAACCCAACCACAGGTGCGTGCCGTGCGACGGCGGCGTCCTCGAGTTTGGCACCTTCACCAAGGACCGGCGCGGCAGCACCTTCGGCGGCGAGTACCAGGAGGCGGCGCGCGAGTACCGCCGCACCGTCTTCACCAACGACAACTGGGCGGGCCACCGCTCCGAGGGGCTCAAGTCGCTCGAGACCATCTTCGATTCCGGCGTGCTGCGCGGCCGCTACGCCGAGATCGCGACCGTCGGCGCCGTCGCGACGGCGACCGTGCTGTGGAACGCGCTCGCCTCTGGCTACGTCGACTTCGAGACGGTCAAGCAGGTGCTGCGCCGCGCTCCGCCCGCACCCGACCTCCGCACCGACGTGCCCCTCCCGCCATCGATGATGATCGAACCCCACAATTACAAGCATATGTCGGATCGCAATGACGACCCAGAAGTAGCCTCTGAGATGGCCCACGCGGCGCAGCACACGCCGCACGCACCGCCCCCCCCCGCCCCATCCTCCGCCTCTCATCTCTGAACCCCTCCTCTGCGCCTCCTCCTCCCTCTTCCGCCCCCTCCTCTGCACGCACAGCCACCGCTCCTCGACCACCTGCCCGGCGCGACGATCCCGATCTCCTTCTTCACGCTGACGTCGCCAACGCTCGGCCTGCTGCTCGTCTTCCGCACCACCGCGTGCTACGCGCGCTGGGACAATGCGCGCAAGGTCTGGGGCGACATCATCAACAAGTGCCGCTCGCTCGTGCGCGAGTCGAACACCTTCATGGTCGACGAGTACCCCGGCTACGGCCAGTTCCAGGACTGGCGCCGCCGCATCGCCGCCGAGACGTCGGCGTTCACGCGCTGCCTGCGCTGCTTCCTGCGCGGCGCCGAGGACGACAAGAACCTCCGCTCCGAGCTCAAGAACCTCGGCTTCACCGCGTCCGAGGTCGACGGCTACATGTCGTCGGCCAACCGGCAGGCGTACGCGCTGATGCAGCTCGGCACGAGCTTGCGCAAGGCCGACCTCGACCCGATGGACCGCGCGCAGATGGACCGGACGCTCTCGGCGCTGTGCGACGGCATATTGGTCAGAGTGGCCGCCTTGGTGGCGCCACGGCTGGCCACCACGGGCTCATCAGGCTGCATCTGAAGGCTCGGGGCCGGTCGGGTCGAAGGGGTCGGGTGGAGGTGGACGTGAGAGGAGAGGTTCAGAAGGTCAGGTTCCACCGAGATGCCGTGGCCTTTCATCAGACAGAGGCCGCCGACGTTGACGCTTTCGCTGCGCTCGACCATCCAGGTGCGACGACGTCGGCGCGTGCGAGCGCATCTTCAAGACGCCGATCCCGCTCGTGTACACGCGGCACACGTCGCGCTTCGTCGGCACGTGGCTCTTCCTGCTGCCGCTCGCCATCTTCGGCGTCGACCCGTCGTGGAACCCTATGCCGAAAGCAAGGCCCATTTGGCCGGGCCAGCCAGCCTTCCCAGCCTGATTGGCCGAGGATGGCCGAAGCCCGGGGCTGCCCTGGGCCTGAATCTTCCACTGCTGCGAGAGCCTGTCGGAGGCAGGCAGATCTGGCCGAAGCGAGCGCCGCCTTGTTACACTTTACGTCACCACAGGTGGAACCACGTCTTCACAATCCCGTCGTGCATGGTCATCACCTTCTTCCTCCTCGGCATCGAGGAGCTCGGCGTGCAGATCGAGGAGCCCTTCTCGATCCTGCCGATGGAGGCCTTCTGCGACGCCTCCATCGGCAACGTCCTCAACGAGATGGTCCTCGCCGAGGACAAGGCGCGCAAGGAGCGCGCCGCCGCCGACGCGGCGAATCGTCGCGAGCTCGCGCCCGCGCCCTCCGCCAAGGGGTCCTATTCCGCGCCGGTGGCGTCCGCAGTGAGCAGCGTCGCGTCGGCGCCCGTCGTCAAGAAGATCGTCGAGCGCGTCGCCAAGGTGTCGGAGACCGTCAAGTACGCCGCCGAGACCGTCGCCAAGACGAACCGCGCCCAGCCCGAGATGTCGCAGGCGGCGGAGGAGGCGGAGGCGGACGACGACACGCAGAAGACGTCGCGCGGGCTCGGACCGTTCAAGCTCGAGACCGCCGGCAAGCGCGAGCCGTTCAGCGGAAACACGGCCTGGACGCCGCCCAAGAGCTGGCCGTCGAAGCGCGTGTCCTTCTTCCCCGGCGGCAACCCCTTCAAGAGGGACTGAGAACGGCAGCCACATGCACCAGGACACCAAGGCGGTGGTGTGCCATCGCCAACTCTCGGTCGAGCTGGACATGCTTACACTCGTAGACTTGTGCTTGGGCCAGGGGAGGGATCGGGGTTTAGCGGCAGCGCGCTCCACTGTATAACGCGCGAGCCATCTCGGATGGTGAGTCCGCGCATTTCGCTGCAAAAATATACCACGTTGACATTCGACTCATTTAATATTTATACGAAACTTACACAACCGCTCCATCGAACTATCATTGAGCTACTGGCCTCGCAGTGCTCGTCCTCCCCGCGAGCGCTCAGTCTGTAGATCAGGTAGGTAGGTGGGTCGGCTGCTTGCCGGTCATCTCGTCGGCTTGCCTGACCGCGCTTCGCCCATGCCCAACGAGTCGTCGAGCGGGGCCGAAGGAGCTACGGTACGGGCAAAAAAGCGGAAAGTTATGTTTTTTCTAGATGCAACTGATTCTGCGCAAGTGTCAAGTCTTCGCTCATGGAGCTCGTGTCCGACGGCAAGTCGGAGTTCGACCGCAGCGAGACGAGCACCGCGCCGCTCGAGGCGACCAGGCGGCGGCAGGGGCGGACGAAGCTGCTGCTGAGCGCCTACGCCGTGCTCTTCACGCGGTACACCATCGCCACCTTCCTCTCGTCCTTCTTCACGCCGCTCGCGACGCAGATGGGCATCTCCGGCACCTTCAACGGCGCCATCTTCGCCGCGTACCCGCTCGGCATGGCGATCACCTCCGTCTTCGCGCCGCAGCTCATCGAGCGGATGGGCACGCGCCGCGCCGTCTTCGTCGGCCTCGCGTGCACGGGCGGCCTCACCCTCCTCTTTGGCCTCGCGCCCGACCTGATGCCGCCGTCGCCGGGCGGCTCGAGCAGCGCGGCGGCCTCCTCTGCCGCGGCGGCCGCCGCAGCCGCCACCAGCGGCACGAGCGGCGCGGAGCTCCTTTTCCACGGGAGAGGAGCGCCGCCGCCCAGTGCGCCGCCCGCCGTCCGATGGCTCTTCTTCTTCGCGTACCTCGCCAACGGCCTCACCGGCGCGCTCGCCGAGACGGCGTGCATCATCATGGTCTCGGCGCGCTTCCAGGACAAGCTCGGCACCGTGATGGCGTCCATCGGCACCGTCTCGGGCGTCGGCTGCATGGTGGGGCCCGTCGTGGGCGCGCCATGTCGAGAGCATCAGGCCCGTTTGGCCGAGCGACCGCGGCTCCAAGCGGCTGTTTGGCCGAGGATGCCGACGGGCCTGGCTGCCCTGGGCCTCGATCTGCCACTGCGGGTGCTGCCTGGAGGAGGCGCATCTCTGGCCAAAGTGAGCGCCTCCGACCTCGTTTTCATCTTTCCAACGCAGGTGGGCGGCGTGCTCTACGACCTGCCGCAATCTCGCGCGTGGAAGTTCCGCGTGCCCTTCCTCGCCTGCTCGATCGCGCCGCTGCTGCTGATATTGCCGCTGCGTCACACCATCCCCGAGTGGGCCGACTTCCGCTCCGAGGCTTCCGGCGGCAGCGCGCCGCTCCGCAGCGCCCTCTCGCTGTCCGTCGTCCTCGGCCTCGTCGCCGTCGCTCTCTCCGGCGCGCTCCGCGCATGCACCGCACGCGCGCACATACCCACACGCGCGCACACACCCACACACGCCACACACCCACACACGCCACGCACGCCACCACGCCACCACGCCACCACGCCACCACGCCACCACGCCACCACGCCTTGCTCACACCTATAGCGCACACCTCCCGTCTCTCCACATGCACTCCCACACACCACTCACACACCAAACCAAAACCACAACCACAACCATGCAGGCACGCTGGTGGCGACGCTCGACCCGACGCTCTCGTACCGCCTCGCGTCGCCGCCGTTCGCGCTCTCGGCGTCGTGGGTCTCCTTCTTCTTCATGTACTCGTCCGTCGTCTATGTCGCCGTCGCCATCCATGTTTGAAACAAGGCCCATTTGGCCGAGCAATCGGGGCTCACGTGGCTGATTGGCCGAGGATGGCCCGAATCTGCCACTGCGGGTGCCGCCTGGAGGCGGATCTGGCCGAAGTGAGCGCCGCCTCCCTTGTTTTCAACACAGGTCTCGATCCCCGTCGGCTGGCTCGTCGACCGCTTCCCGAACAACTCGCGCGTCTTCAAGGCGACGACCGGCGCCGGATTTGTCGTCCTCGGCCTCACGTCCCACCCCGTGTGCCGATGGCAAGGCCCATTTGGCCGGGCCAGCAAATCAGCGTTACCAGCCCGATTGGCCGAAGATGGCCGAAGATGGTAGACGCCTGGGGCTGCCCTGTGCCTGATTCTTACACCGCTGCGAGGGCCTGTCGGCGGCAGGTCAGGCCGAAGCGAGCGCCACCCACCGCACACCCGCGACCCGCCGTGTGTCACGCGCCACAGGTTCCACCTGCTCTCGCCGTTTGGGCTCTCGGCGACCTGGGCCGACGGCGTCGGCCTTGGCCACTCCGCCGAGCGCCAGCTGAACAGCCTCGGCGCCGTCTCGGTCGCGATGGTCCTCAAGGGCCTCGGCTCGGCGCTCTCGAACAACGCCGTCTACCCCGACCTGGTGGTGGCGCTCCATGCCGAAACCGAGGCCCATCTGGCCGACCAACCGGGGCTCCAAGCGGCTGATTGGCCGAGGATGGCCGGAGCCTGGGGCTGCCCTGGGCCTGAATCTGCGACTGCAGGCGCCTGTTGGAGACAGATCTGGCCGAAGTGAGCGCCGCCTTGTTTTCATCATAGGTGGCGCTGCCGCCGGACGACTCGCTGCTCCACGCCTCCATCTCCGGCCTGTGGAACGCGGCCTACTCGATCGGCTGGGCGGCGGGGCCGCTGCTCGGCGGCACGCTCTACGACCTCCTCCAAGAGCACGCCCTCTGCACCGGAGACGTCGCGCTGCCGCCGTACTGCCCCGATCATGGGACGACGGAGCACCACAGCACCGACGACGGCGGTGGCACGAGCGCGAGCACGGCGCGCGAGATTGCTATTGGCGCGACGGACGCGACGGACGAGGCCGGCGTCGTCAGCGACCTCGCGATGACGAACTGCAGCTGCACGTGGCAGCCGCGCAACGGCTTCGACGGCTTCGGCACCGTCGTCGCCCTCGTCTCGTACGGCTTCGCGCTCGTGCTGCTGCTCGCCGCCGCTTTCAACGTCACCGGCCGCCCACCGACGCGGGCCGCGCCGGGTGGTGGTGGGCTGGCGAGGGCCGTCAGCACCACCGACATGGTCATGCAAAACCTGGTCGAGGACGACAAGCTGTCAGACAAGCTGGACGGCGGCGTCGGCTCCGAGGACGGGGGCTTTCGGCCGGGATCAATGCGCCCGATATCAACCCGATCAGACGAGCGAATGTAACTGAGTGTGTGTAGCGCGCACGGCACTTGCTACTGGGTTTTGAATACCGTTTTCAACGTCTCGTCTGTTCTCACACTGACAACGTAGTGGGCTCTTCCGCGGTGGGTTCGATCTGCGGCGAGATCTCCTTGGCCGTTTTCGCGGCGCCTCGCGCTGTCGGCATCGCGCTCTCGCTCGCAGCATCATCTCCGCCAGAGCATGCGCCAGAGACGCGGTCTGCCTCTGCCAAATTCTGAGGCCCGGGTGCGAAGACGCGCCAAATCGGGCGCGTCGCTGCGCGCAGCCGTCCATTCCACCTTGCCGACGCGTGCCCCTGCTGGCGCGGAGACGCGTCGCCCGCGCCGCCATGCCCTCCGAAGCCCAGCGCGGCGGCGCGTCCAGACGGAGGGAGCGTCTGGGCCGCCGGGAGGGCGGTGCCGTCTGTCGCACCCGGCGCCGATGCCGCCGTGGTTGCGCGTCGAAAGCAGCGGCGGCGCGTTCGCGTTCGCCACCACAGGCAGAAGCCGAGCGCGGCGGCGCACATGAGCGGCGCGACCACCGCGAGCGTCAGCACCAACCGGGAGCACCGATCGAGCTCCTCCTCGCTGTATCCGCACCACGAGACCGTCGACGTGGGCACGGTGGCCTCCGGAGCGCACGGCGCGCCGCCATCGGCGTCGGTCCGTGCAGTAGCACCGCACAGCGTCGGCGCGACGCTCTCGTCGCCGGCGCTGTTGACGGCCACGAGCTGCGCGGCGTAGCGTGAGCCCGGCGAGAGCCCCTTGAGCAGCAGCGAGCAGCCTCCATCGGCACCCACCTCCACCGCCACCGCCACCGCCACCGCCACCTGCACCTCCACCGCCACCGCCACCGCCACCTCCACCTCCTCCGCTGCACTCTCAGGGGTGACCGCCGGTGACGCCTCGCCCAGCTCCGCGCCCGTCGTCTCGTCGTCGGCAGCCGCCTCCGCCAGAGCGGCCGCGAGTGCGGCCGCCTCGCTCTCGGTGCGGGCCTCGCCGTCGTCGGACGCATTGAGCGCCACGCGCAGCGACGACGCCACGAGCTGCGCGTCGCCGTCGCCGTCGGTCGTCCACAGCGTGAGCCGATGGTGTCGCACCGCAAAGCCGCCGCCCCA
>Ga0115006_10003315_pt1 | contig 10894 bp, 9 predicted proteins | sample ArcOceMetagenome_3_FD_88943 | JGI IMG/M metagenome (GOLD analysis project Ga0115006, IMG submission 88943) | Marine eukaryotic phytoplankton communities from Arctic Ocean - Arctic Ocean- Svalbard ARC20M Metagenome | ecosystem: Environmental > Aquatic > Marine > Oceanic | place: Arctic Ocean...
CTTCACCTCCGCACCACCTCGGCAGGTGCTGCTCGATGCACGAGGTGAGCCGGCATTGATGCCCGCGAGCGCCATCATCTCCGGCCCATTCATCTGTGGTTTTCCCGCGCTAGCTATGTGGGCGAATGGCACCCAGTTACCTTTTGGCGCGGTGATGGAGTTTGCTATCAACCCCGATGGAATTGTGCGCCCCCCCACCCTCGCCCTTGCCCTCGCCCTTGCCGCCAGCCTCGTTCCCCCGCTCACCCCCGCCCCCGCTGCAGATGTGCAAGCTGCCGCCGCCAACGCAATGTGATTTGCATCAGATCATGCAGTATCTCCTGTCCAAGGACCAGCTGGATGTGGACGGCGCGCGACAGGAGTTGCTCGACATGGCGATTAAAAACTCGGCCGGCAAAAAGAAGGAGGCACGCCCGCACACTTACCCTAACCTTAACCTTAACCCCAACCTTAACTTACCCTAACCACAGGGATCTTTCAGGAGCCTCAAGATCAAAAGCGCACGCTTTGCGAAGTCGCACGCCGTCTCACTATTCGCAAGTCTATGCGAGGCCGACGGTGACGGGTCTATCTCGATGGAGTGCAAGGAGATGTCCGCGGCGGACCAGCACAAGCTGCTCCAACACCTGCTAGGTGACCCCTTCCCTCCTCCCGCCCCTCATTCATCCCCTGTAGTACATTATCGAAAGGCACCCCTCCCCGTTCGCCCCTCTCCACCCCCTCCCCATCTTGCTCGCAGGTACTCGTCTCATCGGCGTGCCCCAAAAAAAAAAACCAGGATGCAACGATGAGTTCGATGCCTTCATTGTCTTCATGGGCATCAAGCAGCTCAGGTATGACCTCGCCACGTGCTACTTGAGCTTGACTCTCTCGGCGCGCCATTGGAGCTTGGGCGGCGTCTCGATCGGCGCGCCTATCTCCCCGCCGCGGCCAGCAGCAGGGATGGTCTACTCCCTCTTGCAGCTCGCATGGGTGAGCCACCCGCCCGACGAGGGCGCAGAGCTGCAAGCGCGATGCATGCGCGAGAGCTGGTACGAGCGTCTGTACGGCATGACGCCGATCGCAAGAGCGCTGGGAACCACCCGCCTCACCACAGGGGCCGGGTAGTACATTATCGAGATTGTTATCTCGGCACAGAGAGTGGTCCGTTGGGCGGTCAATTGTAATCAAATTGTATATTGACGTGGTAACAAAACGCGCCACCCCCCGTGCCGGCTGCCGCGTTGGCCGTGGTCGGCCGCCCCGGCCTCGGCGGCGCGCCGCGGGGGCGCCCCCCCTATAAGTCGTCGGCCTCGGTAGCGCGGAAGCCTAGTAACGCTTTACTTTAGGCCCACACTGAGTCCCACGGCCCGACAACGGAGTAGTCCGGGGTCAACCCGGCTGCTGCCGATCGATTCTCCAGTTCGAGCACAAAGCTATACAGGTGATTGAACTCCACCTGAAGGGCGTGGCGGACCTCAGGCTGGTTGTCGGAGCCAATCGCCAAGGCGAGCGTGTTCGGCAGCCACTGCTTGGCGAACGCGGCGAGCGTGTTGAGCGAGCCGACGAGTTCTTGGTTGCCAGGAAGCTGGTATGTCAGCGAATGAGCCGCAGGTGGTGTCACGTCAGCCTCCACCGCTTGTTCCTCAGCCCCGTCGTCTTCGGGGCCATAGATTTGGGTCGGTGTCGGCGAGCTCGGTGCTTGCCACACCTGGTCGATCTGGACGTCCTCCTGCTCCTCCTCATCCTCGGAATCCATGAAGACTTGGGTCGAGCCGCCAACAGAGCGGATATCGGCATCCAGGTCCAGGTCTGCTGGCGATAGCGGCGGCGGCGCTATTGGCGGCGCCGTTGGCGGTGCCGTTGGTGGCGGCGCCGCATACAAAGTCGTCATCGTGTAAAGAAAGCCGCCGCGCCGAAGGTGGCCGCGGGGCGCGCTCACCTGACGGGCACGAAAAGACGTTAAAAAAACAAAATGGCGGCGCCCCACAGCCGGCGGCGATCATGGCCTGCGCCGGCGGGCGCCGCGCGCGCACTGCGCAGGCACTGCGCGGTTATAAATATAATATCGCGCGTACTTCATTCTTTTAATTCACACCGAGAGATCGACAGGCGGACGAACCGTCATGCACTGTAGTCGGCCTGCAGCTGCTCTGTGGTCACTGCGAGCAGCCGCTCGGCCTTGGGCAGCTGCGCGTAGCGCGCGCGGCGCTTCACCGCCGCCTGCTTCCGCGCGACCTTCGGGGCGAGGTCCGCCGCCGAAAGCTCAACCGGCGCCCACCAGCGCCGGTGCGCGGTCAGTAGCGCATGGTAGTAGGGGCGATAGCGCCGCAGCAGAACGCAGCGCCGGCACCGGGCGAGGATGAGCCCGGCCGCCATGTAGCGCTTCCACCAAACGCAGAACTCGGCGCGCCACAGGACGTTGCAGAACTCCGGCGTCGCCTGCAGCGCGGCGAGCCGCTTGAGCACGTCGGCATCGTACGCGTGCTGACCCAGCAAGGCCTGGTTGTAAACCCAGTGGGCGTCGTCGGGCTTCTCGGCCGCGCGCTTGGCCATGTAGGCGCGCTCGGCTGCCTCACCCTTGGCGTGCACGTCCTTAGGGATGGCGCCCGTGTTGGCGAAGCCGTTGCCGAGACGCAAGATGTCGTTGAGCACCTTCTGCCACGCCTCCATGCCCTCCTGGCTCAGCAGGCGCAGCGAGCCCCACTGGCGCATGAGCTTCGGGAAGGCGTAGAGCAGCTGCGTGTCGTACCAGGTCAGCTTGCCCGGCCAAAGCATCGCCTTGTGCATAGCGAAGCGGCGCATGTGCTCGTCCACCAGGTCGTAGTCTTCCTCCAAAGGCCGCATCTTCATCGCGGAGCGCATCGCGATGGCATAGCTGCGCAGCATGGGCAGCATCTTGAGGAGCGATTCGTAGTCGTCGACCGCATCGAGGGCCTTGAACGCCCTCGCCAGGCCCCTGAGGAACGTCGAGCCCCCGGCGCCGTCAGGAGTCGCGAGGCCCCATGCCGATGTCTCGTCCGGCTGCTGCGATACCAGGCCGGCGTACAGGTCCTCGACAAGGTTGCGTGAGGCAGGACCATCAAACGTGATCTTGTAGTGCGCGCCAGTCTCGGGGTTCATGGCAAGTTTGTGGCACTTGAGCTTGAGGAGCGCGGGGTTGACGTGCTCATTGACCACCCGCGCCGTCGCCGACCGCTCGAGGTCGTCCAATAGCCCCTGCCAAAATAGGCCAAGCTGTGCTCAAGTGCTCCAGAGAGAGCTGCCAGCCTCCACGCACCGTGAGGTGCCAGCCTCCCAACCACCCGCCCTGTGGGGAGGGGGCTAGGGGGAGGATTCAGGTAGACTCTGGGGCGCTCTTCGTCGGCGCACCTCGCAAGTCCACTTCACGAGGGCCTCGCAGGAGCGCATCCCCGCGTGCAGAATGCACAAGCAGATGCGCTGGAGCAGAGGCAGCTCCCCCCACGCCGGGTTTGCGAGATGCCTCTTCCCCACAGGAACCTTGATGGGCAGCCGCAGCAGGGTGGCCTCGGTTAGCGGCGTGTCGATGCCATAGCGCTGCCCTTCCGCCCCTGCATCGCTTTGCACCTGCTGTTCCCAGGTATCGGGTTCAAAGCCGATGTCGTTGAGGCGGTCATCGTCCCACTCGAGAGCGACGTCGGCACCTTCGCTTCCGGCCAGCGCCGCTGCGTTCTGCCGAAGCCGCGCCTGCCTGTCGAGCCCCGCCGCAGCAGTCGAGGCGCCCCACCCGGCACGGACGCGCGCAGGCGCCGCTGGTTCCAGGCGCGTGCGGGTGAGCGGTTTGCGGGTGAGCTTGGACAGTGCCGGCTGCACCCTTGAGTCTAGCGCGATTAGCGCCACGGTGACGATGCCCTTATCCCCCGGCTCATTGCGCTCGCACCACTTGCGCACGTCGTCGCCTGCCTCTAGCCACTGCCAGCCAAGCGGTTGCTGCCTCTCGGCCCGTGTCAGGTCATCCATCAGGGACGGCCGGTCGGAGGCGATGGTGCCGCCCTCGCCAGCACCAGAGGATAGGAAGCCCCCATCCCCCCCCATGTTCAACGAGAGATTGACCGCTGCGCCCCGCACGCACGCCTCCCGCTCGGCTGGAGTGCCTGTGGGAAGCTTGGTGAGCTTCGCGTGCACCTGCTCAGGCTCGTCGCGGCCCTCTTCCTCACCCTCGCCCTCGTCGCTGGACGCTGGCTGCCCCCGCCGCCGCTTCCTCTTCCTCTTCGGCGTCGACCCCGCGGCGGGCCAACGGTACGTCTCAGCCACCGGCTCGTCCACCTCACCCCATAGCCGAATGATTAGGGGGGGGAGGGGCATGATTAGCTTCGGCACGGTGTAGGCTCCCTGGGCGCATAGCTTCAGCAGCTGCTCGATCATAGGCTTGACGTGCGCCGCGAAGTTAGCCCAGTCGTCCTTGCCATTCCACACGCGCACCTTAGCAAACGTGTGCGGGCTGTGCGCATCCTTCAGCTGGTGAATGACCGCATCCATGCCCCAGCGACCGTCGCGCACGCCTGCGCACAGCACCTTCAGGATTACTGTCGTCCAGTGCTTCTTCCCCTTCTGGGCTTTCCGGATACTTGCGGCGTCGAGGGAGGCCTGCAGCCCCAGGTACGACGCCTTGCTGCCGGGCAGCACGACCCATCCCTTCAGCCGGCAGAGCAGCAGCCAATGGAGCACCTCCCTCACATCCTTTGCACCCCACGATGGCTCAGGTGGTTTGCTTCCGCGGCCGCTCTCATCCTCCGACTCGGGCTCTAGATCCTCGCCATCTGCGGGATCGGGCGGAGGCGCTTCCGGCTCGAAGTAGAATAGGACGACCCGGGTCTGCGCCGCAGCCGGATCGTCCCGGTCATCGCAGAGTATGTCGTCCACGTCGCACGTGTGCCCAGGGCCGCCCTCGCTGTGCACTTTCTCGACCAGGTGCTTGACACTAGCAAACGCCTCGGGGTCGCTCTCTTTCAGCCCCTCGGGGCCATAGAGGCTGTTGTACGTGACAACGCGCCGACGGCTGAAGGCGCGGTTGCCAAGGTCGAGCTGCTCGAACTTTTCACGCAGGCTCTTCCGGTCGATGCTGAAGTAGGTCCACTCCGAGTATTCGCCTAAATCCTCGTCGCTAACGTGGCGCTCCGGAATCATCTTCTCCGCGTCGTCGATCACCTTGCCCGGCAAGCGCTCGAGCCAGAACTTGGTGCCGGCCGGGTTGCCCTCGAACACGTGCCCGTGCCACACATCAAAGCCTGTGCCGTCGTAGTAGTCCTCGAGCCATCGGACTTGCTCGGTGCCCGCCCCCGTGCGCCCACCCTCGAGTGCGCCCGCCCCAATGAACTCCTGCATGAACAGCCGCTTGCCATGCTCGGTGATGAGCGCAACCCCTGGTGCTCCCCAGGTCAAGCTGTCTTCGACGAGGCGCGTCTCAGCTTCCGCCGCAGCACGGCGATCCTCCTGCACTTTGGGATTCAGCGATGAGGTTCGCCACGCCATCGCAGCCTCCTTGAACATGGCCCGCGGAGCCACGCATTCCCCAGCTGCGATATCCCGCTCTTTGAGGCGTGCGATCTCAGCCTTCACGAAATTGCGATAGAGCACCCGTGCGTCACTCGCCACCTGTTAGGCTGAGGCTGAGGCTGAGGGCAGGGGCAGCGGCAGGGGCACAGCGGCAGGGGGGTGCGCACATTGGCCTCTGCGTCTGCCAAGGCTGCCGCTGCCGCTTCCTCCCGCCGCGCCTCTGCCTGCTCCGCGCTCCACGCATCCCACTCCGGCCCGCTCAACCAGGTCGGGCCCGAGGCTACCAAGTTGGTCTCGATCAGCGCGAGCAGCAGCTTCATCTCGCGATTCATCTTGCCGCGCGAAGGTGCCTTCTGGTAGAAGAGGTGCCGGTAGCAGTCCAGCGCGTCGTAGCTCACTTTGCCTTTGCGTTTGCTCTGCAGGTGGTCGTGCACGAGATCGTCGGGTTTGTCAGCCGCGCGCAGCGTCTTGACAATCCAGGTCTTGAAGGCGCCACCCCGCTCGTTGACCAGGGCAGTGATGATGGCGTCTTTGCTGCCAAGCTTGCGGGCTGCCAATGCCCCATGGCCGCGGGGGAGGGCCGCGTTTGCCAGCCCCTCAACCAGCATGGATGCCAGGCCCTTGGGCCCGCCCGCAATAGACTCGAGTTTCTCCCACAGGTCAGCTGATTTGTTCCACCGCATACTGCGGGTCAGACCGGTGACATCGGTCCAGTCTTTGCGCGTGCGAGGCGTGCTCTCTGGCCTCCTGCGCCTCGTCTTCGCCCCCGCCGCGGGCGTCGGGCCGTCGCCCCCGTCGCCGCAGCGCGCGTCTTCTTCGTGGAGGACCTTGTTGAGATCAGTGATCACCTGCATCATCTGGATAGGAGAGACCCCGCACAGGAGGGAGAGTTCGGCGAAGCCCCCGATGGCCGGCCCCGGCGGCGGCGCGCCGTCGTCTTCACCTAGAATGGGTTTTTTTTCTTCGTAAATAATTAATGAATCTTGTTCGGAGCTCAGAGGTTCCCCCCATTCTGCATGCTTTCCTGTGGAGGGTGCTATAATATGTATATATATTGCCATATAAGGCAAGTGAGGTGGCACACTGACCAGGTACTGCGCGAGTGCGTGCGGCTGCTGCCATCGTCAGACGGTATTGAACGGCAAACGATATGGAATGGTGAAGTTGCTCAGCGTTTGGTCGCAGCTGGAGTTGCTTGGGCTTCACTGCGTAGGCCTCCTCTTGCTGCTGCACTTCCCGCGCCCTCGCCTGTTGAGCCGCGTCTCCCGATGATCCAGGCAGACGCTTGACGCGCAAGACCATGGGTGGGTCTTCTTGCTCCGCCAAGCATTTCAACACGCGCGGGAAGTACCCGTGGCCCGTCCCCTTCGGCTTCTGCAAAGGCACGGTCTCTAGGTTGTTCGCACGGAGGACCCGGAGAATAGAGCGATGCATCCCTTGCTTGGGCGCGGCGGCAGCCGGGCCGGCATCGGCGTCCGGAGTGCCCATCAGGGCGTCTTCGTCGCTGTCGCTGTCGCTGCCCGGTGCTACCCGGGTTCTACGCGCCTCTGCGAGGCGCTGCTCCTCCTCTGCAGCGTGCTGCTCCTCTGCGGCGCGCTGCCGCGCCACGGCCGCCTGTCGCTCTGCGGCCGCCTGTCGCTCTGCGGCCGCCTGCCGCTCTGCGGCCGCCTGCCGCTCTGCGGCCGCCTGCGCTGCGGCCGCCTGCGCTGTGGCCGCCTGCGCTGTGGCCGCCTGCGCTGCGGCCGCCGCAGCGCGGGCGGCCGCCTGCGATCTGGCCGCCTGCTGGGCGGCTGCGGTCGCCTGCGCTGCCGCCTGCGCCTGCGGGGGGCCGCGACCCAGTAGCGGGCCTTCGTGCGGATGGATGGGCGGAAGGAGCGTACGGCGGAGGACGATGCGCGGCGCTGCTGCCACCACTTGCTGCTGATGATTCAGGTGAACATTCTCAAGGGCCTGCTGGTCTACGAGCGATACCGACGATGCGAAACTTGCCCCATCTTCTGTCCGTATCGAACTGCCTGCACGCTGCCTCTTGAAAGGTTGAGCCGGCTTCATGTTGTTCATCGAAAACGTGGTCATGGTACGGAGGTCGCGCACCTACCACCACAGTGAAGCGGGTCGAGCGCCGCAGAGGTGAGAGGCGGGGTCAGGGGCTGGGAACACGAGCGTTGTGCACGGAAACGCTGTGTATAAGTGAGGCTAAGGTGCGCCACGACTGCACGCGGCTCGGTACGGCTGCGGGAGGCTGTGGGAGGCTGGGGAGGCCGCACCGGAAGGCGCTCGGGGCTCGCGATTTCTCAACTGCAGGTTGAACTTCAACTACAGTGTGCCGCGAAACCTTCAAACTAACATCTGGGCGGCTTTCAAGAAATCCTGCGCACGCTATTCCGCAATTATATCTGTTCTTATCTTATCTGTCTGTCTGTCTCATTATCTTAACATGTATGCCCCCCCCCTCTATTGAGCGCCATCGCCCTCCGGTCGCCCGCTCCTGAGCGGTCCTCCGACACCGATATTCACCAGATATTCACCTCCATTGAACTTTCGGACGGCCGCGACAGAACGCGCTCGGGCTCCCGTCCTTGTTCACATGGTGGACTCAAAGACCGCGAAGACGTCGCGAGCCCGGCGCTTCCTGAGGAATCGCGAGGCCAAGCTCAACGAGAACCCGAAGACCGCTCTGCTCGTGCGAGGTCAGAAGACCTCCGGGCTGATCAACAGCATCCTCATCGACCTGTTCATGCTGAAGAAGCCGCACGGTGCGCTCCTCCGCGTTGAACACGCAGCCACCCTGGTGCCCAGGCGCGGCACGCATCCCACTGACTGTCTGCGCCGCCGCGGCAGGCGTGCACCTGAGGCGGCACAACGCGGTGCATCCATTTGAGGACGCCACGCCTATGGAGTTTCTCTCGCAGAAGAACGACGCGTCTCTTTTTGCCTTTGGCACGCACTCGAAGAAGCGGCCCCACAACCTAGTTTTTGGCCGCCTCTTCGACCACCACATCCTCGATATGGTCGAGACGGGTGTGGCAGGCGCGTGGCCGCCGCCTATCCATCCAGAGCTGCTGCCACGCTCCGCTCCCTCTCCGCGAAACCCACCCGCTCGGCCAACCCATCCGCGCGCTCCGCCCACCCCCCTCCCCCCTCCGCCTGCCAGCCTTCAAGCAGATGGCCGAGTTCCCCGAGTCGCGAGGCGGCTGCAGCCTCGAGTCGAAGCCGTGCATCGTCTTCAGCGGCGCGGCGTGGGAGCAGGCCGATAGCAGCCCGGCTTCAACCCGAACCCTCACCCTGAAGACGATGCACGCTGAACCCTAACCCTACCCAGGACCCTAACCCTGACCCTAAGCCTGAAGACGATGCACGCTGAGCCCTAACTCTAGACCCCAACCCTCACCCTGACCCTCACCCTAACCCTAACCCCAAGCAGGACGCGAGCTTCACTCTGCTACGCTCGATCTGGCTCGACTTCTTCCAGCTGAGAGAGGTGGAGACCATCTCCTCGATTGGCGTCGAGCACGCGCTTGTCTTCACCGCGACGGGCGACAGCGTAGCCGGAGGGAGCGTGATGATGCGCCACTACATGGTCAGGCTGAAGCATCTAACCTCGCCCGCTCACCAACCCCGACGGCATCCTTCCACTCATCCCCGACCCCGACCCCCAACCCCAACAGGTCAAGCTCAAGAAGAGCGCCGAGGCCTCCGGCCCGTACGTCGACCTGGCCGAGATCGGACCCTCGCTCGACCTCGCGGTACGCCGCGTGCAGCCCGCCTCTCAGATTGTCACCAAGGATACCCCAGGCCCAACCCTAACGCTCACCCCAACCCCAACCCCAACCCTAACCCCAACCCTGGCCCTGACCTTGAGCAGGTACGCCGCGTGCACCACGCCTCTGAGAGCCTCACAAAGGAGGCTATGACGCGGCCCAAGGCCACGGCGGCGGCGCCCAAGAAGGTCAAGAACATCGAGCACGGCCGCCTCTCGGGCCGGCAGGGGCGGCTGCACGTGCCCAAGCAGAACCTCAACGAGATGGCCCTCGCACGGCCCAAGGCCCTGCGCAAGCGCAAGGAGTCGGAGCGGCCGGATAGCGCGGTCGAGACCAAGAAGCGGCGGACGACGGGCAACTCGGAGGACTGAGATCGAGATCTCGCGGAGATCTGGCGGAGATCTCGCGGCGAGCTACCCGTCTCAGTGCGCGTTGGCCGCACACACCGGCAGGCCTGCTGCTCGGGGCCGCTGTATCCGCCGCTGTATCGGGCACCGCTGCTGATCGCGTCGCGTATCGTACCTACCGTGGCACGTGCCTCCATGCACCATGGGAGGAAAGCGGTCCAGAACTGCAGGTTATTGCACAAGTGTCCGCGCGGGGTCTTAGCGCGCACGTCTCACCCTAGATTCTCACACACAGTCTTACAACCAACACAACCCTAACGTTTGTCTAACGAAAATAAATAATTCCCGTCCGTAATCCCGACCTCGAAGCCTGTTCAGACTTCAGTGTTCTCAAGTAAAAACGACCAACTTATACGCGAATACCGAATTAGCCCAGCGCCAAAAAGCACCCCTCCGGCTGGCCAGGTTGTAAGTGCTCACACCCTCCGCTCTCTCCCTGCGCACATGTCTCTGCAGCGTCACACCGTGTCACAGCTCTACACACATTACCCCCTTGGTTATACTTGCAACTTGGTTATATATCACCCTCCCTCACGTCAGCCCCTGGCTTTAGCTATCACCCTCCCTCTGAAGCCGTGAGCTGAGGACGGGTAAATAAAACGGTCACAAGGGAGTACTCTACACACCCCCAGCTCTCCAAAGCCATTACCCTGTTCATTATATCAATATATGTGGATATGTGTGCATTGTGCATATATGAGTTTTTAGGCTTACATATGCCAGCTAGACCATATATGTACGGTTAACTTCACATAAAGTTGGGTGAGGGCAACGCAAGAGTATAGGTCGTACGGGAAAACCAAGTCAGGTAACCATACACCGTAAACCTTACCTCATACTCCTATACCATATAGCGCTAGGTATGGGCGGGGGGGGGCGGCGGGGGGGGGGTAATTTTTTGTGCGTAACTGAGCTTTGTTTTAGAAGAAGACACACAGCGCCCACGAGGCTCGAGGGGGCGGGCTCCACACGCTCCCCGGCCTTAGTAAGCCGTGTAATACGGATGTCACCAGACACCACGACACCCCGGTGCTGGGGGGATGTACCGTAAAGTAACCCACACCGGATCGGACACCCGTCCAGCTCGCAGCTGTCCTACGTGTTATGCCTATGGTATAACACACACGCACGACAGTACAGTTACACCGCCTGCCAGTATCACCTCTCCTCGGGCCACGCTCATGGTCAACACGTTGCACCAGTTCCTCAAGGGAGCGAGGGAGATCTGTA
>Ga0115006_10003316_pt1 | contig 10894 bp, 9 predicted proteins | sample ArcOceMetagenome_3_FD_88943 | JGI IMG/M metagenome (GOLD analysis project Ga0115006, IMG submission 88943) | Marine eukaryotic phytoplankton communities from Arctic Ocean - Arctic Ocean- Svalbard ARC20M Metagenome | ecosystem: Environmental > Aquatic > Marine > Oceanic | place: Arctic Ocean...
CCCCCCCCCCCCCAAGCCCCCCCCCCCCCCCCGTGTGTTTTTCCGTTTCCCAAACTGCAAACTTCCCGCCCCCCCCCCCCCCCCCCCCCCCCCCCCCCCCCCCCCTCCCCCACCACCTCAACATCATCCAAGGTTAAATCACAGTCCCCCTCCGGGGTTGTTGCAGACTCTGACGCAATGGTTGCAGGTGAATGAGGACGAGGGGCTGGCACAAGCGACGAACTTATACAGCATAGCGCAATAACTAACCCACGAATGTCACCTGCTGCTCGTCGCTTCGCTCCTCGCCCGCAGCGAGCGAAAACGAGGAATGGACAAGAAGGGGAATAGGTGAGATATTCTCAGAGGAGATATCCGTCGGCGGGTCAGATGAGATCGGGGTTGATTACGATAATTGGAAGAAACTAAGGGAGAAGGACGACGCTAAGCAGGTCATAAACTTGAGGAAGATTATGAACCCTGAAGACTTCAAGAGAATATTCGACGACCGTAACCCGAGAATTGGAGACACGAAATGAAAGGGAAGGATGGAAGGTTGGGGGAGGGGAAGGGGGGGGAGAAGGATGGGAGGGGCTGGTTTGGGGTTATTGGAAGTTAATTGTTGAAATTCTCAGTCTTGAAAAATGCATTCACTTCCTTTTCCTTAAGAACCCCTAACGATGCCCCTCCCCCTAAGCACCCCCTTCGGTCGCCTGCGGCGGCGGCACCGCCGCTGCCGCAGCAGCAGTCTCCCCCCTTCTGTTCTTCTCCAACCCCTCAACCTTCCCCTCAAGCACCTGCACCCTCTCAAACAGCTGGTTGATGAGTTCCACCAAGTTCCCCAACGTCGCCCCGACGTCAACCTCCCCCCCGTTGATGAGGAACCTCTTGCTGTCCACAGCTCCAGCCTTGACCATACCCCCGAACTCCCCCAGCACAGCCTTGACCTTATTCTCCACCTCCACATCAGGTGCCTTAACCATAACCTCAGCCTCAACGTTCTTACCCTTAACCATACCCATAGCCTCAACGTCTCCCTTGCTCTTAACCACCCCCGCGCTCACGAACCCACTGGCGGTGAAATCGTCCGTGTAAACCCTTGCCGTCATGACGCTCTGGCTCTTGAGAACGCCCTCGAACGTACCGTCCTTACCCGAGACCGTCGAGGTTGATGATACGGGACCGGTAACGGTCACCTCGCCGCTCTGAACGACCAAGCCGTTGCTGGTTGTTATGGTACCTGAGCAGGTCACGGACTCTGCCGTTACACCCTCGGATACCTGGATGGTGCCTACGTTTAGGAGACCCTTGATGTCGCCGGATTCAACGGACAGGGAGGAACCCTGCAAACCGCCGTCGACCTCGACGCTTCCTGCGGATTTTATTACCCCCTCCACTGAGATTGTCGGGGCTGTTATTCCTACTTCTCCTGAGACTGTCAGACCGGAGGTTACGGTTAGGGTGGAAGAAACTGTGACGGGAGAGGTGAAGGAGGAGGTACTCTGGGCGGAGGAGGGAAGCGACGAGCGGAAGGTTGTTAGTTTTAGAGCTACGCAGTATACGGTCGTCGCTACGCTCCTCCCGGTCTCACCTTGACCTCCAATTCACCGGACACCTTAATACCCCCAAACTCTCCCTCTTCCGCAACGATCTTCTTCCCTTCAACGCTCTCCTCAACCTTGATACCTTTTCCCTCGATCCCTCCTTCTACCTTGACCTCCTTAACCTCCACCGCATCTCCCACGATTCTCGTACCCTTCAGCTCGCCGACCAAGGTGATCCCACCTTTGACATCCAAGTCCTTAGCGACCACCCTTCCCTCTTCAACGTTCAGTTCCCCTCCTTCGATCTTGATTCCTCCCTCAACCACAAGGGCGGAACCCTCTCCTCCCCTGACCTTCAAACCGGCGGAGAACTCTACATCGCCGGAAACCTTCAGCTTATTACCGACAGCAACGGTGGAAACTTCGATGCCTTCGACCTTGGCGCTGGCGACCTCCAAGGACTTCCCTACGATCTTCCCCTTCTCCTCTCCTTCCCCTCCAACTACGAGGCTCCCAACCTCCGCGCTCTCGGCTTTGACAGCACCCTCAACGACAGTGCTCTTCCCTCTGATCTCTCTCCCCTCCAGAATCCCCCCTTTGACGGTCCCCCCCTCCCCAACGTCCAAGCTCTCGAATTTCCCTTCCTTCCCCTTGATGTCCCCTTCTACAACCAGTCCCTCCTTAACCTCGACCGCCCCCCCAACCTTTAAGTCCCCTCCCACATTTCCCCACCCCCCCGCGACAACGTGTTCCCCCGTGACAGTCCCAACTGCAGTGACGTCAGTGCCCACGTTGACGCCCTTCTCAACAACCACGCTACCCCTAGCATCCAGACTATCGCACGTAACAACACCCTTGACGTCGGCCTTTGAAGACTCGATACCACCGGAGACGGAGAGGGAATTTCCGGATAGTCCCTCAGTAACCTTCAAACTCTTTCCCTCGAGTCCCTCAGTAACCTTCAAACTCTTACCCTCGAGGGATTCAGCGACCTTCAGAACCTTGACATCCAAGCCTTCCCCGACCTTCAACCCCTTTGCGACGTCCAATTCATCTCCGAACTTGACGGCCCCAACAACGTTCAGTCCCTTTTTGATTTCCGTCTCCCCCAGAACCTCCAAAGTCCCTCCCTTGACCATCCCCTCAACCTCCAATATCTTGGCGTCGACCGCCCCGCCGACCGAAACCTTGCCAGCGACGAGCCCCCCCTTAACATCCACGCCTCCCGTGAACTTTCCCTCCTTCCCCGCGACCTCTCCAGAGACGACAACCGCCTTTCCCTCGAGCTTCCCTCCAGCCGTGACGGCACCTGCGGATTTGATGTCGCCCGCTTGAACGAGCCCCTTAACAGCTGCCGACGCCGAGGACAGGGAACCGCTGAAAGCTCCGTCCTTCCCCGCAACCTTGTCAGTTGCAGTGACGCTCAAGCCAGTTACATCACCGTCAGAATTTAAGGAACCCTTAGAGGTTACCCCACCCTCACCAACGGTCGCGGTGACGAAGGCGCCGGCTCCGGCGACGTCTATTGACGCGCCCTTAACTGACCCCTCCACCTCTAGGGTCTTTGCCTTGAGCTGTCCTCCGACCTCAGCCAAACCAGACAACTTAAGATCCTTGCCCTCCAAACCGCCCCTGAACCTGGCGCTATCCCCGCTGACGAAGCCCGCGAACTTTCCGTCCTTAGCCTCTACGTCCCCCGCCTGAGCCTTGAACCCTCCAGCGTTGACAATGCCCTCAAACTTTGCAGACTTTGCTTCGACGGATCCGCTGAACTTTCCGTCCTTGCCACCGACGTCGCCGCTAGTCGTGAAACTACCGCCCTCAACGCCACCCAAGGACTTGATCGTTCCGGAAAGCTTGAGGTCCTTGCCCTCGAAATCCCCGGCTGTCTTGAAGCTTGAACCCTCAACGGTACCGACGGCCTTGACAACGCCGGATAACTTCAGATCCTTCCCGTCGACATCACCTGTGACCTTCAGGCTGGATCCTGATAAACCACCGGTGAATTTCCCGTCCTTGCCCTCTACGTCACCAGTGGCCTTGAAGCTACCTCCAGTGACAGCTCCGGCAGCGGAGAGGGTGCCCAGGAACTTCCCGTCCTTACCGTCTACCCCCCCCTGGCTCTTCAGAGATCCCGCACTGACGGCGTCGGTGAACTTTCCAGTCGCCCCAGAAACCTCCGTAGTAGACTCCAACTTGTTACCCTTTACCGTACCCCCCGCCTCGACCCCTATGGTAGCCTTGAAGCTCTTACACTCGACGTCCCTGGACGCCTTGATGTCGTTCCCTTCGACTGTCCCGGTCGCCTTGATGTCCTTACCCTCCACGGCTCCCGCAGCCTTGAAAGACTAAGATGAAACAAGAGAATCGCAAAAAGGGATAGGATAAAGGGCGAGACGAGGAGCGAAGCGACGAGGGGAAGGTTGTTAGTTATGTAGGAAGGCGGTGCAATGCTTTTGCTGTCGCTTCGCTCCAGCCGTCCTTCGCTCCTCGCTCCCCCTCACCTCTCCGTTGACCTGCCCCCCAGCCGAAATCCCTCCCGTGAATTTCGCAGCCTTTCCGGTGACGTCCCCTGCGGTCGTGAGGGACCCGACAGTAACTGCACCGGCGACCTCGAGGCTCCCCCCAGCGACTTCCCCCGTGACCTTGAGGGTGGCGCCCTCCAAGGATCCCGCGGACTTCACCGTCCCACCGCTGACCTCCATAGGAGTAGTCAGGGGACCCTTGAATTTACCGGCCTTACCCTCGACGTCGCCCTCGGTCGTCAGGGACCCCCCCGTGACGGCGCCGGTTGCGGTTAGGGAGTCACCCTTGAGGGCCTTGCCCTCAAAGTCACCCTTTGTCTTGAGGTTCGCGGCCTCGACGGTTCCGCTCGACTTGACATCCTTTACCGTGAGGTCACCTGTAGTCGAGAAGGAACCCGCTGTGACGGCTGCAGTAGACGTGACGTCCCTGCAAGTCACCCCCCCTACCGTCTTGAAGGAGCCTCCAGTGATGGCGTTGCTCGCGGTTATGGTGTCCGTAGCCTTGACGACACCGGAGTCGACGACGCCAGTCACCTTGATATCGCTGCCCGAAAGTTTCCCCGTAGCCTTGACATCCCCTCCAGCTGTAAGCACCCCGGTTGTGGTGAGCTTGTCAACTGTTAGGAGGCCCGAAACGTTGCCCCCGACGGAGGAAAGGGAACCAGTGGCGGTAACAGACTTGGCCAGGACCTCGCCCGAGGCCTCGATCCCGCTTGTCTTGAGTAACCCAGAAAGTTTGATATCCTTGGCGTCAACGGACTCCGATACAGACAGGCCTTTGAAGCTAGAAACGCCCCCAGGGGCAGACACGGTGCCGGCGGCCTTGAAGTGACCCAGAGAACCAAAGGAAAACTGGTTCTGTCCCGCTGAATTCTTGTATTCATGCAGCATGTACTCTCCAGCGTTTCCCGGGGCGGGGGGCCCCTGTCCCAAGGAAGGGGAGAAGGCGCAAAGGAACAAGGTAAGGGCAAAGGGATTAAACTTCATAGCTACTGCACGATGAGAGGATGTGTGGTGTGTGCGTCTCCGGTGTGTGCTTCGTTTGCAGTGCGAAAACAAATATGGAGCCTTTGTTCCAGTGGAGGTTTAGCAAAGTTAGGTTTGACACCGAAGAAAACAGGGTGCTTGTGCCCTTATTTTCCTCTTTACGATGGCTTCCACATGTTCAGATAAGATGGCCACCGTTCTTGATGGCGGAGGAATGAACTCAGGCGGAGGGGCCAATTTATTGGATGAATGCGAAGACTTCACGGTGTGAGTGCCTAAAAATGTGGAAATATGAGCGTAAGGGGGAGTTTACGGGGGCATTTTAATATATCCCGGTATCCCAACCCTATTTTACCTCTCATATTACCCTCCCACCTTCCTTATTATTGACCATAAACCCCCCAAAAAGGGAAAGACTCAAGCAGATGCGAAACTAACCGCCGTACCCCCGCCCCTTTATAACTCCCCCAAATCTCCATTTCTCAGTATTGAGGTCGTCGAGATGGTAGACACGCTGTTTATCACCGTTTGCACCGCCATGGTTTTCCTTATGCAGGCTGGCTTTGCACTGCTGGAGGTGGGTAGTGTTCAGTCAAAAAATGCCAAGAGCATTCTCATAAAGAACCTCCTTGATGGTGGCGTCGGTAGTTTGGCTTGGTGGGTTTTCGGATACGGCTCCGCGTTCGGTACCAACGGCGGCAAAAACGGTTTCATTGGAACTTCTGGGTTCTTCATCAGTGACAGTTCCTCGGAGGTAAGTGTAATCGTGTTGGGGGGAGAGCTACCATGGCGAAGTGAGCCGCACAGGGCCTAATGAGACCTGTCACTGCCCTCCCATTTTCCCCGCTCGCCTCCTTATTTTGCCTCTCACACCCTTTACCCTCGCCTATTTTCACCACCTCCAGGTCCTGGCCAACCCTGTCACATACTCGACTTGGGTGTTCCAGTGGGCTTTTGCCACGACCGCGGCAACAATCGTGTCCGGTTGTGTGGCGGAGAGGATGAACCCCACGAGCTACCTTATCTTCAGCGGTTTCATCACAGCCTTCTTTTACCCAGTCGTTGTTCACTGGGTTTGGACCGACGACGGTTGGCTAGCCAACATGGACCCCCCTTTCCACGACTTTGCGGGCTGCGCCCCAGTTCACATGCTGGGCGGGATTTCGGGGATCGTCGGTGCGTTCATGATTGGTCCGAGGACCGGCAGGTGAGGCCAAGCGAGGAGCGAAGGACGGCTGGAGCGAAACAGCAAAAGCGACATACCGAATATCCACACAACTAATAACCTTTTCTGATCTTCACTTCGCTTCTCGCTTCGCTCATTGCAGATTCGACCTGGACGGCAAACCAAACCCAATGCCTCAGCACAATATGGTCCTCTCCACTCTCGGTGCCCTCATCCTCTGGTTCGGATGGTACGGGTTCAACGGCGGTAGTGTTGGATCCCTCGCCAACGGGGGTGCACAAACCCTCGGCAGGTCTATGATTACGACGACCCTATCTGCAGCATCTGGAGGTCTTGCCGTCTATGGCGTTGAGACGTATATAACGGGTGTTAGGGATCTACCCCCGCTCCTCAACGGACTACTTGCCGGCCTTGTTTCCATCACGGGGTCTGCAGATATTGTGGAAACATGGGCTGCCATCATAATAGGCTTGGTTGGAGCCGTCATCTATTCTTGCGGATCCAGGATAGTCGTCGCGAAGCTGCTTGACGACCCACTGGACGCATTCGCTCTTCACGGGCTGTGCGGATTTTGGGGCATCATGGCTGTCGGAATTTTCGCCAAGGGCCCGGACCCTGACCCGGTTGGACTTTTCTACGGAGGCGTGTCTCAGCTGGGAGTTCAGCTCCTCGGTGCCCTTGTAATAGCAATGTGGTCCTCCGGAACTTCGTACGTCTGCTTCTACCTGATAGACTTTTGCGTCGGTCTTCGTGTCCCCCTCAAGGACGAGAAGGTGAGATTGGACGAGGAACGAAGCGATAGCTAGTGCATACTCTAACATCTCTCTCCCTCGCTTCGCTCGCAACTCCTTGCTCATCGCTTCGCTCCTCGCAGCTTGGAATGGACGAGGCTCACCACGGAGGATCAGCCTATCCCGACTTTGTCAAGAAGAGGGGCGCCCCAATCCAGGACATTGTCTTTGTCACGACCGACATCGAGACGCCAAGGGAGCTTTGGAAGGCCGACCCAGCCCTCATGGTCCACTGCCAGACCCTCCACGACACAATTATGCGCACCTGCATCACCGATCACAACGGCTACGAAGTTTCGGCAGAAGGCGACAACTTTTGCATCGCGTTTCACAACGCCGAGGACGCCATCAACTTTGGCTTCTCCATCAATGCCCAGCTCTTGCAGACCACTTGGCCCGCGGAACTCCTTGAGAATCCCAAGTGCGCCATAGTCTACGTCTCGGACAATTCGGCGAAATCGACTGCAGCGCAGTCCCCCGCGAAGCTGTCAAAGTCAGGGAGCTCAAAGAAGAAGAAGAAGAAGAAGAAGAAGAAGAGGTCCCAGTCCATGGCACAGCAGTCCATGGCACAGAACACCGTGGGCTCTTCGGCATTCAACAAAAAGAACTCAAGGCCACTCTTCAACGGGCTCAGGGTGAGAATGGCAATGGACCACGGCTACTGCGACTATACCGTAAACAATATGACAGATAAGTACTCGTACACAGGAGGACCCGTTAACCACTGCAGAGCGATCCTCAAGGCGATGCAGAGCGGAGACCAGATAGTCCTTACCAAGTCCATGAATAAGGCTCTTTTGGAGGGCGACGACCCCTTCCAGGACAGTCACAAGGTCTCCCTGGGCACTCATATCCTCAAGGATGTCGAGGAACCGATGGAGCTCATCCAGTGCCTGCCTCAGGAACTTGCCGAAAGGGAGTTGCTTCCTCTCATCACGGTTAGAAAGATCGGACCCGACTTCTACGATGCCCCATCGGCTAACGTTCCGGATGGAATGCCCGTCCCTCCTGTCACTCTTGTCAGTAGCAAGATTGCCGACTCTGTTATGAAAAAAGTCAGGGCAGGTATGGCCGAAAGGGTCTTGCACCTTCATGATATCGTCCTCAGAAAGTTCCTGCAGGAAAATGAAGGTTACGAGTGCCAGGGCTCGAACGGCAAATTTGTGTTCGCGTTCCCTTCCCCCAACAAGGCATGCGCGTGGGCAATCTCTACTTCCCTCTCCTTCCTCAAGCTAGACTGGAGTAGGGAACCCAAACAAGTAGCCGACGCGATGCTCAACATGAAGGTCAACATGGGCATCAGCAGCGACCTTTGCGATGACGTCGAGCCCAACTGCAACACAGGGAAAGCTGACTACTTTGGCAAGGTTGTCGACGTGGCAATGAAGTGTTGCGAGTCAAGTGCGTCGGGGGAGGTCTCCCTGAGCGAGAGGGCTTACATGATGTTACCTCCGAAGCATCCCTTTGGAATCATTGTCGGGCCTGCCGTCAAGCTGGGAAGGGGATCGGAAACAATCCAAATGTACGCCCTCACCGTCCCAACATCAGCAACTGTCGATCCGGAGCATTATAAGTATACCAAATGGAAACCGTTTACTACCGTCAGCGAGGCGGAGGAGAGGGAAGCTATGAAAAAGGCAGCGAAGGACGAATCGAGAGAAAAGAAAGGAAAGAATAAATCGCAGCCGAACGAAGTTGTCCCTGTGGAAAAGAAGGCTGCTTCGCCACTCGACATCTTTAGCACATCGCAGCTCGACGCTTGGAAACTCAACGACACTGAGCTAGACTTTGACGATGGCTTCTTTGTTGCAGCAGGGAGGTGAGGCGGAGCGAGGAGCGAAGGCAGCGAGCATAACGAGCTGTCTGGTGCTGCTCAATACAATACGCTTACCCCCCAAACCCGTCGCTTCGCTTGTCGCCTCGCTCTTCGCTTCCCTCTTCGCAGCTTCGGAGAAGTAAAGACGGCCAAGTTTAGGGGAACCTTGGTGGCGGTTAAGATGCTCAAAGCGAACGGCGGAATTGTCGACACCGAGAACCTCATGAGGTTCAAGCATGAGCTGATGCTCTGCCGAGACCTCAGGCATCCGAACATAATGCAGGTCCTGGGAGGGTGCTGGGATAATCAGGAGAAGATCTACCTTGTCATGGAATTCTGCGAGAAGGGCAGTCTTGGAGCCCTCCTCAAGAGGGAAGGCGCTCAGCATAAGATGGTGACGATGAAGCTTAACTGGGTCATTGAGATGGCCAAGGCCATGTGCTACCTGCACGGATTCCAGCCGGCTATTGTTCACAGGGACTTGAAGGGCGACAACGTGCTCGTCAACCAAGGCATGAGCGTCAAGCTCTGCGACTTTGGAGAGAGCAGGCAGAAGACAAGCGAAGGCACAATGACGACCGTTGGGTCCCCCTTCTGGATTGCGCCTGAGGTCTTCATGGGGGAGCGATACGACGAGAGCTGCGACGTTTACAGGTGAGCGGGAGCAAGAGCAAAGCAATGAACGAAGGAAGTGAGCCTGTGGACTGCGATGGGCAAAGCGAATTGCCAAAGAGGTTAGGACGAGAGTTGAGGAATATAGCGGAGAGTATAGCTAACCCCCTACTCGTCGCTTCGCTCATCGCAGTTTTGCGCTCTGCATGATTGAGATCCTTTTCGACGGGCAAATGGAGGGCGTCTTTAACAGGGGCATGAAAGACTACGAGAAGAAGTTTGGCCTTGCCATTGCACACAAGATCACAAGCGGGTGGAGACCCGCTCTTGACCCCAGGGTTAAGGAGAAGTATCCCAACTATTGCCAGTTGATCGAAGACTGCTGGCAGCACAAACCTAGGCACAGGCCTCAGTTCACGAGGATTCTCAGCTACCTCTTGGCTTTACAAAAGATGGTTGACATTGGGAAGGACAGAGAGAAGTTAGGAGGCGACAACTACGGATCCTCTGACAGCTCAAGCTTAAGTGGAACGAGCGCTACCTCCTCATTGAGGAGCGAAATGACGGACAATAACAGCACACTGAACGCGTCTTTCCGTGGAAACACCGTGGAAGGTAGAATGAGGTGAGGTCGAATGGGGAGCGAAGGCAGCGAGCCTAGCTAGCTGCATGATACTATTATACACAAACCTTACCCACTAATTGTCGCTACGCTCTTCGCAGCTTGAGGATTCAGCCAACACTACCAAGCCTAAGGGAGCACAGCTCTTCAACGGACTCACACTCACATAACTCATCATTGGACGAAGGAACTTCCCTTCATTCTCCTCGTCACCACGATGACACATCGAGCGAAGAAGGAGGAAGCATCTCAGGTTCTGGATCAAGTACTTCAGGTTCTAACTCAAATGAAGGTTCAAGCAATGGATCTTTCCGCAACGAAAATGGCTCAGCCTCTCTCCGTGCTGGCGGGGGAAAGTCGTTCAGGGGCAGCGAACACGGAAGCATTAGGGAACATCCAAACGAAGATGCCAGCTAGGTACGTAATTGATTGGAGGTAGAAGAAATAGGGTAGGATTCTTATTGTAGGCGGTGCAAATCAGTAGACCGTGCAAATTAACCGTATATTTGAGATTAAAAGGGGAATGAAAAAAGGCAAAAAGATGAAGGGAGAGTAAGGACGTATGATACTAGTAAGGCTCATATGCAATGTTGTGAGGTGTGTTTTTTAGCGTCTTTGAAATATTACATAAAGCTAGATTTTATCCATAGATGTAATTATTGGGTTATGGTTATGGTTATGGTTATTTAACTGTGGGGGTTAGGGTTATTTGGGGTTAGGGTTATTCAACTAACATAATTTAGATTAAAAGGCTGGAACCGGCATGTGTTGGGATTTTGTCGGGAAAACCATCCTGGGGTGGGTGGGTGGAAGTGAAAGAGAGAAGGAAGGA
>Ga0115006_10003317_pt1 | contig 10894 bp, 5 predicted proteins | sample ArcOceMetagenome_3_FD_88943 | JGI IMG/M metagenome (GOLD analysis project Ga0115006, IMG submission 88943) | Marine eukaryotic phytoplankton communities from Arctic Ocean - Arctic Ocean- Svalbard ARC20M Metagenome | ecosystem: Environmental > Aquatic > Marine > Oceanic | place: Arctic Ocean...
AGGCTCATCTGCGGCCGGTACTCGCCGCCGGCGGGCGTGGGGCGGAAGAGGAGGTCGCCCCTTCGCAGCTGCAGCGACGGCACGTCGGCGGTGAGGCGCAGGTTGGACATCCACGGCGGCAGCTGCAGCACCTCGATGGCGGCGCGCACGGCGGTGCGGTCCTTCTCCTTCTTGAGGCGCACCGAGCCCTCGGCCATCTTCTGGTAGCGGCCGAAGGCCTTGAAGGCGCGCGCCGGGTCGGTCTCGTGGTGGTCGCGCCAGATGCCGAGGCCGTGCGTGTCGCGCATCACGATGTTGTTCTGCTTCGAGTGCGCAAACTTGACGCGGCCCAGCTCCGGCTTCCGCCAGCTCACGCCGTCGTCGCTCTCGGCGTACAGCGTCGCCTTGGTGTCGCTGCCGTGGCACACCGAGCGATCGGCAACCTCGATGCAGCAGTCGTACCACAGCCTGTACGGCGGGCTGTCTGCCGGATCGTAGTGGACGTTTGGATACCCATTGTCGATGCGCGGCTCCCACGGCTTGTCCTCGACTAGGAGACGGCGCGGGTCCTTGGCTACGGCGCCAAAGAGGACACGCGAGTGCTCCGCGCTGGCGACGGCGTTGACGGTGTCGAAGGCGGCGTACGTGTTTGCGTCCTGGAAGGGAGGCCGCCAGCTGATCGACGAGGACATCTCGACAGGTACGATGGTCGAAGTTAGCGCTGTTCAGTGAGCGGCCCGGTGGCGACTGGCGAGCACGCCTGGCGTCGGCTCGAGCATGAACAATCTAACGATTTCAAATGAAGTTCCCTCAAAAGTTAGGGCGTTATTTTCCTAGCCATTACCTACCTACGATGAAGGTCCGACGAGTAGTCTAGCCACCTGGGCACGGACATGTTCCTGCCGGCGGCATACGAGTAGAAGAAGAGGTCCTGCGCAAAGATCAGCCTCGCCCTCTCGTACAGCTTGAGGTCGGCCCTGTTCAGATTCTCGAGCCTCCGCCTCTGCTCCGGCGAGAGCAACTTCGGCACGAAGCGGCGCTCATGCAGCTCGGTGCCGCGCTCGTGGTGGCTGGCGAGGTCCGACTGATTAAACCCCAGCGTCAGCTTGAAGAGGTCGAGCTGCGACTGGTCGCCCGCCGACTCCTCGAGCAGGAGGACCAGCGAGTACGACTCGAGCACGGTGATTGCCAAGTCGACGCTTTCCTCGGCGAGCCTGTCGTTGAAGTGCGACCTGTAGACATGTGTCCCAAACGTCGCGGTGCCCAGCATCGATCGCGTCATGTAGTTGGATGCGACGCCGCAGAGTGTTCTCTCCAAATTCTTTAGATGTACGGCCTGTCGCTTGGTTGCCTGCGACATTGAGAGTGCCTCGGCAACCAAGGTGGCGTCGGGGCACCCTGCCTCAACCATATCCGCGAGTCGGCTGACCAAAGCGTCGTCGGGCCGATCAAACGAAAGGTAGTAAGAGTCGATCTCGTTGAGGTGCGACATGACACGGTCGACGGGCTTTCGGAGCATCACCGCATAGACCAGCTCGTCGCACAGCTGTGGCTTATCCTTGCCACCGTTGGCGTCGAGGTGTCGCTCCTGCAAGGTCAGCTTGTTGCCGCCCATCATGTCAAGACGATCCTCACACGAGCGCTCGATCGGCTCGTCGCAGCACCAGGTCGGCCCGTCCCCTTTGATCCAGCCACCGTCCCGCCTCCATTGATTCCACGTAGGAAGCACCTTCGCATTGGCCTTCGCAAGGTCATGGAAGGACGTGCCGCCGGCCTTCGAGATGTGCGAGAACAGCATCCTCTCCGTGCCGGTGTGCTTTGCGAAGAACGTCGCATTGAATGCCTGCAGCAGCTCTCCGAGCGCCTCGTCAAACGGGGCCTGCTCAGTCAGACTCGCTGTCGGCATGCGCCTCTCCTTCCAGTAGAAGGCGCTCGTCAGGAGTACTCTTCGCCGGACGTTGCTGTCCGCGCGTGGTCCCGAGCGGCTTGCGTCCTCTATGTCTCTCGCCTGATTGAGCACCGCGACCGCGTTGGCGACAGTTTTTGCGTCGTCGAGACATGCAGCGAGCCCGAGAGGCTGGCTGCCGTTGACCTTATCCAGCCCTGGGCACTTGTTGAGCTCATCCGAGCCAGATGACGGGGCCAACGTCTGCTGACCGCGCGGCCCCGCGGCCAAGGTCAGCGGAGCGACGGTAAGCATGCGGAGAGACTTGAGCCGGCGCGTCCAAACAAGGCAATCGATTCTTGCACCTTTACACCAACACATGCACCAGTGTTAAATCGCCTGCGTAAACAATAGCCTCAAAAACACAGCCTAAACCAACAAACAAACGGCGTTCTACCCCCCACACCACCCCCCCGCGCACTCGCCAGTCTAAGCAGTCCGCCACCAACCCACCGACCCACACCCACACCCGCCCACACACGCCCGCACCCTCCCCTCCCCTCAACCCACCTCTCACCTCCCTAAGCCCTCCACCTGGGCACGGAAATATTCCTGCCGGCGGCATACGAGTAGAAGAAGAGGTCCTGCGCAAAGATCTGCCTCGCCCTCGCGTACAGCTTGTTGTCGGCCCTGTTCAGATTCTCGAGCCTAAATGTCTGCTGTGGCGTGAGAGACCTCGGCACGAAGCGGCGAGCGTGCCCACCATTGTCGATCGAGGTGTCGCGCGCATGGTAGTTGGCGAGATCCGCCTGATCGAACCCCAGCGTCAGCTTGAAGAGGTCGAGCTGCGACTGATCTTCCGCCGACTCTTCGAGCAGGAGAACCAGCGAGTACGACTCGAGCACGGTGATTGCCGACTCGACGCTTTCCTCGGCGACCGTGTCGTTGAAGTGCGACCTGTAGACATGTGTCCCAAACGTCGTGGTGCCGAGCATCGATCGCGTCATGTAGTTGGATGCGACGCCACAGAGGGTCTGACCAAACTCCCTAGTCATGGCCGTTCGCTTGATTTCCTCCGGCGTTGTGTCAAGGTAGACTGCATCGGCGACCAGGGTGGCGTTTGTGCAGCCTGCCTCGATCACATCTGCGAGGCGGCTCACCAAGAGGTTATCGGGCTGGTCCATTTTAAGATAATCGTTGCTGATCATGTTGAGGTGCGACATGATACGGTCGGAGGGCTTGCGGAGCATCACCGCATAGACCAGCTCGTCGCACAGCTGCGGCTTGTCCTTGCCGCCGTTGGCGTCGAGGTATCGCTCCTGCAGGAGCAGCTTGTTGTGGTACTTGTCCATCTGGAAGATACGGTCTTGGCACGAGAGCTCAGTCGGCACGTCGCAGCACCAGGTCGGCCCATCCCCTTTGAACCACCCCCCCTGAGGCGACCATTCCCCCTCCGGCATCGCTACGCGGTTGGCCTTCGCAAGGTCATGGAAGGACGTGCCGCCGGCCTTCGAGATGTGCGAGAAGAGCATCCTCTCCGTGCCGGTGTGCTTTGCGAAGAACGTCGCATTGAATGCCTGCAGCAGCTCCTCGAGCGCCTCGTTAAACGGGGCCTGCTCAGTCAGACTCGCTGTTGGCATGTGCCTTTCCTTCCAGGTGAATGCGCTGTGCAGGACCGCTCGCCGCCGGACGTTGCTGTCCGCGCGTGGTCCCCAGCGATTCATGTTCTCGATGAATTTGGCTTTGTGGAGCACCTGAACCGCGAGGCCAACGTTCCATGCGTCATCGAGACACGCAGCGAGTTTGTATGGGTGGCGCCCGTTGACTTGGTCCAGGCCCGGGCACTTGTGGTCCTCATGGCTGAATGACCACTGTTCCTTTGTGAACGTCGAGTCCGGGGCCAACATCTGCTGAGTCTGAGGCACCTCCTGCTGGGCGCGAGGTCCTGCGGCCAAGGCCAGCGGAGCGACGATGAGCAGCATGGGAGCCAACGAGCGAGGCTGCCTTGTTTGGGCGACGGCTGCGCTTGTGGTATGCTCGCGCTTGCCACGCTGGCACTGTCTGCGCCCGAGAGCCCTTCTGCGGAGACCGCGCTGGTAGCGGACGACAGCATCGGGTTCAAACTCGCTCACAGCGGCTACGTGGTGCGAGCCTTCACGTGCAAGGTCAATAGCATCGCGGACGAGTGCCCAGGTGTCGAGGAGCTTCGCGATCATGAGTCTGACATGCAGATCGCCCTGACACCGCCTGCCAACAAAAGGTGGCTCTTCTACGGGCCGAGCTACATGAAGCAGATGTTCGAGGCCATCGTCGCAGCCAACGAACATCACATCCGTGCTGTGATGACCCTGGACAAGTACCTGCTGGAGGAGCACGACGTGACATTCGACTACCCGCCCGCCTCGGACGCTGATGGTTGCGGGAACGAAGAGCCGTTTGTTCACAATGTCTCGCTTGTGGCGGGAGGGTCGGTCGCCTTGTGCAACGTTGCAACGGAGGGCTCTTCGGGCGAGTGCAAGATGGACACGAGAGAAGATCACGTCGTGACCCTAAACAGTGGGGCAGTGCTCTGCTTCTACGCAAACCAAAACGTGAACGACTTGGAACTGAAGAACCTCAACACGTTGCTCCGGACAGTCTCGATGGACCGCATCTTCTTCATGATGCCGCACTCCGCAGCCTACTTCCAGGAGCACTGCAACGCGACGCGCGAGGGCCGCGCGGCCAAGAGGGAGAACATGAATGTGGGAGACGGCGACATGTGCTTCAAGAATGAGGAGGACCTGACGGGCCCGATCGCAAGCCCCACGACTCCCAAAATGTACAAATCGTGCGCTGTGAAGAGCAGAATCTGGCAGGCCATCCATTGGCACACTGCGCAAAACAACCGGACCAAAATGATGACCGTCATGCCGCACGCGGTCAGTGCTCACGGTCTGGGGTCGAGCCACGCCGTTTACTACCAGTCCCCAGCGGCAAAGAAGTATGCTTGCGCTACCGGTGGCAGCACCCCTGGCCAGAAGGGCTTTGGCCAAGGCTTCGGCCCGTGTACCGACGTCGACAGCAACGCGTTCTTCAAGTTGGGCCACCCTTGCCTGGTCGTGTGCGATGGCGCGAGATGCGTCCCGGGCTCGGCGGCGCAGATGGCAGCCGAGATGGTTGGCTTAGCGAGCGACGATGCTCGGATACGTGGGCCCGCCGAGAGCCACGAGCAGCGTGCCTACGGCGAATGGAGGGGCGTCCAGCCCGTCGGGGAAGGCACGAATGTGAGTCTGATGGAGTCGCACAAGTACCCGGGCTACACCAAGGCGATGGAGAACGCCTCCTTCCCATGCGGAGAGGCGCAGTAGGGCCCCATAGTAGTTTAGGCAGCGCCGTCACGGCCTGGCACACTTAGCACTTGCGTTTCGTAGTGTCGATACAATGCTATTTATTATGATGATATCACACTCTACAGCTACCAGAGTTTAATTCAGCCCGCGCCGGGGGGGTACCTTGACTAAAGTTTGGGCCTTGTTGGAGCACTTCTGCTAAAGCACTACTGTAGCAGATGTCCACCAGTTTTGCTAAAGTCCCGAGCCACGCGGCTCTTAAGCTAAAGTCGGATAGGTGTCGACCTTTTCTGCTAAATACAAGATTTGTCGACAATTTGTATACAAATAATTGTATACAAATTGTCGACAAAACGTGACTTTTGTACTGGGGTCTCCGCACTCAAGGCCTCGGCGGCCGCGCAGAATTGCTAAAGTGGCCGGTCGCTAGGCCGGGAGAAAAATTGCTAAAGAGTGCTAAAGTGCGAGCTTTTCTTATGTCTACTTGTAGGTACCCTCCCTGGGTGCGCGGTAGATCCCACTTCTCAGCCGATCCTCCACGCCGCTGCCACCATTGCAAACAGTCCCACGAGCGCTGCTCCCAGCAGGGGCGCGACCGAGGTCTCTGCCCCGCGCCCGTCTCTCGCGTCGCCACGGCGTCGGTCGACACCATCGATGCGCACAATCACTTTTGCATTTTTAAAGTCAAGTTCCACTGTTATATGCCCAACACTACATGCCTGATTTTGCATAGGTGTCGGCCTCACGCCACCACCACCGCCGCCGCCACCGCCACCGCCAGCCGCCGCCGCCGCCGCCGCCGCCGCCGTGCCTTCGACGATGCGCGCGCTCCTCCTGCTCGGCGCAGCCACCTCATCGGCCGCCAGCGACACGCCCTGCTCCGACCGCGCCGACAACCTGCCCTGCCTCTCCGTACCGCCCTGCGGCCGCGCGCCTCCCGCCGTCGCGGCGCCCTTCTATGTCAACGGCGATGATGGCCTGACGCTCGCAACACCGCAGACGTCAGTGGCCGTGTGCCACAACGCTAGTGGGCTGCGGATGGTGTACGAGGCCACCGACGCCCACGTGATCACTCCGTGGACGCACTGCAACGACCCGGTATTCCAGCGCTCCTCCACGCTCGAGTTCTTCGCCTCGCCCGTCCACGAGGCCACCGACAACCCGATTTGGTATCACGAGATCGACGCTGCGCCTTCGGGGGCGATGTGGGCAGGCGTCAGCAACAACTCCAAGGGCAACGCCACGACGTGCGACGCGAGCGCCGGCGACAGCTGCGCGCCGGGGGACCTCGCGTGCACTGGCACGCAGACCTTCCCGCCGTGGGATGGCCTCGGCGCGCAGGTGCAGAACACGAGCTCCGGCTGGTCTTCGAGCCTCTTCGTGCCGTTTGCGGTCTTCCCCGCGTCGTTTGTCTCGCACGGCGGCGCGAGCTGGCCGCTGTGGAGGCTCGGGCTCTACCGGTACGCGTACCCGCACGGCCCGGACGCCAGCTTCTCCAACTACCAGCTCTCGGCGTGGTCGCCCACCCACACGCCGTCCTTCCACGAGCCCGAGCGCTTCGGCGTGGCGCGGCTCGTCGACGCCAACGGACAGCCGCTGCCGTTCCCGCCGGCTCGTGCGGATGGTTCGAGGTCTGCTCGCGGTCATGCGCCGTCGATCGGCTTGCCTTGGGCAAAGTGGCGAGCTTGGAGGCGCCGCAGTCGGACTCGCGCCAAGTGACGCGGCGCGCGCGTGAGTGTGTACATTAATCAAATAAATTGGTTTTCACCTAAAATTCAGCTCGATTGTGTTACGCAAGCTGGTTGCGTAGACCACCGCCATGACCACCGCGTAACTTCGGCAACCCAGAGCAGCAGGCAGGCAGGCTGCCGTTCAGTGATTCAACCCCGCCGCGCGTGGCGCGCCGTGGAAAGCGAAGGCGAGGAAAATACCAGGCCTCGAGCACTATCTAGAGCACAGTCTAGGGTGCGCGTACCGCGTTGACCCAATGCATGCAAGTTTTGCCTTGGTGTTGCATGACCGTTCGCACGCGCTTCATGCCCGTCGACGACGACGACGACGACGACGACGAGCACGCGGACCTCATATCGCAGCCCACGCAGCAGCGCGAGCAACCACTCACGCTGCAGCAGCTCTGCTGGCTGACGGCCAAGGCGCTCTGCGCGCTCGCTTCCGCCGTGGGATGCACGCTCGCCGTGGCCTTCGTCATGACACGCGGACGGATCTCGCTTCCAGCGAGCTCGGCCAGGCGGCAGAAGCTCGACGCGAAGCGCGTTGCTGGCAGCGCGAGGACCCGCGTCGCGATCGCGATCGAGGGCTGGATCCGCACCAGCGTGGTCGACGGCGGGCAGTCGATCCGCACGAACGTCATCGACGCGCTGTCGCGCGAGTGCGACGTGGCGGTCTTCCTGTCGTTCACGTACGACCGCGAGGACGGCTGTGGCGGCGTCGCCCCCACATGGAGGCCGCACGAGCGATGCGACGTGCTGCGCAGGCTGCCGGCGCTGCATAGCATGTCGACCGACCGTGGTCCTGATGCGGCGCATCGGGTGCTCGTCCAGCCGGTCTCGCTATTCGGAAGACGGTATTTCGACATGTCGCCGTCGCTCACGACGGAGGGGCTGCTCCGGACCTTCGAGGCGCTGCCGCACTGGCCGGCGCTGCTCGCGGCGCACAACGCGCCGGGCTCCAAGGTGGCGTGCGTGCCCGCCTCCGCCGCCGCCTCCGCCTCCAATGGCACGGCTGCCCGGTACGAGTGCCGCGGCATCTACAAGGGCAACTCGTTCCTCGCGCCGGTGCTGGGCGGCGCCGACATCCACAACCTGCACCAGCTGCACGCGCTGAGCCGCGCGCTGCGCCAGATCGCGGCGCACGAGCACGGCGGCGACGGCACGTCATGGGGCCGCGGCGGCCGGTTTGACCGGATCATCCACACGCGCCTCGACCTCCAGTGGCTGCGGCCTCACCCGCCGCTGCGGCTGCTCTCGGCGGCGGCCGCGTGGGTGCCGACGGGCGAGGACTACTACGGCGGCCTCAACGACCGCCACGCCGTGCTCAGCCGCAGCGCCGCCGAGATCTACTTTGGGCGGTGGGACGCGCTGCTCGACGGCTCCGTGATGCGAATCGAGCCGCAGCTGGCGCGCGGCCGCGTCGAGCACGGCGCCGCGATGAGCAACGAGCACCTGCTCGCGGCGACGCTGCGCCACGCGCGCGTGCCGCTGCGCCGCTTCCCGGCGATCGCACACCTGCGCTGCTGCGACGGCAAGGCCATGTGCTTTGCCGACGGCCGGTACGAGCGGCCGGTGCCCGCCAGCCTCACCGAGTGGTCTCGACCTCCGGGTGCGACGGTCTGCACGCCCAGCGGCTGCTCGCTGCAGGAGGGCGGCACGCCGCCGTGGGTCGTGTGCGGCAAGTACCCGAGCGAGGTCGAGATGGCCGTGCAGCACGCGCTGGCGCTCGCGGTGCCGGGCGCCGCCCTCGCCGCCGCCGAGGGCGGCGCCTCCGAGGGCCTCTCCTACCGCACCGACGGCGCGCCGGACGTGGCGGGCGACGCCGGCCTCGTGATCGCGGCGCCCGTGGCGCAGCGAGACGCGTTCCGCCTCGCGCTCGAGCGGATGAAGCGGCGCTGGTACACCGCCGAGTCGCCGAGCATCGTCTGGGGCGACTTTGCCATTGGGCCGCCCCACGACTTTGGGCCGCTAACGTTAGCGGGGCCCCACGCGCACTTGCCGCGCGGCCGCTCCGTGTTCGTGCGGCGCCGGCGCAGCGCGCGCGTGTACACGGACGAGGAGCCGTTCCGCTCCGGCCCGCGGCCGACGGCGGCGGCGCCGGGCCGACCCTCGGCCGCCGCCGCGCGCCCTGGCTACTGCGCGCCAACGGAGGACGACCAGCCCGGCGACTGCGCCGAGGGCTTCAAGGGCATGTGGCGGATGGGGCCGGGCCACGCCATCGCCGACGTGGAGGGGTGCGCGCGCCACTGCTGGCGCGTCTGCCCGCGCTGCCGCTACGTGAGCGCATCGCTCGCCAAGCGCGACTGCTCGTGGTTCTCCGCGTGCGACACCGACAAGCTCCACCTCGAGTGGTACGGCGACCGGTACACCACCGTGCAGGTGGTGCCCGATTACCCCAACGCGAGTTTACTGTTGTAGCCGAGGCTAGCCGGCTGTACGTTGCCCGCCGGAAGCATTTCTTCTCTCTTTCTTGTAGTAGTATGAGATTTGAAAGACCTATCAGAACACTGATCGTGCATTTGAATTTTGATGCCAGCTGAGCTCAGAACTCAGAAGCGGAAGGTCTTCTTCGGCGCCGCGCCAGCCGAGCTCACCAGCTGCGTGCCGCCGTGGCCGCGTTTCCGGCGCGCGACGGCCTTGCTCTTCCGGACGAGCGTGCCGCCGACGCCGCGCAGCTCACGCGGCACGCCACGCTCTCCGCTCGACATGTCGCCGCGCTCCCCCGAGCCGCCTCCGCTGCTGCCGCTGCGCGCGCGGCGGCGCCGGTCGCTGTCGGTGGAAGCGGGAGGGTCCGTCGGTAGGCCGTCGAGGGTCGCGGCCACCGCGGCGCTCCCACGCAGCAGCGGCGCCTTGCCCTTGCCATCGTGGCCATCATCGTGGCCGCCGCCGCTGCTGCTGCTGGTCGCCGCCTGCAGCTCCCAAAAGGGGCGCGACTTGCTCGCCAGCCGCCGCCCACTGCGTGGGGACTCCTCGGCGTTGTTGGCGTCGGCAGCCAGCGGCTCGCGCCCCGCCACGCGCTCCGGAGTGACGATCAGGGTTGCAGGGATTGAAGCGAGGGCACGCCCCTCGCCGGGTGAGAGCGTCCCAGCCGCGTACTTCACCGCCGCGGCGGGAACGGCGGCGTCGTCGTCCTCGGCGTGGTCGTGGCCGTCCTCGTCGTCCATGCCCTCCGTGTTCGGCGTCTTGGGCGGTGCGGTGATCCGGACGGGCGACGTGCGGCCAGGCCCCGGAGGGATCTCCAGGAGCTCCAGGAGGCCGATCGTGTTGCCGGAGGCGGAGGACGGCGTGGCGGGCGACGGCGCGTCGCTGTCGCTGTCGGTCCCAGCGGCGGCGACCGCGGCCTCCTCGGCGATGCCTCGGATGTAACGGTCGGCCTCGATGCTCCAGCCCGGCGTCGCCACCGCCACATCGCCTCGGCCACCGCCTCCTCCACCGCCTCCTCCACCTCCGCCACGGTGGCCGCTCAGCGCAGAGGGCTGCAGGCCTGGCTTCTTTCCGCGGCCACCGCTGCCACGCCGGCCACTCCCCAGTGCGCTGCGGCCTGCGGGGCTGCCGCGCTGTTGCGAGCGGCGCGAGGCGCCGGCAGCAGGGCTGCCACGGGCGGCTGGGCTCTTGGCGGCACCGACGCCGCGCGAGGAGGCGGCGGCGGCGGCGGCCAGGTTGGGCGAGCCGGGGTGGGCCGCCGCGTTCTCCTTGTCTACCGCCGCCGCCGCCGCCGCCGCCGCCGCCGCTGCCGACCGTCGCGCCTGGTTGGCGGCCCGCGCACGCCGCGCGGCGGGGACAGGCGTCGAGACGGTGGTGGTGTTGGGAGCGGGCGCAGGCTCCGCTGGACGCGGCCCCGGGTGCGCTCGAATGTGGGCGTCGATCTGAGCGAAGACGTCGCCACTCGCGCCGGCGCTGCTCGGCGTGGGTCGTCCGACGTGGTTGGGCGTCGGCTGTGCGCTGAGGGGCAGCGTGTCGCCGCTGGC
>Ga0115006_10003319_pt1 | contig 10891 bp, 6 predicted proteins | sample ArcOceMetagenome_3_FD_88943 | JGI IMG/M metagenome (GOLD analysis project Ga0115006, IMG submission 88943) | Marine eukaryotic phytoplankton communities from Arctic Ocean - Arctic Ocean- Svalbard ARC20M Metagenome | ecosystem: Environmental > Aquatic > Marine > Oceanic | place: Arctic Ocean...
AACAAGGATGGTGTGCATCATTGGAAACCCCTCCGCGAAGCGGCCATTGCCTGTGGTGGCATGCTCAGCTTCATTGATCTGGGCCAACATCACGATATTCCGGCAGAGCGCGTGAGTGCAGCGGCGCTGGCGCAGAAACGCAGTTTGAATCCGGGAGTGCTCGTGCACGGATTCCCCAGCGAAGCCCATGCGTGGCCACATGAAGGCGCAATCCACAACATACATTGGGTGCCGCGCACGAATTGGCCTATTCGGGATTTTGCGAACGCCGACGGCTCTGCGTTGACATCACCGCCCCGAATTCGTCCGGCCGACATGGACCTGTCCAAAAGCACCGTGCTCATCAAGTGGAAGGTGTGCTCTCTCACTGCTGTCGCTGTCTCGCTTGCTCGATCTGTCGCTTGGTCCCTCACTTGATGATGCAGCGCAACGTTCTGCCCTGACAGGGCTGCTTGGTCCCTCACTCGCTCGCCCTCTCGCTCCTCTCCCTCTCGCCCTCCATCCTCGCTCTGCATCGCGCGCTCTTTCGCTCTGTCGGTGGTGGTTCCTGCTGTCACTCTGTGGCTCTCTCGCTCTGCTCTGTCGCTCTCTCGCACGCACTCTCAATGCTCTGCATGCTGCAGAGAAGCTGCTTGATGATGCAGCGCAACGTTCTGCCCTGACAGGGCTGGGCATGCCACGCCAAAACTGGCGCTAATCTGTGTGGTATGTGTGCCGTGCTGGGGCAGGGAGCGGACTCCTTCACAACAACGCTGTCAGCAGTCGAGGCAAGCGAATTGATCGTGACAGAACCAGAACTGGTGGCTCTGCGGGCGCTGATCCGGGTCTTTGTCACCGACAACGCCGCGCCAGGGGCAAATGACCATTTCACAAAGCTCACGTACAACACTCTAGTGTCTTACTACACATTTCACCCAGTGCCTCTGTGGCCCTTAATTCCCACCGTACACCCTGAGATCTTGACTAGGGTGCAACAACTGCAGCGCCTCCAAACCTTGCTGCGTCCATCTAACCGACAACAGAAAAAGCAACAATCAAAAGAGATGCAGTCAAAAAACAAGAAGCACTCACACGCCGAACAAGGGCGGGGTTCTGCGGAGGCCGCCGCCAACAGACCGCCGAAAAAGCCAAAGTGGCGCTAACGACCGGCCTGCGCACAGCCAGCGCGGCAACCAAGGCGACCCTGACGTGGGCTGCAGTTAAAGCGTGTGTTTATTGACAATAAACACCCCACCCCCCCTGCTATTTGAACTTGAACTGTAGTCTTGTAGAAGCCGGGCCGGCCGTGAGTGTGGTCCCACAGTGATCAATGCCTGATCAATGCTCAGATGGAGAACCGACATGAACACAGGCGCGGCGAGGTGAACGAAAGTGAATGGTTGCACAGGCCATCCTGACTGCATGCACAGCACAACAACAGTGCGCACAATGCACGAGCTGTCGCTGCACATGCCATACCAACATTGCTATGCACTGTCATGAAAGGAAACGTCATTCAACACTGAAAAGGCACGCGTCGGTTCCTGTGCACTCTCTCAACATGGCCCCTTCGCCTGATGATCCTGGGTATCACGTTGTGGAAGTGCAATTGCTGAAGCTGCTGAAGATGGTGCTTGTGGAAGTGCGTGCGTTGCTGGGTCTGCATGTGCTAGGGCTTGAGCAGCTGCTGACAGCGTCTGCCAAGGCCCCGGCCGCTGTGGACCACCGGGCAGCATTCCCATGTTGTTGGACCCGTTGAATGCCAGCGCATGACTGTGTGCAGGCGCAACCAGCTGGACGCCACCGGCACCGGCACCGTGCTGTGCAGCACACATTGCCGACTGCTGCTGCTGAAACATCTGATATGGCTGAGCAGCAGCACCCACCGGCACCAAGGGCTGCGGCTCATTGCTCAGACCAAAGCGCTCAGAATGCATCGCCGCCAGGAGGCCGGCAAGAGCACGTCCCTGAAGCCCAAGCGCCTGTCGGTGTGCTGGAATTGGAGGCTGCACCGGTTCGTAGATGCCACGATTAGCAGCAGTCATGAATTCCACCGCAGAGAACGGGAGCGCACCAGCCACTGCAGCGCAAGTCGCGGTGGGCATCAGATTGCCGACACCTCCATACTTAGAAGCGGCCATCGCAGCCAACAGCGCACTTGGTAGCGCGCCAAATTCTGCAGCGACAGCAGTGGGCATCACGTTCCTGGGCCCGCTGCCATCGTCTGCGCGTGCGCTTGCAACGTCGACTGCCGCCGCCGCAGCTGCCCCGCGACCACGCCCGCCAACTGTACCTGCTTTCGACGCCTGTGCTCCTCGTCCACGAGAAGCCCGTGCCCCACCGCGCCCACGCCCGCGTCCTGGCACGGTCGCATACGTTGCCGGAGCTGCGGCAGCACCACCTGCGCGTCCCGACCCTGATGCGTGCGGCGCTCCGGCGGCCACGGAGGGTGACTCCGGAGAAGCGTTCAATCCACTGGGTGGCGCCCTCCTTGCCGGGCCATTCTTCACTTGTTCGCCAAAGACCAGCTGTCGAATCTTGAAACCAGGCAGCATGCCTCGCTCGATGGCCATAGCGTCGCAGCTGCGCAGCCTCAAGTCCATGCCTGCCTTGGTCTCATAAATGTCAGCAGGCAGGTCCCTGATGCCGTCTGTCTCGAAATGAGGCGCGTTGTGATAGAATCCAAACACGTATAGCGAACTGAGTTCTTTCGCAGTGTAGCAATGATAGTTGATGTCCTTGCCTTCTCCATAGCTCACGCTGAAGCCGGCAGGACAACAGAGTACATCTGCGTCAGATCCTAAGAGCCCACCTTCCATCAAGTGGCACAGTTTCAAATACAGGCCCTGCGGTGTGTACGGCCCGGGTCTGTCGCGGGAAGCTGTCAACGTGCGTCGAACACGCACAGGCCCTCCGTTGTTGTGGGACTCCATAATTTCCAGACCCAGGTGCGAGATGTGCGGGGCGCACGATCTGTACGGTTCGCACACTGCCATGATCGCGCTTGAAACGGGCCGCTGCGGGTCCTGGTTCTGGGTGGGGGGAGCCATGCCGCTGGGGCGGTGATGCGGCTGCGCACACTCCGCCGCCAGCAGGTCCACAACCCCACCGGGCAAGACGGATCTCACTGCAGCTCCTTGCCGACCTTGCACGGCGCGCAACAGCTTCTCGTGGAACTGCATCCTGGCGCGTGGCCCGGCATCCCCCTGCAAACCTGTCGCCTGCTCTTCAACACGGCGCGCCTCCACCAGCTTGCTGGTCATGCGCATGCACTCAAGCTGCGCCTTGGAGGGCCAAAACTCTTTGCCACTTGCCTCTTTCGGCAACCCACCAGCGACGAAGCATATGCCCATTTTGGCGCACTTTTGGTTCAGCTTCCTCAATTTGTCTTGATACACGTGGGAGGTGGGTGCTTCAGCACAGTTGTTTTTGCTGTGATATTGGCCGCCGCACAGACTGCACTGGTATGGCGCCAAGAAGTGAAAACGGTTCAGCTTGTGCAAGCAGTCGGTGTAGGCGCCCTTGTCCCAGCCCTTGGTCTGGAAGCGCACACTCCGGCATTTCGTCTGGCGCACATAGTAGCGATCGATGCACTGTTTCAAGCATTGTTTCAAGAGACATGCATGGTCGCCGCCTGCTGCAATGGGGGGGTCCATGCCAACCGCTTTGATGGCATGTTGGAGTTCTGGAATGGTGGCCTCTTCGCCTGCGTCCAGGCGGCACTGCAGCCGCCATGCCTCGGAACATCTGTGCACAGGAGCGGTGCACGTCTTGTCCAACTCCAGATCCCCCACGCGAGGCGGGACGTAATCGCTCACGCTCCCCTCGAACACCACTTGTAGCAATGTCGTCCAATATTTCGGGGTGTAAAATGCAGTGGCGAACTCGTGACTGTGTGCATTGTACAGAGGCTCCTCTGGATGCTGCCGATGCAGTTCCAAGAGAACGGCGCAAGCATGTGTGCACGGCACTCCCACGTTTTGCCACCCGCCGCACGAGCACCACCTATCCTCGATGTACACGGTGAAATCACTGTCTTGCGCGTTGACCACGGCCGCCCTGACGCCTGGATCTAAGTTGCTCGTCGCGCTGTGACCAGTGGTGCGTGACACCTCTGTCATCATGGACACCAGGCGCTCTGCGTCGACGGGCGCCACTTCTCGATTGAACACACTCCACCGCGCACAGTGCTCGTCGAAGCGGTGTTCCGTTGCCCTGCCGGACACGATTGTGTCTCTGCCCATGCGCATTTCGCCCATGCGCACCCGAACCTCCCTGTCGACTGCGGGACAGCGGACAGAGTATACTTTGGCCCGCTCGCGCACCGTCACGGTGCACAACTTGGCGTTCAACACCGTCACGTGCCACTTGGACACACAACAGTCTGGCAGAAACCGGTGTGCCGTGAGCGCCTCGCCAGCCAACTTCGCCTCGCACATCGAAAAAGTCTCCTGATACAGGTGGACGCTGTACTCCAAGGTTTGCAGGACCAGCTGCAAGATGCGGCCATGCATCCGTGCGGGCTTGCATGCTGCATTCCAGCACTCGACACCTGCAGTGGCATACAGTCCAGCCGTGCATGTGCCTGGTCTGTCGAGCACAGTGTATCCAGCCCAGGACTCTGCTGGCAGCTTCATCAGCCACTCGTGTGCCCCCGGCGCAAGCTCCTTGATCTGTGCACACAGAAGTTCGCATGTTTTCTTGTCTGTGGTCTTCATGGCGCCGTAGAAGCATGACATCACTTTGGCAACCTGCTGCTGAGAGCACCTCAGTGCAAGGCGTGCTGCCAGGTGCTTGCAGCACTCCCGCTGGTTTGGGCTCGAGCACACGTTGCCATTGGCGTCGAACACAGAGAGCTCGTCGTGCACTGCTTTCGAGATGGATGCACAACCGTCACGCAGGGCACACAGATCCGCTGCAGCTCCCTCTCGTTCTCTCAGCACGCCGCTGAGCCCCGCGTCACAAGCTTTGCGGAGGCACCAGCTCCAGTTGTCTGTCGACTCTCCACTGGTGATGGCGGTGCACAGGGGCAAGATTCGGTTGCTACCCATGGTCGTGACCACCGACAGCTGCTTCCAGCCGTTCAAGATGGGCCCAGATATCCACGCGCCGTCCAATTGCACCTGATCCAGCCCCACGATTTGAGCGTACTTGATCGTGGGTCCCAAACACACAAAGGCACGCACAAAGTGGTGGGCAACATCAGCCTCTACACTGCCTCCGTGCTCCGCAGCCAACTGCCCTGAGTAGTCCACCGGCAGGAACTCGGCGTGACAAGCTGAGCCCGGCAGCCTGGTGCAGATGTCTCTCAACAGACCGGGCAAGCGGCCAAAGTCGTGCACTTGATCTTCCTCTGCGCCTTTCCGCCTCCATTCTTCCAGAATTGCCTTGCAGGTTCGAATCGAATACTGATGGTTCCGGGTTTCCATTTCATCATTCACAAACTCGGCCTGCCCCTTGCCACGCTGAGCAGCAGCCGCCTTTAACGTTTGAGGACTGCACGTAGCCATCAAGCGCTCTTTGGCTTGCTTTACCGATGGCCGTCGCGAGCCGAGTGCTGCACACTGCGCTCCTGACTGCTGTCCGTTGAAGTGCATCAGCCAAGTACCTCGGTGTTTGCTCGTATGGTCTTGAGCAGCCTTGGCATCGTCTCCGGGAGGGACGATCGACCACAGCCGGGTGTCAGGATCCTCTCGCATGCGCACTTGAAATGGGCACTTCACTCCTGGTATGTCCGTGGCACAATATGCCACCAGGATTTTGTACTTGATGCCTTTGGGCCCTACGCCTTGCTTGTCTTTGAAACTGCAGTGAAATCCTCCATTGTCCCGGCAGAGGGCATCTATCCGCGCTTTCGTTGTGGTTTTGTCCGCCAGGCTTTGCAACGCACCCCAGGGAGCCCAGCCAGTGTGGTCAGGGCCGTGTGCGACGCAATCTGTGACTCGACCAGCGGCGCCAGCTCGAGCTCCAGCTCCGGCGGGGGTGTTCTTGGTGCTGGAGGCGCCCTGGTCGCGTGAGGCCCCCGAGCTCCTTGGTGTGGGATCGCCCCGGGCATCGGCGGTGAGGGACTGGTCATCTGCACCTGCGCCGTCGTCGTCGTCATGGTTGTCTCGGTCCGGGTTGGTGGGCGTGGTACCGAACGTGGCTCTGCAGCCCAATGCCGGCGTTTCCTTTCTGTCCAGTGCGGGACCTTGGTGGGTGCTCGCAGTCGGCATGTTGCGCAACCCCGCACACAGGGCAGCATGGCTTTCCTCGTCATCACTGATTTCAATGGCGTCCTGCTTGAGGCGTTTGCGTCTGCGTTGTGGGGGTGTCCGATGCAGCGGCGCACGCGCCGGGGGTGCGTGTGTGGGAAAACGCTGGCCCCACCCCCCACCCCCACCACATCCCCCACCCCAACCCCCGCCGAGGCCTTGTGTGCGCGAAGCCTCTTGATGTTCGAGGTGGTGTTCCAACACCACCTGTAAAGACAGCTCAACATTCGAATTTGCATTGGGCAGACGGTCTTGAAGGACTGACAGCATACCAGCAACCTCGGACAGAGGCATATGCACATCCATTGCCTGCAAACGGCTTTGAATGCAGCGGACGGTGGCCTCTGTGGCCTCAGCACATGGTGGCTCGACAGGCGCAGGGGTTCCACCACTGCCGCCACCGGCAGCTGGATGCCTTGCGGCGGCAGCGGACCCCCCGGCCCCGGCTTGTGGACGCAACGAGCTCCCTGCGGCGGTCGCCTCGTCGTCGGTTTGGTGACCATAAACACATTCGTCCAGTTGCTGCACGACAGCTGCGAGCGAAGCGGAGAGATCAGCATTTGGATGTTTGAGAAAGTGCCGCGCTTTTCTCAACGTTGTGCGAATGACGTCTCTGGAGACGTGGTACCCCATTCCACACACGCGATTATGGAGCGCGTTCACGGTTTCATAAGACGGATACAAATCGTGGACAGTTAATTCATAACGTTGTCTCGCGGCTGCAGTGGGAGAGAACACAGTTGCGTTTGGATCCGGCATCTCCCCGCGCGGCGGCAGGTTCACAGGGCCATCAATGGCACGATGGGCGTCCAACACAACGCGCTCATCCACAGAAAAGGAGTCCAGGAATGTGTTGAGCTGATGCAGCAAATTCCAGTTTGTCTGCAGGCAGTCCGCATCCACGTTGTCCAACTGCTTGTTTGTCATTGGGCATGTGGTGCCCCCGCCTCGCAAGTGCCTTTGGATGTGCAGACGCGAATATGTGTGACCAGTCTGCAGGAACACGGGGTCCACGAACGCTTCCCGTGAAATGGGGCAACGCAGTCCTGGTTGCGCCCGCAGTACTGTGTCGACCCTCTGTGCAATGAAGTGGGTGTACGCTCGGTCGAGGTCGCCTTGGAGTTGCATTAACATGCGAGGCCGGTCTTGGACGTCTTCAGCGCGCAGCAACTGCACGAGATCGGCAAAATGTTGCGGGTTGAGCGTGTGTGTGTCTGCCGACACACCTGCAGACGTCACGGCAACTAGGGGTGGGCCCGCGCCAGCGGCAGAGGTGGGCGTGGCAGATGGAGCACCAGCTACAGCGTGATGGCTATCTTGTGATGACGGAAACAAATCACTGTCACTGTCATCACTGTCGCTGTCACGACCGGCATTGCTAGGGCTGCGGCTTCCCGGCCACAACGCACTCATTTGCGAGGTTGTGAATTGTGCAGGTGAGCCGAAAGTGGCGGTGGAATCCTGTGAACCAGTCACGTGCATTGCCATGTTCAAATCTGGACCCAGCGAGCGCATCGCTCTGCCACTGCTACTGCCGTTCGAACTCTCAAGCGCCGCACCCGTGGTATTCCACTCAAACAAATCTCCGTAATCGAGCAACACCTCTGAATTTGCAGTCAGGGCTCGTGAAGACACGATTGTAGAACACGGATGCCCGTCGTTCGTTTGTGCGCTCAATATGTGTGCATTCACTCTGTCACGAGACCCCAAGGGCCCGCGCAGGCCATCGTTGGCCGCGCCACCAGTGAAAGCATGAGCGTCGTGCGCTGACAGGACGCTGTACTGCTGGAAGCGGTTTGCGCTGAGGCGCAGACTGCGAGGCATTCTGTGGGGATGAATGGGGCCATGACTCAGAATGGTGAGGATTTCGAAAGGTGCTGCGGCATCTTTGGTGAAAAGTCCGTTTCCCATTTCCCGCGCCGCTGCTGCGAGCACCACTGTTTTGCCGTGGCAATGTTCTTGCAAATCAGCCCAGGACATGTCCTTGATGGCTTCACGTAATGCCAGCAATTTTTCGTCGACATCATCGAGGTCGACACCGCTAGCGTTCGTGTAGTGCCCGCGCCCGAGGGCCCGTTTTGCTTCGTCGTCGTCGTCGTCCTCGTCACCGTCCTCACCGCCACTCGGTCCTCCTTGGGCACGGTGCACGGTACGCTGCATGCGAGGTTGTTTGCGAGGAGCGCAAGGATTTGCAGAGGTGTTACCGGCACGGACGCCGGCCGTGTGCGACGCTGACACCGGCTGGGGCTGTGTTCGTGGACGAGTGTCCAAACCGAACAGAATTAACGGGCAAGTGTCCCACATCCATTGCTCTTCTTCAGTCAGGGGCTTGTGATCCACCACTTTGGCGGCTGTCCGTGGCAGCCAGTCAAACGACCACAGCCTCGCAACACGCCAGTCGTGGGATAGTTGTACTTGAGCCACAGCGAAGTCCGCCATTGTTTTGAACTGCCCACATGCATTGTCAGTGGCTGTACACAGGGAGATACACCTTTGGTTTTCAGGCAACTTGGACAGGGTGTGCACCGTCGTTGGCTCGCGAATCCAGTTGTGACCCGGCTCCTCAAGGCCCGGAACCCTGGGCTTCGCATGGCGGTGCAGCAGGTGGGCGGCTTGGAGGTCAAGGCTTGCATTGTTGTGAGCGTCACGTCCAACAAAGAATGTTCTCTGCGACTTGACACAAAGCAGTCAGCTATGTCACACGCCCATTTTCTGACCAGAGCAACTGCATCATGACATGCCTTCTTTGGCAGGGTCACAAGTGCACATCAACAGCCTTCACCGTGTGCAGAGCGTCACCTGGCTGATGAGGTTTGGGTTGTGTTGCTGGCAGGGTCCGAGGGAGAGGGAGAGGGCTCCCCTTGGATTGTTCTTGTCCTCGTTGCCATCATCGCATGCGACAGCGGCAGAGGTGGTGCTCTGGGACTTGAAACCAAGCAGTCAGGTATTTCACACGCCCATGTTCTGACAAGAGCAACAAGGCATGACATGTCTTGTTTAGCAAGGTCACAAGTGCAGTGCAAGCGCCAGCAATCTCCTGAGCAACAACGAATCCACGAACGCTGTCGCAACGACAGCGTGTGTGATGTGTACCGATTGTTGCAGAGACTAACTTGAGCATGAATGCACGAGCAACACGAACATCAACAGCCTTCACAGTGTGAAGATGCAGGACAGGATGTGGCAGCGTCACCTGGCGGGTGAGGTTTGGGTTGTGTTGCTTGCAGGGTCCGAACGAGAGAGCTCTCCATGGATTGTTCTGGTCCTCGTCGCCATCATCGCCTCCGACAGCGGCAGAGGTGGTTCTCTGGGACTTGCAACCCAACCAAGCAGTCAGGTATTTCACACGCCCATGTTCTGACAAGAGCAACAAGGCATGACATGTTGTTTAGCAGGGTCACAAGTGCAGTGCAAGCGCCAGCAATCTCCTCAGCAACAACGAATCCACGAACGCTGTCGCAACGACAGCGTATGTGATGTGTGCCGATTGTTGCAGAGACCAGGGGCTGCCTGAATGCACGAGGTACACTAGCATCACATTTTAGATTTAGAGATGGCGGACAGGATAGACAGCGTCACCTGGCTGACGAGGGAGGTGGTGTGTTGCTGGCAGTGTCGCATGGAGAGGGCACGTCTTGGGTTGTCGTTGTTGTGCTCGTTGTTGTGCTTGTCAACATGATCGCTTCCGCTTCCAACAGGGTTGGTCCTCTGCGAGCGACCGAGAATAATACAGTTAGCATGCACGATCGGATCAGGTTCACAAGTTGCAGTGGGTTTTCATGAGCAACATCCATTTCCCTTCACGCTATGTGTGCACACAGCGTGTTCTAAGGGGGCGGATATTGCAGAAAGGACCCACAGCACTCATGTGGTCGAGGCGGGGGTCAGCTTGCTGGTAGTGTTTTCCAGCAGCATTCCGGGGTACAGGGTTCTTGCTCTGTGACATGGAGCAAGCCAAGCAAGTCATCATGTACACTGTATATCTATATATATGTATATAGATATATACATGTATATATATATCCCGCATATATATAAACATATATACATATATATATATATGTATATATGTATATACATGTACGCGCAGGACTGTCGCCACGGCCAAGGGGCAATTGGCACTATATACATATATATATATATGTATATATATGTATATAAATGTACGCGCAGGACTGTCGCCACGGCCAAGGGGCAATTGGCACAGTAAAGGGGCAATTGCAGCACAGGAAAGCAGGAACAGCCAAGCAACCAATCAATTAAGGTGCTGGGGCAGCATCGTGTGCGTGCGGAACAAAGCAGGAACAGCAAAGCAGGCAATCAATTAAGGGGCTGGGGCAGCAGCACAGTGTGCGTGCGGAACGAGAACAGGCACAGCATGCTTGCGTGAGCAGACAGAGCCGGCGAATGGGAGTATGCGTAGCCACACATACTCCCATGCCTACACATGCACATAAATACGCATGTGTATGCACATACATGCACACAGATACCAATGTATATATGTATGTACATATATGTATACATCCCGCATGTATACATACATATATATATAAATATATATATATATACCATATATATATATATATACATATATATATATATATATATATATATATATATATATATATATATATATATATACTTATATATATATA
>Ga0115006_10003320_pt1 | contig 10891 bp, 4 predicted proteins | sample ArcOceMetagenome_3_FD_88943 | JGI IMG/M metagenome (GOLD analysis project Ga0115006, IMG submission 88943) | Marine eukaryotic phytoplankton communities from Arctic Ocean - Arctic Ocean- Svalbard ARC20M Metagenome | ecosystem: Environmental > Aquatic > Marine > Oceanic | place: Arctic Ocean...
GGCTTCGGCGGTGTTGGCGGACCTACCGATGGTCTGGCGGCAGCGGTTGCTGCACCGCCTCCGGTGTACGATGATATGAGCTTTGACCTGTTGGCTGCAGCTCCGTCGATTTATAGGCCGCCATCATTATCCCCTCAGTCGTTCCCTTCGGTGGATCAGCGCCTGTCGCCAAACCATGATCGGGATCTCACCGCCTCTGGCAGCACTAAGAAGTCACAAAGGAAACGCAATGCCAAAAAGTTTCTGGGAGATGACGACGACGGTGATGATTTATCTAATATTTCTACTGGAATGGGCACGAAATCAACCAAGGCAGCGAATAAGGCCAAGGCCAAGGCTTTTGCCGCGAGTTCAACTTCACCGGTTGTAGAATCATCGGAGGCTTCGCCACAAATGATGCCCCCTCCACTGCCGAGGCCCGGTCAGAGTGGAGTCAATCTAGCTTACTTGCAGGGTTCGGCTGTGTTTGAATCTGGTCAGTCGGGGCAGACTTCCTCGGCAGCGCTTATGCTTGCTGCTGCAAAAGAAGAACCATCGGCGACGCCACCATCCAAAAAGAGTAAATCGAAGAGTAAGAAGCGCCATTCTACCACCAAGGCCAGCGAAGGGTCGCCGTCTGACGTCCAGGTGGCTACCTCCACTTCCGCATCTTCGGCAGTGGATCCAATGTATTGCGGTCTCGATTCGAATACTACTCTGTTTTATCCGTTCATGCCGTTGCCGGCGGAAGTTGCGATGAGACGGCTGCAAAAGACCTTCCCCGGGCTGGAGAAGACTCATGTGCATCTAATGCGAACGTCTGATGCAGTTGCACCGGGGAAGAGTGTGGCTGCGATGAATGGAGCGACAGCGACGGCCACTTCGGTGTCGGAGGACAATAACAATCCATTGTTCCGACTATTCGTGGATCACCTTGGAGCATTGGATGCATTGCAATCCTCCTCGAAGGCAGCAGCTGCAGCTACATCATCGGCGGACGGCTCTACTGAGACTCAAGCGCCTCCTGGACCCGAAGAACTCAACATCAACATTCACAAACACCTTGGCGAAGCGAGGAAGGAGATTTCAGGGATAAAGAACAAACAGCTGCGTGACGAGGTGATGAAGGTATTGCTCTTGACTCGGAGACAGTCCAATTTTCTTAGCACGAGTATTTTCAATATGGATACTTGGTGCAAGGAGCATTTGTCAGAAATTGAATATGAGGAGGGCTTTGTAGATGAGACGCCGGGGGCTGAAAAGCACAGCAAGCAAGGTGCGCCTGAGCCAGGAAACATCTTGCCTTTTCTTTCATCAATGACCCCAGTGTTTGTAAAGATCCGTGTGAAGTGTAAGGGATTTCGAGAGTCGGCATCACAAACGGCCAGGCTCAATGGCGGTCCACTTTCGGCTCAATTGCCTATCCATCCCGATGTCGATCATGGTCCTGGTCCTGCAGGCACAACCCCGCCCAGCAAGCGAAGGCGCAAGTCTTCCAGCGGTATCACAAGCATGCCATCCAATGTTTCGTACGAGTTTTTGACCATCCCTGAAAGGCGACGTCTCGTTGCAAGAGCCATTTCTACGCAGGCCTTTGAGCTAGAGGATCGGCAGAAGGAAGTGATGTCGAAGCGGGGTGCCTTTCGTGAGGAATCTAGCGACAAAATTGCGCAGATTATCAAGGACGATCCCGTTCAGATCTGCCATACGACGACGATGTGGCAAATAATGAAGCACAGTCCATACATCTTGGATATAACTGAAGAAGACATTAGGGAAGGGCTAGCTGAAGTGTGGCAGCCGGAGCTAGGGTCGAGAGAAATGCATTGGGGGGAAATACCGGCTGTCAGAATTTTCCAGAGTCATCCGTCAAGGAAGCGGAAACGAGAGGAAGTTGGACAGAAGAAGGAAAGTGAGGACAAACTGCCGCCAACCAAGCTTTTTGATCGATTGCAGTCACTTCTTATGGACGTTGGAAGCGACGACGATGATGACAATGATGCCAATCCAGACCCAGACCCAGATATAAATGGCATCGAAAACGTGAGCAATGGCGCGGTGGGTGATGCCAACCCGAACGGTCGAGAGGATTCTTTCGTCAACACTGCATCATTCTTTATCTCAGACCCAAATCGAGAACCACCGCTTACTACCTTTGCCAAAAGAAGTGGAGATGCTTTGCTTGACCTTTCCAAACTTACCCTCGATCAAAGGGCTTACCTTCAGCTTCGAGCCTTGGGTCTTGCCGATGCTCCTCTTCTCCCTTCTCTTTTGCCGATCGTTGAAGAAGAAGTCTTCGTTCCAGTTCCTAAGCCGAGTTCGATTAATGGGGGAGCAAACAAGCCAACATGTGCGGCCTCGGATGAGGAAAAGATAGCTCTGACTCTCCCTGACACAGTAATTAGTGCTGCCTCCAAGAGCAATGGAGCGCCGGCAGCTTCTGCTGGCACCATCGGTCCTTCTTCTTCTGGCACAAAAAGTATTTGCAGCGACAATGATGCAGACTTGTGTGATGATCTAGATACTATCATTCGACGTATGCAAGATGATTTGTCGGGTATGCATCGCTCCAGCAACATGCGGGCAGCGTCACTTCATGCATCTGCCCAGGAACAGATCTATGAGCAGCGTCGAGTGAAGCGGCGTGAAGAGGAATGTTCTTCTCTCGTTGCCAAGCATGCGCAGCTCATCAAGAAAAAGAAAGAGGTTCAAAACAAAAGGGTGCCGCCAAAGTCATCCAAGGAGCACGAGGATTGGCTTCCCTGGTGACCTGGTGATAGCTAATGCAAATCCTGTGTCGTGTCGCATACATTTACCCATGGATGGATAATAAGCAGTGAAAGCGCCACCATATCGCCAAGCTACGTAGATTTTCAAAGCAATAATGGATCTAAACAATGTATTTTTACAACGAACATTTAGAGTTGGTATCACTGAAGGTCCATTGAGTGCGTGCCTTCCGGCCGACGGTGGCGACCCGGTCGACTTGTGCTCTGTTTTGGGCAGGGAATTATTTGAGAGAAGTTTTTCGTAGGCCGGAATATCGACAGGACAGATTACAGCTGTAGATGTGAAGGATGTTCTGAAGTCCGTTTAATTAAAATGTTTATTACTATTACTAATGGTTCGTTACTCTTCGGTGGTCTCTTCCTTTCCTTCGTCGGTGTCATGGGCACCCTGTCCTTCTTCCTCATTCGCCGGGCCCCTACGGGACTTCTCGAATTGCTTCAAATCAAATTCAATTTCCGCCAAACTCGTTGGGTCGGACGCCAAAAGTTCCTTCACTTCGGCCTTGGATGTTTTGTAGATCTCAACGAAGAACAGCATCAAATTTTTCAGCAGAGGGGAACGACTCTTTTCGAGAATCTGCTTCATCCTGCAGAGGATGGGCACCACAGTATCAATCAAGTGCTTCTTGCTGATTTTGTTCAGCAAGCGCCCTCGGACAGCAGAGAGTTGAGCTGCGCTTGGCCCATTGGTGACGGCGTTCGCCTCCTCCATATCGTCGGCATCATTGGCCGTTGTCGATGTCCGACCAACTCGAGCGCTGGGGCTGGTTAGAACTGCCAAACAGTCGGAGACGACAGCAAAGGCCTTTTCTCTTCGCCTTCCCTCAGGTGTCATATCACTCTTAGCGGGAGTCTGGCCTTGGGGCAGAGGTTCTAGACACAGTCGAAGATCACTGTCGATCTCAAGCGCTCCAGCTAGAACTTCCTTTGCCAGTCTGGCAGTAATTCCAATCTTTTCCTCGTCGGACATGTTTGATAGCATCATACGGTAGATGCTCATGCGCTGCCTCTTGGACAGACGAATGCCCTCAAAGCTGACAGATATGCCCGAACCGGACTCTCCGTTTGCCTTGGCTGTCGCATAAATCTTGTGGGCCGTGCAGTTGTTGAGCACAAACAGGGCTTCAACGAAATTATTAAAGAAGATGTTGGGCTGCTTCGACAGTAGAGGGCCACAAAGTGTGGTCTGGGCGAGATGCGCTACTTCGACGTCATCATCAACACACGCGGCCAAGAATCTGTGAACGAGAAGGCCCCTCCACTTAATGTAGTCCTGCAATATCAAGCTCGACAGAAGCAACACCGCATGCTTTCGAACAATGGAGGAATCCTTGCAGGGATCGGGGCCCATAATGCTCACACTGCTCGGGAGGGGAGTATTACATCCCGATTGGAGGCAGGAGGCCTGCAAGTTGCGTAGAAAGGGAAATGAATTTAATGCGTGAGTTCGCTATGAATATCAAACAAATAAAAGCCCACTCGCTTTTCTAATCGGCCAGATTATTAATATGCTCACCATGACGGGAAGGAATTTATCTACCAAATTCGTGTACTTGATGCACAAGTCACCGAGAACGAGGAGAACGTTGCTCTGGACAGAAGGGTCGTTGATGTCGGTTTCTTGGTTCAACTCACGGGCCAGGATGTTGAGACATTCCTTGGCGAGGCGCTCATCACGAAGGCATAGCTTACCGAGACTTACAAAGCCGAGAGCACGCGCTGTCTGAGGTGTCGGTGACGGCGTTGCTCCATCCACAGGGGGCAAGTGAGAGGGAAGAACAAGCTGGATAAGATTGATGAGTCGGCTCGATGGACGGACGCGGAGCCCGCGAACGGGATCTTCGTTGCTTTCATCCTTCTTTGACTTGACATTCGATGCGTCCTCATCGGTGGCAAAGCCAACCAATGACAGTTCCCCGACGGTAAAGATAGCACGCTCAATTTCAGAGGATTCGTACGTTAACCCTTGGCCGGTCTTTTTCACAAAAGACTCAAGTGTAGCCTCGCAGCTCGAATAAAGCTCGGCAATCCACTGGGCGCACGCATCGTGAACGTCCTCATCGGCCTTGGTATCCTTATCGTCACAAATGCGTTTGCTAAGCGCGATCAAGGCGGAAATGCCAGATCCAATCAAATCATTTGGCAAATCGAAGGATGACAAAAGATTCTTCAATGATGCCGCCGAGTGGGATGCGGCCGATACTCCCACCATCGATCCCAGCCGAGACATAACCTGTAAGCACTGACGAGAAGTAATGATTGTTGTGGAGAGAGATTGCTGGGAAATGACTGGGGAGGAGCTCATTTGATGAAGCTTTTCCCAGGACGATGCCAAGAATTCAGAGTCACAAGAGCTCGATTTGAAAGCCTTGATTGGGTCAAATCTGCCGGACTGCTGCGTGCCCTTCTTCTGGGGACCGCAATCAGTAAGGGCATCAAGGAGACACCATGCACCAACTCTTTGAGACTCAACATTGCTGTTGAAGAGAGAAGAATTGTCAGTAAGTGTTTCGTTCATATCCTCAGTATCATCGGAAGACGATCCTTCCAATTCCAGACTCGAAACGGCAACCCGGTGAACTTCCTTAAGAAGTGGCTTGGAAACATTTCCGTGGGATGCTCCGGCGTCGTCAAACACCTTCGTCAGAGCGACCTTGAGTGCCCGGGTACCGCCCTTTGATGCTCCCGATTCATTTGATGCTTCACTAATTCGTGCAAGAACTCTCCACGCCGTCATGTAGCGGTTCTTCTGAAAGTCGCTATTCCAAGCAGTCGTTCTGCCGCCAACCTCAATGATAGGATCAAGTACGATCTCACAGAAGAGGTCGACAGCCTTGCTGACGCAAGTGGTCTCAGCATCAAGAACCAGAGGGAGGACAGCCTCGGCGAAGGCAGAATCCAGAAGAGACACCCTACCCTTCGAATACTGATTCTTCACGAGTGTCGCGAGAGCTTCCGCTGCGGCCTTCCTCGTTGCGACCGACTGATCTCCGCAGAGACGGCAGAAAATCACGACATCGCTCTGCGATGGGCAGGTTTGGGCCAGGCAGGAGGTAGATTCGCCATCCATGACCAGGAGCATGCTGGTCAAGCCAGCAATCGAAGCCTTGCGGACCGTGGCCCTCTCGTCGCATGCTGCCCTCTTTCGAAGAGTGGAGATAAGTTGAGGAGCCAGCTTTAGCACAGCCTCCTTGAAGGGCTTGGCTTCGTCTGCTTGGTCCTTCTCAAAGTCTTCCATCTCGTCGTCGCTCAGAACAAACGATTCGTCGCTAGCCTTTCCTTCGCTATCGACCTTTGTGATGCGGGCCAAGGCATCCGAGAGAGAATGGGCGGCGCGGGCGCGAACTGCGGGAGCCCGATCCGACAAACGGTCATGCAGAGCCTTGAGGAGGGCTACGGGAATACTGGGCTCGGTCATAATCTCGCGCAAAGCGGGCGACATAGTGCTGGTATCGCGAACTCCGGGGCTGGAAACTCGGACGGCGGTGTTGTAGTGCTTCCATATCCAATCGTCCGACAGGAATTCTCCCACCAACTCAACCGCAAACAGACGATGGAATGCCACCTTCGAATGGCATAGCTGCGTGATGAAGCGGAGGAAATACGACTGTTCCAGCGAGGGGAAGCGGGGGAGGCACCTCTTGATGATCGACGAGGCCCGGGCACGTACTTGGGCCCGCTCGAGTCCCTTGGCGGTGGCGAGCTTCTGCATCAGCCCAAGCATCGTGCTCAGAATTGGCCGGGGCTTCTTCTTGGCACTCCCCTCCTCTTCAGCATCGGGTTGGGCGGGAGTGTAGGCGCGGCTCTTGCTCGGAGTCACGGTCTTCTTGAGCGAGGGAGGAACCGGCGATAGCAGGCCGACCGACTTGCGACGCGACTTGTGCTCCGTCCTGGGAGTTTTGCTCCCGGCCGCCCCGGGGGTCATGGGAGCGTCGTCCCCACCGCCTACCGATCCACCCCGGACGCGGGGAGTGCGACGTGGCCTTGACGCGGCCCTGACGATGGAATCGTACTTCTCAATATCGTCCGACACCGACCCAATAATGCCCTCGAGGACGTCCGTGGCGGCATCGTGAGCGTTGAGCTTGCCCTTCTGTCCCATCGGAAGCTCCACGTGAAGCGACAGCAACGGAAGAAGACCACGGAGGACGAAGACGGCAGTTTCCTGGCTGGTCTCCATGGCCTTCTCGGCATCCGCGGCGGCAGCCGCGGTAGTAGCACCGCCACCCCGGTTGGCAGACCTGGAGGGAGTCTTGGCCATGGCAACGGTGGCGGCGGTGGCATCATCCCGAATGACCACACAGGTCTGCAGGGCATGCGACAGAGACTTGACGGCGCCGTTGCACAGGGAACGCATCTCGCCATCCCCCTCGGCGATGGACGGAGAGGCCAGCAGGGCGCTGGCGCAGGCCATGGCGACGGTGACGGCGTCGAGGATGGCCTCCTTGGCCTCGGAGGACCAGTTGATGAACTCCTTCAGGACGGGGACCTTGGCAATGGACAGGGCCAGGCGAAGACCTCCCATGACCATCTCCTGCTCCGAGTGGGTGTTGTTGTCGGTGTTGGGGTTGGCGGTAGAGGCTTCCATGATGTCGACGTCTTGCTCGGCCTCGTCCTTGTCTTCGATATCGGAACGATCCTCCTCCTCGTCGAAATCACTCTCGTCGTCGGAGTCGGCCTCGCTATCGCTGAGCTTGGCCACGACAACGCTGCGAGCACTGCGCCGGAGGGACTCGGACGTCGTCGTTTTGGTCTTCTTGCCCCCTCCTCCTGCCCCTCCCCTCGCCTTGACGCCCTTGCGCTTTCGAGGTCCTCCCCCCTTGCGCCCTCTCTTGCTGGCGTTGGCCCCGGCATCGCCCTGCCCGCCTCGCTTGCGGGCGTTCTTCTTGCCCTTGCCCTTCCTGTGGTTAGAGTTGGCACCACCGTTGTCCTCGTCGTCGTCTCCGGCACCGGGCTCGCGTCCGCGGCACTCGACGGACCAGCGGCGGACCAGGGCGCTCAGCGCCGACACGGCGGCGGCATCGATGAGGCCGGCGCCCCACGCCCCGGGCATGGCGATGAGCTCGGCGTAGACCCGGCCGGCGAGCAGGCCGAGGCGGGAGATGGTCATGCTCTTCTTGGCCGGATCGCCGGCGAGGCCCATGGCCTCCAGGTTGGCCTGCACGTCCTGCGTGGCCGGGAGGAGGGCGGCGGCGTCGACCCGGTCCGTGAGGAGCTGGGACAGGACGGCCGGGAGGTTGGACATGGCCGAGGAGGGCAGATTGACCAGGGCGTCGCGAACTCCCGCCTTGGTGGGGGACTGGGCCGAGGAAGAGGCGGAGATGGAGTTGGACTGCTTGTTGTTGTAATCGATGTTGGTACGGATAAAGTCGCTGTTGGCGTTCTGTTGGGACGGGGCAAGATTTTCACCGTCGTCGTTGTCATTGGTCGCATGGCCCGAAGATCCGACCTTGCTCTTCCCGGCCGACGCGCCCTGCTCCTGCTGAACCTTCTGCAGGGCATCGAGAAGCCTCCCGCAGAGCTGGATCTGGACGGTATTATCATCGCTATCGTCGGCGGCGTCGTTACCATCGCGATGGTCGGGGACGCCGGCATCGAACCCCGTCGAGGACAGCAGCTGCAGCACGGCCTGGCGGGCGTCGCATCGCGCCCCGTCGAGGGGGCTGATGGCCGGCGTGGTGGTGGATACTTCGACCTCCATCGTCGTGGAATAAATAATGAATGGAAAACGACGGTTGCAAAAATCTGGGAATTCAGTCGATCGGGTCTGAAGGTTCGCATCACATTGCAACGGCAAAATTCGGCGGCGCTGCTTGCACACAATGCGATTTCCGATGAAGGTCTCCTCATTTCCCCTGCCCCCGTCGGTATCCCCGTGATCCCCGGTCCAACCTACCACCAAAATGAGCGACGTCGACGATCGTCGGACGTCGTCGGCGGTGGCGGCGTCGGCGTCGGCGGAGGACCCGGTCGCTTCTCGAACCCAAGGACTGACATCATCCTCCCTCCGACATCATCAAGAGAACGATGGCCAAGGCGGCCATGGCGGCCGAGAAGAAGGCCGAGAAGGAGGCGAAGCGCCAGGCCGAGAATCGCGAAAATGCCTAGGACATCAACCGTGTGGTGTGCCGTTCGGACTGGACCGGTCAGCTCTGGAGGGCGTTCATCTATCAGAAGACCAGATCCGTTTATCTCGTCGAGTTTTCCGCCCGCCTTGTTTCTCGTCCTGCCATGGCAATAGGTCCCTTCTCTTTTGACGCCGACGATAGAGATAAATGGATTATTCCCGGAGAAATCCTTGCAGAATTGAAAGAGGTTGAAGAAGGCACTGGTTTACGTTTTGGCCCACCATCCAAGAAACTAGTGAATAATAACACAACAAGAAAACAATCCCGCAAAATGTTTGGTCCAGGGCGAGAAAAGAAGAGAAAATACAGGAGTGAAGGGCCAGTTGAAGAAAATTTGTCAAATTTCGACAGAAAGAAAGCCGATGGCTTGCTCATACAGATTGCCGAATCCCTTACCAAGCCTCAGATGGGATCTAGGACCCGGCGGAGCGAAAAACGGAGGAAAAAAATGATTTTCTGGGAAAGAAAGCAGCCCCGGGCCCAAAACCGCCAAAATCAAATCAAACGCTACAACTATTTCGATAACACATTCAAACAAAGCATGCAATTCTACACAAAGATATGCTACCGGTATTGACCAGCTGTATCTTGTTGTGGAGATATTCGACACATGATGTAAGGCCCTATCGGGTTATCAGCACAAAATTGTGTGCTCATAACCGGTTTTTCCTTCCACGTGGAATATTTTTAGAGTGTTTTGACCATTGACCCCTGAAAATCGCACGAAAAGATACGGGCCACGATGGGGTCAACTTCGAGCGGCGATTACTGGCGACACGCGCACGCAATCGCTTTTCGCCCGCCGCAGTCGCATCCAGCATGTCTTGAAGAGGGTTGCTGTTGCCGTGGGGACCTCTGGAGTGCGTTTTTACGACGACGGCATTTGCAGCAAGACAGGCCTCGACGGCCGATTTTTCGGCCACAAGATGTGTCGTATCTTCCGCAATGTCCGGAATTATGAAACCGGAGTGCTCAACGACGGTGTAAGAAGGTGAGATCTATCACGTGTGTGAAACACAGCGTCAGAGCTCCGTTTTTGCAAAAATCGAATTTCCCAGGATTTCCTCCGGTATTTCACAATTCCGGGTCCTAGAGCAATGGGCCAATATGTGAAAGCAGCAGCATGCATTATAGAAGTCGATAAATATGAACACAGGTCCGTATTAGTACGGAGCGTAGCTGAGAGCCGAAAGGGGGGAAATGATGCCCACGCGGAACAGCATCTGTTGGACAGTCTGTACAGCAGATTGCTCTGTGAGCTAAAGAAAACAAGACACGATAATGCGAGTCAGTACATGATTCTGATGGTCACTCAAAACATGAAACAGGATGAATTAAACATGGACGGATCCCTCTGTGGTGGCTGTGTTTGCGCGCTAAATAAATTTCAGAGGATCTGCGGTCTGACGCAATCAAAGTTAAAGGTGATTACGCCCCGAATGGAACGAAAAGACGAGACCGACGATTTAAGGTCGATATCTACCATTGTAAAGATTAGGAAGCGATGGGATGATTGTCGTAGTTCAAACGAAATGGACTTCTCAGATGTTGATTATGTACAATGTCGGATGAATAACTATTCCTCGGCTGACAGCAACCCGAAATATAAGAATGGCGAGCCACAAACAGTTGAAAAGTTAATACAGGATGAATGCAAACGCAAGAATAGGAGAGAGCATATGCAGTGCTGTCACTGTGCCGAGGATGAAAAGCACTTGTTTGAGATGCGATGATAAACTCGATCTCACTTGGGATCTTCTTAATTTTGTATGCAATCTTTTTACCTTTAAGCAAAAATAATCGCCTACGATCGTACCTTATATGTACAATAAGCTACTACGTAGTAGCCTGAAAGTCGCGATGGTCCTGATGATCATTCAGAGAGCCACTCTCTTGTGCCATGAATTTCGGCGGGGTACATCTACACGTATTGGATCTAGTCTACTCTATTATGTGGAAATTTTCAATTACTTGAACAACTTTTTAACTTGTAGA
>Ga0115006_10003321_pt1 | contig 10889 bp, 10 predicted proteins | sample ArcOceMetagenome_3_FD_88943 | JGI IMG/M metagenome (GOLD analysis project Ga0115006, IMG submission 88943) | Marine eukaryotic phytoplankton communities from Arctic Ocean - Arctic Ocean- Svalbard ARC20M Metagenome | ecosystem: Environmental > Aquatic > Marine > Oceanic | place: Arctic Ocean...
ACCAATTGCTGCTGTTTTTCTTTTTGGGTTGTTCTACAAATGGATCAATGCTAAAGGTGCAATTGTATCGTTATGGTTAGGTTTTATTGTTGGAATTTTCAGATTAGTAGCAGAATTTCTTTCTAATGAAGGAACTATAGTTGTTGCAGAAGATTCGCTTTTGGGGCTTTTTATAGGGGTGAACTTTTTGCATTTTGCCTTATTTTTACTCCTATTCTGTGGCTCAGTTTTAATACTTGTTAGTAAACTGACAACACCACAGCCACTAGAAACATTAGAATTGGTTACTTTTAAATCGAGAAACCTTAGACCAAAATTTATATGGTCAATAGACACGACCTTAACAGTTGTGCTAATCGGACTTGTATTGATGCTTTGGATACTGTTTAGCCCTTGGGGAATTGCACAATAGAAAACAACATAGAAAATGGATTTAGAATTAAAAGGGAAAACGGTTTTCATAACAGGGTCTACAGCTGGAATTGGTTTTGCAACGGCAAAAGCATTACTGAACGAGGGCGCTAGCGTCATCCTCAATGGTCGAACTTCTGCCTCAGTAGAGGCAGCGATTAAACGCCTAGAACGAGCGTTTCCTGACGAAACAATTTCTGGCATTGCAACAGACTTCAGCATACTAGGAGAAGTGAATAATCTCCTAGAAAACCTACCTAAAATAGATGTACTAATCAACAATGTTGGGGTGTATTCTTCCGGTTCTTTTTTTGAAACCGATGATGCGGAATGGTATCGTCAGTTTGAAGTAAATGTAATGAGCGGAGTCCGCTTATCGAAAAGTTTGCTCCCGCGTATGTTGACTAATAATTGGGGGCGGATTTTGTTTATTTCCAGCGAATGCGCCAGTCTAACGCCTCCTGATTTAATTGCATACAGCATGACCAAAGCTGCTATTTTAGCAGTTTCTCGTGGCTTGGCTCAATTAACAAAAGCAACCAATGTTACCGTAAATTCAGTAATCCCAGGGTCTACTTTGTCCGAAGGAGCAGAGCAGTTTTTAGAAGATGCTGCACAAAAAGAACAGAAGACAAAAAATGAAATAGAAAACGCTTTTTTTACAGAAGTAAGAACAAGCTCTTTGCTGCAGCGGTTTGCTAAAGTAGAAGAGGTAGCCGATACGATTGTGTATATAGCGAGTCCGCGTTCTTCCGCTACAAACGGGGCAGCAATTAAAGTTGACGGAGGAAGTTCTGGAGGATTGTTTTAGTTTTTTGAGTTGGGTCTTTTAATTTAAGGCATGTTTTCTGGAAATTGATTATCTTGATTGAGTTAAATGAACTCGTATCAAAAAGCCCTTCTTTTTTCTTGTTTTACTTTCCTTCCTTACTTTCGCTCAAGAGCGGAACGAGGCCTTAATTATTCATGGGAAGATTTTTACGGTTTCTTATAACGAATTATACGAGCAGCCCAATTGGATTACCTATTGCGTTCGAGATGTTCCAAAGAATGTAGATCGAAAAGGATATAATTTTCGGAAAGATGCACAGGTATGGACTTCAAATAATGCGGATTATAAAAACAACATTTGGGACAAAGGACATCTGGCCCCTGCCGCTGCTTTTTCTGATTCAGAAGGCAATCTAAAGGCAACCTTTTCTTTTTTGAACTGTACACTTCAACACCAAAGGTTAAACCGAAAAGAGTGGGCTCAACTCGAACAACAAGTACGTGATTGGGCTAAAGCGTTTGGCGACATGAGTGTAGAAGTAGACGTTCTTTTCGAATCAAACCACCGAGTTTTACCCACGGGAGCACATGTACCTTCTGGCTTCATCAAACGGATTCAATTTCCTGATGGCACCACCAAATGCTTCTATTTTCCCAATGATGATACGCTTAATAAAAACTGGACTCAATTTGAGATTGAATGCGACTAAAGCAAAAACCTTTCGAATGAGTATTTCTATTTGAGGACGTAAAACAATGAAACAGCATTGCATGGTAATCTTCCTCCCACAAATTACAGGAATTAAAATGTTTAAAAACATTGGCTTTAGGGGATTTGTTTATACTTTTAATCCCAATAAATTGGTTTAGAACACCCACTAAACTTCTACTAAATTGAATATGAAAAAAACAGTACTAGCCGTCTTGGTAAACTATGGTGATGAGCAATTAGATTATCTGCAAGAAGTAGTAACTGCTCTAAAAAAATTCGAAAAGTATAGGGTGACTGTAGTCGTGCATTCGAATATTACGTTAGATCAGATCAAAGGAATTGATCAAGTAAAACTTTTCGAAAAACAACCAGGAGTAAGATCATTAACCGATGTACTGTTTAAACTGAAGTTAGGTGTAAAATGGACTGGAAGAATGTTTGATTTAAACCTACTTCCAATGACATGCCGTAAAACTATTGTCGAAGCAGCAAATCAGTACGATTATTATATTTTTTCTGAAAATGACCATCTGTGGTTAGAACACCACTTGGACAATTTCCTCGAATACGAAGCTATTTTACCTATAAACAGAATAGCAGGTCTAATTCAATACGAGGCCAATGAAAGCGGGAAATACTTTCCAGGACACCACGCGCATTATGATTGGGACCTAGATTCTATTGAAGTCCATGGTGGAAAAATATTTGCACACTTTACAAACGTTCACCAAGCAAGTTTTTTAATTTCAAATACGCAATTGTCGCGGATATTAGAAACAAAAGACTTTGGCAATTTTTTATCGAAAGACAGCTACAGCACCAAATGCAGAACAAACACAGACCTTTATCAGTACTGTGGAATGAAAAAATTGATTTGTGTTTCTGATTTTGAAGAAAATTTAATCCACCATTTGCCTAACATTTATATCAATGGAGACAAAGGGCGGGAAAAATTAAGATCGGAAGAGAAAAGAATGCAAGAGGGTGTCAATAAAGTATTGAGTAAAACGCCTAATTAAAATCAGTTCTTTTCGAGTTGCACTGTAAAATGCCGCATGATGGGCGCCTCCCATTTGATGGAATAACCCCTTTTGGCTTCCTTGCGGGTGTCGAATACTTTTTTAATTGCCACTGCTACGTATTCCATATGGGAAAGCGTGTAGGTTCTTCTTGGGATAGCCAAGCGAACCATTTCCAATTTCGGAAAACGATTTTCTCTGGTCACGGGATCTCGATCGGCCAACAAAGTTCCAATTTCTACTCCACGAATTCCAGCAACAATATATAATTCAATCGCCAAAGACTGTGCTTGGTACTCCTCTTTAGGGATCTCGGGGACAAACTTTGCAGCATCAATATAAACGGCATGACCACCAAATGGCTTAAGAACAGGAATGCCAAAGGCGTCGAGGCGTTTGCCTAAATAGGCCGTTTGCTGAATTCGGCTTTCTAGATATTCGAATTCTACACCCTCGAGTAATCCTTGTGCCAAAGCGCCCATATCCCGACCCGACATTCCGCCATAGGTAACAAAACCTTCGTACATGATAGCAAAAGTCGAACAGCTTTCGTAAACTTTTGGATCGTTCAACGCAATGAAACCTCCCATATTGACAAGCCCATCTTTTTTTGCGCTCATGGTCATTCCGTCCGCTAAAGAGAATGTCTCTTTTACAATCTCCTTGATGCTGCGGTTGGCGAATTCTTCTTCGCGTATTTTAATGAAATAGGCATTTTCTGCAAAACGGGCAGCATCGATGTAAAAACCAACCTCGTATTGGTTGCATAAGGCACGAACCGCGCGCATGTTTTCAATAGAAACGGGTTGCCCACCCGCCGAGTTACACGTAATGGTCATCAGTACAAAAGGGATTTTTTCTTTGGGATGTTGCTGTAGAATTGCTTCGAGCTTTTGTAAATCAATATTTCCTTTAAAAGGATGATCGATTGCAATGTCAAAAGCTTCGTCTATGGTACAGTCAACTGCTGTTGCTTTTCTGTATTCGATATGCCCTTTGGTGGTATCAAAATGAGCATTCCCTGGGATAAAATCACCCTCCTTTACTAAGGCTGAAAACAAAACATTTTCTGCAGCTCTCCCTTGATGGGTTGGAATAAAGTGAGTAAAACCTGTAAGATCTTTTACTGTTTTTTCTAATTTCAAGAACGAGCGCGATCCGGCGTAACTTTCGTCGCCTAACATTACTTCGGCCCATTGCTTGTCTGACATTGCGCCCGTGCCAGAATCGGTAATTAAGTCGATAATGACTTGATCGCTGTTTAACTTAAAGAGGTTATAGGATGCTTCCTCTATCCATTTTTTTCGTTGTTTGGGAGTCGATAATTGAATCGATTCCACAGTTTTTATTTTATAGGGTTCTATATAAGGTAAGTGCATACCAATTGGATGTTCGTTATTTAAAAATTGAAAAGGGCTCTTTTGAAAGAGCAATCGGAGGTATTAAGCCAAGATGTAAGAGTCTCGGTTTTTGATATTCTGGAAAAGACGGAAAGAAAAGGTCTTGATTATCATGGCTTAAAACTAAGACAATTTTTGAAACCTTTGGGTGCTTCTGCTAAAAACAGATAAAATGAGGTAAAAATCTAAATATAAAACAGAAAATATAGATGCTGTTTTTTTAGATGATTTTCAGTTGATTAAAAGGAAGTTAACTTCTTAATAGTGCTTTTTTTACGATAAAACACAAATTATTTTCAATTCTTTTTAACATTCAAAAACATCTTACAAGCCCTGAACATCAGGGGTCAACGCTATTTAAAGCGTGAAATAGACCAAAAAAAAGAAGTTTATTAACAGTATAATGGTTTTACATTGATTTAATCCCTACATTTGCAATCAATTAAAAAATATAATTATGAGTAATCACAACGGAACTGTAAAGTTCTTTAACAACGCAAAAGGATTTGGATTCATCACTAACGAAAGTGGAGAAGATATTTTTGTACACGTAAACAATACCCAAGACGAAATTACTGAAGGAGACAAAGTTAGCTATGACGTAGAGGAAACTCCAAAAGGTCTTAGCGCTATCAACGTTAGTCTAGAAGACTAATTCGTATAAAGTATAGTGTAAGAAGCCCTACCAAACGGTAGGGCTTTTTTTATGCCCAAAAACTAAATTTTACCAATTCCAGTCTACCCCAAAAGAGAGGTCACGACTAATATTAAATAAACCATCAGCCTTTAATTGAGAAAGAGGAGCATTATAGGATAGATCTAACAAATTCTGTAGGCCATCTGATATGCATATTTTTTAGACGAAACCCCCATTTCTCTTTTTTTATAAGTCTGCGTTAAGATATTCGATTACTTGTTTGTTGCTACTATAGGCTAAGAGAGCCCATTTTCAGGAGAGTGTACTTTTCATATCCAGAAAAAATGAGATAAAAGTACTCTTTAAACCAAAGCGTTTTTATAAATTTGTTTTAAATGGATTATAATAAAGACAATACTAAAAAACAGTTTGTTAAAAGCATAATAGCATCACTGCTTTTGATGTTTTTATTGTTACCTACTGCTTTCCATTTTGTTACAATCTTTGAGAAACATGAACACATTGTATGTTCTGAGCAAAAAGTCCATGTTCATAAATCCATTGTAGAGTGTAAAATATGCTCCTTTCATTTCACTCCTTTAAACTATAATTTAGTTCATCATAACGAACTAGAAATACTTTTAATTCCAGAAACAACCCAAGAAAGAACTTATTCTTTGTTGTTTCATTCGTTTAAAATAACCAACATTCAGCTTCGTGGACCACCTGCTTTATCATAAATAAGACACTATTTTTTATGTTAATTCAGCCAATCTATGCGAATTTATTTTCTAATGATTCTGCTTTTAAGCAGTTTTCCATTATTATCACAAAGTTGTGACTATACGCTTTCGGGCTTACTCACAGACCTTCATGACGGATCTGTACTTGAAGGAGCAACTCTTATTGTTGCAGGTTCTGAACGCTTTGTAGTTACTGATTTTGAGGGAAAGTTTATGATTTCAAACCTATGTAATGAGACCTATTCTATTCAAGTATCTCATCCCTATTGTTTGACTAAAGGCTTTAGCGTTACAGTCTCTGGAGATACGTTTAAGTCTTTTAAACTGGAACATCATTTAGAAGTGCTCAATGAAATCAGCATAGACGGAAGAATTGTAAGTAATCAATCCAAAACCCTTCAGGAAAACATCCTCTCCAAAGAGGAATTAGAACGTTTTGGTAGCAGATCACTTGGCGATGCGCTGGCAAGTTTAAGTGGGGTTTCTTCATTGAATACAGGAAATACGGTCATAAAGCCAATGATTAACGGGCTCCACAGCAGTCGCGTTGTTATCATAAATAATGGAGTGCGGATGGAGGATCAAGAATGGGGTGCTGAACATGCACCCAATATTGATGTTAATGCAGTCAACAAGCTCACGCTGATAAAAGGAGCTGGTGCGCTTCAGTACAGTGGTGACGCGATTGGAGGGGTTATTATTGCAGAAACTGCAATAATTCCTTTTAAGGATAGTCTTTTTGGCAATACTCAACTTGGAGGTGCTTCCAATGGTAAAGGCACATTCATCACTACTGAGCTTACTAAAAGCTATGAGAATGGCTGGCATGCAAGCATGCAGGCTAGCCTGAAACGATTTGGAGATTTTGAAACAGCAGATTATATCTTAAGTAATACGGGGGTAAATCAGCAAAATGCTTTTTTGAAAGCAGGATTCAATAGTTACGATCATGGCTTCGAAGTTTTCTATTCCATTTTTCAAAATGAAATTGGGATTTTGAGAGCCTCTCATGTAGGAAGTGCTCAAGATTTATATCGAGCAATTGGAAGCGATAGACCATTAATCATAAATGAATTCACCTATGATATTATTGCTCCGAAGCAAGAGGTAGCTCACCATTTGGCACGCATCAAAGCATATAAGCGAATAGGCGAACTTGGCAAGTTGAGTGTTCAGTATGATTATCAGAAAAACAAACGCCTTGAATTCGATATTCGAAGGGGATCAGATCGCGGAAACGCTTCCTTAGATATAGAATTGTTTACCCATACTCTAATGCTTGACTTGGACGCTAAAGCGACAGATAAATCAAACCTTAAAATAGGAGTCATGGGAAGTTATCAAAACAACGTTGCACTAAATACAGGTGTACGAAGGTTGATCCCAGATTATGACAAATACCATTTTGGAGCCTATCTTATTGGAGATTATCGATCTAGTGATCAATGGCTTTTTGAAATTGGGGCAAGATTTGATTATACTCAAATGGATGTTTTTAAGTTTTATCGAACTTCTTTTTGGGAGTCTAGAAATTACGATCAACTTTTTGCTGAATTGGTTGTTGAGGAATATGGAAATCAGGTTTTAACAAATCCAAAATTGAATTTTCATAACGGTTCAGGTACTTTTGGGATTGTTCATAATCTGGACGAGAAGTATAAACTTTTTTTTAATTATTCTCTTACTTCTCGAATCCCGAACCCCTCTGAACTTTTTAGCGAAGGCTTACACCATTCTGCTTCAAGAATTGAATTAGGAGATCTAACTTTTAATCCAGAAATAGGACAGAAACTGTCCTTTACTCTAGAGCGAAGAGAAGAGCGTTTCAGTTTTTCGATCAATCCCTATTTAAATAATATTTTGGATTTTATTGTAATAGAGCCGATCACGACCAACAGCACAATTCGTGGGACTTTTCAAGTATGGGAGTATCGACAAACCAATGCTCAACTTTTGGGAGTTGATTTTGACGCGTCTTATGTTTTTAATAAAACGCTTCAATTCAATCACCAAGCATCCATCGTAAAAGGTTTTGATAAAATTCAAGATGAAGCCCTCATTAACATGCCCCCTGTAAACACAACAAATGAAATAGTTTATTATTCCAGCAAGATTAAAAACCTAAGTTTAGCACTACAAAGTGAATATGTCTTTAGACAAAACGAATTTCCCAACACCGATTTTGAAATATATATTCCAGAGACTGAAACTCAAGAGATAGTTGAGGTGAGTTCCCCTCCACCCGCATATCATTTACTAAACTTCAATTCATCTATTGATTTCAATTTTTCTGAGCAATCAATCCTAACCGTTGGTTTTCAAATCACCAATATGTTAAACAGTTCTTATAGAAATTACCTCAATCGAATGCGATTATTTGCAGACGATTTAGGCAGAAACTTTTTAGTAAACATTAAATTAAATTATTAATAATTAAAAACAATCAAATGAAATATATATATTTTTTAGCAACAGTACTTTTTACTCTATTATTAGCTTCTTGTTCAAAAGACAATGAAACCCCAGAGGTCGTAAACGAGGAGGAGTTAATTACAACACTTACCGTTACGCTTGTTCCCGAAGCAGGAGGAAGCTCCATTGTTTTAACGACCCGTGATTTAGACGGTGACGGACCCAATGAGCCCGAAATTACGATTTCATCAAACTTAACAGCTGGTGTAACTTACAATGGAACGATTGAGCTTCTTGACGAAACAAAAAGTCCAGCAGAGGACATAACTGAGGAAGTAGAGGAGGAAGCTGATGAGCACCAATTTTTCTATACAATCGGAAGTGGACTGGATGTTACTGCAACTGCCACTAATTTAGACTCAGAAGGGAATTTATTGGGTACAGAATTTCAGTTAACTGCAAATACGGCTAGTAATGGTTCATTAACATTTACGTTGCGTCATGAGCCTACGAAACCGAATCAAGGTCTAAGTTCTGCAGGCGGAGAAACGGATATAGCTGCTACTTTTAGTGTAATTGTTGAGTAGTTTTTATAAAACGTAACCTTTTTAAATCAAACACCCTTTACCGATAAAGTAAAGGGTGTTTTTGTATTCAATCCTGAAGGAAAAATGGGGCTTAATTATGCGAACTTAAAAACAATAACCCATTAAAACTACATACGCGTCTGATAGGTGTATAGTTCGTAATATCTCCCTTGTGCGGCAATCAATTCTTCGTGTTTTCCACGTTCTACAATATCTCCATCTTCTATGACTAGAATTTGATCTGCTTTTTGAATGGTACTGAGTCGGTGTGCAATAACAAAGGTTGTTCGTTCTTGCATCAAAACCGCAAGGCTTTTTTGAATAAAAGCTTCACTTTGTGTGTCTAAATTTGAAGTAGCTTCGTCAAGGATTACAATTTTTGGACGTGCCAATAAAGCACGGGCAATTGAAATACGTTGGCGCTGCCCACCTGATAATTTCACTCCTCGTTCTCCAATAAGCGTATCTAAACCATCGTCAAACCGATCTGTAAATTCATTTACATAAGCTCCTTCAACGGCTTCTAACAATTCTTTTTCGGTTGCTTCTGGGCGCGGAAAAAGAATATTTTCTCGTATCGTTCCTTCATATAGGAAGTCGTCTTGTAAAACAACTCCCAGCTGACTTCTAAAGCTTCTTAAGTCTACTTTCGACAAGTCTACTCCGTCAATCAATACTTGCCCAGAACTTGGGTTTAAAAAGGCTGTAGCCAACCCAGCAATAGTAGTTTTTCCTGAGCCAGATGATCCGACCAAAGCTGTAACACTTCCCTTGGGCGCTTCAAACGAAATGTCGTGTAGTACTTCTGTTTTATCGTCGTAACTAAATGTTATATTTTTAAAAGAAACGGTTCCTTCTATTTCATCCAAAGTTTTGGTTCTGACTTCTAAATCATTTTCTTCAGGAATACGCATCAATTCTTGGGTTCGATCTAGACCAGCAAATGCTTCGGTCAGCTGACTACCAATATTACTCATCTGCACAATGGGAGCAATCATAAACCCAAGAAAAAGGGTAAAAGAAACAAACTCACCATAGGTCATGGTGTTTTTCATGATAAAATACCCCCCCATTCCCATGATACTAGCTGAGGCTAGACCAAGTAAAAAAGTCGAAGAACTTGTCATGAGGGCAGTCGCGGTTAAACTCTTTTTTACATTTTGAAACAGCTCATCAACACCTTTCTCAAATACTTGTTGTTCTTGTGCTTCGGCATTGAATCCTTTGATCACTCGAATTCCATTGAGGGTTTCGGTTAGACGGCCCGTTACTTCTGCATTTATTTTTCCACGTGCTCTAAAAATAGGGCGGATATAGCCAAAAGCCTTTAAAGCAATCCCTGCAAAAATGGCTACAGGCACTAAAACGAATAATGTCATTTGTGCATTGATTCGAATTAAAATAACCAAGGATATGATGGCCGTTATACTTCCACCAATCAATTGTACTAAACCGGTCCCTACCAAATTCCTAACGCCTTCGACATCGGTCATTACGCGCGAGACCAAAGCTCCAGATTTGTTGTTGTCGAAAAAACTTATGGGTAAGGTGAGTAGTTTTTGTTGCACTTTGGCTCTAAGAATAGAGATCAAATGTTGTGCCTCTACACTCAAAATACGAGTGAGTGAAAAAGAGCTGATCGATTGAAATAAAAGAGCAGAGCACACCACAACCAACAACATCGTTAGTGCATGTGTATCCTTAGATGGAATGACTTCGTCGATTAAGTTTTTACTCGCATATGGAAGCACCAAGCCCGATAAACTGCGAACAATGATTAAGAACAGACCTAGGGAAACTACTTTTCTTCTTGGCCAAATAAATTCTTTGAAGGCCCAACTGAAGGAAACATTATTTTTACTCATATCTTTGTTTAAGCAATAAAATTAAGCCAAAACTTCGACTTCGAATCTTTAGGGTCAAAGTCTTTTAAACATATTCTTTATGAACGACGAATTATTACTGATGTTCCATCCTGCTGTTTACATCGCCATAGGTGTTTTTTTTGGCGCTGTTGGCGCTTATTTGGCAGAGAAAAGAGGAAGAACCCACTACAAAGGGTTCTTAGTCGGCTTCTTTTTTGGACTCTTGGGTGTATTGTCGCTTGTGATTTTTTTGGAAAACAAAAATACGCCTACAGCTGAGAATTAATGTTTAGCTTCTTTTTTTTTTCTTTTTGAAGTGACAAAGGCTAAAG
>Ga0115006_10003322_pt1 | contig 10887 bp, 1 predicted proteins | sample ArcOceMetagenome_3_FD_88943 | JGI IMG/M metagenome (GOLD analysis project Ga0115006, IMG submission 88943) | Marine eukaryotic phytoplankton communities from Arctic Ocean - Arctic Ocean- Svalbard ARC20M Metagenome | ecosystem: Environmental > Aquatic > Marine > Oceanic | place: Arctic Ocean...
GACCGCTCGCACCCGGGTAGATCGTCAGGGATGTATGGCTCTGTTATTTCTGTCGACCTGCTGTGCCGAGGCCGTTACCCGGGATGGGCAACGGCCGCGTGGCCCGGCAGGCCGAGAAACCCCTGGTGGCCTGCGGCCACTGAGCTATCCCTGTTGATCGGGTCGGGTGGGTTGGAAGACGCCGTCGTTGAGCGGAGGCGATGCATGGCATGGCAAGGCATGGGCATGGCATGGAGTGTCGGCGCCGTGCAAGTGCAGTGCACAGCGCCTGGGCCGCCGTGGCCGGGCCCAGTCAGAGCTCGGCGGCGGCGTCCTTTTCGTCGGCCTTCTCGGCCTCAATCAGGAGGGCGCCGATGGCGCCGTGCAGCCCTTCGAGGCGGCCGTAGGCGTCGACCTCGGGCTGCTCTTCCAGCGCGTGCGCCTCGCGGACGGCGGCGTCGACCGCCGCCACCGCGCGCTGGCGCCACTCTTGCTGGAAGCCGGCCTCAGCCGTGCCGGCCTCCTGCTGCTCCGCCGCGTCGCGCATCGCCGCCGCCAGGGTACCTGGCTCAGGTGGGCGCGAGAGCGACTCCGCCGCGGACGACGAGGCAGCGGTGGTGGTGCGGACCGAAGAGATGGTCGCTCCTTGCGCCGATGTGAGCCAGTCGGCGTACTTAAAATCGTTCATGCGCGCGTAGATGCGGAGGGCGTCTTCGGAGCGCCAGCGCAGCATGGATTGGATGGTGGCGAAGGACGCGCCCTGCGAGAGCAGCGCACACGCCAGGTAGACTCTCCAGCTGTGCATGGAGACCTGCTTGGCTCGGGCCTCGCCGCGAATCGCGACCATGATCGCGTAGAAGGTGGACGCGAGCTCGTAGTGGTTCCACGCCGTGCCATCCTCCTTTACGAACAGCGGCGCGTCCGCGCGCTTGGCCGGGTCCACCCCACGCCGCATCTCCTCGCGCGCCAGCTCGCGTGCCGAGTTGATGCGCTCAGTAGCGCTGTAGCGGAGGTAGATGGTGCACGGACCCCAGTGGAGGGAGAAGGGGTCCGCCTTCGAGGGCGGGGGGCGAAGCAGGGCGTAGCCGCCCTCCTTGACGAGGCGCTCGTACAGCGGGGGCGTGAGGTGGTCGTAGACGGTGCCGCCGATGCGCCAGCGCAGGTTGAGCAGGCTGGCACGCGACTTGTCGAACTTGGCCTTGGCAGGGATGCTCACCTCTGCCTTACGCATGCCAGTCTGAGCGAGCGTGTGGAACATCGCAAGCAGCGAGCTGAACCGGGGCGAGCGCCAGTCCAGCAGGCAGCGCTTGCGGCCAGTGAAGATGTACCCGCCGTACTTCCACATGTCAAAGAGCTCGTCGTTGAGCAGGGGCTCCTTGCGCTTGGGAACAAGCGCCAGCGGGCCGTGCTCAAGCAGGAAGTCCTTGAGGAGACCATCAGTGGCTTGGACGGCCGCGCGAAGCGACACAGTGTCGATGCCCATCCGTTTGTGGGCACGCCTCATGTTGCGGAGAACCTTGAGGTTGCTTGTGGGCAGCGCGGCACCCATCACTCCCTCACCATTTGGCATGCGTGGCTGGATCCACGGGATGGCCCCGCCCCACCATGCCTCCTCCAGCATTAGCTCGTCGTACGTAAGGCTGCGCACGTCTGGACGGACGTAAGGCGTACGCTGGAGGTCGCAGTACGGTTTCCAGTAGAGGCGAAAGTGGCTCTGCTCGGCAGCCAGCGAGTTCTCATTGGCCGCGCGGGCCTGAGCGTGGACTTGCGCGGTGAGGAGATCGCGGAGCTGGCTCTGGTCGCCGCGAAAGGCATGGGGCTTGTTGCTGCTCGCGTTCACGCCGAGCAGATGCTCGACCCTCTGCTCCACCACGAAGGAAGAGGTGCCAGGGGCCGAGACCGTGGCCGACGCAGGAGGGGGGGCGGCAAAGGGGGCAGCCCACATTTGAGCGGCTGCGAGCAGCAAGCCCGCTGGGCCGGAAATCTTGGAGGTAGTTGGCTGCAGGGCCACCAGTGGGGGCGAATGGAGACGCGAGTGCGCCCGCGTCAGGCGCGGAGAGGCACCAATGCCGGCAGACAGGGCCGGTGGCGTGCCGTTGCCGATGAAGCCATCAGGTATGAGCGGCGAGGGGCGGCCCTTGTGTTTCTTCGTGCGACCGGGGGAGTGGGCGAAGGGGGAGGCAAGGCACGATGGTGGCAGCAAGGGCGAAGGTGAGGCCGCGCGAGGGCGGCGGGAGCGGGGCCGTGGCGAGTCACCAAAGCGTGGAGCGTCGCCACCAGGGGTGGCGGGGTCGCAGGTGCGCGGTTTGTGCTTCCTGCGGACCAGCCGCAGGCGAGCCACCACCGTCGCCACGTACTCACGTGCCTCCGGCGGGACTGGGAGCCAGCGAGGCTCGAGGCCTAAGAAGCGTGTGAGCTGCTCCGCCTCAGCGTTCTTCTGACGACTGGCGCCATCGGCGGGGTCGTTGGCCTTTCCGAAGACATGCTTCCCTGTCAATCTGCCCTTGTACTTCTTGTGTACTGGAAGCTTGACGAACTCCTCATGGGCAATTAGCAGCCCAGGAGCGTGTGCCTCGCCCTGCAGGGCACCGCGAGGGGTGGCTTCTGCGTCGATGGCGAGCGCGATGCGCTCTGCGTGCTCGAGCAGGCCCTCGTGATCGTAGACCATGAGTCCAACAGGGCCGGCCATGAACTCGGCGACGGGGATCGTGGTCACCTCAATCTCCGCTGCCGAGAAAGCATACTGCCACAGCAAGCCGTGGAGGAAGCCGCCCATGCCAGGCGGGTCGTGGTCGCCAGGAGCGTTGCCGTGCTTCGCGACCACCGTGCCGTTGAGCAACACGACGTCCATGCAGGCGTCACTGGAGACCTCCCACAGCGTGACGTTGTCTCGCGGGGGTGGAGCACGTCGAACCACCCGAAGCAGCGTGGTGCCTGGCGTGTTCATGACGACGCGTCGCCAGACTTTGACCGGCTGCACCTGGGCGGGCCCCGGCTGGACGACCGTCGCGCCTACCGAGAGGTCCTCCTGCTCGCATCGCAGCTTGTGGTCGTCGTATGCGCACCAGAGGAGGCGGTTGATGTTCCCGTGCACGTGGAGAACCTCACCCAGATAGTTGAGGAAGCCCATCATCTTCACAAACTCCGAGCCGTACATGGACACGTCTGCAAATTTCCGAAGGTCCCCGTCAGCCTTGATCGCCTTTGGTGGGGGGAGCCATATGATGCCGAGCATGGCTGACATACGGACCCCCTGCCAGGCCGCCCACGACGCTGCAAGCCACTTGGCGTAGTCTGCCAGGCGGTAGTTGAGGCCGTCCGGCCCCATGACGTCGTAGAACGAGTGGACGAGGTCGCCCACTCGAGAGGGGGGGCCGCAGACCGAGTACTTGGGATCATCCGAGTAGTAGCCGCCAAAGGCAAGGCGCGCTTGGGTGCCGTACGAGTCGTGGGGGATGTGGTGCCGCAGGTCCAGCCACTGTTGGACTGCTGGATGCTCCGGTTCCGAGAACCGGCGTGCGGCTTGGCGCCGATCGAATCGGCGCATCACGGCCCAGTCGCTGGCGTTGCCCTTGCGTTGGTTGATACCCGAGGCAAAGAGGCCACCCATTGCCATACGGCCGTTGGAGATACCCCGAAGGGTGCGCGCAAGCTGGCCATCCTGGTCGAGCTCTGGGACCACGTTCGCGGTGGCGATGATCTCGTACATGTGGTAGTTCGACTGGTGGAAGCTCTTCCACTCGTCCCACAGGAGGTGGAAGATGAAGAGTCCGCCACGCTGGGCCGGGACCGAGAGAATCATGTCATTGTGGGCTTGCTCGGCGACGGTGCTCTTGCCCTCGTATGGCCACGGCCACATGCCACCAGCCACGTACTCGTCGCCGTGCCGGGGCTTGCTGGGCCCTGACGCCACATTGACCGGCATGGCCAGGCCGCCCCCACCGCTGTGGGTGATGGACGAGAAGTGGGCCCGCGGGCAGGATGGAGCATGCACGCCGCCAAGCCAGGTGTGGTCCGGTGGGAGTGGCGTCTCGGTGACCGTCTCGAGGGTGAGCTGGCCATAGCCGAAGCCCATGTCGATCACGATGCGCGTGCCACCGTTGGCCTTGAGCACGGCACCGATAGGGGAGTTGCACGAAGGCAGGGTGGCTGTAGCCAAGACGCCGCGACCACGATCTGGCCGAGGGGCGCGGATGTACCAGCCCGTCTCATTGAACTGGCCAAACTGGTGGAGCTCGCGTGCAACGCATTCGACACCAGTCGCGTCATCGGCGTCGTAGAGGCTCTCGAGGTTGGAGGCGAGTTGCAGGAAGGGAAGGCCAGCCGCCTTGATGCACACGCCGTCAGCGAAGTACGACACTATCTCCTGGTCCAGCAGCTCGGCGAACTCCGTCCGCGCAAAGGAGCCGCGCAAGCCGTGGGAGAGCGGGTAGGAGGCCTCAGTCAGCACTGCAGGCACACCAGTGTGCTCATCGAAAAGCACGACGCCCCCTTGCTCGAAGAAGGGGCGCCATTCTGGTTTGCACGCGTCAAGGCCCCAAGCGAGGCCCTTCTGGCGGCGCGCTCCACTGCCCTCCACTCGCGTGCAATGCCACTTCTCTGCCGCCTCGTGCCACGTGGCTGCACGGTCGACGACCTCGGGAAGAAGGAAATCGGCGTGGCACGTGGGAGTAGGAAGGTGGCTTGGAAAGGTGCTCGGGCGCTGAGGAGCTTCCGGCGGGTCCGTGCGGTGGATGGTGGTGTTGCGGCGGAAGGGGGCGGCCTCGAGCTGCTCGAGGTCTGAGTCGAGGAGACGATCGCCCACAAGGCCGTCGGGAATTTCGCGAACCGGCACCGGCTCGACCCGCGCCGCACAGCCGTCAAAGAAGACAGCCCGCTTCTCGTCGCCTTGAGCGCGAAGGCGGCTGGCCTCTTGCCGCAGGTAGGTCTGCACTGAGCGGTGGGCATCGGCCGCGTGCTCCAGGGCGCGTGCGCCCAGAAGGTGCTGTCGAGGCGCCGCGGCGTCAAGCGAGGCGTCCGCCCAGAGCTCCACCCCGCGACCGACGTGCAGATGCGCGTCCGTGTGCGGGCCAGGGCGCACGAAGACGAGGGCACGTGCCAGGGCAGCGGACGAGATGGAATCCCGCCGATCAGCGCCCAGCGCCGCGGCAGGGACCCACTGGGTGCCGGCGCAGGATTCGCACGTCGTGGAAGTGGAAGAGAGGGCAGCAGCTCGCATGTCGTCGCGCAGTTCGCCGCCAACCAGGCAGAGCACGACACGCCACACGATGCCCGGCTCGACCCATTCACCGGCAAGGAAGGCGTGCCAGGGAGCGTCGGCCCCGAGAAGCGCGATGGCTGCGTCGTTGGTCGCGAGGACGGCATCGTCACGAGACATCTCGTTTGAGGCGAATGTTTCGCCAAAGGCGAGCCCGGCGGCGCACGGTTGGAGCACCAGCTCTGCACCGTCCACCCTCATGGGGACCAGGACCGTCGCGGCCGGCGGAGAATCGGCGCAGTCGAACGTACGCAGGGTGGCATCGGCCATCCGAGCATCCGGCACCGTCGCCACCACTGCCTCCGACCCTGCCACCGATGTCGTGGTGAATGCTGACGATGGAGCCGTGTCCATCGGAACCATGTCCATCGCTGCTGCGGCTGTGACCACTGCTTCTGGCGGGGCGGTCCACCCCACATCGCGGCACTGCGGCCCGAAGCGCGAGGTGGAGGCCCCACCCGCAGTTGCCACAGCCTCTGCAGGTTCCGAGGCAGGTTCCGAGGAGGAACAGTTCAGCTCGCCGCGTGCCCACTGAAGGAGCGTCTCAGCATGGCACAGGCGACCCACGCAACTGGGCGAGCACTCGAACACCGGTTCCGTGCCGCGAAGCGTAGCCATCGCGTTTGCCAGCCGCTGACCGTAGGGAGGCGAGACGCCGTTCCAGAGGGTGACGCCGTGCCCTGCCGCTATCTCTGTCAGTTCTGCGAGGCCGAGAGTCTCGCCGTGCGCCAGCTGGACGGCGGCCGCGTGGAAAGCGTCGCAGACGGCGACTCGCTCGGCGTCGCTGAGGCGTGGGTGGTCGTTCCCGATGAAGCAGTTTCCGTACACAGTGTCGCGCGTGCATCTCAGCGTCGCGTGCGTGGTGACGCCCGCGTCTGGTGCCATGCTGAGGTCGAGCTCAGCAGCTGCCACCGGGGCAACCCCGCGGGCACAGGCCCTCTTGGCGGCGTCGAGCAGGGCGGCGTCTGGCGAGCGCTTGCGTGCCAAGAAGGCCGACAGTGCTGCTGATTTATTGGAGGTGATGGTGCCTCCTGGCCAGGCGATGCGTGCCGCTGTCGGGACGGGCACCGGCTCGCACGGCGTCGAGAAGCGCACGCGCCGGCGAGCGAGCCTGTCAGCCTCCGCCGTGACGACCTCGGTTTCGAGGAGTGAAGGTGGCAGAGCCACAGCCTGCTCCCGCGCCACCTGCCGAGGCAGGGATGGCGGGAGGAGGGTGAGGGCTGTATGAGCCTGCAGCTGTATGAGCCGCGTAAGAGGCTGTACAAGCCTGCAGCTGTATGAGCCGCGTAAGGGGCTGTATGAGCCTGCAGCTGTATGAGCCGCGCAAGCTGTATGAGCCCGCAGTTTGGGGCATGTGCCTGCAGCTGTATGAGCCGCGCAAGCTGTGTAAGCTCGCAGTAGGAGGCACATGCTGGCAGCTGTGTAAGCCGCGTAAGTGCATGAGCCCGCAGTAATGTGCATGTGGATAGCCATGTGTGTAGCCATGTGTGTACGTGCATGGCCATGTGTACAGCCGTATGTACAGCCATGTGTGTAGCCACGTGTGTAGGTAGCGTGGTTCGCTTGTCAACGCATCTGTACATCCATGTACACACATACAGCATCTGCATGAGCATGCACATGAGGGGGGGGGAGTGCGGCGCGGCACCTCGCTGCCATCCAAGATGGAGCCAGCGGATGGCCCCAGAGGGGGAGCGGGAGGTGCCGGAAGAGCCGGATCGAGACGCGCAGATGCCACCCATGCGGGCGAAGGCGCGTAATCGATCGAGGTGGCCACCCACCATGGCACGTCGCAGTGCGGATTGGCCCAGTCGGCTGGAAGGTTCTCCTCGCCGAAGCGCTCAGCGAAACGGCGGCCAAGGGCCAGCAGCTCCGTTTCGAAGGAGGGCTGCACTGTTGGCAGGATCGAGGCCACGGCCGCGTGATCGGCGATGGCGTGCACCATTCCAGGGTGAGAGCGGCTCTTCAGCGCATCGCGGTCCGACGAGTTGGACGCACGGACCTGCCTGATGCGCGAGACGTAGGGAGGCGGCAGCCAGTTGGTGGGGGAGACGTCCTCCCAGCCGCGCCAGTAAAGCCACGTCTCCTTCTGCTCAGCGAGCCCAGTCTCGCCTGGCCCGAACATATAGGGCTGCGTGACTTGATACTTCCAAGGGAGCAAGTGCTTGATCACGCTGCGCGGGTGCTCGGCCATGGTGGCCTGCGCGGGCGCGCACATCGTCCAGAGGAGGAACTTGACGCCGCGCCACAGGCGGCCGTCAGCTGCCTTAGTAGGAAAGTACTGTGCCCCGCTGAGCGCATCGTCTGTGCAGGGCGCGAAGGTGAAGAGGCGACGCCACGAGCGCTGGTACAGGATGGCCTGGGCCTTGCCGCACCAGTGGAGGCCAGGGCGCTCGGTCGGGCGCACGTCGAGCGAGATGGCAGTGCCCACGCAGCCGGCGCGCTCGTCCAGCGCGTCGCGGAGAAGCGCACTGTACTCGCAGACCACCACGTCCATTTCGCGGCGAGCCGCGCCGAGGTGGTCACGAAGCAGCCAGTCCAGCATCTTGCCGCCCCCTAGGTGCCCCGGGAGGGTGGCGTCCCCGTCGTCCACGAAGATGGCAACCGACTCGTGGAAGGCGCGGTCCGCGAGGCTGGCCGAGTCTTGGCCGTCGAGGACTAGATGAGGGCCGGGGGCGAGAACGGCGGAAAGGGTGGGAGTGGCGAGGGAAAGCACCATCGGAGGTGCGGAGATGTCGTCCAGCGGACGCAGGAGCGTGCCAGTCGCGCCCGAGCCCGACAGCGCAGCCGCCACCGCCAGGGCCCTGCCAGCCCTGCCAGCTCTGCCGCCGGCTCTGCCGCCCCTGGTGCCCTTGCCGGCCCTGCCAGCGGAGGCGCCTTTGCCTGGCGAGCTGCGAGTGCTGACGTACTTGGAGCCGTCCTCGTTCACGCGGAAGGTCGTGATTTTAATCTCGCGCGTTCGGTGCCCCAGGTCGGCGTCAGGCGTGGGATGCGCCGGGGTGCCAGCCTTGTGCCCGGCGTTGCCGCAGAGGTCGTCCAGGGCCGTGCCAGTGAGGCCGCAGCGCAGCCCGACCAGCCATGGCGGGCAGATGTCCTTGGTGGTTTCTTGGGACGCGAGCGTCGCAGCCAGACCCTCATCGCCGCCCAGCACGTAGTGGCAGCCCCGAGGGCCACGCTCGCCGCCCGTCATGTGCACGCGGTCGCCGCCGTGCGTCAGGCTGCCGAAGGAGGGCTTGACCTCCTCCTTGACCACCACTTCCTCCTCTTCCTTGATCTCGATGACCGCCCCCGACTCCGGCTTCGCGACGGTCCCGGCCGCCTTGCCCTTGAGCTTCTTCGCCGCGCCGCTCGAAGCAGCTGGGTCGGGCAAGACGGCGGCGGCGAGGGTGTAGCCCGCGGCGGCCAGCGAGGCGGCAGTGTCCTGTCCGGTGGCCAGAAGGCGCTTGCTGCGGCGAAAGGCCGAGATACGCGACGAGCCCCGCTCGAAGAGGCGCCCGTTCAGCGTGCGCACAGGATCGGAGCTGGCACGGATGGAGGCGCGGCGGGATCCAAAATCAGCGAGCGCCCCAGTGATGAGGGTGCCCATGCGGGAGGGAGTGGTGGAGAGGGAGCCGACGGTGCCGTGCAGGTCGGCGACCAAGGCGAAGAGGTCAGCGGGGGAGGAGACGTCCGAAGTCGAGTCCGACACGTCGTCGACCGCCGTGTCGAGCACGCCCACATCCTCGAGTAGCGCCGTGACGAGAGGCGCGAGGGCGGTCACCACCAACACGTTCTGGTAGGGTGGGGCGCCCTGTCGATGGCCGTACGAGCCGTACAGCGCGTCGAGGCTGGCACCAGCTGCCCGGCGCACTGGGACGAGAGCTAGCTCGAAGAAGTCCGGGGGCGCTGCCGCCCACTTCGCAGTGTCAGCCATGGCCTCCGAGAGTGGCGCCAGGTAGACGTCCTCGCGCAGGACGACCCCGAGTGCCTTGGCGACGCGCCGGCCCCAGAAGGCGGGGAGGTTGCGGCGAAGTTCGGTCACCGCGTCCTCCAGCTCCTTGTCCACCTGGTACACGTCCTTAGTACCGAGCAGCACGTCGTGGAAGACCTTGAGGGGGGCGAGGCGGGGCGCAGTCGCGCCAGGGTGAGCCGGAAGGCCGTCAGCGCCGCGAAGCCCGAGGAGGATGGCGCGGTCAGGCAGCGAGTTGGCGACCTCGGCCAGGATCTGGCGTTTGGTGGTCACGTATTCGGTGGCATTCTTCAATTCGAGAAGACGCCCCTTGTCGTAGCCGGCCAGCGTGCCCGACTTGGGGTCGGACGAAAGGCTTCCGAAGCCGAGATCGCCCGAGCTCGAACCGCCCTGCGCGCGTTGCACGTTGCGCCGCAGGTCCAGCAGGCGCACGCCCTCGTCGATCCGATCGTCGAACTCAAGCGCCGCAAACGTCACGCCCGTGCAGTGCACCACCGAAAATTGCAGCATGCGGTTGGCGAGCGTGACGTTCGCCAGAGTAACGTACACCTCCTGCAGCCCCGTGGCAGACGCCACCAGGCGCCGCAGCGCCGCGTGCAGCTGCATAGTGCTGGGGGCCTCCAGCACCACCCCCCACAGGGGCAAGATCTGCGCGAGGGTGATGCGAGTGCGCGTGGGGTTCGACAGCAGCTCGCGCTCTGCGGTCTTGCCGAGCCCCCCGGACTCCCCGTAGACCATCACGGCCTGCATGTCGGTCATCAGTTGCACCGTCGAGCCCCGCCAGTGCGAGAGGAGGGTGGGCCAGGTGGTGCCGGCCAAGTAGTCGGCCACCATCTGGGCCTTAGTGTTCACCAGAACCCCAGCCCACGTGGCAATGGTGTGCCCCGATGAGAGCGCCGCCCTCTCAGTGGCCGCCTCGGCCGCGGAGGCAAAGGCGGACGCAGCGCCGTCATTTGCGAGGCCGTCCGAAAAATGATGACGCCCTACCGAGTAATATTCGGCTACTGCGGCAGCATGAAGGGATCCATGCTCCTCATCAGCCAGTCCACCCCTTGCCCAAGGGGTCAACCGAAACCAGCGCGGCATCATGGCAAAACCCGGCTGCGGCACGCCCATAACCATAGAGACGAGCTCCATGTCCGTGTCCATGAGGTTGAAGGAGACCAGCTCGGCGGTTGTGGCCTCGGCGCGCAGCGCGGACAGGCACTCAATGAAAGCGCCGCGCTGCTTGGGTGCCCAGAAAATCATCTGCTCCGCGACCGATCGGCGGCCGAGCACTGCCAGGGCGGTGGCCCACCACCTGCGAAGTGCTTGCGCCGAACACCGATGCGGGCCGAACATCTTGTGTGGAGCTGGACCACCAGTTTCCGGCACCCGAACCAACGCATCTATCACTAGCGATGCGAACTGTCCGTACGCCGCGTGGACAGGAGTGCCACCGCCACCCAGGAAGACCTGCGGTGCGAGCGTGCGCAACTCCTCGCCCTTCTCGTCGGCGCCGAAGACCAGGTCATGCACGCCCCGTGAGTCCCGCTGCTCGGTGATGAGCCCCGTGGCGTGCACGAAGTCTGGCATCCCCACAAAGCAAAGCCGAAGAGCGAGAGCGGCAGCACCGAGCCAGACCAGCGAGGCCAGCAGGCCGTGATGGTTGATTGCTCGATTGATTATTATCGCAGAGGTTGGATTTACCTCTGCGGGCCGC
>Ga0115006_10003324_pt1 | contig 10885 bp, 8 predicted proteins | sample ArcOceMetagenome_3_FD_88943 | JGI IMG/M metagenome (GOLD analysis project Ga0115006, IMG submission 88943) | Marine eukaryotic phytoplankton communities from Arctic Ocean - Arctic Ocean- Svalbard ARC20M Metagenome | ecosystem: Environmental > Aquatic > Marine > Oceanic | place: Arctic Ocean...
GACGCTGTCGGCAGTGACCGAGACCAAGCCGACGGTACTGAGCTTACTAAGCTCGGACTGGATCAAGTCAACGTCGCCCTGAAACTCCTCTGGCTGGGAGATAGCAATGGTATCGCGTACAATCGACAATGGCATGGGCCCGACCGTAACCGAGGTGGCTGGACCAACCGGCGGCAAATCCTCATGGTAGGCTGTCACCTGCAGCAGCTCTGGATTGCCAACGACACTCTCGAAGGTGACGACCCAGGAACAGCCCTCATCGTCGTCTCCACTGGCGGAACCCGAAACAATAACGCTGTAGAGAGGAGGGATTTTCTCCAATTCTGCGGCAATGCTGGCGGCCGTATCTTCACAGGTCAAGCCGACGCCATTCGCCGGAATCTGCGCCGTAACGTAGCCCTCATACGCCAAGGTAAAGTTGGTAAGGTGCGACACGGTATCATCTCCACCCTCTCCAGTGGTGTCCGCGGTGCTCGTTGTGATAATTTGCTTGGCCGCGGTGGAACCCAGACACGTCGTCCCACCCGCTGGAAGGGCGTAGATATCATTCGTCTGCTCACCTCGAAAGCTCAGGCGGAAGGTAGATGTTGGATTCACCGATGCTCCACCGGCTGCGACCTCAATGGTTTGGACCTCCATCCACGTGCCCTTGCGTACTTCTGCCACCGCGACTGTGGGTGCGGCGGTCGATCCGCCTCCATTCAAATTCGATTGCACCGTCAACGACGCCACATCTCCACGATGGATCCTTGCCCCCTCTTCCAGAAATCGAACCGTCCAGGTACAGCCACCCGAAATGTCCATGTCGGATCGTTCCACATCCACCTTCTCAATCGTCGACAAGGCCTCGAGAGCCGCCTTGACGGTTGCCGCATCGGCATCTGACTGCAGAGGCTCCGTGGTCTCCCCCCCAAACTCAATGGTGAAGCTCCCCTCGATGAAGCTACCGTCAATGCCACGAGAAGGATCCAACACAATGGCAGCTCCACCAACTTCGGCATTCGTCGTGGTCAAGCCATCACCGTGCGGTATCAAATTCGGCAGATTGCCACCATTCGACGTGAACTCAACCTCCCAGGAATATCCACCCTGATCGTTGCCGCTGCTTCGAGTCACCTCCACGGCACGTGTGCCAATGGTCGGCAGACCTTCCAACTGAGACTGGACGATCGCAGCGCTGGCATCGGCCGGCATGTCCTCGGTCATCTCTCCACCGTACTCGAGCCGAAAGGTCCCACCCAGGACGTTGCCGTCGGCCACCGTCTCGATCGTCACGGGAACGTCCGACACGTACACCTCCATCTGCGGCACATTCCGCATCGACGGGGGGAAGGTCACGCTGTAGCTGTGTCCCCCATCCTCATTGGTCGTCGATTTGGTCACGGTCGGCATCTCCTCGACGTTGGACAGGCTCCCCAGCATCTCTCGGACCGATGCCCTCGACCCGTCGGCCGCGGCCGCGGCGCCAATCTGCCCCGAGTACTGGAGGGACCCGCCCGTCGCCGTCGTGTCGAGGCTGACGGCAAAGCTGTAGGCCGACTCCACGACGGACTCGCCCGGGGGCGGCGACACGGTGATGAGCTGCACTTCCCCATGGGGCGTCGCCGACGTCGCGATGACCTGCACCTCGTTGATGTCCTGAATGGCCGTGGTGATGCTTTGGATCTCGTTGGCGCCCAAATCGAGCGCCGTTGTGATCCTCTGGACCTCGGGAGTGCCGGCTTCCTTGTCGTATTCGACAGTGTAGGCTGTGATGGGCAAGCCGCCGTCAGAAATGGGGGGTACTATTGCAACCGAGATGGCATCTTTTGATTGGGCCGCGATGGATACAGAGGCTGGAGCTCCTGGCGGGCCCAGAGATTTGGCGGCATCGGCAGCGCTGAAGGCGATCGAGAGTGACGCCAGAAGGAAGGCAGCAGCAGGACCGAGCAAGAGACGGAGGCGCATCTTGCTAGAGAGTCCCCACTGCCTGGCCAATCAATACTCTAGCTAGTACGATCGTACTGCTGCTCGTGTTAGAGTTTGCTCTCTCGCGTGCCGCGTCATCGATCGCGGCAAACTCGGTTTCAAAAAAGATTGATGTACAGATCAGCACCATCCCAGCACATCATCGTAGCAACATTACTACATACCATCTGCTGAGAAACCTGGACGAATAAGTTCCTACCAGTACGAGTACGCATCATCGCGGATGCACAACCTGGGACACATTGCAACATCTGCTCCTCCGACGCAGCATATGGCCTTCGCCTCGGCAGTACAATTGTACGTGCATAATTCTCCCCAGGCTAGCCCATCACACGAAATAATTTAGACACACAGCATCATCGCCAGACGGAAGCATCAGCCCGGAGCAGCAGCAAGGTCCCCGGTCCTCTTCAGCGCCCAGCTCAGCCTCATGCCATGCATCATCAGCATCATCGCATCATCTTTGGCTTGGCCGAGCCAGATCAGCCAGAGCCGCGAGCTCTCCCGCAAACCGCCAACCTTCCATGACCCGATCGACTGAATTTTGCACGATGACGACGCGACGATGCATGATGACAACGAAGTGTATGAGTATGCCAGTAGCAGTGTATGCATGCATGCGAAGCAGGAAGCAGGCAACAGGCAGCAGGCAGCAGGCAGTCATGGAGGCGTAGCGACGGCAGCTTAGCAAGCAGTTCTCATGAGCCGGCGATTGCTCGCGGCGGCAGCTCTGACATTGGCATTGCATGACATAGAAGCATTTTCGCCGCCACCCTCCCAGTCTGCGGCATCGGCAGCATGTCATCATCATCACCACCAATCCACCCGATCTCCAGCTGACTGCAGCATCCACTTTTCATGGCGCCACCAACCCACCAAATCCAGCCACCTGATCATCCTCCGTTCCGAGAGATCCAGCTCAACACCATCCAATTCTGATGGCAGCATCCTGGGCGCCTCGCTCCTCTTTGCAGGCACAGCGATTGGTGCGGGCATGCTGGCTCTACCCGCCGAAACACTGGACTCAGGATTTGGCCCAACGCTATCGGGCTTGATAATCTGCTGGGTCTTCACATATGTTACATCTTTGGCCGTATTGGAGTCAAGTTGGACCGCGCTTCAGTTGGCATCGGTGGACGCATCATCATCGGAGGGAGGCAGCGGTGGATCATCCTTCCTCTCCATGTCGCGAAGAGCTCTAGGAGTGCCAGGCGAGATTGTAACGGGAGTGCTATTTTGGTTCCTTCTAACAGCGATCGTGGTGGCGTACACGGCTGAAGGGGGGCAACTGATATCGCAATTCGTCGACGAAATATCGTCATCGTCAATCAATGTGCCCACAGCGATTGGATCGGCTGTATTTGCCTTCTTCTTCGGTGCACTGGGAACGTTCGGAACGTCTCGCATTGATGCCATCAATCGAATATTTGTACTGGGACTAGTGTCGACCTTTGTGGGCTTGGTAGGATTTGGTCTACCACAAATCGATGTCTCAAATCTCATCAATCACAAGGACTGGACGAAGCTCTATCCCAATTTAATTTCGATCGGCATCCTCTCGTTTGGTGCTCAAAATGTAGTACCGACGTTGTTGAATTATCTCGGTGGTGATCCCAAGAGAACCAGACAGGCAATTCTATTTGGAAGCCTGTCCCCATTGCTCCTTTATTCGATTTGGGAGTCAGTATTTCTTGGAATAGTATCAGTGGATGGGGTCGCTGGAGAATCAAAAATGGAAGTGGTCACTGTCCTTGGCGAGACGGGTGGACCCATCATCAAGGATCTCGTGGAGATCTTCTCAGCGTGTGCCATTGGATCTTCAATGGCGGGTGCATCGGTTAGTCTCGTCGACTTTTTTGAAGACGCAATCGATAAATTTGTACAAAGCCACAAGAGCGACCCGTCGACGGATGAAAACGGAGAAGCAGCAGTGTTTGATGCTCCAAGTAAAAGACTTTTGGCGGCATTCTGCGCTCTCGGACCACCTGTGATTCTAGCCTACTCATTTCCAGACATTTTTTTGGTGGCCTTGGAGGAAGCTGGATTACTCGGCGGCGTCTCCTTGTATGGCATTTTGCCTGCCTTGTCACTTTTAAGTCTTCGGCGTTCTACTACCGATACCGATACGCCGATCCCGAAGATGCCGGGGAGGGTCGGAGGAGGCGACACTGCACTCTATGCCCTCGTCGGTGTTTCGTCTTTGCTTGTCGTCCCAGAAGTAATACGATTAGGGTCCATGGTTTTGTCCTGAGCCAGAGCTTTTACTCATGGCCCAACACGCGAGACCAACGACAGACTACAAGACGGAGGCCGAAAGTGAAGCATTTACCGCACCGGTGGTAGATCTACACAATGGTCGCCTAACTTCTATTAGCGGCATTCTTTTGCTGATTACACATGCCCACAAAAAAGAGTTCGCATTATAGAGGAAAAAAACGAGCATTAAATATTTTTAGCCTTGATTATTGTACCCTCGCTCCCCGTCCCATCTTGGTTGGTCGGCCAGCTCTTCAATCCAAAGGGAGCTCTCTTCACCTATCTTGACAATGATCCGGTAGCAGCGCTGTAAGAAATCTAATCCCAGTATCGCCTCGGGGGGATGTTCCATGCCGAACTGATTGAGAATGTCCAATCCTGGCAGATTTCCAACAAACACCGGTGTTGCACCGAGAGAGGCACCGCCGGCAGTGACGCTGACCTCATTTGTCGACCGTGCCAGGTTGAAGACATTCCCATCGATGCCCATCGCAGTCGCGCCGACCACTTGCTGACGGAGGGGCAAATCGTCCGGTGCCATGCTGTCCGAATACACCTCAATACCGCATCTGTCTGCTGCATTTGGACTTAGGATGGTGTTGGGACTACCCGTATCAAGAATAGCTTTCACAGGAACTCCATTGACCTCAATGACCAAGCTCATGATTTGGACCGGCAACCTCTCGAGGGGAACTCCCACCATATTGTTCAATGCATCTGGTGGCGTTGTATCACCATAATAAAAAATACACGTCGGCGGATCTCCGTCGGTGCCATACCAATCCAGCTCGACTCCCGCTGGGAAGCTGAGGAAGAAAGTCAGGCCCAACAACCCATTGGCAAATCGATAAGGAAGGGAATCGGGCATCCTCGCGGCCGTCAGACCGTACATGAAATCGAAATCAGATCCTGGAGGCATGCCTCCCAACTTGCAAGTTCCCAGGGTGTGAACGTCACACGCGGGGAACGATCCGCCCATCCCAGCGGCACCGGCCACGCCCAAATCGTGTGCCGCCACTGCCACGGGAAGCCTGTACGAGTCGACGACCATGCCCTCCACCGTGTTGATGTTGGCGCCGGTGTCCATCACAAAGTCCAACGACACGCCCTGAACGCTGCCGCCTTCCATGATCTGATCCAAGTCCGGAAAGAGCAGGTTGAGGGTGGGATAGTTGCTCTGTCCTGTGTATTTGAGAGGAGCCACCACGGCCAGGACGCGCTGGCCATCGTCCTCGGTGGGCGCCTGAGGTTCCTGTTCAAGTGTCGTCGGACCAATGGCGGTGCTTGGACGGGCGCTTTGGGTGCTACACCGCGTACATTTCCATGGCGGTCGACGAGATGCGGAGGGAACATGATAACGATTCGTCCAGCCATACGTGTATCCACAATGTTGGTGGCTGGCCGAGGCGAGCGCAGACAGAAAAAGAGGACAAGAGACCTTCATGGCTGGAGAGGTGATCTGATTGAATGAATGAAAATCTTTGCAAGGGATTGGCCAGCCAAGATCCTGTTCTTTTCAATTTCGATTTCGATTTCTTCTCCATAAAACGACGACATCATGACATCACTCTGTCGAAAATTTTATTTTGTGCTCTTTCGGCGATCTTGAGAGGCCCGGAGGGAGCCGGCACGCGCGCAAACTGGTGGCCTCTTCGTTCCAATGCTAAGCCGTTGGAGGCGTTGAAGGCAGAAAGAAAAGACCAGAGGCAACCATCGCCTGGAGCAGAACAACTCGCCCAATCGTTCACTTATCTGACTATTGATAAGGCACCAAACATTGCTATACCTTCTTTCGTATAGCTAGCGTTGATCAGGGTTGCTGGAAACAACACATCTCGTGCCATTCTCTTTCTCCACTGAGGTGCTCGGACTGGAACTGGAATTCATCGAATAATCGAGTCGGATACAGCCAGCCAGCGCAGTAGACAGCAGAAACAAATACCGAAAGGAACACACAAATAGACAATATGAAGGGCTCCGGTTTAATCGCTCTCGCATCATCCCTGGCGGCGGTATCCGCGGCGGCCGTGTCCGCACCGGCACACGCCGGCGCAGCAGCTCAAAGTTCGGCGAGCGGCGCCACCCTCCTCAAGGCCAACCCGCTGGCCTCGAAGAGCATGGACTCCCTCAACGTCCGCCGCCTCGAGGACGGGATGAACATTTACAACAGCAACATCAAGTACGGCCGCTGCCACCGCGTCAAGGTGCAGGAGAACAATGACGACGACGCGGGGCAGAACTACTACGGCGGCAGCTACCGGACCAAGTCGGTGGCGTTCGCCAGCTTCTTCGTTTGCGGCGACAACAACAAGGGCACGTGCGGCTCGTGCGATTATTCCACCGAGTACGTTATGGGGCTCGACGACTACCTGCAGTCCACCGTCCAGTTCATGACCAACTACTGCGAGGCCTGCAACAACCAGTGCCGCCGCAGGTTGGAGGACGAGGGCGACAACGATGACAACAACGGAGGCGGCGCCGTGGCCGACTGCAACTCTTGCGCCAACTTCTGCGCCAACTATCCCGGCGGCGGCGACGAGGCGGACTACCTCGACTGCCAGGCATCCTACGTCGACAACAACGGCGACCAGCTCTACTCCGCCCCGACGTGCGATGCCGACACCGGCGACCTCATCGTCGACATGTTCTACGACGACGAGTGCCAGATCAAGCACTCCGTCGGAAACTACTACGGCTTCAACTACAATACCTTCTCCACGATCGAGCAATCGTGCGTCGACTGCGCCAACTCCGATGGCCTTTGCAGCGATATGCAGCAGCAGGCCTTCCAATGCGTCAGTGGCGTCAACCAGAACGGCAACGTCGCCGAGGACGACGACGTCAGCGCTTGCAAAAGCTTCAAGCAGGCGTTCACCGAGCGCACGTACAGCAAAAAGAAGAAGGCCAGCCCCATCTTCGCCTTCGTCGTCTTCGCCCTGGGCGTTTCTACTTGCTTTGCCTTCGGTTCCTACACCTACTACGTCCGCCACCGGGATACCAAGGTCCCCCTCGCCACTCTGGACCACGGCGATGGCACCAGCGGTGGCGTCCCGCAGGGTGAGCTTGCGTAGACGTAGAATGCAAATCGCATTCGTGGGTGCTTGAGCGTAGACCACAGAGCTTATATGCATACTGACAAGTTGATGGGCTTTGGTCGAGTTGGCCGATGCCTGTCTCCTCACTGTATGTATGTGTGCAATGAACTCTTTTATGTTTTATATTTCTTTGGTCAATGTGAGACGGACGATATCATCCCAATCTTCAGTTGATTTTAGAGACCTATTGTTTTAAAGTAAATACAAGTGTACTACTCACTACTTCACACGAAAAAAGAATAGCCACCTGCAGTAGATCTAATTCAGCTTAGCATCATGTACCGACGGTCGGTACAGTAGATCTACGAGTTACCGGTCGGTAGAATGTGGCGCATTCTCACACACGTGTTCTACGGTATTCGTACCACCGGTATTCTTTCTGTTGCGTTGCGTTGTGAATATTTCGATGATGAAATACCGACGCTCGAACGCACAAACCGATCAACAACACAACAACACCATAGCGTAACCACAGCCCAGATCTCTTGCTGAAGACTGAAGACGCACTGGTTTCACAAGCCATCATGGGCCAATCCGCCTCCGCATACGACGAAGGCGACAACTACTCCGACGAGGAGGGAGATGGCTCGTACTACTCCTCCTCCGATGAGTATTCCGACGATGAGGAGGGATACGAATCCGGGAGTTCGTCGGTCATGAGCAGCAGAGGTCCCACCGGCAGTGACAAACGCAGCGATGGTGACCGAAGAGAAGTGTATGAAACGCATCATCGGGCGCAGGATGCATCGGTCGCTGACGAGCAGCACCGCGCACAAGCCACCGCAACCAACCTGGAGGAACTGTCGGCAACCGAGCTCAAGGATTTGGTCGATGAGCTGGATATAAGTAGGGAGGATTTGATCGCCGCCTCCCGTGCCATCCGGAGAGGACACCATCCGTCTTCGCCGCCCCCCGCCGCGGCATCTGGACCGGCCGTGGAACCGACGGCGATGGGGCCAGCCCCCCCCTCCACTTCGAACTCCCAAGGCTTCTACGCCGACGATGGGCACTACGCCGCCGACGTCAAGGTGGCCATGCGGATCTTATCGGCGTCGGACCATGTCCGGCATCTGCGCTTCCGCCTCGTCCCCGCCCGGCTGAAGGAGCCGATATTTTGGTCGTCGCTGTTGGGCATACTGCGGTACGGGAAGGCATGGGTGATGGCCGCCGAGGAGGAGCGACTGGCCGAACAGCACCAAAACCAGCACCAGCACCAAAACCAGCACCACCAGCATTCGCAGGAGCAGCAAAAGCAAGGTGGTGGTACTAGTGGCAGAACTCAGCATCAAAATGGGGGGACGGCAACCGTAGGCACTGCCGCTGCCAGCGCCACCAGCGCCACCAGCGCTATTGAGACAGAGTCGCTACGGAGGCATATTCGCCAACGAGACGCCGAAGTGGCGCAGCTCCGTCGCGCATTGGAGGCGTCCAAGGCCAAGATCCGATCCCTCGAGAAGAGAGTGGCGGAACAATCATCTGCGCCGAAGGTGAAGAGGCCAGTGAGTCCGTCGGCCGCCCCTTTGTCATCTGCCAATGCGCATAAGGGCCAATGGGTGATGGATCGCGATTCGCAGGACTTTTTGGCCCTGGACGAAGAGCTCAAGGCCAATCTGCGAGGGGAGAAGGCCAAGCGACTTCGAGACGTCCGTGAACAGATGCGCTTCATATTGGACACGGACGACGTTGCCTGCTCGAACGGCGAATGGAGTTGCTGCAAGAAGAAGGAATACGGCTGTGATGGATGTGCTTGTTGAGCTCTCGACCAACTACGTTCTACTAACAGAAACGACAAATCCAAAGTAAAAGCTAGGCCTACATGTAGCTAGCTTCAGACGCTGAAACGTCTCATCTGTTTTTGGGCTGCACGTCCCGCTTTTTCCATCCTTGTCAGCCTCTCTTTTTCCAGCACGGTTGCCCTGACGCGAGAAATACAAACATACACCGGACAAGAGAGGAGCAACCAACAAGCGGACGTGGCCCCATACAAAATACAGTCCTCCAGACTGTACACGCGTTGTTCAGTAATGCCATAAACGCCTTGATTGCCAATGCCATTGCCATTATCGACACTGTCGACGAGATCAAGATTATCGGATGCACCACCAACACTTTCATCTGACTCTGGACGACGACATCCCGACCCATACCCAAAGGGATCGCTCTCGGGACAATATCTTGCCGTGCCAAAAGCGACTGCATAATTGACGACAAGGAGGAGATGCGAGATGAAGATAAGGGCTCTTGTCATCTTGCTTGGAGGAGCATCATCCCACTTCCTCGCAAGGAGATATGACGATCCAACAATGGCAAAAGCCAAAGTAAAGAAAAGCGGATCAATTACAGCAGCAGCAGCAGCAGCAGCTTCTACTTCTGCTCCTGGTGCAGCAGACGACAACGTCGAGTTCAAAATGACGAGAGTCAATAGCACCAACGAAAATCCGAGCTGGACGAACATGACGCTCCGAAGAGATCCAATAGCGGTTGGGTCTTCCACTTTCGTCACATCCTCGACGTAATAAGGGATGCACGCGAGCAGTGCCCTGCTTAGCTTGGCAAATCTTTTCGTTAGCGGCTGCGAACGATAACTTTCCCTCCTCCGTTCCACTCGGCGCTTTATTTGCTGTCGTTTGCGCCACTCCCTACCGTCCATCTTCTTGGGTTTGGGCGTTCTCGGAGGCGCTTGCCAGCCAGAGGAAGTGCCAGAGGAAGCGCCATCCTTCAATGATTCTTCCTCTGCGAACTGAACCTTTCTTTTGGGTGCTACATGTACCTGCTCTTTGGGATTCTCAAAGTCGTGTTGCAGGCGGAGGGCGGTTGTTGCGTCTGTATCAGAATCTGTAATCACGCAACAAGATATCTTCCCCTGCTCGTCAATGTATCCCTTGGCCAAAGTACCGAGCGATATCGTTGGACTTGTTGTTGTTGGTGGTGGCGTGTTCATTAAAGGTAGGATACAGTAGTTGACGTACTAACGAGCAAAGCAACTCAAATCTACGACCGAATTACATATATCAGCTGCCGTAAAAAGGTACGATCGTAATTATTTTAGCCGACCGACCAAACGAATCACTCGATAGCGCTTCCATGATCGCGTGGTCGTTCCAACTCGTACCCACCGCTCCAACACTTCCCTCCTGGTACGCAGAACTAGCATCACGAGAAAGTATACGCCACGCCAGTCTAGGGCTATGCCTTGCTCTTGGAGAGGACGGACTGCATGGCCTCGATGGCTTCACAAGCATCAATGGTATCGACGAGGCATTCATCCTCAAGGCTGCCCTTGATGGCCTCGCTGCCATCACTCGAGGCAATCTCTTCGACAGTCTCCCAAGCAAGTTTGGCTTCGCTGGAATCCATACCGAACTTTTGGGTCGCCTCTCTGGCCTCCTGGAGGGCATCCTTCATTTGGGGAATGTCCACCGAAGAGGCACCGGAGGAAGGCTTGGACAGCTTGACGCCCCGAAGCTCCTCGGCCAAAGATTTGATGCTGCTGATCTTGTCCTGCTGCTCCTTGAGAAGCGAGGCCAGGGCCTTCACCTTCTCGTCATAGTCAGCAGGAGTATCAA
>Ga0115006_10003325_pt1 | contig 10884 bp, 9 predicted proteins | sample ArcOceMetagenome_3_FD_88943 | JGI IMG/M metagenome (GOLD analysis project Ga0115006, IMG submission 88943) | Marine eukaryotic phytoplankton communities from Arctic Ocean - Arctic Ocean- Svalbard ARC20M Metagenome | ecosystem: Environmental > Aquatic > Marine > Oceanic | place: Arctic Ocean...
CTTGGAGACGGACCCGCGGTTGAACAGCATATTGGCCTGTAACATACATACATACATCAGCGGTTGAACAGCATATTGGCCTGTAACATACATACATACATCAGCGGTTGAACAGCATATTGGCCTGTAACATACATACATACATCAGCGGTTGAACAGCATATGGCCTGTAAATTCCATGCATAAATATGTTGATTAGCCTGTAAATTCTATGCATCTGTATGTGTATTGGCCAGTAAATTCCAGGTATATATATACATATATACATATATACATATAGGTGTATTAGCCTGGCAGCGTCACACCTAGCACGTACAACGTTAAAAAGAGTGCTCTGCAAGCTGTGGAGATTCCATATACGAATATTAAACTGTTCCATATATGCATACTAGCCTGCGTCCCATGTATATTTGACGGTATGTGAAGGTGTGGACATTCCATATATGCATATTAGCCCGTGTCCCATATATGTACATTTGACGATATATTAAACTGTGGACATTCCATACATGTACATTAAACTGTTCCATATATGTATATTAGCCGTAAAAAAAAAATAGCTGTTACATGTATGCATATCTGACGGGATATGAAGGTGTGGACATTCCATATATGTATTCGCCTGGCAGCGTCACACATAGCACCTACAACACACACGCCATACGAGAAATACGACACACACGCACACATTCTATACTAAGAGAACACATTCTACAGTAGGAGAACACATTCTACAGTACGCCATACGAGAAATACGACACACACGCACACAACACACATGCGACGCACAAACGACAGCGGAACAGCACGTTAGCCCGCCAGCGCTGTTTGTGCGGAGACCTCTCTTTCGAAATACCAAAAAGTAATGGACACAGAAAATAATAAACACACAAAAAAAACAAAAAAAAAATGTTAGCAGCTGTCTGTGCGGAGACCTCTGTTTCGAAATACTGCATACCAAAAAGTGCGTGCGTGTGTGTGTGTGTGTGTGTGTGTGTTTGCTCTTCTGAAAATTACATGTCGGCGCACACATTTTGCTATGCAATCCTGAGGCACTCACTTCTCTCTCTGTCACCAAAGAAAAAAAAAAAGACAAAGGAACAAAAATGCTTGCCTCTTGCTTGCTACGCTCCATGCTGCTTACTAGCTGCAGTAGAGTCTGGGCTTCCTGCGCGTCCGCGTCCGCACCTGCACCACCTCCTGACATGGCTTGCTCGATCTCGGTCCGTGCCTCTGTGTGTGTGTGTCTTGGTCACTGAAGCAGTACCACTGAAAAACACATTAGTCCACGACTAAACAACACATTAGTCCCACAACACAACACATTAGTCCACCACTAAACAACACATTAGTCCCACAACACAACACATTAGTCCACCACTAAACATAAACAACACGTTAGACCCACTAAACAACACATTAGTACCACAACACATCAGTACCACTAAACACCACATTAGTACCACTCAACGACACATCCTCTCTTGCACTTGGCCTTACAACGCACTACACAGCACATTCTCTCTTGCACTTGCACGCATGCCTTACACATGCCTCACGGGCAGGGGGGCAAAGCGTTGTTTCACATAGAACCTCTGCCCATATAAGCATATAAGGACACATATAAGGACACATATAAGGACACATATAAGGATTGCGTGTGCACAGCGCTGTTTCGCAAAGCGCTGTTCCGCATCATTGCTTTTCTGCCACACATTTAAGTTCTGCCACACATACACATGTAAGGACACATATAAGGAGGGCGTGTGTGCACAGGGGCAAAGTGCGTTTCGCATCATTGCATCTCTCATGCGCGCCTGCGGGTGCGGGTGCGGGTGCGGGTGCGTATGCAAAAACACGCGATTCACCGTCCACTTTGCCGAGGCCGCAGAGGGCACGGGCGAGCAGGACAGCCATGGCCATGTCGCGCGGCGTGTCTGGCGCGCTGCGCACGCTCCCAGGCAGACGCCCCACGGCAGTGACGAGCTGCTTGCACACGGTGCGCGCACCCTCGAACTCCTGGCAGAGGAGATGTGCTTTGGCCATGAGGTGCAGGACGTGCACGGCGCGGGGCGCGGCAGCGAGCGCGTCGCGAAGGCAAACTTTGGCACGCGCCCCGTTCTCCTGCTGCAGCAGCTCCGCTGCCTTGCGCGTATCTTCGCGCATCTGCTCGGCCTTTGCCAGATCGCGCTGCAGGTTTGGAAAGCCGAGCGCGATGGCAGCGCTATACAGCGGCACGCTCTCGGCAAAGAGCCCCTGCGCCACCGCGCACTGGGCGCCGCGCACCGCCGCCTTGCCGTTGCCAGGATTGAGGCGCAGCGCATTCCGGCAGCACTCAAGCGCCTCGTACCCCCGCCCGAGTTTTTCGAGGGCGTTTGCACCGTTGCTGTACAAGGCCGATCCCACGTGCGCCACGGCCCGCAGCTCGTCTCCGACACCCTCCCCACTGGTCGCGTCATAGCCGGTTGGCAGCAGCCCCATGGCCAGCGCCGCACCTTGCGCGTACGTGTTCGTGGCTGCTTCCCACTTGTGCTGCTTGAAGAGGGCGTTGCCCCGGTCCTTGAGCTGCATGCAGCGCTCTTGGATGGCGCCCGCCGTTTGCGGCTGCACGCCAAACTTGCGGTAGCTCGCCTCTGCCTCTGACTTTGGCTCTGGCTCTGCCTTGGCATCCCTGCCCTGCCTTGCATGCGCCGGTTGGTTGACCCTATGCACGGGTTCCTCTTGCTCTTGCACCCCTCGCGGGTCGGCAATGGTGACGCGAGACAGCAGCTTGGAAGGGGGCGTGTCGGGGTTTCTGGCGAGGAGGCGAGTGGCCGCAGCGGCGCCCGCCATGCGTGAAAGCTTGGCAAAGGCCTCGTGCTCCGCTTCATCTGGCCACTTAAAGCCAGCTGGCACCTGCGTCTTGTGCGGCGTTCGGAAGCAGAACCCCCCGCCCTGCGGCTCCTCGGGCTGCTCAGGCCTGTGAGACGGCGACGCCTTGCTTGTCCCCTTTTTCCCGGGTGTGCCTCTGGTTGCGCGTCGCGCTGCACCCGGGCGCGAATGCGAGTGCTGCCCCTTGGGGGAGGCACTGGTGCTGCTTGAGGTAGCACCAAAGGACGGTTCGCCAGATGCTGCCGGGCGCGAGGGCACATTGAAGCTGAAACCCCCGGATGCGGCACTGGCATCAAAGGTGAACGGGGCTTGCCGCGCCTCCTCTGAAGCTCCGGCGGGCGGGGAGAAGCTGACGTTGTGGGACCCAGGAACGAAGGGCGGCGACTCAGATGCAGACACGCCGGCGCTGGCAGGCTTTGGGGGAGACGCGTCCAAGTTGGGCGCAGCAAAGCGAAAACCAGCACTCTCCGCGGGAGGCGCCGCGCCAAATGCCGCACCCTGGCCCAAGCCGGCGGGCGCGCCGAACGGAAAAGATGATGATGATGATGATGATGATGGCGGCGACATGGCATGAAACGCCGCGGTAGCCGCGGCAACTTTGGCTCCAGACGCGCGCCCTTTCTTGTCGCCCTTGTGCTGTCTGCGCGCGCTGGCGGACTTGGGCGCAGGCGACCCAAACGACGGCGGCTCCGCGGCAAAGGCTTCCACGCTCGCTGAATGCGGCTGCGGCCCCGCCCCCTGCGGCTGACCAGCACCAGCTGGCGCCTGCCCGCTGCCAGAGTCTGCGCCGTGGTGCGCGAACAGGCAAGGGCCTGCCTTGAAGGGCGTTTTGAAATTGAAGCCGTCCCGCTGCTCTGGCTGGGTTTGCGTTCCCTCCGCATGCTCTTGCAGCTGCGGTTCGAGCACAGTGCGCTTGAGCATTTCGGAAACCTCGAAGACGAACCCATCGCCGCCCGCGCTGGCCTCCTTCTCTTTGCCGCCCGCATCCTTCTTCGCACGCCATTTGGGCTTGGTGGCCGAGCCGGGAAACACCCTGCCTGAGCGTCGTGTCGACCCGGGTTTCGAGGCGGACGCATCCACGTCCATGGGTGACGCGGAGGCGCTCCGTGTGCCTGGGGCCGCGGGAGTGTGCTGCTGCTCACTGGCGGACTCGCTCGCTGCCCCCGCCGCACACTCTGGCGAGGCACTTTGCTGCGCACTGGACACGTTTGAACTCGGGGAAGCTTCCGACGCACGGGTCGATGCTGTGCTGGCAACGTCGCCGTCTGAGGCCGGCGCATCAGTGCTGGCCCCAGACAGCACGTCCGGCCTGGCCGGCCCCGCGGTGGCGGCTGAGGGGGGCGCAAACGTGAAGCGCGCGGCTGCGCGCGCGGCAGTGGCGCTCGGCGCGTCCGCCGCTGCCGCCGGCTCGCCGCCCGACGCCGATTCGAGGGGGCTCGGGCCGTGGCTGCCCCCGTCCAGGGGATTGACCTTGGCAGGGTAAAACGTGAAGTTGCCGCCCACCCCCTGCGGCGCGCCGCCGCCGCCCTGCTGCGCGGCGCGCGCCTTTAGCCGCGCGAGGTGCGCGTTGCGGAGCTTCTCGAGCGCGCGGTTCCGGATGGAGCCAATCGGCACCGCACACATGGGACACAGCGCCTCGGCGCCCCCGATCTTCGCGAAGCACCCGGCGCACAGCGTGTGCCCGTCGGCGCACTGCCAGATATGCTCCGAGGCGTCCGTCTGCTGCATGAAGTCGGCGAGGCACACGATGCACTCGGTGCGCTCGTCGTCGGACATGGCCGTCACCGTGAATGGTACGGCCGCGTGCGCCATGCCGCCACCCCCGGGCGCGTCACCGCATCGCCCCGCCCCCCCCTCACCGCATTCTCTGCCTCCCCCCTGTCTGATTGCTCAACGTCGCTGTTTCAATTGACAATTGAAGCAACACCTCAAGAGAGAGAGTGAAAAAGGTGGTGCGTTTTCTTCGGATCCTCCTGCCGTGATGTGATCACCTGAGAAGACGCGCAGAGGACCCTCTCGGACAGGCGGAGGGAGGCGGTGTGCCACGGGGCGCCCAGCAGCGGGACCACCGCTCCCCTTGCCGTGCGGACCCAGGTCCGCGTGGCCGCCGGGGGGTGCATGCCGCTGCCGATCCCGTTGGCGCCGCGCGAGTACCCGGCGCACAATCCGCCCGTGGCATACCGGTATGCTGCCACGGGCCCCGCGGCGGCGCCGAGCTTCGACGCCGCGCCGCGCCCGGGAGCAGCCGGCACACTCGGCCTCTGCCTGCAAAATGCCGGCGGCCGCGTCGTCGTGGACGGCATCGACCCGCTCTCGCCCAACTCAGCCGCGGTACGAGCTGTGCGCCCGGCCGCTGGCCCCTCCGCGGCGCTCACTGCATGCGCGCCGCCCGGTGTCTTGCGGGCGGCAGGGGCGCTGGCGCGCACGCCCGAGCGCGCCCGACTGCTGACGGCGGGAGCGTGCGCTCGGTGCGTGGCAGGTGCGCGACGGAGACGTCGTTGCCGCAGTAAACGGGACGAATGTGCTCGGTCTTCCCTTGTCTGCTCTCAAGCCGCTGCTCGCCGGGCCAGTCGGCACGGTCGTGCGCCTCTCAGGTGCGACAGCACGCCCCGCGTCAGTGCGCGCGCAGTCTCTCGCGCCCTTGTGCCTGCTGACTTTCGGGGGGCGGGGGATGCCAGTGCTGCGTCCGGAGGGCGAGGCCAACCTGTCGCTGGTGCGCCACGAGCCGCCGGGGCAGCAGCGCATCATCGCGGCACCCGTGTCTCTGCAGAGCGTGCAGCCGCTGAAGGTGCCCCAGCACAAGCTAGTCATCTGGGACCATGGGCTGGGAAAGCAGGTGTCCGTTCCGTGCACCAGGACCGAGATGCGTCTGCCCGACCAGGGCAACTGGCTGGACGTGACGGTTGTGGATGTCGAAAACCTGCCGGTCTGCTACGACGTGGGCTGGTCCCTCACGTCCATAGGCACTGGCACCGCGAGCCCCTTCGTAGAGGCCACCGTGTCTGGGACACGGCTGTGCACGTCGTCGCAAGCGAGCAAACTGTCGACTGCCGTCAACCAGACGCTGCGCCTCCAGGTGGTGGACACGTCGCCGCTGCGCATTCGTGTCAAGAACGACGACGTGAGTATGGGCGGCAACGTCATTGGCCAGATTAATTTCCCGATGCAGCAGATAGCGGCGCATGGCTTTGAGCAGAAGGGCCGCTTCCGCATTTCCGTTGTCGGGCAGCACGGCGAGCGCGTGCCGACGCTCATGCACCTGCACGAGGGCGACGAAGTCACGGGCCTCAAGAATCGCCCGTCGACAATCCAGCTGGAATTGTCCTACCGCGGGCGGCCTTTCCACGAGCTGCAGCAGATAGAGCGGAACAAGGAGGAACAGGATCTGGCAGCGCGCGAGCGGCTGCGGCTCGAGGCGGAGCAGCAGCAGCTCGTCGAGCAGAAGGCCAAAGCCCTCAATGAGGAGAAGCGGCTCAAGCAAATGGAGCAAACGGAGGCGCGGGCATTTGCAGAGGCCGCAGTCAAGAAAGCGCAACGCGAGGCAAAGGTTCGGGAGGAGGTGTATCGCCTGAGCAAGACGCGGTTGGCCGAAGACAGAGAGGCATGGCTGTTGGGTGCGCGCGGGGAGGCCCCGCGGCAGCACAGTCACGAGCCTAGTTTTATGACCCCGCCTCCTGATGAATCCGATGCTGCGCCCAAGCCGTGGTGGGATCCCAGCGCGTGGAGTTTGCCTCTGGGCGTTGATGATGGGAAGCCGAAGACGGACTTGACCAAGGAAAGCATTAATGCTGACAAGCGCAAGCTGGCCAACGTCGAGCTCTACTTGGACATGAACATCGCGCAAGTGGGCGACGGAGCCACGTTCAAACGCGAAGTGGAAGCAGACGTGGATGCGGCGCTCGGGCCGGCGGCCAAGAAGTGCCGTGTCACGGACATCCGCGCTGGCAGCGTGATCGTGGACATGGAGGTCGAATTAGCTGACGGCGTTACCGAACAGGTTGCAGTGAGAGCATGTGCGCGCGTGCCTGACAGACAGCATGCGCGTGCATCTTGCTGGCGCCCTTTCGCCGCCTCCTCTCCTTAGCAAGTTGCCGTGAAAATCTGCATTCCTGCGCTTGCTCGGAGTTGTGCGTGCATGACGCTCTCCAGGGTTGGGGTGTGTTTGCCTTGTAGTGATGGGGTGTGTGTGCCTCTCTAGTGGTGGGGTGTGTTTGCCTTGTCGGTGCCCCCAATCATTTGCTTCCGCACCGCAGCTGAGAGGGGACAGGTCCGTGGCGGGGTCGGGAGACTGATGTCGATGTGTCGCGCAGGATGTTGCGAGGAACCTACACGACCAGGTTGCGCAAGGCCCCGGCTCGGTGCTCCTGCAGGGCAAGCACACACGCTACACCAGGAACGTGGTGTCCAAAACGCACACGGTCCACCACATGGCGTCGGAGGCTGCATTTGATGTCCCCGCTGTCCCAGCGGCCAAGGCTCCGATAGTTGATAGACCCTTCGAGCCCAACCTGAATGAAATGTCGCAGGCAGTGGAGCGGAGGATGCGGTTGCGTGAGGTCCTGATGCATCCCGGAGAGGCAGACCTGTATACTTGCGAGATGATGCCCGACGCCGAAACGTCGCTGCGTGCCATCCAAGCGGCGGGCTACGAGGTGGTCCTGGTGGCGGTGGCGGTGCCTTGGGTGGCTGAAGTGGCCTTGCGTCACCTCCAGATGCGCGAGATTGTGGGCAAGAGCCCCAAGTGTCCGATTAGTGAGGGCAACGTGCTCTTCTGCCTCGAGGCTTCGGAAAAGGCGCAGCTCATCAAGAAGATGGGCGGTTTTGTGGCGGCGGTAGAGCGCAATTGGACCATCTGCGACTCGGTACTGTACGCCAACCCAGACGTGCACGGCATCTTGTTCAACCCCGACGCCTCAAACGAAGCAGCCTTCTTGCAGGATCTCCGCGTGACACAGGCAGATGCGTACGCGCTGCATGAGCTTGTACAGCAGTACGGCACGTTGCAGACGGAGCTGGCGACGGACCCGCACAACGAAGAGCACGTGCGGGAGTTGCAGCGGCTGGCCCCGCTCATACAGCAGCTGCACACCAAGCTGACGTCATCACGGTCGATGGTGCCAGCAGAGCGCCTTCCGCCCAACACTGCGGCCGTCTTGCCCTCGACAATGGCGGCGGAGTTTTCACAGCGGCCGTGGCTGCAGGTGTGCGACCTGCTGCACGTGCCGCCGCCGCTCGCCGCCCAATTTGAGTCCCAGCCGCAGCCGGCAAGCGGCATGGGCCAGAGCAAGCCCGTGCATTTCACCTACCCGCTGGCAGCGTCCGACGACGACCAGACAATCAGGAGCTTGCGTGCCGGCGAGATCCCCGAGGGGTGGGAGGCAATCCAGGACAAGGAGACCAAGGACTGGTTCTTTGTGAATCATCGCGCCAAAACGTCGTCGTGGCTCCTGCCGGTGCATGCGGCGGATGATCGCGAGGCTGCGGCGTGGATGCAGCGCTCTCGGCGCAACGAAGAGGACTTGCTGGGCGACGTTGGTATTGGTCTCACGCTCGCCCGCGATGCGGCTGGCAAGGTGCGTGTCGTGGCCATGCAGGACGACGGCCCTGCGCAGAAGAGCGGGCGCATCAAGATTGATGATATCGTCCTGGCCATCGATGGCTTCAAGACAGACCAGGACTCGGAGGAGCAGATGGTGACGCGCATGACCGGAAGACCCAACACTGCCGTCGTGTTGAGGCTGCAGCAGGGCGCGACCATGGGCGGCGAGCTGGGCAACAAGGTCCCCTGGACGGACCTTGTCACGCTGTCAAAACCGGACCCCCAAGCCTTCAACGAAGAGACCTTCATCGTACACGGAATGCGGCTGACAGTGCCGGTGGAAGACGACCAGGGTGTCTTTACCGTGCTCAATGTGGACACAAATGAGGTCGTGTACCGGGGGCCCGGCAAATACAAGGGCGTGTGGGACATCCTGTGTGTGGAGGGGTCGCAGGTCGAGGGCCGGCCCGACGTCTTTTCCTGGCGTGGTGAACTCTACAAACAGCCCACATACGATGCGCGCGGCATTGCAACAGTGGTCAACGACAAGACGAATGAGGTCGTATACGTCGGGCCCGGCGACAGCTACGTGCCCGGACACCCGGGCAACTCCGCTGTCGTCATGCCGTATGTCCGAATTGTGCGAGGACACCCGCGGCCCAAGCGAGGGCGGGTCATGGTGGATCTTGCGCGCGTTGTCTTGCGTCTGTTGCCCAAGAGCCAGGAGCAGGTGGCTGCTGAAGGTGAGGCGAGACTGGTGGGGTGCACGTTGCAGCTCGATTGCGACTACAGCACAGCCATGTGGCAAGAGGCGATGATAAAGCGCCAGTTGCGGGAGGATCTCGCGGCCGCGCTCAACGTGCCAGTGGAGCGCTTTTCAACGGCACAGCTGGAGCGCGGGAGCGTCAAGGCCAAGTTCAACGTCGTTCCTGGCGCCGGCCCGAGCGCAGAGGACCTGGCGAAGCAAGTCGTGGACCAGGCGCAGGGCAGATCCTCCGCCCTCCGCTCGCTTCCGCTCGGGCGCAGTGTGGTGAATGGCAGCCTGCATCGGCCGGTGGATCCCCCGCCGCCCTGCCTGCCTGCTGGGCAAGACGAAGCTGCAGAGAAGGCGGCGGTCGACAGAAACATCGCCGCAAACGGGCTCCCGCACGTGTTGGTGCACATCATCAGCGCGCGTTCCCTGCCTTTGCTCGCGGGAAAGCGCCAGCCAGACTCCTTTGTGCAATGTCGCTTGGCCGGCGAGGCCGCCTCGACCAAGTGCGTGCCGGCCAACGACGCGCCCACGTATGCCGCCTCGCTGCGCCTGCCCTTGCAGGTACCCACGAACCCGCAAATTGTCACAAGTGCTCGCTGTGGTGTCGTGACATAGTAAATAGCTTTTGGACACATATGTGTCCTTTGTGTCCTTACATGTGTCCTTATATGTGTCCTGATATGAGTCCGTGCAGGTACCCACGAGCCCTGAGGCGACCTTGGAGATAATGGTGTACGACATGTCTGAAGCCCTGCACGGCAGATCCTTGGGCGCGCTCACTTTCACGCTGGCCGGCCTCATCTCTAACTACGAACAAGGTGTCACTTCGAACTTGTTCCTCCGCGCACACGCGCGCTCGCACGCACGCACGCACGCACGCGCAATCTCCCTACTCTCCTCTTATTCTCACGTTCTACTATTCTGACGCCCCACTTTGACACTCTACTCTGAGGCCCTAAACTCCCACAGCCCCTATTCATGGCGTGCGTGCATTTGCGCGCATCTAGATACACGCACACATCGAGGTAGGAATACATGTGGATTCACACCCACCCACCCGACAACCCCCCCCCCTACACTTGCGCAGACACGGTCAACGAAGGCTGGTTCAACTTGCGCAACAGTGAAATGTCCGTGGTGTCGGGCGACCAAGGAGTATCCTCGGCTGTGCAGCTACGCGTCCAATACATCAGCGCCCCCGCCGCCCAGCGCTCCCATCCGACAGCACCTACCGTCCCCGCCGCCCCCGCCCCCGCACCATCCGCCCCGGCCGCTGCGCCAACGGGTGACCAATATCACAACCCTGTACACAGCCATGACCACACCAATGGCACGGTCGCGGGGATGGGTACAGAGCAGCCGAGGGCGCCCAAGGCGCCCTCGGCTGCGGGGTCGGCGCAGGCGCCCGCGGCGCCCAAGGCGCCCTCGGCTGCGGGGTCGGCGCAGGCGCCCGCAGCCATTTCTGGGCCGCGCGTTGTGGCAGATATGCGAAGCTTGCGCTCTTTGCCGCAGGTCGACGGCGTGTTCTGCAGGCACACATTCTCAAAAGTACTCTGCCCCTCTCTCTCTTCCTGCCTCTCTCTCTCTCTAGGCACACGTTCTCAAAAGTACTCTGCCCCTCTCTCTCGTCCTGCCTCTCTCTCTCTCTCTCTCTCTCTCTCTCTCTCTCTCTCTCTCTCTCTCTCTCTGTCTCTTTCTCTTTCGTGTGTGTTTTGCACCC
>Ga0115006_10003326_pt1:5000-10883 | contig 10883 bp, 6 predicted proteins | sample ArcOceMetagenome_3_FD_88943 | JGI IMG/M metagenome (GOLD analysis project Ga0115006, IMG submission 88943) | Marine eukaryotic phytoplankton communities from Arctic Ocean - Arctic Ocean- Svalbard ARC20M Metagenome | ecosystem: Environmental > Aquatic > Marine > Oceanic | place: Arctic...
GAGTCGGACGAATTCGACCTTTCCAAGTCAAATTCAGCGCTGGGCTTCGTTGGCGCGTCGCCCCGCTTTTTGCGCCAAGTCGCCGTAATCGTCAGGCTGACACGCGTAGTTGCCGGGCTTATCCGTGCGAAGCGCATGCGCGCGAATCTTCAGGAGAAAATCAGGCAGGCTGTGGCAGCCAAGAAACGGCGCTACCAACGCGATGGATTTGACCTTGACGTCACATACATTACGAACCGGTGCCTCGCAATGTCCACACCTGGGTTTGGTGCACACAAGGGCTACCGTAATGACATGGCTGAAGTGTCTCGCTTCTTCAACATGTACCATTACGGCAAGTACCGCATTTACAATCTATGCGAGGAGTTTGAGGGAAATTACCATCCTGCTATGCTCTTTTTCCAAATGCGCAGGTACGCATTCGATGACCACAACGCGCCGACGCTGAAACAGATTATGGCTTTTTGCCAGAACGCGCTTGAGTATATGACCAAGGATCCCGAACATGTCATTTCAGTGCACTGCAAGGGTGGCAAAGGGCGCACAGGCGTCATGGTCTGCTGCTGGCTCTTGTTCTCCGGGCACCGTGCCATTGCGTTGGATGCGCTCGAGCTCTTCGCCTTTCGCAGGAGCGTACAATACCACATGAACAACCATGACAACCAAACCGCCGAAGCGCCTTCGCAGGTGCGGTATGTACATTATCTGGAGGCCATTCTCTACAACGACATCAACCCCGCAGCCGAACCCAACATGTTGCTGAGAGCGATCGAGTTGCGGAATTGCCCAGCGGGCCCTATTTTCGTTTCCGTCATGATCTTCGCAAAGGGAGGTGTGCTGTATGATTCTCGACAAGCCTGCGAGGAGTTACCTTCCTTGAACGAAGGAGACAACTATGTCTTTGAAATTCCTGTCACGCTCGTGTACGCAGACGTCAAAGTCGAGATTTTCCGTCACGAGAACAAGTCGCCATTGTCTGGTCGCATTGGCACACAAAAGTACGACTCTAAAGTGGAAAAATGGCCATGGTGTCAGGGGGCCTTCCACACGCTGCTACATTACAAGGAGTCCTTGATCGAGTACAAGAAGATGCAGATCGACTACTGCCACAAGGACCGGAAGCATGAAAAGTTCCCCTCGGACTTTGCCATGGCGCTGCACTTCGTGCGCCCTGAAGACATGGGCGGGTATGCCCTTACGCTTAACCACCTCGGGTGCCAGAAACGTTCCAAGTTTGCTTCCTTTGACCCCAGCGTCATGTTCGGCGGGTTGAAGCTTTTTATTCACAGTGCAGACGGCCTCATTCCATCGCCCAGTGACAGCACGAAAGTCAAGGTTGAGATTGAGGGGTCAGAAATGATTACAGTCGGGCAGCCGAAGAACGAGGATTACTGCGAATGGAATCAGACGCTGTCATTTGTGACATCGAGCAAGAATGTTTTCGCCAAAATCACTGTCTTGGATCGCCGTGGTCTAATCGACGTCCCTATTGCGCAGGGGCGATTGGCAGTGTCACGCGACGAACTGCAGAAAGCGGCCCGCAAAGAAATGTTATCGTCATTGACTTCCAAAACCGAAGAAGCCTCAGCAAATCTTGCTCGGTGAGTCTGCGAGTGTGAGTGCTTGCGCCTGGATTCGATGGCGTACGCACGCACACGCGCACGCACGCGCACGCACGCGCACACACACACCCACCCACCCACACACACATCCGTTTGCATGCACTTTCATCTATCACATCGTCCCGTCAAAGTTGAACTTTGTGTGCTTGTGTATTTCTGTTCCAAGTAAATATGCATGTCGTGTGTGTAAGTGTTGTTAGATACGTGATGCACACGCGTGCGCACAATCGCACACGCATGTACGCACACACTTTCCCACACACATACACGGACGTGGGCACACACACACACACACGCACACACACACACACACACACACACACACACACACACACCGTAACGCACACAAACAAACACACGTGCACGCACGCAAACACTGCCACAGGACGATACTGCTAGATGTAGTGTCCGGCAATGGAGAGGAAGTAAATGTTCCCTTTTTGGCCTCTAAAAGTGCATCAAAAACTGGCGCAAAGGCTGCTGAAGGCTCTGGGGGGAAACTTAAGATGTCCTTTCAGTATCAGTCATGGGACTTGCCGAAGGAGTACTGGGACCGCCACTCGTTTTGTGACTTGATAAGGAAGGTCGGTCGTAGGGAGACTGCTTTCCCAGGGCAAGAAATTGTGTCAGCGGGTGAGAACAAACGTCTTTTGTATTTGGTGCTCAGCGGCGTTGTGAATGTACAGATCAATAGGATTTCTTCTTCGGCCGGGGACGGAGAAAACATTCTGGTGGACATGCTAGGCGAAAACGCAATCTTCGGCGCGTTCAGCTTTCTGTCCGGGTTTCCGGAGATGCAGCACATCGCGTACACGAATGTGGAGCTGGCGGTCATAGACTTGGGGATAATCATGCAAGAAGGGGAGGAACCAGATCAAAACGCAGATCCAAAGGCCAAAGAGGCCGAGGGGGCACAAGATGACTCCAAGGTCATGCGCATTAGGGACAAAGTACTCTTTTTTAAGGTGCTCGCGCTCGGGCTGTCAGAGAAATTTCAGATGGCCAAGCAGGAGAACATCCGGATCACAGGCCGCTTCATGCAGAGCGACGAGAACGAGTCTCTGCAAAATGAGGTCATGAAGCAAGAGTTGCGTCTGCTGTGCGTCCAAAAATTCGGCCTCCCTGCTACCGACCAGTGCCTCTTCGTGGGCAACGCAGTCAAGGTGTGGATCACGATGTCCGGCGAGACGGAAGAGAAGCACTTCAGATGCCGGCTCATCTTCCTTTCTTCTTGCATCGTGCTAGAGCCGACACTGAAAGGGACAATCTTTTTGAAAGCCACCTACGAGAAGCATCACATTGATGCCACGCGAATTGTGTCTGTCCGGACTGTGTCTGACGATGGCCCTGGAGAGATTATCGTGTCCTACACAGGTTCTTGCCCATCAAAGACGCACATGAAGGACGTGCACTTTCTGCTGTACATCTGTGCTCTGTTTGCGAGCCAGATTTGCACTTCCGTGTTTGACTCGAGCGCCATCACACACATCCTCTGATTTACGAACTTTCCTCCTCCTCTCCACGACCCTACAACACCTCGTGCTCCGCGTAACAGATTTGAATGCGCATTACGACAACTGCTTCATGTCACTGGGCCGGCACGCACTCCTAGAACTTCGACTCTTATTCCAGTAAGGACCTCAAACAAGAATCCCATACCTTCGCAAAGACACCCAAGCCCCCTGTTGAGCCCTTCCCCCCACACTTACACACTCAATTGCGCTCACTTGACCTCCGATGCACAACTCTTTTCTTCCACCACTCTCTGCGCAGCGATCATATTACGAGGGAGCACTGCACACGAATCTTGCATAAAATGGCTGAGACTTCGGCGGAAGCAAGAGAAAAGGTGTTTTAGTGTGAGTTGGTGAGCGCGCAGACACGTGCGTGCACTTGAACTTCTTTCGCTAATCCAACAAATCTGTAATTGTGCGGCGTGGGCGTGGGTGCGTTTCAGGAAAGGATGGTGAAGACAGTTTTGGGGGGAGATTCCGTGATGCCGAGCCTGGAAAAGGTCCTGTACGTGTGCCATGTGTATGTGTATGTGTGTGTGTGTGTGTATCGCGCACGTCTTTGTGCTTGGGCGCTCTCTCGCTCGTATAAAGTTTCATGTGTATCCTTTCTGTGTTGAAAAAAGGACCCTAGAACAAAACAAATCAGGAATACGTGCATAATACTATGTTTTTGTATAGACTTCATTTTCTTGGGAATCGCAATTATTTCAGAAATGGTTCTATCTCAGTTGGTGAGACAGGGCACGTGCGTTTGCTTCCTGAGTGCGAATCGAAGGTCTGAAAGCTAATTGTTGAAACAGTTGTTATCCAAGGCGGTGTTTGCTGGTCTCTTGCAGAAGTACGAGGCAAATTGCAGCATCGAAGATTGCCCCATCGGCTCCTTGGTCTGCAAACCCTGGAGAGACAGAGCTTGTGTGTGTGTGTGTGTGTATGTTCATGAGAGACAGAGAGAGAGAAACATGTACGTAGCGTGACGTAAGACCATAGGTATGTAACTGAGGGCATCAATGTTTTTCATCTTCAGTGACACATAACATGATTCGCCCTCATGCCGTCAGGTATATGCCGCACGGGCGCACACCATACACCCTGCACCATACACCCTACACCCTACACCCTACATCCTGCACCCTACATCCTACACCCTACACCCTACGCCCTACGCCCTACACCCTCACCTCTCATCCGTCGTCATACCTTCAGGTGTATGTCGCACGAGGATCCATGCGCGTCATGAACGTGGCCGACCCGCCGGATGTCTTGTACACTCTACGCCCCGGCGAGATGTATGGCGATCACCAGGCATCGAATAGAGATTGTGTCCTGCAATTTTGTGTTGTTTTTGTTGTGCGTGCTGGCGAATGTGCTGCAATTATGCCATTTGAGCTCGTCTCTTGCCGTTGATATGTGTCCTGCTGCTGGTGCTGCTGCTGTGGTCTCTTTTTCTTTCTCCCTCATTTCCTCCCTCCCCCCTGACTCTCATTACGCACCACCCATCCTTCACCCGTCCCTCCCTCCTGCTTTCTCGTTTTTGTTGCCCTCCCCCCCACATGCCCGCCCTCTCTCGCGCGCGCTCTTGTTCTGTATGTCTGATGGCAGTTTCTTTCGGGGTCGATGACGGTCACAAGTCAGTCATTAATGGCGGGGAACATGGGAGTTGAATTGGTGGTTCTCCACAAGGAGTATCTCATGAACGAACTCATCGGAGACTTGCCATTTGCGGTAGGAGCGCAAACGTTGTAAACATGAAAATGATGCCTGATGTCTTTAATTGTTTATTCTGTCCGTGAATATTCTGTCCGTTGAAACTCACAGTGACATGACCTCCAAACTCCCGTGACGTGGAATGTGCATGCACACCAGGTGCGGTTTTTCCGGGATTTGGCGACAGCAATTAGCAAGCGACTGCACAGCGAAATGCTCCTCACTTATGGCACGCTCTCCATCTCTAATGCTCTCGATCAATAGAGCAATGTGTGAGGGTCTCAAAATGCATGGTGTCCTCCTCCGCTAAATTTCGGGAAACCGTTACCTGGTACACATTTCAACGAGATTTGGAGATATCGGCGTGACTTCCGGGATTGAATTTGGAAATATCTACACTGATATCGTTGACAGCTCAGCAGTACTAGTGCTGTTTGAATTACTTTGTAAGGGTTGGGCAACCACAACTAGCAAACCTTTGAGTACATCTCTTCCCGCATGAATTTTCCGCGTCGAATGCATCGCCCTTATGGGGTGGTTGCAGCTGCCCATCCCCTTGAGCACTAGCGGCCATTACGACCCCCGTTTCCTTTGCCGTCTCTTTTCCGTAGGCGTGATTTGCCCAGCAACGGCTGGCTTTGCCCTCAGAATTTAGAAACACACTGGCTGGCGCCGAATCCGGGCTTTGCACTCAAGTTTGCAGGACTGAAACTTATCTGTAGTTTTGTCACCTCTCCCCTCATCTCGTGCCGCTTCACACTAGCCGACGGTGGCGTATAATACGGTGCGCAAGTGCTTATGTGTAAGAGAAGGTGTTCTAGTGTGTGGCTGTTTGCGCTGCGGCGCACTCCCTACAGCACACATATCCTCGCAAGTGTGTGTGTACATATGAAGGAGAAGACGTTCTGCTGTGAGAACTGCTTCCTACTGTCAATATATCTCCTCCTCCTCCTCCTCCTCCTCCTCCTCCTCCTCCTCCCCCCCCCCCCCCCCCCCCACCCCCCCCCCCCCCCTCCCCCCCCCCCCCCCCCCCCCCCACCCCC
>Ga0115006_10003327_pt1 | contig 10883 bp, 12 predicted proteins | sample ArcOceMetagenome_3_FD_88943 | JGI IMG/M metagenome (GOLD analysis project Ga0115006, IMG submission 88943) | Marine eukaryotic phytoplankton communities from Arctic Ocean - Arctic Ocean- Svalbard ARC20M Metagenome | ecosystem: Environmental > Aquatic > Marine > Oceanic | place: Arctic Ocean...
CGGCCGAGGGCCCCCCCATCCCCCCCCCCCCTCCCACCCTCCCTTTTCCCCACCCTCCACTCCTCCCTCAATCCCTCCCTCCCATCCCGCGATGACCGCAGCAGCTGCTGGTGAATGCATTCTACATGCACGACGCCGCTGTCAACGCTTGCCGCCACCTCCCGAGAGCTACTGCTGCTTGCACTCTGACTGCTGCTGGCCGCGACCTCCCGCCGCTTCCAGCAGCATGGCCACCTCGGTATGATCGTTGCCACGCTTGGCGAGGTAGAGCGGGGTGGAGCCGAGCACGTCCACGGCGCTGACGTCGGCCCCTTGCCTGCACTAGGGCGCCGATGAACACCACCGGCCCCACCGCCCTCCTTGGCGATCCTGAAACACTCGGGTAGCTTGACGCCACTCGCGGTCTCAACTCAACGCCGGCCGCGGAAGCGACGCCCTTCTCATGCTGCGCCTTCTCATACAGCGCCTTGAGCTTGTGCTCGGCGGCGTCGGCGCGGCTTTGTGCAGCTGTGGCACGGGCTTCAGCGCGTGCCAGGGATGCCCTGAGGTCCTGCACGTCTTCGCGCCCGGCAGAGTCGCTATCGTGGGCCGCCGACGAAAGGGCGTCTGCAGATTCCTCTTCTTCGCAAGCTTGGCCTGCCCACGCTCAAAAGTTGAGCCGCACAAAAAAAAAACAGGAAAAAAAAAGTCGCGGAAACGAACGTGAGTTATAAACAAACGACTGGAGGATGATTTGAAGTTAATTTGTACCAATCGTTCAAAGCGACGCTGTCCGTTTCCTAGCGGATCATTTGTACTGCGGATCATTTGTACTGCGCGCAGGCGCCGGGAGCGGCGCGGTGGTCTGAGGACCCTGCCTGCGGGAGTGGCGCGGGGGCGGGAGTGAGCCACCATGCCGCCCAAGTACCCGGGGCAGAGCAGCCGCCCGGGCCCGGCGGGCGGCAAGCTGATCAAGGGCCTCGTCGACCCGAGCAAGGCGAATCGCATCCGCATCCGCAAGCGCGACGTGAGTGCGCCGGCCCCGCGCTCGCAAACTCTGCAGCGCGCTCGCCCAGGTCCTGACGGCATGGTGCGGCAAGGCAGAAGCAATACGGCAAGTGCGAGCATAACAGGCAGAAGATCTACTGCCGCGAGTGCGGTGGCAAGGGCATCTGCCACCACAACCGCATCCGGCGCGAGTGCCGGGACTGCAAGGGAAAGGCGCGGTGCGAGCACAATCGCCTCAGGACCACGTAAGTTGCGCCCTGCACGCGCGGCGTCGCGCATCCTTGCTGGCGGGCCGTGCGGCCAAAGGCGAGCTCGCCTGCCTCGCAACACCGCGGGCTGTGTCGGCCTCCTCGCTCTCCACAGTGTGGTCAACCCCGGTTGAAAGAGACGGGGCTTCGCGGGGCATGCTGTGCGCGTGACATGTCGGAGCGCTGGCAGATGCAAAGAGTGCCATGGCGGAGCCATCTGTGCGCACCAGAAGCGCAGGTACGCCCATACATCGCTCTCCTCCCCGTGCGTCCGCGCTTTGCTGGCTCGTTGCCCGCGTTCCCTTCCTGCGTCTTGTGCATTGCCGCGCTTTGTCGGTGGCGAGTGAGCAGATGTGCGTGTGTGCAGCTTCCGTGTGCGCGTGTGTGCGCGCGTGGTCTGCAGGGAATTTGCTGCACTGCACATGTGCGACGCTGACGCGCTGTGCGCGAACTGCCAGGTTCAACTGCAAGGAATGCAAGCGCGAGGGGACGGGCGGAGGTGGAGGTATTTGCATGCACTTCAAGGATAAGTACAGCTGCAAAGACTGCGCTGCGGCCGGTATCGGCGGTCCGAAGCGATGCTCGCACGGGAAGATTGTTGGCAGATGCGTCGAGTGCGGGGGCCCCAACATCTGCGAGCACAAGAAAGTACGGCAGTCGTGCAAGTTCTGCCTCAAAGTGCGTGCGTGCATCCACAACAAGAAGCGCAACATATGCATCGACTGCAAGCCGATCAGGGATTCAAGCACCTTCGGTTTTGCTGAGAAGGCACACGAGCTGCTGGTCTTGTTCGAGGGAGAAAAGTTCTACTTTCACCCACGCCGCGATGAGGTGTTGGCAGCGATCGAAGAGCTCCGTAAGTATGCTCTCGCCTGGGCTCCAGTGCCTGATCCCAGGCAGCCTCGTTTAGTACCAGCGCTGGATGCTGGTGGACCTGGCGGTGCTGGTGAAGACGCAGTCCCGCCCCCCCCGTCGGAGAATGGTGCTGCTCCCGGGGACGTCGGCATGGAGGGTGGTGGCGGACCTGCCGGTGATGACGCTGCTGCAGCAGGTGCTGTGCCGCGCACGCCCGGCGGCGTACCGGTAGATCCGTTCATGGAGGAGTTATCCTCCAAGAGCTTGAGTGAGATCATTGAGGAGTCCAAGGGCGGGAGCAAGGGAGCAGCGGACATGGGCGACAAGCAGAAAAAGGCCAAGAAGCCCGTTTTCGAGCCTGCGCCTCCTCCGCCTCCGCCGAGGGATCATGCGAGCACGGACCTACTGCGTCTGGATGAACTGGTGCTGTCTGGCGAAAACCAGAACGTTCCCCCCCAAGAATACCAGAAGATGATGGCGGCGGCACATCATTTGATGGCGCAGCATGTCATGGTCATGTCGGGCATGAAGCACTCGGAACATTCGGCAATGGACCCCGACGAAGCGATCATGTCTTGCCCACATGGCAAGAAAAGCAGGCAGTCCTGCAAAACGTGCCGCGAGGCGTCCGTTGCGGCTCGGGGGGCAGGGCACGAGCAAGGCGTAGGTGGCAAGGTGGAGCTCGGGCCGGATGGTGGGCCTGCGGACCAGGGCGTCAAAATGGACAAGCAGGAGGGCCTGGTGGCCAGAAAGAAAAAAGACTCATTGCACTCCCTGAACGAGTACAAGCGCATGCTGAATGCCGCAGACTTCCTGATGCGCGAGCACATCAAGGTGACCAAGGAGCTAAACACCAACGCCCAAGAAAAGTTGCGGGAGAAGCAGCAGCGCGAGGCCCTTCAAAAGCAGCAGGAGGAGTACATGCTGCAACAGATGGAGCCACCCAGGATGGAGGCCGCGGAGCTGGCAAAGATTCACCACCAGCAAATCCTGGGCTTGCGCGTCGGCCCCGTCCCTGGCTCCAAGAAGCCGCCGCCGATTCCGCAAGTCCAGGCACAGGCTGCTGCGCCTCAAGCGCAGATTCCTAGGCCATTGATGGCGGCTGGGGCTGGAAGACCGATGGTCTTGCAGCAGCAACCTCCGCAGCCGGCATGCACAATGCTGCAGCCGCAGCCGCCGCCACCGCTGCAGCAGCCGCCACCGCCCAAGGTCGTGGTGGCAAGACCGCCGGATCCGAACTTTGTATACATTCCAAAAAGTGCCGCGGCGGCAGCTGCCAGTCCGGCGGATCCTGTGGCGGCTGCCAAGGCTGCCGCGGACAAGGCTGAAGCGATTGAGAAGGTGATTTTGAAACAAAGAGAGAAAGCGCAGAAGGCGGCAGAGCTTAGAAATCTCAAGAAGAAAAAGAAGGGCCCAGAAGATGAAGTCGTACCGCACCCCGAAGCTGCGCAGGTCGCCGAGGTGCCAGTGCGGCGTGCGATGAAGAGGCCAGGGATCCTCATTACGAAAGAGCAGTACCCTGGCATCATGCGAACTGGGCTGCTCACGCGTTACCAGCAGGAGCAATATCATGAGCAGGGCCACCTCGTCAACGTCGAGCTGGACCAGTACGAGAAGTTGGTGGCGGCCGGCCACATCCATATACTGCAGCAGCAGGCGTTCCAGCAGGAGACCAAGACTTACGTGCATACGCTGCAGGATGCTGAGGTGCAGGCCCAGATGAACTTGCTGCTGCCGAGCCTGAGCGTTTCGCAGGAATGTTACGAACAGATGCGGTCGGCTGGGCTCTTATCGCCAGTGCAGATTCGCGCGTACCCTATCAGGAACCTTCTTGTCAAGATTGACAGGGTACAGTTCGACAAGATGGTGCAAGCAGGTGTGGTGTCGCCATATCAGCACAAGGTATACGAGGAAGCGTTTGGGCTGCACCAGCAGTACAAGATCGACTACCACGCGAGATTACTTGCCCTGCTGCAGACCCCTCCGCACTTGCAGGTGGACATTCCATACCTGTCGATCTCGCCGTATCAGTTCCAATACATGGCAGCAGCCGGGTTCCTGTCGCCGCATCAGCAGGACCAGCACGAGAAGCAGCTGCACCATTCCCTGCAGTACATGAGCATCCTGACGCAGCAGTACGAGGCGCTCTTGAGCACAGGGCTGCTATCGCCGCAGCAGAAGATGCAATATGAAGCGCAGCTGCTCCACATCAAGCAGCATGGACGCCAGCCCCTGCCAGGCGAAGTGCCCCGGCATCCCAATCAGAAGCCGCCGCCGCCGCCGCTCCGAAAGAAAAAAACAGACAAGGAGCTGGAGAAAGAGGGTGAGGCTGCCCAGGAGGCTCAAGCGCAGATGCAAAAAGTCGGTTTTGAGGCTGCCCATGAGGCACAAGCGCAGATGCAAAAATTCGGTATTGGGTTTCAACGGCTACAAAATGTTGAAGCCCTTACACCCTTTGCTGCCCTGGTGAGTGACTGCTCAAAAGTTGGCTCGCGTGCGCATGCCGCTGGATGCAAACGTGACACATGCGCTGTGTCGTCAAGTGGCGTGGTAGTAGAGTGGATGTCTGACTTGTGTGCTGGGGCCCAGGCGCGGGAAGGGCTCGTACAGATGCAAAGGCCACAAGGCACCGACCCGCAGCGAGAGCTGCTGCAAGAGCGGCAGCAGCAGATGGAATTGCAGCAGAGGCAGAGGGAGAGTGCGCAGGCTCAGGCACAGGCACAGGCACAGGCGCGGCTTCTCGCTGCGGGCCAGCCTCCACCCATGACAGAGCAACAGTGCAAGCAGATGGTATACCATCATGTCCTCTGGTTGCAGCAGCGCGATAAGGCCACGGCGCCGCCGAGTGAGGAGCAGGCCCCAGGGGGGGCAGGGGGGGCAGACACTGGTGCGCAAGCAGCGGCAAAGGCCCCGGCGGAAGGAGGGCAAGATGCAGCCGCAGCCGTATCCGCAGCGCAGGGCGACAAGACAGGCGAGAGCGCGAAAGAAGGCCCGCCCAAGGATTCTGCCGGCGAAGGAAAGGGAGAAGGGAGTGATGCTTTGGCAGCTGCCCCAGAAAGCGAGCCTGCGCAATTGCCCGCTTCGATCCAGAAGGCACTAAAGGAGGTGGGCATCTGTTCACAGTGCTCGTGCGTGCGATGTGCGATGAGCGATGAGTGTTGCAGCATCGTGGACCGAGTTGCCGCTTATGCGTGCCTGCGCGATGTTCTGCTATCACAGGCTCAGGACCTCTTCAAGGATGGCATCCTCTCCAAGGAGCAATACGAGGCAGAGCAGGCCACTATCTTGGCTCGCAATCCGCAGGCCAACCAAGCCGGCGCGCCAGTCAAGCGTCGGAAAACGCAGAAGGCTGAGGTGTGCGTTGCGGTGGCGTGTGGGGGCTGCGTGTTCGGGGGCTGCCGGGTGTCTCAACGCACGTTGGCGTGACGGCAAGCCGTGCTGTCCTAACTCGCGCCTCTGTCTGGTGTGCACAGCGAGAGCTGATCTTCGACAAGTACCACCAGAGCCTGTACAACACGGTGGTTCACCTGTTGGCTCCTGGCCAGTCTGCTGCAGCTGAGCAGGCGGCGTGGGCAGCCTGGAATTTGATCTCGGAGGTGATCTGTGTGTGTCTGCTCGCGTTCGCGGTGTTATTTGTATTGCGCAGCTCTTGGTAGAGACTCGCCCTCGACGCGTTGTTTCTGGAGGGTTACGCACTCTGGGTGTGTCGCGCACTTGGGGTGTGTCGCCACTCCGGCAATCCGAGCGGCACTGACGTGAACGATATGCAATCCTGTCAACCTGTGTCTTGGCGTGTCTGGCCTGTGTGCAGGTGATCGACCCCAATCACGTCATTGCACAGCGCTGGAGGATGCGAGCAGTGACTTCGATGCACTCGGTGAAGCCCAGGAAGAAAGTTTGCGAACACAAACGAAGCAAGAAAGAGGGCTGCCCGGACTGCGACAAAATGAAGTTGGAAATGGTGTCGATTATTTACTCTATTACCACGCAGTATGAAGGTATCCCCTGTGCAGCAAAGAGATGTGTGTTTCTGTTTCCTGTGCCACGCTCCTCTTGTCGATGATACAATAATATGATTGTATATAGATATGATCATACATACATACATACATACATACATATCTTCTCGCCGCGTGGCCATGCGGTGCACTGAACACCTTTCCAGCACGCTTCGCTGACTCTGAGAGAGACACAGCGGCTGCGTACGCTGCTGCTGTCAGAGCAGCCAGCGCATCAAGGCCTGCCGGGAAGAAGAAAGGTGCACTGCGAAAGCGGAGCAAAGTGGATGCAGATGCCGACGGCAAGGGCGATGCAGAGGCCGCAGGCGACAAGAGTGGTGCGGAGGGAGAGGGTGCAAAGCGCAGGAAGACAGGCGAAGGGAATGGTGGGGAAACCGGTGATGAGAGCGGTGCGGGGGGCGGCGCTGACAACGGTGCGGCCTCTGGCGGCGAAGGTGGAGACAAAGATGCGGCGGGCGCAACCCCGAAGAAGAAGAGGGAGAGGAAGGACGCACCGACAGAGGCTGCTGGTTGGAAGCAGTGGGTGGATGACTCCGGACGCAAGTGAGACCTGCCCCCCCCCCCCGCTCCCGTGTTCTCTCTCCCTTCCTCCTCGCTTCCTTGCTCTCCCTCCCGGCTCTCTCCCGCACTCTCCTCTCCTCTGTATTCCGCCAATCACGGCGCCCGCATGCACATGCTACATGGCTCTGACTTCAAATTCAATGCTCGAATTTGGGCGTGAGGGTTTGTCGCCACACTACGCACGCACTTGCTTGCATCACTCTGCATGCCCCATGCCCTTTTGACGCAGACAACATGGGTGGTGTAGGTACTACCATCATGCACTGCGCAACATCACACAGTGGTCGCGCCCTGCAGCGATGGATCGCGCGCCTCCAGAACCTCAACAACCCGAGAAGGACGGACCCACAGAGGCAAATGGGTGGAAGCAGTACACAGCCCCAGACGGCCGCAAGTAAGCTTACTGACCCCCTCCCAGTCATGTCATACTCCTTTCCGCCGGCATGCCCCCGCTTGCTGGATAAGCCCAAGTGAGTTTCGCGTGGCGACGTGCCCCCAAGATTGTCTAAAGATGCGTGGCATCCTGTCTGGATTTTTCAGGTACTACCATCACGCTGCCTTCCACCAGACGCAGTGGGATCGACCTCCCGAGATTGACATGACCCCAGGACAAGCACGCGCCTCTGCAATTCAGCGCCCGCAACCGCACGGGTTCTTGCCGAGCGCTCCGGTGATACCGTGGCAGATGCAGCCTGGTGTGGTCGCGAGTGAGCCCAGAGCGACGTATTCGTTGTCGGGGTTGCTTCAGGTGTGTGCGCGCGCGCTCTCGCGCTGGCTGCTGCCTGTCCGCTGGATGGTGTCCGTGCGTGCGTTGCAGGGTACGCATGTGCTGGTGTCCGTGCGCGCATTGCAGGGTATGCATGTGCGCCATGAGCTTTGGCGTTTTGCAAGTACTGCACGCTTACTGTGCAAATCGCCTACGAACACTGCAGACATGGAGGCACACGGTGCCCAAGCCCGATCCACCGCCTCCTCCAGAGCCAGCTGCGCCGAAAGCAGACAAGGCAAAACGCAATTTGTGCCCGCACGGCAGGCGTCGAACCCGGTGCAAGGATTGTGGAGATGTCGCCATTTGCGTGCACGGCCGGGCGCAGAGTTACTGCAAGGTGCGTGATGCGCTGTGTGTGTTTCTCATGGCTGCAAATGCACAGATGGAAATAGGAGAAGTCGTAGGTGCACGGACATCCCATGCGAGTGCGAGGACATGTGCGCTGTGGCAAATGTGGGAGGTGCGGTGTGCTCTGTGCAGACGCGAGAACGAGCCCTTGACGCGTGTCTGTGTGCATGTGTGTGTCCACACGGCCACAGGAGTGCCGCGCGCAGCGCATGTGCGAGCACAACAAGGTCAAGTCTCGGTGCGAACAATGCGTGTGTCCTCACTTCCGCGAGTTAGGCAAGACCGGCCAATGCGCAGACTGCAAAAAGGTGCAGAGGGACAAGGAGGTGGCGGCAGGACATTTGACGGACAACCGCACGGACGACGACGGCCGCAACATGGAAACTGATGACGAGGGACTCGTGGGGGGCCGTGCAGGGGGCGTGGCTGCTGACGTAGGTGGATCCGAGGCATCAGCAACGGCTAAAGGAATGGTCGCTCACCTTGGTCAGCCTCCTCCTCCCCCATCACTCCCGCCGGCCTCAGCACCCGCAGGAGTGTCTGCCACGGCAAAGGAAACTGGCGATGGAGATGGCAGCGCCAACGCCGGGTCTGATAGTGGTGCGTCGGGACTAAGGGCCGAAGGCGCGAGTGTCCCCGGCGCAGCCAGTGTCTCCGCATTTACCGCGTTCAAGCCGGCGGCGGATGGACAAGGCGATGACGCCAAGGGCAAAGAGCCGGCATCAGCGGACCTCAAGAAATGACGCGCCAGCGCATGTCGGGCATCGGTGGGGAAGACAGGTTGAGGAGGAGGAGCAGGAGGAGGAGGAGGAACAAGACCTTGAGTTATAATAAGTATCTGAAGTTCGGTAGGAGAAGTGTTGAGCTCTGTCAGAAGCAGGGCAGCGTGTTGTCTTTCATTGTTTTGAACGCTGCGAGGGAGAAACAAAACAGAGACGCCCTCTGTGTCTGCTCGACACTTGGTCTGTCGGCAGAATGGGAATTACACACTAGCGGGGCGGGGTTTGTGCGCGGATTGCTGTGCCTGAAGCACAATTACATGCATGCCATGTGCGGAATTGTCAAAGTGACGAAGCGACGCGTATAGAGACTTAGTTACCATGTATAATAAGCATGATCTTAACCATTTTCTGACATTGTCATGGACGGTCGTGCTGCCGTATCTCGTCCGGCATGGGACTCTATCCTCTCCTTTACCCCTCCTCTCCTTCTCCTCGCTCTTGCCCTCAGAGGTCAAGTGCCTTGTCCGGCTCTCCTACTAGGCCATCTACTGACAGACTTTGCTCGATGAATCTTCCTCCCTGCTGCTCTGCGCTTGCCGGGAACGTCGGCCAAAGCCCGGTGCAGTGGCTGACATTGCTCGCTCTCTCTCTCTTGCGCGTGCACTTCGCCTTGCCTTCTATTTCTGCCTCTCTCCCTGGCTGCCTTCGGCATGCTTCCAAGTAAGGTCGTTTGACTTTTTCCTGTCATTTGACTCCTTTCTGTCAGAGCGCATTGAGGACTTGTCGGGAAGGAAGAGCATCTACTGCACACCGCTGGTTGGCACAGTTTTCTTTGTCCTCGCTGTCCGCAGCATTGCATGCTGCGATTGCCGCCAGCAGCTTCGTCTGAGTGCCGGCCATGCTTCCCATGCTCACACTGAAAGGCGAGCTTGTGGTGCTTGCGATGAGAGGCGAATTGCGGTGGGAGCATGGCTGGCTTTGTCGGCGGGTGGGCGTGAGGGTATTGAGATGGGTGGGCGTTTCCTCGCACTTGACGGCCAGTGCAGTGTCGGACTTGCTCGTCAACGCTTGCACCTGTCCTCTCGTAACATCTATGTGGTTGCTGGCCCTCTCTTGCTCACAATCTGAATGAGCATCCTCTGACTCTGTGTCGCTCGAGTCAATCAAGATGGAGTCGATGTGCTGCTGCAGCACAAGCTGGTGCGATGATGTGCTCTGCTCCTGCCGGCACCGATACAGCGCCCCTTCTTTCCTTGCCACATCTCTCATAGTTGCTACAGCCGGGCATGCGTGCCCCTTCTTGGGCTGCCCACACCGCTTGCATCGGTACACCTTCCTCGGCCGCAACTGGGTTGGAGGGCCCTGCGACGCGGCAACCCTCGACATTTTCTGGACAGGGCACCCAGATTGAGCCACCTCCAGCTCCTGAAGGTCAAGGTCTGAGTTGCGAATCTTTAGGCGCTGAGCACTGTTGCTGCCCGCCTCCATCGTCGTCTCCAGCGTTGGCACCTGGTAGATCGTATCCGCGACTGTTGCTTGATGCAATGGCTGTCCGGGCGTGTGGCGTCTGTTTTGCCGTTCTGCAAGTTCAGCATGCAAGTGCTGCACCGTTGCTTGATGGTCGAGCGACATCTGCGTGAGTGCCTGCTGCCCCAACTCATGCTGGACTCTGCAGTACATGACCATTCGCCAGAGATCAAACGAAGACGCCACCAGCATCGAGCTCAGCCTCTTCTCTAGTATTCTAGTGAGAGCATAGCGCCGCACGCTTGCAGGCCCGTCCCCCGGCGAGGCGAGGAGGCTGATCCGCCGCTTGGTTGGCACCAAAGCATCCGTGCCACCGATGACGGAGGTCTCAAGTACGATACTGCTGCCGCTAGACAGCTCGCCGGACGTGGCAGATCTGCCGCAGGGTGGCGACTGCGCGTATTATACGAAGTCAGTAGACGAAAAAACAGAGCGAGCACCGGCAGCGTACATGCAAAATACATGCAAAAGGAACAAAAGCAAACCGCTTCGTCGCGATCCTCGTCGAAGCGGGAAAAGGCCATGGCCCCGCAGAACCACGCCCGAAGCCCCAGGCACGACTGCATATCCCAGCACCCGCCGCTAACGTGCATTCTTCGCTTCCACGCGCCGTTGAATTCGAACTTTGTTCTGAAACAAATCCGTGACAACAGGCCCCGTGAAGGCTAATTTAGGCGCAATCCCCACCGAATTCCTCGACTTTCAACTTTGAAGTTCTTGGCAGCCTCAGCACTGGCTGACCGTGACTCCAAAGACCAAAGCCTGAGACTCGGATTAGTATTGGCAAATGACCCCGGGCAGTACAATTTGTACGTGGTCGTTTTGACCACGTACAAGTTTTAGTGAA
>Ga0115006_10003328_pt1 | contig 10880 bp, 3 predicted proteins | sample ArcOceMetagenome_3_FD_88943 | JGI IMG/M metagenome (GOLD analysis project Ga0115006, IMG submission 88943) | Marine eukaryotic phytoplankton communities from Arctic Ocean - Arctic Ocean- Svalbard ARC20M Metagenome | ecosystem: Environmental > Aquatic > Marine > Oceanic | place: Arctic Ocean...
CGACCCCCACCCGCAGGCACGGACCTACTGGAGAACGACTTCCCGTCGATCGACAGTATGACTTCTGAACAGGAAGCGATACGCACTGAAATCCTGCACATGTACGTCAATGCACCCGACCCCGACTTCGCGATCGTCGACCTCGGCATGCTCACGTCGGGCGGACGAGCCCAGTTCGGAGTGGTCGCCCGCCGAAACCTCCCGAAGGGCACGACTGCATTTTACGGCCTGAATATGGAAGCCCCCGAGGCAGAAGAGGACAGACCGAGCGCCTTCGCCCTCGGAGACACCCACGACTGCCGGTATCTCAACTACACAGATCCGCTCCGCCGCGAAGCAATCCTAGCCATGCAGCGGAGTTCACAAGCCACCGTGGCGATCTTCGCCAACTGGGGCCCCGCCAGCAAGGCCAACGCCAAACACGTCTGCATCGACCCAGTCCACTTGACCAGCGGACGGTCTACTCCCGGACACTTCGTGCTCCAGTTGACCGGCAACGTGCGCCAGGGACACCCAATCCTTGTCAGCTACTTCTCGGCACCCCGTGGTCGTGCTGGCGAACCGTGCGACGTAGCTCCTCCGTGGTACGCGCACTCCGACGCTTGGGAACTGGTGGAGCGCCAGCTCCTCGAGAAATGCCACCTCCCAAACCTCCTCCTCACTCGGCGATGGACAGATATGGCGGAAATGCACTTCCGACGACACGGTCAAACTCATTTGATCGGGCACCTCCTACCGGGTGCCCCGCTATCCGACCGCATCCTGGACCGACTCGTGATTTGCGGCAACCCTCGGCACTCGCCCCCGGTAGTGCTCGCATGGATCGTCTCCTCGAGAGACGACGCAGACACCCGCGGAACGCGGTACCACCCGGACGACGGGGCACCGGTCCACTGCCCGGAGTGCGCTCTGGAGATCGACCCACGCACGATTGTGCCCCTCCACATCCATCAACGCCACAAAGTAACCACGGCCTCACACCTCCGGCGGCTAGGCCATCTAATGGACCGACTACACGAGAGCGACCTCAACCGGCGCGGCCTACCCTGCCGGAGCCGTCTCGTCGATCACTCGGGCAAGAGACCTACTCGCATGTCGGAACGATCCCCCACCGGAGCCTCACCGTACCGCCGCCCTGCCTGGGAGACTGACGGACACCCACCTCACACTCCTCTCAACACGAGCTTTGGCGCCGCCGACTTCCAGACTCCGGTCCAAGAGCGCCGAAGCGGGCCTGCCTCCGTCAGTAGCTCCGTCAAGAGGGAGAGGGGACCCCCGTCCGGCTCGTCCCCCAGGCGACCAGCCGCCCGAGCACGACGACGGCCGAGCCCGGTACTAGATGGGGGACAGCCCGCCGAAACGCCACGCGAGTACGAGGCCTGCGTAGTGTGCCGCTCGCGAGAAGACGAACTCCACCCGTGCCACCGTTGCGGCCGACTATACCACGAACAGTGCGCGGAGGCCCCAATCGCTGCCATCACCAATCGCATGCGCGACTGGCACTGCCCAGAGTGTGAACTGGCCGACCCAGTGGCCCGCTGCCCGGCGTGCGGCAGCTACGAACACCTGGTCAGCACTGAGGAGGGGTGCACCCGACACCCTGGCTACACCCCACCACGCGGCATGACTGCCCGCGACGTCGAACGCAACCGATCTACGCGGGTCCGAGTTCTTGACATCCCGACTGACGAACATCGGCGAGTCGCCCAGGTAGTCCTGCACCGAGAACAGCAAGGAGACCCCACGTTCCACGCGGAACTGGACACCATCGTCAACCGCCGACAAGCCTCAGCACTCGACAACCTACGTCCCCTCGTAGAGCTCGTCGATGGCCAAGACTTCTCGTCGGACGCGGACTCGGAAGACGTGATGGGCCCGATCTGCGAGGGCATCTCCCGTCGAAATGGGCAACGTCAACGCTTGAGATTCGTGGGCGAGCCGTTATCCGCCAGGGAAGAAGCCCGCTTGGCCGCCTTGGCCGGCGACCAGGCCTTGAGCGCTGCGTCGTTGACTAGCCACCTCCCCAAGTCAAGGGCAAGCGCCACCTCGCGCGTCGAACCCACCCGGGTACCTCCCTTCTACCAAGTCGGCGAGGCACCGCCCCAAGCCAGACACTTCCCCACCGTACCCCCTGGTAGCTCTTGCCGCGCATTTGCCAACGGGATTAAGCCCTGCCGTGAAGCTCGGGGCGACTGCGCCCACGCCCACGGCTTTGAGCAGCAATGTGAGGATTGTCCGTGTGCCTGCGGGCAGGGAGATCATGCCTCACACAGCAGCTCGGGGAGGGGGTCGCAAGACCCCGGTCCAGACGACCGAGACGAGTACTCTCGCCTCTGGCCGGACGCATCCGACGGTTACTCTTCAGCAGGAAGCGTACGAACTGACCCCCGTATTGCCCAGGGGAGAAGAACCCCCGACGGACGAGGTCACAACGCCATGTCCGGACGAACGCCCACCCGACGCGCGCCGACTCGAGCGCGCCAGCACACCCCCGAAAACAAGGGGGGGGACGGGAAACACCTGAACTCAGCGTTTCAAATCGAACACGACGACCGGATACACACCCTGTGGTGTCTACCCTCTCTCCGACGCGACATGTTCCCAGGAGTCACGCCGAAGACCTTCGCGAACCTGCTCCACATCTTGAGCAGCGGCGGAACCCGAGCCGTCACTGGAGCGATCGCGAGCCTCGACGCCGAACAACAACGCTACTTCCAAGGCTTGACCGGCAAGGAACACTACTCTGAGAAGAAAGACGCTCGCACGATCGACACTGTCGCTGCGTCGATCATCAGCAATCGCAAACGCCAACGCGAGAAGTCAACAGCGGCCGTGCAAGACCGAGCACCGTCCCTCCCACTCTCCCTCACCGCAACCAAGCGCCCTGAGCACGTTTCGGACCTCATCGCGTTGGTCAGGAATCGCTTCCAGATTAACTTCCATCAAATCGACTTACTCTTCGAACTTATCGGGATGGATGTGAAACAGGCTGTCATCGAATGGGGAGCCGCCCAAGGTCCGGGGACCGAGTGCCTAGATACCTCCCTCAAGAAAAAGCCCCTCTTCGAACATTGGGTCCATGCCCTGCTACTCCTGCACGACACCGTCGAAGTCGAACAGGCTAGGGTCGACGAGGTGATGAACAAACTGGAGCGACTGCTCCGACCTCACAAGGCCCACGAGTTCTCCGACGTCGATAAATACCTTGACGTCACTCTCGCGGCGTACACACTGGCGATCACCGAGCCGGCTCTAACCGCCCGCATGAAGGAAGGGTCGTGGACCCGCACCCGGTTGTTCGTAGAACAAGCCATGCTGCCGAAACAACCAGCCGCCACACTCTGGCACGCCCACGTTTATCACGCACTCAAACTGGCATACACGAAGCTGCTGAACGAAGATGCCCGACGGCGCGGCGCCGCCTGCGACGACGCTGCAGCCTTCGCCCAACCAGCCTGCGTCAAGCCGCCAGAAGGATTTCCCCGCCTCGATCAGATCGTGAGTTTCTGTAAATCCAAGCTGACCACGGTCGCCAAAGACACTCACAGGACTCAACTCGCCGCGATGGGCATTGACGCCCAGACCGACTCCGACACCAAGACCGCCGGCAGACAGGACACCCGAGGACGGACCCGGTCGCCTGACGCTCGGTCGGACACCCGCCAACGGTCGCGATCACGAGAACGCCGCCAAGCGTTTCAACGAACCGTGGCAGCGGCAGCCATACGCTGCGACCTGTCCGAAGACCGAGCAGCAGCGTGCTTCCGAGACGTGCGCCTCGCTGGCAGCCTAGTCGAAACATCTACTGGACCCAGCTGCTACGCCTGTGGGTCCAGCGACCACCTGATCCGCGACTGCCCCCAAAAGGTGGACGGAGTCAGAGTAGGACGGGTAGTCAAATGCTTCCACTGCCAACACCCACAATGGAAGATCCCTGCGATGGACCAGGAGCACCCGTTTCACAAATGCCCCCAGCGCCCTCCGACTAAGACCAAAGAAGACGCCCGCAAAGTCTGGTGCTTCCAGTGCAAGGGCGACCACACCCTCCGCCAATGTCCAAAGTTGTCCCCAGCCCAGTTGGAAGCTTGGCTTCAGATCATGCGACCTAAACGCGATGGACAGGAGGGCCGAGCCGGTTGGAAGTCGGTCGCCGCCTTCCAGATCAAACTTGGGACGCTCGCCGCCGCCTGCATTAGTGGGAAGAAACCGCGGTTACCGTCCAAGAAAACAGCCAGCAGCATGGTCAAACGGTTCGACGCAGGTGCACCGTCGGAACCGGGATTCGATGCCACAATTACTGCAGCCATCGGAACCGACCAAGGCCTTGACCGGATCGAGGAGCTGTCATCTTCGAATGAGACGGCGTCCGACCCTGGTGGCTGACATCAGGAGAAGCGGGGGGGAAACCCCCGAGGGGGGGGGAGGAGGAGGAGAGGCAGACGCCCCAGTATTGGTAGGACACAGCCCAACCAAGAAACGGACCATGACTCCGACACTACAAATGCAAAAAGTGTTCGGACGACACTGTCAGCCAAACCTCACCCAACCCCACCCCGACACGCGCGACCAGGAGACCAAGCAACCCGGCCACGCGATGTCAAAGGCCAGTCTAATCATGGCAACGATTACACTGAACCCATTTGCTGGACACCTCCGGCAACCTACTACAGCACGACCCACCCGTCGGTGAACCCGAGGCTAGAGGCCCTAACCCTCGCAGCCGCTCGTCGAACCATACCTAGGACCCACCGCCAGCAGTTCAGGACCAAGTCCGTCCCCGACCCGAGCTCACCCCGAAGAACTCTCAATGTCGCGGGGTTCTACGTGATCGCCGCCGCCGTGTCCCACATCGCAGCGTCCCAGATAACCTTAGCGGGCCTAGTCAACCGATCCCCGAACCCATACACCGTGCGCCTCGATTTCCACGGCCGGCCGGTCAATGTCATGATCGACAGCGGGGCAGACATCTGCCAGATCAACAAACTCTCCATACCTGAGGGATTCATGCAGGAACTGGGACTGTTAGGCGACGAAGTACACTTCAACGTCACCCAATCGGTATCCGAGGCACGCGCGTACGTCTGCCGTGAGGTTAAGGCGTTCGACCTAACCGACGGCGCCTCGACCTGCACCATACTACCTAGTGACAACCCAGTGTACGCCTCCAGCCACCTGCCATTCGACATAGTCCTCGGCCGGAAATGGTGCAAGAGAGTGAAACATAACACACTCTGGGCCGAAGACCAAGACCTCATCCAATTCACGGACAAGAAGCGCAACGGTGGCGAACAGCGCACGTGGATACCGACGTCACGACCCGCGGGAAAAACCGCTGCTGCAGCTGCCATGGACCTTGACGCCGAGACGCGGCCGACTAGGGCCGACCACCCCCCTTCTATCCCAGCCCCTTGGGACCGTGAAGACCCCGACTTCGACCCCGAAGACTACGTTGACGATGAATACCCCATCCTCGACGCCCAAGACCTACAAGCCGACTACGAAAAGAGTGAAAACGAACGACAATACGACTTCACTTCCCTGGCTTCTGTCCGGGTCGATCGACTTCCGGAGGACTTACTGACCAGATCGGCCCCAGATCTCCCCGACCTGACGGTCGCGGGCTTGCTCAGTGAGAACCCCCACCCGCCCCCGAACCCGTCCGGTAGCAACGCTGAACCGGAAGGCGCTGACGACGATGACTTGTCAACGCCACTCCCCAAGTGGCAACGGGACGCCGCGTTGGCCGTATTCCATGAAGTATTCGGCCACGACAACATCTACACTTCTGAAGCCGACTTCGATCACTACGATACTCTAGTCGAAAAGTCCGAACTTACCCGCGGGGAAGGCAAAGGGTTCCCACCCATGAGGATCGACCTGAAACCAGGAGCCGACCGGAGCAAGCTCCCCCAAGCGAAGCCCTACCGCATGGCACCGACGGAGCTCGCCAAACTGGAAAAGATGTTGACCTACCTGTTAGGTAAAGGGCTCATAAGCCCCAGCACGGCGGACGTAGCCTCGAGCTGCTTCTTCGTGAAAAAGAAGGACCTTGACAAGGAAGGCAACCCCAAGCTCCGCTTCGTCATTGACTTCAGGTTGCTGAACCACCTTACGGTCCGGGACGTTACCCCGGTTCCCATACTGGGCCAGCTGATCGATGAAATGGCCGGGTCAAAGTACTTCAGTGTCCTGGACAACCCCCAGGCCTTCTACCACCGGATCCTCGAACCCGAAGGCGAGACGCGCAAGCTGACTACCTTCGTAACTCCTTTCGGGGCCTATATGTGGAACGTATCCTGCTTTGGACTTACCAATAGCCCTGCCGGATGGAACAAGTTCATGGCTGACCGGTTCGGACCCACCACCGAGTTCGGCAGCTTCACCAAAGCATTCGTGGATGACGTATGTATACACACCAAGGGAGACTGGGCCGAACACCTCGTTCACCTCCGGTCAGTGCTCGTCAAAATGAAAGGCGAAGGGCTGCGCCCGAACTTCAACAAGTGTCACTTCGGGCTCAAGAAAGCCATCTACCTCGGCCACGTCGTCTCCCGCCGTGGCCGCCAACCCGACCCAGGCAAGACCGCAGCACTCCAAGAGATGCCCATGCCCGGGTCACCTTCGGACGTCCGCCGCTTTTTGGGACTGGCCAACTACTTCAGCGACTGGATCCCACGGTTCGGAGAACTCTGTCGAATCTGGAACAAGGTCCGCGCGAATAACACCACGCAGGCTCAGTTCCTAGAGCATGTTGCCGAAAATCGAGCCGAGTGTATCGAGTCGTATGAAGCCCTCCGGGACAGTATGGTGACCGAACCCGTACTGGTACTCCCTCACCTCGACCGCAAGTTCTACCTCGTCGCTGATGCCAGCCAGACAGCGATAGGAGCTGTCCTCATGCAGAAACACGACGACCGCCTACGCCCTGTATGCTATTACAGTACCAGTCTCCCCAAGGCCCGGCACTCGATGGCCATCCACCTGAAGGAAATGCTGGCCATCGTCGTAGGATGCACGAAGTGGCGTCACTACTTGATGTACAAACCTTTCGAAGTCGTAACCGATCACCGACCGCTCGTCCACATCATGGCCCAAGACAAGATCAACTGGACTCAGGCCAGGTGGCTGGACGAGCTCGCGCTGTTCGACTTCGAGATCACCTACCTGCCAGGCAAAGACAATGTGGTCGCCGATCTACTCAGTCGGCCGAACGGGTCAGGAATCGACGCGTCGGTCCTAGTCCCGCACATCGCGGTAGGTAACTGCCTGCTCTGCCGGACACACCTCACCGATGATGAGTTCTGTCTCGGAGTGATGCCGGGTGAGACCCCCAACGCTCCAACCAGACCACCACGGGGGGGGGAGGGACCCAGACACCCCAGCGGAAGCGCGCAGGGACAACCAGAACAGTCGTTCACCGACGAAGCCTCTCTCAAGGAACAGCTGATGCAGAAAGTCGGAAACCTCACCGAACAGGACGTAAGCAGGTTGAGCCGTGAAGTTACGTCCCTACTGAACGAAGCTGACATGGACATGGCCGGAGCGGACCTCCCCTACCCACCTGCAGGAACGGTGGCAGCTGGCGTAGTCATGGCACCCGAGGAAACCCACGTGAAATTCGACCCGTGGCGAACCAAGCGGACTACCGGCAACACTCGAGCGACCATGGCAGCCAGCGTCGCCCACGCACAGTCGTCTGAAGTCCTAGCGGTGGACCCCGCGACTGGAACCGAAAGCCCTCGCACAGTGACCTTATTGCAGAGTCATTTCGTATGCCCCTCGGAACACGCGGACGACACCTGCTCCTCGCACCTGGGCGACTGCAACCGTGGAGATACCTCGGATCTGATGGCAGAAGGCACGGCAGCCACCCTAGTTTGTGCCGGCTACATGCACGTACGTGGGCTGGAGGAATTAGACTACTCGGTATTGATTGACGAATACAGCAAAGACAAACGGACCGCACCGGTCAGGAAGGCATTAGCTGACCCTGAGGCGAGGTCCCACTACTCACACAAGTACTTCATTGACCCCGATACCAATCGCCTGATGCTACGAGGTAGCCGGGGAACTGAACCGCGACTCGTGATTCCGTGCACGGCGAACACCGTGAAGTTTCGGAAAGCGTTGCTTGGCCTCCATCATGACCTACCATGTATGGGACACTACGCGGCAGCAGGAACGTACCGGGCTCTTGCCAAACGGTTCTACTGGTACGGGATGGCCCGAGAAGCAGAAGGTTATTGCGAGAATTGCGTTGAGTGCCTTAAGGCCAAACAGACCCGCGGCGAACGCATGACTCAGCGTCCACTAGAGGTACCATCAGTCCGCCCCATGGCGAGCCTTAACACCGACTTCGTAACCCACCTTCCAGACTCGTTCTGCACCTCGCAGAATCGCAAATGCAACCAGATTCAAGCCTACGTGTGCCACCTTTCTAAACGAGTCCGCTTGATCGCTGGCTGCGATACGGACACAGCGTCACGATGCGCCCAGGACTACATGACCCACATGTTCCCCTTGTTTGGTATGCCGGTCTCGATCAACTCGGACCGCGATCCCAAGTTTGTGTCCGCTTTTTGGTCGGAAATGTGGAGACAGGTTGGGGTCAGACTGCGGATGACTTCGGCACATCACCCTCAGGCAAACGGCGTTGTTGAACGCCTTAACCGCGACTTGAACACTATGATAAGAACTTGGATCAACCAAAAGATGGATAACTGGGCCGACATGCTCCCGGCCCTTGAATTCGCACTCAATTCGAATGTGGTCATGACCCGTGGAGGTTATTCACCCTTTGAAATCACCCAAGGATGGAACCCCCTGCGGCCGGTCGACCTTGCGGACCCGTCGCTCATTACATCTACGTCGAATCTAGATGTTAATGATTTTCTTCAACTACAACGCGTTGCTGCTCAAGCTGCTCAGGACTCGATCGTCCTAGCTCAGGACGTTCGCGCAGATCGAGCCAACGATCAAGAACAGCGTAGTGGACGAAAGCCTGTGAAGTATCTGATTGGAGATCTTGTGTATGTACATAAGAACCACCTCACCCCAGTGACAGAGAAGTCACGCCCGAGCTTCAAATTCCGTGCTCTGTATGACGGACCCTACCGGATACTCCGCGTAATCGGTGCCCAGAACCTCGAGCTGGATTTCTCTACCATTCCCCGGGCGAACCGACCGCGTTCGAATGTAGTCTCGCGCTCAGCGTGTAAACCCGCGCCCAAGGAGACCGATCCACACCACCCTGGTCCAGAACCTATCGACGATTCCCCTCATCAAGATGATGTCGGCTACCTAGTGGATGAAGTGGTGGACTCTCGGGTTAGGTCGTGGAAGAAACGCGATCGCCGTCAGTGGTTGACTAAATGGTCAGGTTATGCTCGGGCGGAGTCCACCTGGGAACATCTCCATTCGTTTCTTACTGAGGACCTTGGGGTCCAAGTCGGAGTCAACTGCGTACACCCCGCCCTACGCAAATTTGAGGAGGGGGAGGAGAGTGGACTCACTCGTCTGAACTTTGACTTTGAATACCCATTGGATGCAATCAGCGACGGAGAGTTGGTGTTAATGCCGGATCGATATTGGGTACTCCGGACTGTTGGACAACAGTCCTTGAGTGATATCGTGAAACACCTTCAACTTCCACCTGGTCGAACTGGATGCCTTGTGTCGACCGTTGATCTGCTACTGAAGATCAACCTTGGAAACCCACACTTGAGTAAGGGACTGTCGACGAAGTCCAGACTCAGAGCGAGCAAGCTGATTAGAGTCGGACATCTCGATCGTCTTCCTAATTGACTTAGGCACTTGTAACTTCGTCTACCGTGACGCAACTCGTGACGATAGACGGTATTCTGTACTGTATAAGTAGGGTTATATCCTAGTACCCTTCGTTTTACCCCCTTGTTGGTGTCTGGTGTCACTCTATGGGCCCTGACTAACTTCGACACTAACTTAGGGGGGGGAGGAGTGTGACGTCGAGTCATACGGTTGGATTAAACTAGACTTATACGACTTAGAAGAGTATATTAGTCATTGATGTCTGTATTCGTTGTTATTATGGATATCAATGACTTAGTAATAGTTACCTGTTTTATCGGATGATTTCGTAGTAGAATAGTCTATCCTTGTCTGCGTTATCGTCACTTCTCTGGGATTATACCAACTTGAGTGGACCTTCTCCGGTGAGCCCTCGTGGGGCTCGCCCTTTCGCGTGTGTGCACTGAGATAGAGACTAGAAGCAGTAGACCTCGTAAGGGACGTTACACTGGTAGCAGTGGAGTAACTTGCGCTTCCTTCACTCGTCGCTATGCGAACTCTGTCAGCTTTTGTCCTCTGCTGCATACACGCCTCCCTGACCCGGAGCACCGTTGGTTCGACCCCACCAGGTTGCCCAACACCTACCTTCATCGCGTCCACCTGCGTTCGTCACCCCGTGCCACCGGAGCCAACCTGTCCCGACCAAGAAGCCCTTGCCCGGACTCCTGCTCCCGAAGACACCATGTCGCACCCTCAGCCGCCCGGTGAAGGTCAAGGCTACCCGCCTTCGCTCGACGACAACCCCCAGCCAAGATCGTCACCAGCGTCGAGGCTAGGGACCTCCCCGAGCCCTACCGATCGGACTACACCCCGACCGGCCGAGACTGTCCAACACAGCAGTCCCCTCGCGAATCCGACCTCTCCCGCGGTCGACCCCGCGAGTCCATCCCGATCACCGAACTCCCGGGCAACCCCAGGAGCTGCTACCCGGGATGTCCCCCAGCGGAATCTGGACAACGGACCACCGGACGCCTCGTCGGAGCTGGTACCGTTCCCGAGCCTAGCGACGAGCAAGTCCAGCGACCCCGTCCCGACACCGACCGCCCCTAGCGACC
>Ga0115006_10003329_pt1 | contig 10880 bp, 9 predicted proteins | sample ArcOceMetagenome_3_FD_88943 | JGI IMG/M metagenome (GOLD analysis project Ga0115006, IMG submission 88943) | Marine eukaryotic phytoplankton communities from Arctic Ocean - Arctic Ocean- Svalbard ARC20M Metagenome | ecosystem: Environmental > Aquatic > Marine > Oceanic | place: Arctic Ocean...
ACTGCTTCTCCATTCTCCATGCAATAGAGTATTGGCCTACCTAGGTACATGTATGGTACTACTCTACTAGACTAGATCTAGTGACTCTACGTGTATCAAGTACCTGCTACGTAGCTACATGTAGCTAGGTAGGAATTCCTATATTATATAATTATTTTACGGCTGTACCGGTAGATCTAATAACATGTCAAGGGATGGTCCCGGATCCCTTGTAACATGTGTATAGATCTAGAGATCGTCTAGAAAGTTGTTGTTCCTCACTTGCACACTCTCATGCTGCTATTGGCCATCAAATTCTGTGGTGCAGTCGTCCGATACATCGCACACAGTCACCAACTCGATCGAACCAGTTGCCACAAAGAGATACCTCTTGCTGCCATCGAGACGTTGGAAGGTCTTGGTCAGTTTGCCATCTGATTCCTCCTTACACTCAGTCTTTTCCGACTGGATGCACTCGAACTCCGTGGTGCTTCCTGAATCATCAACTTCGTAGAGTCTGTAGAGCGTATATCCCGCGCTGTCACTGTCATCTATGCCTCTCCCACTGCCGCAGTCGCTGGTGACGCTGAGCGTGAAGGGAATGCCCTGGGTATCATAATATCTCCACGTATTTCGCAAATTATCGGTCGTGTCAAAGACGTCCGACTCTCGCAGACAGGCATTTCTATCATAGCTCCCAGTCGGAAGATTCTCATTGTCACTTTTGATAAATAAGAATATGGTTGTTTGAAGAAAGCCAATAGAAACAAAGCAAGATAAAAAAATGTTAGGGAACAAAATAAAACGGCAAGAAATGTGGTAGAAATACCTTTCACACAATGGGATTCTTACCTATCGACATTCAAGAGCAATTGATCTGCGTCACAGTACTCGTCATCAGAATTGGGTGTGGGTGAGGGAAAGGGATTTAGGCGCCCGTAGTTCCATGCCTGATCAAAGTTTCCGTCGCATGCGCTTATGGTAATTTGATCACCAGATAGAGGATTGCTCCCATTCTCCGTCGTCATACATCTGCTCGCGCTGGAAAGGCTGATTTCAAAGTCGTTTCTACTATCGTACCTCCACAAACGGTCTTCAATGGCCGAGTCACATTCAAAGAGTTCCACCGGTTGGTTATTGTTCTGGTTGCTCACTCCGGCACAGAGATCATTGTCAGCACGAAGTCTCAAGAGGCGATCACCATCGAGCTCCCATTCCAACCGACTATCATTTTCGGTGCATGTCCTGAGGATGAGGTTCGCACCGTTGACGGCATTGTTGACGCCGATGCAGAGGTTGAACTGTTCGTCGTCTCCCCGCAACTGAATAAGCACGTAATTAGAGACAGAGCAACTAAGCTCGATGTCATATTCAGCATCGTCGTCGTCCGAACCGTCAGCGGAGACAACGACGAGATAATTTCGCTCATTGTTATTATCAACAACAGCCTTCATTGTCGTTCTTCGATCGATGCAAGCCGTAGTATCAATGTACTGACAATCCCATTCGCCGTCACTTTCCTCGGTAAAGACACGCATCCACGTGTCACTATCGTCTCCATCATCATCACAGGTCGATTCGAAGTCAACAACGAGATTCTCGTCTTGACCACTTTTGTCTACCTTGTAAACCTGCGAGCGCCCCCACCTCATATTTCTGACGGGGTCATTAGGACATTCATTCATTTCTTCGTAGATTCCTGGAGGGACAGCGCCCGCGCCATCAGAGAAAGAAGTTGACTGGGTGAAAGTAGCGCTTGTGCATCGCTTATCTTGAATTTCGGTGTCCTCACAAGCGATTGTCAGCTCGAAATTAGGAGGGGTCGAGTCTTCGTCGTCGCACGTTGTTTCCTCGTAGCACCAGATCCAGGTTTGTCGCTGCCTCGCCTCCTGATCGTCATAGGTGCACCGCTCGAGTTGCATCTCCGTTACAAATTCCGTCAGATTGGACGAAGTTGTTTCGACACATAGCCCGCCGTCAAGACCATTGATATTATACCAAGCTGCGTCCGGCCTCCACGTGTTGTCGAATGGAAGAATCCTCCACACCTGGGTCATATCATACGGGTCGCAGTATTGAGAACGTAGGCGTTGGTTTTTGCCGACACTTCTCATGCCGACGCACCAGCCATAAGGGTCGCTGAAGGGGTCGTTTGCTGACACTTCCGTGAAGTTGAGCTCGCCCATGGCGGTATATTCAAAGGTGATTTGCGATCGTTTCCTGTCATTGCCAATGTCTAGGCAATTGATGAGGGTCATGAATCCATCGCGAGTGGGCCGAATAGGTTCAGTTGTCCCGGGTGGATCTGTCAGCTCAGCTCCAGCACAGTAGAAAAAGATATCATCGGGATTATCGGGATCCAGATTTTCCGCGAGATGGGGATTCTGCCAAAAAGACACAAGTACAACGAGTTGATGAGGATGTTGTCGACCAAATAAATGAAAGGCAGAGAGAGAGAGAGAAATAGTAATCTCTATTGCGTGGACTGTTGCGCTTGCGCGCACATAATATAAACACATGTATTACTTACCCACGGGAAGCCAGGCGACAGGGCGGCGAGGCCAATGCCAATGATCTGGTCGATCGTCTGTCCTCGACGCTGACCATTCCTCCTCATTTTATCGAAATCGGTTTCTCTGCTGGGATCAGATGCATCGTCTTTCACACCATCACTCGATGCTTCGAACGGATTCATCCCCTCGAATCGCTTGGCCCACTCCAAGCTGAATCTCGGTGGCCTCTTTGCCTTTACTCGTTTCATTGCCCGGACGATGGTATGGTCTCGTAGTTCCCGTCCATAGGTCCGAGCTAGATGGGACTCCTTGAGCTCTTGGATGTTTTTGGCCAGCGCGGGGGTATCGGCCACCCTTGCTCGCCATTCCGACACTTCTTGTCGGAGTTCGACTGGTACATCGGCATCAGCGTGAGCGTCATCCGGTGCTCCACGAAGATGCATAGCGATGGGCCTGACATCGACGACTCGAGATCCCAGGAGAGCGAAGAGGGCGAAAGTGCCCATTCCAACCGCAACCTTGGACGATGGCGAAGGAGACATTTTGATAATTTACTTGCAACTGACGCGATACTTGTACGTGTATATTATTTCGACTGATAGCAAAAGTAGCCAGGGCAGGGGCGGGGCTCAAAAGTAAAGTAGCGTATCTGGGCGGTATCGTATGGCGACAGGCCACAAATAATGAATGTGCACGGCTGCTTCCCCTTGGAGAGAATGAGGACCAATCCTGGCAATTCAAGCAGTCATGCGCCATGCAACGCGCAAAATGCATGACTGGATTGGAGCCTTGCGGGCAGCCTCTCCGTACTCGCAGAGGTGGCACGGATACGCCATCCGTTGGATGCGCGCAAAGTCTGGAATAATCTATTGGTGATTGGTAGATTCACTCTATCTATTTTCCGTCTGGCCTTCGACCGTTTCATGTCCGTCTAACCGACGTCCGTCAACCGGCATCGGCAGATCGGCAGGCCCAGCTACGTACGTGTACCTAGGTACTCTAGCTACGTAGCTAGCTAGCTACGGTAGTATGAGGCCCAGCAGAGCCCAGAGCCCAGCACCCAGCACCAGCTGATTGAGTGATGATGGCAGATGGCAGCCGTAGCCTGTGGCCTTAGTTAGAGACTTTGCTTGCCGCCACCGCCAGACAGGCACCAGATGAAAAAATGAAACCGGCGCGGGTGGTGGCTGCTGCCGCTGCTTCGCCCCTTCTTCGTTCGACTCCAATATTTTTTGTCGGCTGTTCTCTGTTGTTGTTATCGGCAGCTGCGGCCTTCACTGCCAATGATGTTCCCACTTTTGGCTTTTTGGCGAGATTGAGATCATGCAGTTCAGCATCATGCAATCTTTCGATGATCAAGACGCCAACTCCCAAAAGTAGCAGTGATTGCGAAGCGTCGCGTCGCGAATGGTTCGGTCAGTGCATCGGCGCGACGACGGCCTTGATTGTATCGATGCCGCTCGCACCTGCACTTGCCACAGATGCTACTTCTAGTAGAAAAAGAATGCCCGTTCGAAAGACAAACTATACCGAGAGCCAATTTGAGCCAATTAGGACGAGAACAAGTAAGACAACACCAAAGCCAAAGTCACCAGCAGACATAAAGAGCAAAAGGGGATCGCCTACCAATGCGACAAAGTTGAAACCAGTAAATGTATCTGCTCTTGCAACCGAGAACAAAATTAACATCACAGAATATGTGTATGACGAAGGCCAACGTAAAACGGCAGCTGTCTACGTCGATCGAAAAGACTACACAATCGTCACAGTAAAGAGATTGCCAAAGTGGATCCCAAAGAGTTGGCGACCAAAGGAGAAGGTCGAAATACCAAATTCACAACTTTTGACGGCAGCCGTTGTTGCGGGCTCGGTAACGGAGGCACTCAGGACTGCTGTTTTATACCCGTTGTCCACAATCAAAACAAGACAAATGGCCAATCCACGGCACCGAAAGGCAAGGACCCTGAAACGGAAGCTTCAGGTCCTACTCTTATCGATCAGGCGAAGCATCAACGAAGGTCAATTATATGCCGGATTGGCTCCTTCTCTCCTCGTGACGGTTCCAGCCTCGGGTGTATATTGTGGTGTTCGGGATGTTGCCAATCGCCTGCTTCACGGCGCCATCGATGAATTTTCTCCGTTTGCTGATATTGAGGTCGCCTTGTTGGCAGCTTTCATTGCCGATGTTGCAGCCCTTATTGTTCGAACACCTGCAGATGTACTTACCCTGCGTTTGCAAGTTCAGCGCATGATGCCCAATCAAACTCGCGTTGACTACGTAGAAGCTCTGAGGGATGCGACCAATCTACTACCAGCGGCAATTGTTACAGATGTTCCATATTTGCTGATGAGGTTGGCGGGCAATTGGCTTGTCACGCGGGGAAATGAGGGATTGGCACAGTACGAAATTGAAACCATAGCAGTAGCTTGCTTTTGTGCCCTCGTTACGACGCCTTTTGATTGTGTTCGAACTCGCATCTTCGTGAATGATAATAGCGGCGAGCTCTTTGCCAAATCGCGGGATAGGTTCAGCGTAGCGAAGACCTGGGTCAACGTGACCAAGGAGAGCGAAGCGGGTGTTGGAAATCTATACGCTGGCTGGTTTGAAAGAACGGCATATCTCGGAGCGGGACGAGCTTGGTTCGACCCTCTTCGGGTCATTGGCTACCTTGGCATCCGGGACGCTGTGTTGTTACGGTGGTTTCTGAATTAACTTTGGTATCACAATAATTTTATAGCGTAGAAGAGTCGACGCTTTATGTTCAAACAAATTTAGCATCAGAAAAGTACGACAAGCGTGGAAATTCTTTGTCAAGGTACTTGTTGCCTTGATTCTGTATCTTGCCCTGATTGGGCTTCTCCCGATCTCCATCATAAATTCGGTCAACAATTTCCATACCTTCTACAACCTCACCAAATGGCGAGAACCCCTGCTTATCTAAGAATGCGTTCCCTTTTGTGTTTGTATTGAAGAATATCTGTGTCGTGCGAGTGTCCTTACCCGAAGTAGCAAATGTCAAAGTCCCTCTTGCGTTCGTTTTCATTACTGGGTCATCCTTTATTACTTTGCTCCTCCACTGCTCCTGAACCTGCGGGTCCCCACTGATACCAATCTGATCGACGAAATCTGGAAGTACCCGGAAAAACTTGCAATTATTCCAGAACCCCTGTTCCACCAACTCATGAAATCTTTCCACACCAATCGGAGCCCATTCTGGATGGGTTTGGACCTTGATCGTGCCCGTTCGCCCGACCTCTCCATCGAGATTCGAGATGGTAAATTCGACCAGCCGACCCTCGCCCTCAGTACGAGCAGACGTAGCTTCATGAGCGCCATCTTTCTCTTCTCCTTCAACCTTGCCAGCCGAACCACCGCCGCCATCGGCACCACTCTGACGCTTGTTGAAACCGAGACGGAGACCAGAAGATACACTTCCAGCCCCCCCGCCACTTGACGCAAAAATAACCAGTATGGCTCCAAAAGAAATAGTGGCGGCAATTGCCTTGCGCCAGTAATTGGCAGATGCCTTACTGCTGTTGCCCTTTATCGATTCGGTGCTTATGGACGTCATCTTTGGGATAAGTATCAATTGTAATAAGTATGCCAATAAATAGCAGAAATGCAAAAAGGCGCTGTGGAGGGCTTGGTCTTTGTGATCGATAGGATGTATACTTGTATCGATGGAATTGGGTTCGGAATGCAGCGTATCCGACCCTGAAACCGACACAAGATGTGCTGGGCCCGGGGATCGGATAGTGATCGCGTTGCGACGCGATCATTATCATGGGCCCAGAAGAACCCGGAAAATGCAACTGGCAGAAGATGCTCAATCGGAGAGGCAGGCGAGGGCGGCGGCACATGCTAGCTAACACATCAATAATGTAGATCTAGATCTAGATCTAATACCCTCCTTTACAAAATATCATCGATCTTTTAATTTCAGTGAGTCGATCTCGAAGCTTAGCTAGTTAGACTCTATTGATATGTGCTGCTATGGCTCTGTTGGCTTGCCAAATATGAACGCATTTCTCCTAGATCTACTCCGCCCGGCAGAGATTTCTGATGCACTCTCATGACTCGACTCAAACATCGGTACCAGTCTCGGCGGCGGTATCGCCATCATTCGCAGCGGCGGCTTCCTCTTCTGCGGCCTTGGCATCTGCTTCGCTTCCCAAGCTAACCACACATTCTGCCATCCTCATCACGTTGCCCTGAAGCTCCAAACCGATCGCGACTGGGGAAATCACCGCCCCCTTGGCCAAGTCGTCCGAATATTGCTCCTCGACGGCAACGAACCGGGTCGGGTCGGCCGTTGCACCGACCTCGGCGGTGTATTCCGACATACCGAGCGCTGTCATGCCATTGTTGAGATCCCATCGAAGAGCCTGGTAGGATTTGGCAAAGTCATCTCCCGCATATTTCTCGTCAAGAGCCCTGAGCTCGTCCAGAACGGGCAGGAAGTCCTGCAGGATGGCGGCCTTGGCGGTACTCTCGTTGGACTTGGAGGCAGCTCCTCGCATCTTGCCAATCTGATCCATCTCGGCAACCTTCCGTGCGTATCCAGCCTTGCTGTACTTTTCGACAGAATCTATGACGGAGGCCAGATCGTTCCTCCTGGACTTGATCTTGGCCTCGAGCGCGGCGATTTCTTCCTTGATGGCCGTGACCTCCGGATCTTCCTTCGGCTCCTCCTCCCCTCCTTCGCCCTGCTGGCCCTCCTCACCACCCTCCGGAGATGCCGCGCTCGCCTCGGCAGCCTCGCCCTCCGACTCCCCAGCCTCAGCACGCAGGGAAGAGGCCGAAGATAGTACATTCGCAGGTGAAACACTGAACGGCGCACAGCTTCGTGCTGCCGGCACAACAAATGCGTCACCACAAGCCGCAAGAGATGCCAGCGACGCAACGACAATAGTCAGCGCAGATCGAGAGATGGTGATCATATTTGCGATACGCGTACTTCGAATGAAGCGATTATTATGCCGACTTCCATCGACCGACCATATCGACGCGACTGACTGGCTGACATCACTCGGATCGGATGGACGGCAAGACGGCCCAATAGCAATGCCACGTGGAAGTCGCCCGTGGCTGAACGAGCGAGGACTTGACTGACGACTATCGACTTGAGGCACTTACTTTGCAACGCAACTTGACTTGACTGACTTGACTTCCCTCAACTAACCCCACGGCGAGACTGATTGCAGACTGTACGCGACCATCACACCACACCAATCATGGCCAAGAATCCCCTCCTCGTCCTCTCGTCCGCCCTCATCGTAGGCCTTTGGGCCGGAGCGCAGGTGGTGCAGATCCCCTATGTTATCAACCTCATCGTCCTTGTAACGGCGATACTTTACGTCGCGTGTCACTCCTCGTTAATCCTCCGTGAGGAGCAGGCGTTGAGCCGTGGAGAGCTGCCCCCCGGAGATGACGGCACCAGCTCCGAGAACATTCCTGCACCGCCCTCTGAAATCCTGCGGAAGGAAGGTGAGTGAAAATGTGATCACGTGCTGACAATTGGTTTGTTCCGTTTTGTGAAGAGGTTGCACATTGCATGTAAGATCTTATGTGTTGTCGGTGGTTCATTTATTGGATTATTCTAATTATTGTCTCTCGTGCTCTTTGATCGCTGACTTGTGAATATCTCACACTGTGCCACACGCGACATTTGCGGTATAATAGACGCCATGCAATTTCCTCTCCTGGGTTCGGCGTCTCTGTTTTCACTCTACTTGGCATTCAAGTACTTTGATCGGAACGTGGTGAATATGGTCATATCGGTGTACTTTGGTCTTGTCGGTTGCGCGGCGCTGACCGTCACCTTCAGCCCGATACTGGGCGCCATGCTCCCAAAGGTGTTTACCAACAAGAGGCTACAGAAGGAAATCAAGATCAACCACTTCCTTCCCCAGTTTATCGGCGGTGAAAGCCCGTGGGTTATCAGCATCGATGCATCTCTAGCCGATATATTGGCCTTTGTTGCGTCGGTGGCCTTCTCGGTTGTTTATCTAAAGAGCAAACACTGGGCTTTGAACAATGTGCTTGGAATCGCATTTTGTCTCCAGGGTATCGAGCGTTTCAGCCTGGGCACGTACAAAATCGGTGCCATTCTCCTCGTCGGTCTGTTCTTTTATGACATTTTCTGGGTTTTCGGAACCGACGTGATGGTCACCGTGGCAAAGAATCTCGACGGCCCGATCAAGATTCTGTTCCCCAGATCTTTGGTGCCTAATGCAGAGACTGGCAAGATCGAACTCAGCCTGTTGGGATTGGGTGATATTGTCATCCCCGGCTTCTTCTTGGCGCTCCTCCTCCGGTTTGATGCCCACAGGGCCAACCTCCCGTACTTCCCGACCGACTGCCATGCGTCATTCCCCAAGCCGTATTTCCACAGCGCCCTTCTTGCTTATGTCGCCGGCCTTGCAACGACGCTCTTTGTTATGATCCAATTCAATGCCGCTCAGCCTGCTTTGCTTTATTTGGTACCGGCTTGCTTGGGTAGCTCTCTACTTTGCGCTGTCGTCCGAGGAGAGCTCAAAGAATTGTTTGCTTATTAGGAGGAAGAAGAGGAAGAAGAGATGGCGGAAGATGTGAAGAAGGATCCTTCTGCGAAGAAGGCCGACTAGTTATACTGTAAGCTGTGTAATTGGCGCTTCATCATGCAAGCACCTGCTCCTGTTGTTATTTATTTGACTATTTATCGGGTCCGATGGCAACTTTCTTCGCAGAGAGCCACATATTCATCTAATATCCAACCCACAAACCTATCGGCATCTGGAACAGCCCACTTTTCGGCAGTGAGAGAGATGGAAACAACGCCGGCGTAAGACTGAACCACAACCCCACACGGCAATCCAGGTGGCAAGGGCAGAAAGCCATGGGCAGATTCAACTGGCCTGGAATCAATGTGAACCTTTTTGGCAAAGCCGCGAGCGTTTGAGACGGCGACCGCAGAATTGGCATTGGCGCCACGAAATAATCGCTTGGCCAAGCCCTCTGGAAGATAATCGGCGGCCAACCTAGCGGCAAGATAGGATAAGATCGGCGCAGGCGATCTCTTGACGGATGCAAGGGAAGTGTGAACAGATAAAAGCCGATCCGTAGCAGGTGTCGTCGAGTCGACCTCTGTGTGAGCTGGTACCCTAGCGACGAAGGCACCGATCTTATTCCCAATCGAGTATCCTTCAGGAATGATCCCACCCATGAGGTGTACAGGAACACAAACATTGATGGATGATTTCGCCGGATGGACGATTTTCGTTTCTTGAGATTGGCCTGTGGCAACCTCCTTCATAACTGCAGCTCTTTCTCTGTGCTCTTCGAGCTGCCTAGTTACGGCAGCCGAGACGCAAGAAACGAAGACATCGTTGACCGTGACCTTGGGCCCGACCGCTCGAGCAACGGCCTTGACTTCGTCCAGGGGCGCTGCATCGCACCAGGATATCGATCGCCCACTTCCCGCCACCGACTGCATCTCCCGCAGGGCATCGCCCAGAGCCTCTTCGAACGGATTTTGAGGCGTCGTCCACAACAGATACGTCTGATACATCAGACTTTGGATCGATCCGAGGCAGAACCAAATCAATTTCTGCAGCGATCGGTACAGACGCCGGAGGAGGGAACGTTCTTTCGACCTAGCCTTCCTGCGCTTGATTTCGGCCTTGATCGTGTCTCGTATCTCTTCCGCTTCATCCACCAGATCGCCAAGGGCAGCGATGAGCGAAACACCATCGGCCAGGCTGTGATGCGACCGAAACAGGAGGAGGGATTCCTGCCCAGCATTCGCGCTGCCAGAGCTGGTACTAGTAGTACTAGTAGTATTGGCAACGGCATTTCCAGCCTTGAGACGGCTGATCGCCCCACTACTTCCCAGCCGACCGGAACTGACAAAGACCTCCCACAGCTTGTCGGTGAGATCGAGAGGCTCGGTCAGGAGCCGCTCGATCCGCATCCTCAGATCGGTCCGATACGACGAGGGATGGACGGTATCCCTAACGTGCCGGTGCAGTTCGGCCTTGGGATCGCTTTCTGCCGCCTCCCTCTTGGTATCATCTTCACGAACTCCATCGGCATCATCATCCTCGGCGGGCTCGTATTCAAAGTACCGATCGTCCTGAGAGCTGACGCGAGAATGGAACCGGGGATGCCGGCCGGGCATCCCGCTTCGCATCCAGGCCGATTCGAAGCCCGAAGAGGACATGCCAGCATCAGTACTCGGCAAATCCGCACTCGCACTCGCATCATCACAACTCTTCTTCGACGACAGGGCGATGAAGAACGTCGGGATGGACAGGTTCCGCGGCGTCTCGGACTGCATCGAGAACCTGCCGATGGACGTCATGCGCTTCCTCAGGACTGTCGTCGTCGTCTTCCCCCCTTCCTGACCA